>Ga0208246_1000008_pt1 | contig 381909 bp, 394 predicted proteins | sample RifOxyD2_FD_184039 | JGI IMG/M metagenome (GOLD analysis project Ga0208246, IMG submission 184039) | Soil microbial communities from Rifle, Colorado - Rifle Oxygen_injection D2 (SPAdes) | ecosystem: Environmental > Terrestrial > Deep subsurface > Rock core/Sediment | place: Rifle, Colorado... | reverse complement strand
CGCCTGGCTCCATTCCGAACCCAGAAGCTAAGCCTCTCATCGCTGATAATACTGATCCTTGCAGGATTGGAAACGTAGGTCGCTGCCTAGTTGATCATTTCTTCTTTACTTACTACAAATCATCAATAATTTTTTTACAACTTTAAGCTATCTCTTTACTTTTATTAACGACTTTTTTCTGTTTTTTAATTGCTAATTTTAAAATATTCATTAATAATTAACGGCAAGAATAGATACTGAGCAATTATTTTGTTACATAATTACACTTTTTGATTTTTTTATCACAAAGTATATATATAGTTTTATATAAATACATTGCTATTGAAATATACTATTTTCTTATAATAAAGCATAAATCTAATATTTTATATAGTTAAATGATTTTATTTATACATATAAATTATATTAATATCTTTATAAATTTTTTTATTATACTTTGTTTGTATTTGTATAGTTTTTTTTTAAGACTTAGTTAAAAACAACTCGCCTATAATGCTTCTATTCTAAAATACTCGTAGGAGAGAAAATGAAAAGAACAATTAAATTAGCGGTAGTAGCTGCCTTAGCTTTGGGGGCAACTTCTGCATTTGCAACAAATGGATCTGTGATGATTGGTATGGGTGCAAAAACTCGTGGTATGGGTGGAACTGGAATTGGTGTTGGACATGGTGCTGAATCTGCACTCTCAAATCCTGCTTTAATTACTACAATAAAATCAGATCATGAGATATCTTTTGGAGGCACTATATTTATGCCTGACGTTTCAACAAATGCCGGTGCTGGTCCAGAGTCAAGCAGTGATGCTGATATATTTGTAATTCCTTCTGTATCGGTTGCAAATAAAGTAACTGATAACTTTTATGCCGGTGTAGGTATGTGGGGTACAGGCGGTATGGGTGTTGATTACAAAGATAGCACAAATGCAGCACTTATGAACATGGAAACAGCTTTACAGCTTATGCAATTTGGTGTTCCGTTAGTATATACTTCTAATAACTTTTCTGTAGGTTTTACGCCGATTTTACAATATGCTTCATTGGATATTAATTATGTTACAGGCGGTATGACTGTAGGTACGGGTGTTGCTGATGATTTGAGCTTTGGTTATAATCTTGGTTTATCTTACGAGACAAATGGTTTAACGTTTGGTGCGGTATATATATCTGAAATAGAGATGGATTTTAATAGAGTACTAAGCACTGCAATAGGTGCTATGACAGGTGGAACTTATACAAATAATAAATTATCAAGTCCAGCTCAATATGGTCTTGGTGTTAGTTATAAAATGAATCAACATACAATAGCAGTTGATTATAGAAATATTATGTGGGAAGATGCAGAAACATATAAAGATTTTAGTTGGCAAGATCAAAATGTAATTGCTGTTGGTTATGAGTATGCTACTGATGCATGGGCATTGCGTGCTGGTTATCAATATGCAAAAAGTGCTGTTCAAGACAATGCTAATGCTACCGCAATTGCGGCAGGTCCAGCAAATTTAGGCAATACATTTAATCTATTAGGTTTTCCAGGCACACAAGAGTCACATGTGACTTTTGGCGGTACATATAACTTGAGTAAAATGGTATCAGTTGATTTAGCCGCAGTTATAGGCTTAGAAAATGAAGAGACTGCTGGATATTTCGGTGGTGGAAATATTACAACTAAACATTCAGAAACAAGTTATAGTTTTCAGTTAAACTACGCTTTTTAAATAGTAATTTTATTCTACATACCGCCCTTTAGGGCGGTACCTTCTAATATAAATCATAGTATGCTGTCATTGTTAATAAGGTAAAAAAATTCAGATAATATACAGATTTGTATGATATAATGTTTTTAGATTTGTTGTGATACTATTATCACAAAATTATTTAAATCAAAAGGAAAATGATGCTAAAAAAGATATTGATGGGAACTTCAACTATTTTAGTTGCACTAACATTTAGTGGTTGTACGATGATAAAGATGGGTACAACATTTATGGGCTTTGAGTCAGAAACACAAAAAGCTTATGCAGATATGATGGCTATAATTGGGGAGACAGGTGACCCAGCGCAAGCTATGATGAAAGAGTGGAAAGTTGCTGACAATGTATCAGAAGAAGATCTTTTTGAGAACATGAAAGAGCTAGCAGAAAACTACAATATGAGATTTGTTGGCGAAAAAAATATGTTCAGAATCAAAGATGGAAAACCTGATGAAGTTGTACATGCAAGAATCGGTGAATTTTGTTCTTTAAGTATTGCTAAGAAAATGTTAAATCACTCTCGTTATTACGGTGGTTTTATGCCGTGTAGAGTTATCTTTGTTGAGTATGGCGACGGTAGAAGATACCTAATTTCTATGGATATGACACTTGCTCTTTACGGCGGAACAGATAAAAAACCAATTAATAAAGATCTTTTTGAAGATATGTTAGCTGTTAAAAAAGCTATGGAAGAGATTCCAGCAAAAGCTGCGGCAGGCGAATAGTTTCATAATTATTTGCTATTTAATTTTTCACGCAAAAGTGCGTGAAAATTTTTAATTAAAAGAAGTTATATCATTACAGCTTCTCTTTTTCCCTCTTTAATTTCGCCTATTAAATAGCCGTCAGTTTTACTAAGAACTGTAGCTACATCTTCTTCTTTTACAACTAAAATCATACCGACACCCATATTAAACGCTCTATACATTTCATCTATATCTACATGTTGTGATATTAGTTCAAATATAGGTAGAACTTTTATGGCATCTTTTTTAATTTCAGCTCTTAAATTCTCAGGTAAAACACGAGGTAGGTTTTCAACTATTCCACCTCCAGTTATATGAGCCAGTGCAACAATCTGATTTTTTAGTTCTTTAAATATTTTTACATATATTTTTGTAGGTTCTAGCAAAGTTTCTATAAGAGGCTTGCCGTTAAAATCATCATTAAAGTTTAAGTTCATTTTTTCAAAAAGAACTTTTCTTGCAAGTGAAAACCCGTTTGAGTGAAGTCCTGAGCTAGGAAGAGCTATCAATTTATGTCCTGCTTTGACTAAAGCAACTCTGTCCATTTCTGACTTTTCTGCTACGCCTACTGCAAAACCTGCTAAATCATAATCATCATGTGAATACATTCCGGGCATCTCAGCAGTTTCTCCGCCTATAAGAGCGCACTCGCTTCTAATACATCCCTCAGCTATACCTGCAACAACATTTGTTGCAGTCTTAACATCAAGTTTTCCAGTAGCATAATAGTCTAAAAAGAAAGAAGGTGTTCCAAAATTACAGATTAGGTCGTTAACACACATTGCAACAAGGTCTATTCCTACCGTATTATGTATGCCAGAATCAATTGCAAGTTTTAATTTTGTTCCTACACCGTCAGTTGCTGCAAGCATTACAGGTTCTTTAAAGCCTTTTGGCAACTCAAATGCACCGGCAAAAGAGCCGATTCCGCCGATAACACCAGGAATTTTTGTTGATTTTACTAAGGGCTTGATGTTTTCAACGAAACTATTTCCGGCGTCTATATCTACACCGGCATCTTTGTAGCTTATTTGGCTCATTTTTGGCTCCAATATTAAATAATAATGAAATTATATCTAATGGGAGTTAAGATTGCTATTAATCTTAAATTGTACACTTTTTAGTGATTTTGCAGAGTGGACAAAAGTTTACTATGCCTGCAGCTAGAGGAATTACCCCTAAATAAAACCAAGCATTGCCTACTACAACACCCGTTGCTATTAACCCTAAACCTACAACAATACGAACAACTCTACATGTACTTCTTATTTTATCGTAATTCATTATAATTTCACTTTTTAATAATTTAGCAAAATTGTATCAAAATAGGGTTTATTTATAGCTTTTATAATTATGTATTATATTAAAATTAAAAATTTATTTATTTTAAGATAGGGGGTCTAACCCCTATCGCTATAAGGATAAAATATATAACTAATTAAACATATCGGTGTAGAGAGCTGTTGCCCAGCTATAAATAGAATTTGCATTTACTTTTCCGTCTTTTTTCCAATCTTCACTACTTACAGTATCGGCGAAATCAAAGGTATCGCTTATTTTGTCGTATGAGTACTGTGTATAGATATAGATAGCTCGTTCAGGTGCAATAGATACGGCAGAAAAACATGTAGTGGTCGGAGGCTCCCATTTGATTTTAGTTGTTTTGTTTATCTTTCGCGCAATAATAGATGCTACAAAGTGCCCCTCAGAATTTGAAGTATTGCCGGATTTTGAGAAGCCCATTGGGCGAGAATCGCCGGTGATAAAAACATTTTTTGCATCAATAGCTTCATATGTTAGAGGATTTATATTTGCTTCAAGTTTATTTTTAGCATCTTTAGCAAGTCCGACTCTTTCTAAAATTTTAGCGCCTCTTATATGAGGGTAAAAAGCGGCATCTTCAAACTTAAACTGCTCAAATTCAGTATGAACAACTTTATTATCCAAATCAATTTTGCTTATCGCTGTACCGGGGACATATTCGATATAATCTGCGTACAGCTCATCAAAAGCCGATTTAAATCCTTTTTCTTTGATAGTAATGCTATTATTTTCATCAAGCAGGATTACTTTAGCATCTAGTTTTTTTTGTTTGAAATAATCCGCAATTACACAAGCTCTCTCATAAGGTGCAGGAAGACATCTATAGTTTCCGGAAGGCACTGTTAGTATAAAATTACCGCCTTTAAAGTTTAAAACTTTATTTCTTAGAGTAATGTGCTCAGATCCAGGAATAAACCCTGCCGGATACTCTTGTCTAAGTCTATTTTCAAAAGCTATATCTTTTGTCCAGCGGGAGTAATCATAGTCAATCCCCGGAGCAAAAACTAAATAATCATATTTAATATTGCCATCGCTTGTTTTTAAAATTTGATTCTCTTTATCTAAATCAACGGCAGTTGCATGAAAATAGGTGTAGTTGTTTTTTCTAGCGGCTTGAAGATAGTCATGTGTTAAATATTCAAGCTCAATTTTATCTACTAGCCATAAGTTACTAAGAGGGCATGAGGTAAACTCGTGTCTTTGTTCAACTAAAACGACGTCAGCATTCGGTGCAAATATTTTTGTATATTTTGCAATTGAGAGTCCGGACCATCCTCCCCCTACGACAACAACTCTAGGATTTGTTGTATCCGGTAACGGTGCTTTATAATTAATAGCCGACTCTGAATTTTGATTTTGTTTTTTGTTCATAGAGTCAGCGCTTGCGCTTAGAGCGGAAGATGCAACAGCAAGACCAGATAGTGCAAGAGCATCTCTTCTTGAGATAGCCATATAAAACTCCTTATATAATGTTTCGTAATTAGATTATCATTTTTCGACTTACCTAAAGCTTATTTTAGTAAAAGCTACACATTTTTATCAATTGCTGCTTAAATTAATGCTATGTTTTAGCTTTTCAAAACTTTTTAATGCAAATATGCTAAAATCGCATTAAAACATAATTGGAAATCAAATGAAAAATTTTATCTATGCTGAGATGATAGTACATGTACCTATATGTACATCAAAAGAAGCAAAAGATGTTCTAATAATCAGCGATGAAGCGGAGTTATTGAGTGCAGAAGTAGCAAGACATGCTAATACAAACCTAAAAATAATCAGATGTTCTTTAAATGAAATTAGCTCTTTACAAGATAGAAATTATGATGTTGTTATATCTGAAATGAGTGCAGATGCCGCATTCTTTTCACATGTAAATCGTGTATTAAAAGATGATGGACAGTTTGTTAGTTCTAATGTCTCTTTAGAGGATATTCAAGCAACTAAAAATTTGATGATGACTTTGGCGAAATATTTTAAAATTATTATGCCTTATAACATAGGCAACGCCTCTAGCGCACTTTTTTGCTCTAAAGAGTATCATCCAACGGCAGATATTAATCTACAACGTGCAGATATGATTGACGGGTTAAATTACTATAATAGCGATATTCATCCTGCTTCTTTCGCTATGGGCAACTATATACGCAAAGAGTATTTGGGAATCATAAAAAACTAATGGCTTTTAGGTATGCTATAGCGCTAAGCGGAGGAATTGCTACAGGGAAAAGTACCGTAGCTTCTCTCCTTGCGCTTAACGGCATGAGAGTGATAGATGCCGATAGCATATCCCATGATATTCTTGATGCTTCTACTGAATGGGTAAAAGAGAATTTTGGCGATGAGTTTGTAGATGGCTCAAAAGTTGATAGAGAAAAACTCGGCAATATAGTTTTCTCAAATACTAAAGCAAGAAAAAAGTTGGAAGAATTTTTACATCCAAAGATAAGACAAGAAATAGAAAAAAGAAGCATAAAACAGGATAGTTTTAATTTTCCATATCTTATAGATATTCCGCTTTTTTTTGAAAATGACGCTTATGATATAAAAGAGAGCGTAGTAGTTTATACTCCTAAAGAGATTCAGTTAGAGAGATTTATGAAAAGAAACGGTTACTCAAAAGAGGAATCGTTAAAGAGAATAGCTTCTCAGATGGATATTGAGGAAAAGAAAAAGAGAGCTACATGGGTAATTGATAACTCTAAAGATTTGAAACATCTTCAGCGTGAATGTGAAGAATTTGTAGAAAAAATCAAAGTTAAATATTTGGAGAAAAAATGACGGTATCAAAATATAGTGCAAGCGGGAATGACTTTGTAATTTTTCACACATTTGTCAAAAAAGATAGAAGTCTGCTTGCAAAAAAGCTTTGTAACAGACAAAACGGTATAGGAGCAGATGGTCTTATCGCTCTATTGCCCCATAACGAATATAATTTTGAGTGGCAGTTTTATAACTCAGACGGCAGTGAAGCCGAGATGTGTGGAAACGGTAGCAGAGCGGCCGCTCATTATGCTTATGCAAATGAGTTGGCATCAGAGTCGATGAGATTTTTAACAGGTGCCGGAGTTATTGAAGCACATGTAGAAGATGATATGGTTTTAAGCGAATTAACGCCCCCAAAAATCTTAGATAAAACAATTATTGAAAACGGCAAATCTTGGTGGAAACTAGATACGGGAGTGCCGCATCTTGTACATGTATGTAATAATATAGAAGAGTTTGATATAGTAGAGGCTAGAGAGCTTAGATATAAATATAATGCTAACGTAAATATACTTTTTATAGATGGCAAAAACTTGCGTGTTAGAACATATGAACGTGGAGTCGAGAATGAAACGCTAGCTTGTGGGACAGGTATGGCAGCTTGTTTTTACATGGCATATCAGCAAGGCTTAGTAGGAAGCAATGTGGAAGTCTATCCAACGAGCGGAGAAACACTTTATTTAGGTATGAATGAGAGAACTATTACATTTAAGGGTATGGTTAAAAAAGTTTTTGAGGCTACTTATTAATTTTTCTATACGAGAAAAACTTGTATAGATTTGTAGAAGCAAGGTTAAAGACCAGCTGCTTCTACTATTTTTGCTTGATGATCTGCTATAAGCGGTTCTATTATCTCATCCATAAGGCCGCCTTGCATTATTTCAGCAAGCCTATACAACGTAAGAGTTATTCTATGGTCAGACATACGATTTTGCGGATAGTTATATGTTCTAATTCGTCCGCTTCTATCCCCTGTTCCAACTTGTGCCGAGCGGTTTGCACTATCTTTAGCAAGTGCTTCTTGCATCTCTAAATCATAAAGTCTTGCTTTGAGAACTTTCATAGCTTTTTCTTTATTTTTATGTTGAGATTTTTGATCTTGATTGGTTACTACCAAGCCGGTAGGCAAGTGAGTAATCCTAACTGCGGAGTCGGTAGTGTTTACACTTTGACCGCCGCAACCAGATGAACGCATAACGTCAATTTTTAAATCATTTTCATTAATATTTATCTCAACATCATCAACTTCAGGCATAACGGCAACAGTAATCGCTGAGGTGTGTACACGACCTTGCGACTCTGTTGCGGGAACACGCTGAACACGGTGTGTTCCGCCTTCATACTTCAACCTGCTATAAACCTGATCACCTTTTATGAGTGCAATAACCTCTTTGTATCCGCCTGCATCTGATGGAGATGTACTTAAAAGTTCAACTTTCCATCCTTTTAAATCAGCATAACGGGTATAAGCTTCAAAAAGATTACCGACAAAAATAGCAGCTTCATCACCGCCTGCCCCTGCGCGAAGTTCAACAATGATATTTCTATCATCATTTGGATCTTTTGGCAAAAGCAGAAGTTTTATCTCATTTTTTAATATCGGTAGTTTTGGCTCAAGCTCTTTAAGTTCCTCTTTTGCCATATCCGCCATTTCCGGGTCGTAAAGCATCTCTTTTGTATTGGCAATTTCTGCAAGTACTGATTTGTACTCTTTTGCTTTTTCTACAATATCTTCAAGGGAGGCTTGTTCTTTAGAGAGAGCTGTCATTCTTTTGATGTCTGAGGTTATGTCAGGCGAACTTAGCATTTCGCTAAGTTCGTTATAACGGTTGATAAACGGGGTAAGTTTATCGGCTAACATTTATATTGTTAACCTTATATAGCGTTTACAGCTCTGTGCAGACGGCTAATTTTTCTAGCAGCAGTCTCTTTTTTTAAGATACCTTTGCTTACAAATTTTTGAATTTGTTTGTTTGCTACGCCCATTGCTGAGGCTGCTTCTTCTTTGTTACCTGCTGTGATTGCAGAACGAACATCTTTTACGATGTTTTTAAGACGAGTTCTGTAAAAACGATTACGCTCTGAACGAACGATAGTTTGGCGAATTCTCTTAACTGATGACTTGTGATTTGCCATGCATGAGTCCTTCTCATAAAAATTTAGTGCAGAATATTAGCTTAAAAATAATTAAAATTAAGTTAAAGACAAGGTAAATCATAATAATTTCAACTTTATTGATTAAATATGTTAAAATACAGCACTTTATTTCATGAAAAAGTTTTAGATTTTTAAAAAAGGAGAAGCATGAAACTATTTGGAACCGACGGTGTTAGAGGCGAAGCAGGTACTTTTTTAACGGCAGGACTTGCTATGAGAGTGGCGATGGCTGCCGGAATATATTTTAAAGCTCACTCTAAAACAAATAAAATATTAATCGGAAAAGATACACGCAGAAGCGGTTACATGATAGAAAATGCTATTGTTAGCGGACTTACCGCTATCGGCTATGATGTTATTCAAATCGGTCCGATGCCGACTCCGGCGATTGCCTTTATTACCGAAAATATGCGCTGTGATGCAGGAATAATGATAAGTGCTTCTCACAATTCCTATGAAGATAACGGGATTAAATTTTTTGATAGTGCAGGAGATAAACTTCCTCAGAGTGTTGAGGAGGAGATTGAGAAAATCTATTTTAATAATGAGATGATTCAAGATGCTCAGGTTCGCGGTAAAAATATAGGCAAAGCAAAAAGAATCGATGATGTAATCGGTCGTTATATAGTTCAGCTTAAAAATTCATTTCCCAGAGATTTGTCTCTTAAGGATATGCGTATAGTCCTTGATACGGCAAACGGTGCTGGATATATAGTAGGTCCTACTGTTTTGGAAGAGCTCGGCGCAGAGGTTATAGTTTTGCATAACAAGCCTGATGGATTTAATATTAATGATGGTTGCGGAGCATTACACACCAAAGATCTTTGTGAGAGCGTAATAAAATATAGAGCAGATTTGGGTATTGCACTTGATGGCGATGCAGATAGGCTTGTTGTCGTTGATGAGAACGGTGAAGTTATTGATGGAGATCAGCTACTAGGCGCACTTGGCTCTTACATGAAGGATACATGTACTTTAAAAGGCGGAGGAATAGTTTCAACCGTTATGAGCAATAAAGGGTTAGACGATTTTATGGCAGAAAAGGGTCTGAAGCTGTTTCGTTCCGATGTGGGTGATAAAAATGTTTTAGAGATAATGAAAAAAGAGAGTATAAATTTCGGCGGTGAGCAAAGCGGACATGTAATAATAAACGATTTCGCAAAAACCGGAGACGGTTTAGTCTCTGCACTTCAGATATTGGCACTTCTGATAAATACTAAACAAAAAGCTTCAAAAGCTCTTCGCCCTTTTAGCCTTTATCCTCAAAAACTCATAAACATAAATGTAAAGATAAAAAAACCTCTTAACGAGATAGATGGACTTGACGACAAATTAAAAGAGTTGAGCCAAAACGGTATCCATCATTTGATTCGTTATTCCGGAACAGAAAATAAGCTGAGAGTACTATTGGAGTGCAGAGATGCAAAAAAGATGAATTTGCACATGAGTGATATGGTAGATTTTTTTCAAAAAGCTTTAAATGCATAACAAAACCATCCGCTTATTATCGGTGCTTTTTTTCGCAATGGCAGGTGTATTTATAATAGACCAAAATATAAAATCGCTTTTTGTAGATGGATTTAGATATTACGGTGATTGTGTAGATTTTATTTTGGTTTATAACAAAGGCGTAGCATTTTCAATGTTTGCATTTTTGGATGAAGCATTAAAATATATTCAGTCGGTATTGGTTCTTGGAATATTAGTTTATATTATCTATTTAAGCGAGATGTGCTATGCCTTTCCGTCAGGTTTGATGCTAGGAGGCGCTTTCTCAAATATTTATGATAGATTTATTCACGGCGGTGTCGTGGATATGGTTTATTGGCACTGCGGATTTGATTTTGCAATTTTTAATTTTGCCGATGTCATGATAGACGTTGCGGTTGTTTGGATTTTAATACTCCATTTTAAACCAAAATTCTGTAAAAATAGTATCTAAAGATAGATAAAAGCAGATTTAGGGTAATATTGCCAAAAATAATAGTTATATAACAAACTTAGATAAAGGAAATTGATGAAAATCAAAGTAAATAAAATCAATAGCGCAAATGCTCAAATTGAAGCCGAAATCCCAAAAACAGTAGTTGATGCTAATTTAGAAAAAATAGCTAAAGGGCTAACTAAAACTGCTTCCGTTCAAGGTTTTCGTAAAGGTAAAGTTCCTGTAGCCGTAGTTAAAAAACACTATGGAGAGCGTCTGCTTCAAGATGCTGAAGCTGAAGCACTTCGTGAAGTATTAAACAAAGGGCTTGATGAGTTAAAAGTAGCTATGAGTTCTCTAATAGGTGAGCCAAATATTTCTAAATTCGATAAGAGTGGCGACAAGATAGAAGTTACTGTTAAAGTTGCAATGAGACCTGATATAAATCTTGATAATTACAGCGATATGGTTGATGCTTTTGATAAGCCTGCAATAAGTGACGATGAAGTTAATGAAAGATTAGAAAAATTGGCGGATGCTCAGGGCAAATATGTTGATTTAAAAAGAAAAAGAGCGGCAAAAGAGGGTGACAGTGCAATAATAGATTTTGAAGGTTCGATTGACGGAGAGCTTTTTGAAGGCGGTGCAGCGAAAGAATTTGCTCTTGTTTTAGGTTCCGGTCAATTTATCCCCGGTTTTGAAGATCAAGTAATTGGAATGAAAATAGAGGAAGAAAAAGTTATAAAAGTTACTTTCCCGCAAAATTACGGTTCTAACAAATTAGCAGGCAAAGATGCAGAGTTTAAAGTAACTCTTCACAATATTCAAGAAAAAGCAAAAGTTGAAGTTGACGATGCACTTGCAGAGAAACTTCTTGCAGGACAAGATGATAAAACTTTAGAGAACTTAAAAGCTCAAGTGAAAACTCAACTTGAACATGAAGCATTGGCAAAACTTTACAATGACGAGCTAAAACCTGCACTACTAGAGACTTTTGTGGCAAAAATAAACTTTGATTTACCGGAATTTGTAGTTGATCAAGAGATAGATGTTTCGTTAAATAAAAAAGCTAGCACTATGAGCGAAGACGAGATAAAAGAACTTCGTGAAAATGCAGATAAACTAGAAGCGCTTCGTGAGACTTTCCGCAGTGATGCCGAAAAAAGTGTAAAAGCAACATTTATTATAGATGCACTAGCAACGGCAGAGAGTGTAAAAGTTGATGAAAATGAAGTAATGCAGACGATTTATTATGAGGCAATGCAAATGGGACAAGACCCAAGACTTGCTTATGATAAATATAAACAAGCAGGCTATTTACCTGCTATTCAGATGTCTATGGTTGAGGATAAAGTTCTTACACAAATACTTAATTCAAAGATGAAAGAAGCTTAATAAAAATGAGTTATATTCCTTATGTAGTCGAAAAAACAGCTCGCGGTGAACGCTCTTATGATATATACTCCCGTCTTTTAAAAGACAGAATTATCATGTTAAGCGGTGAAGTAAATGATGCTGTTGCTTCTTCGGTAGTGGCACAAATGCTCTTTTTAGAAGCAGAAGATCCGGAAAAAGATATATATTTCTATATAAATTCTCCGGGTGGAGTAGTTACTGCAGGGATGGCTATATATGATACTATGAACTATATTCGTCCGGACATAACTACGATATGTATCGGTCAAGCTGCATCAATGGGCGCATTTTTACTCTCAAGCGGAAAAAAAGGTAAACGATATGCACTTCCACATGCTAGAATTATGATACATCAGCCTCTAGGCGGAGCGCAAGGTCAAGCAACGGATATAGCTATTCAAGCAAAAGAGATTCTTAGAATGAAAGAAGAGCTAAATCAAATATTGGCAAAAAATACCGGGCAAAATATCAAGAAAATAGAAAAAGATACTGATAGAGACAACTTTATGAGTGCAGCTGAAGCTCAAGAATACGGTATGATTGACGAAGTATTAATAAAAAAAAATAAAGAATAAGTAATACAAGGAGTTGACATGTCAGGAACTTTAAAAAGTAGAATACGTCGAAATGTTAAAGATGAAAATGCTTTAAGTGACGTAGCTCCGGAGCCTGAAGGTGACTTGGAGGCGTACTCAAAAGAGGTTCTATCCGTACTTATGAAAAACGGCTTGCCGCCTACACCAAATAATTTCTCTCTCTATTTTGACAGACTTTTAGAGGACAAGAGTGAGAATACCCGCAAACATATTATGTCTATTCTTGAATTAGAAGAGAGTAATGAGGATGAAAACAGCATCTTGCTTGAACAGAGTTTAAAGCAAGGATTTTCATCTGTAAAAAATATTCTCGGAGTAACTGCAAATCTCTATAAAAATATGGCTCTTATGACAAAAATTCTTGATAAGAGAAAACAAGAACTAGAGATGAGTTCAAGCAGTACTCAAGATACAAGAAATGTCGCAGCTTCGTTAGAGTCCGACATATCAAAGTTGAACTCCATACTAAAAAAACAGAGTAGCAGCATGAAAGAGATGTATGACGATACTGCAAAAATAATAAAAAATGTTGAAAATGAGACAATTTTTGATAATCAGTACGGTGTTTATAATAAGCGTTATCTAATGACTAAAATTGAGCAGGAGATAGAGCTTATATATAAATTTAAACATAAAAGCTCACTAATTATGATTGAACTCTCTAGAAATCTCAAGAAAAGTGTAAATAATGATAAAGCTATAATGCTTATGACAAAAACAATTGCAAGACTTCTGCTTAAAACATCAAGAAGAAGTGATACGGTAGCTCATTATGGTAACGGTGTATTTACAATGCTTTTAAAACACACTGATATAGATAGCGCAAAAAGAGCAAGTGAGCGACTTTGTGATTTAGTTTCAAATAGTAATTTTTTCTTAGCAGATCGTGAAATACAACTGAAAATTTCTATAGGTATTACAGATATCACAGAAAATCACTCTGTAGAAGAGATTATCGTCAGTTCTATGGATGCAATTGAAAAAGCATACGAAGATCCAAATCTTGACTACGCAGTATTAGTTAGAAGCCATTAATAGTATAAAAAAAATATGAAGTTAAATATAGTAGAATATCCGGATAAAAGACTTAAAGAGAAATCTAAAATAGTTGAAAAATTTGATAAAGAGTTGCATGAGTTGTTAAATGCAATGTACACTGCAATGATGGGCTCAAACGGCATAGGTCTTGCCGCAATTCAAGTCGGACATGCTAAACAAGCACTGCTTTTAAATATTCCAAACGAAGATGATGAGCAATCTATTGATAATCTGATTGAGATGATAAATCCGATTATAATTGAAAAAAATGGGGAGACTATATACCAAGAGGGTTGTCTTAGTGTTCCTAGTTTTTACGAAGATATAGATAGATATGAGAGAGTAGTTGTTAACTATCAAGATAGAGAAGGCAATACGAAAACAATAGAGGCTGAGGGACTCTTAAGCATTGCTATTCAGCATGAGATAGACCATCTAAATGGAATACTATTTATAGACAAGCTTTCATATTCTCGCAGAAAAAAGTTTGAAAAAGAGTATAAAAAAATGCAAAAAGAGAAAAAAGCCAACCATTCATAACTGCTTCATACAAATAGAATTTACCAAATAAATATAACATAATATGACATATTGTCATATTATTAATACTGCACCCTTTTATTAACTATCATTACTTAAAGAATAATATCTATCATTAAGGAGTATGAATTATGAAAAAGATATATTGTGCAACATATGAGGGTATTGATGCCAAAGTAGTTCAGGTTGAGTCAACTCTTACAAAAGGGCTTCCTTCCTTTAGCGTGGTGGGAATGGCGAGTGCATCCATAACTGAGGCAAAGGACAGAGTAAAATCTGCACTTTTGAGCAATGAGTTTTCATTTCCGCCAAAACGCATAACTATAAATTTGGCTCCTAGTGATGTAAAAAAAGAGGGCAGTCAGTTTGATTTGTGTATTGCTCTATTAATTGCACTAGATAATTTAAAAGATGATTTAAGCGAATGGTTTGTATTTGGTGAGTTAGGATTGGATGGAGTAGTAAAAGAGAATATTCAACTATATCCGCTTCTGCTCTCACTAGCAAATCAAAAAATAATTAAAAAAGCAATAATTCCGCATGAGAGCTTGCAAAAGTTATCTAATATACCAAATATAGAGTTTTACGGAGTCAAAACATTAAATGAAGCTATAGATTTGCTAAAAAAAACAAAAGAGTTTGTTGCGCAAAAAAATAGTAGTAAACTTGAGTATCCAAGTTATAGCATAGATGAGCAGATATACTATTTTGATAATAATTATATGGATGATTTTTTAGATGTTAAAGGTCAAGAGATTGCAAAAAGAGCGGCACTTATAAGTGCCGCAGGATTTCATAATCTGCTTTTAGAGGGGAGTCCCGGTTGTGGAAAAAGTATGATTGCACAAAGACTTAGATATATTTTGCCTCCTCTTAGCAATGAGGAGATTTTAGATATTGCAAAACTTGATGCACTTGAATCAAAAGAGCCTGAGTTTAGAGCTCTTAGAAGTTACAGAGCACCACATCACTCTTCCACCAGTGCCAGTATCTTTGGAGGCGGGAGTTTTAGGGCAAAGATAGGTGAAGTTGGATTAGCTCATCGAGGAATACTTTTTTTTGATGAACTGCCTCATTTTTCAAAAGGAATATTGGAAGCTCTTCGCGAACCGCTTCAGGATAATAAGATAAGAATTTCAAGAGTAAATGCAAAAATAGAGTATCCGAGTGATTTTTTATTTGTAGGGGCAATGAATCCATGCTCATGTGGAAATCTTTTAAATCAACATGTAGAGTGCAGATGCAGTGAAGTAGAGATAAAAAGATATAAAAATAGGCTCTCCGATCCATTTTTAGAGAGGATTGATTTATATGTGGTAATGCAACATGTAAATCAAAATGATAAAGCTACAATTAGCTCAAAGGAGATGCATGAAAAAGTGCTTGAGGTTCATAAAAGAGTAAAGCTAAGAGGGCAAACAAACTTCAGTGCAAAACTGAGTGATTCTGAAGTAGATAGATACTGCATTTTAACGACTGAGGCACAAGATACTATAAACAGGGCTGTTGATAGATTTGCACTCTCTTTTAGAAGTATAAAAAAAATTCAAAAAGTCTCGCGAACGATTGCCGATTTGGATTGTAGCGATACCATCGAAAAAAGGCATGTTCTTGAAGCATTAAGTTATAGAAGAAGAGTTTAATTATCTAAAATACCTTCAATCGATATTTCTAGTTTTACTTTTTCACTTACAGCCACTCCACCTGTTTCTAAAACTTTGTTCCATGTAACGTTATACTCTCTTCTATCAATTGAACCGCTAAGTGTAAATCCTGCTCTTTTTTTCCCGTACGGATCAACAATCGTTCCACCAAACTCATAATTAAGTACAACATCTTTCGTAACATCTTTTATAGTAAGTTTTCCATATGCTTTGTCAGCTTTAATCTTATCAAGAACAAATATAATTTTTGGATATTTCTCTGCGTCAAATATTTCAGATGATTTTAGGTGAGCATCTCTATCCTCTATATTTGTGTTAATAGAATCAACATCAATTTCGCCATTTAGAGCTTTAAGTTGATTTGTTTTATCATCAAGCTCAAACGAACCCTCAAAACTCTCAAACTCACCGCCTACGGTACTTATCATCATATGCTTTACTTTAAAAGCAACATTAGTGTGTGACTTATCGACTGTGTAAGTGGCACCAAAAAGTGAACTAAATCCAAATATGACTGTTATGACAACAGAATTTAAAATTTTCATTTTTTTATCCTTGTATTAATTTCGGGCAATATTAACTAATTTGCAGCAATTAATAGTTAAAATTGTCAATTAATGCCATATTTTAAGAAAACAACAAAATATCATACATTGTAGTAAGAGGCATTTGGATGATAAACAACAATAGCACATGTAGATTGCTCAGGATGAATCTGAAACGTTTCGCTTAACTCAATACCGAACTCCTCGGGTTTTAGCAAATTAAACAGTGGACGGTTAAGCTCAAGATCCGGACAAGCGGCATAGCCAAACGAGTATCTTGAACCTTGATATCTGTTCATCTGCACATCGCTTAGTTTGTTTCCTTCTCCTTCAGATATGTTCAAATCAAGTCTTATCTGTTTATGTGCTATCTCCGCCAGAGCTTCCGCAAGTTCAACTCCTAGTCCGTGAAATTGGTAGTACTCTGTATATTCACCCCTATCATAAATCTCTCTCTCAGCCTCGCTTAGTTTTGCTCCTGCGCTTACACATGTAAGAGCCAAACAGTCATGTCTGTCATTGTGGAAAAAGTCGCTAAGCGCTCTGTGAGGCTCTTTAGATTGGCGCGGAAAGGTAAATTGCTCTTTCGCTCTGCCTATTACATATTCTAAATGCTCACGGTTAATTTCAAGCTCAGAGTTGTACCCTTCACTCTCATCAAATATAAGCAGCGTATTGTCATCGCTTCTGCACGGCCAGTATCCGTAAAGTATTGTCGGTTCAAAGAGTTTTTCGTCTATAAAACGCTTTTTCAGTTTTTCGTATGCCGGCCAAACAACTTCATTTAGCTGTTTTTCGTAAGCTTCTTTTGTCATGCCTTTTGAGCTGTATCCCCAACGTGATTTAAAAAGAAGTTTGTGATTAATCCACTCAAAAGCCATTTCAATTTGTTGTGGTGTAAGCTTTAGCTCACGTCTTCCCCAAAATGGAGGAATAGGTACATTAACATCGCGAGAAGGCATTTTTATCTCCAAAAACGGCGGAATAATAATCTCTTCTTTTATTTTTACAATTTTTTCTTCACTGTTTTTTCCATGTAAATCTGTATCAAAGTTTCCTGCCTCAATACGACTCATAGCAGTTACGCCATCAAACGCATCTTTGCAGTAAAAAATTGGTCCATCATAAAAAGGACGACAAAAATCATCTATAAAAGAGCGGGTAAGAGCTGCTCCGCCGAGTAAAACAGGTATTGTAATCCCTTCCCTTTGAAGAGCCTCTAGGTTTTCTTTCATAACCTGAGTAGATTTTACCAAAAGTCCGCTCATCCCTATTGCAGTTGCAATTGACTCTTTTATCGCTTTTATAAAACTCTCTATTTCAACTTTTATTCCCAAATTTATAACTTTAAAACCATTGTTTGAAAGGATGATATCAACCAAATTTTTACCTACGTCATGCACATCACCTTTTACCGTTCCAAGAGCCAAAGTTGTATCTACGGCTTTATCAATTTTAGGTAAGTAAGGGTTTAGATAGTCAACCGTTTTTTTCATTGTCTCTGCGCTTTGCAAAACAAAAGGGAGCTGCATTTGTCCTGAGCCGAAGAGCTCGCCTACAACCTTCATGGCATCTATTAAAATTTCGTTTACGATTCTCTCTGGGGCTATTTTATGACGAGCCTCTTCAACTAAAGGAATCATTCTATCTTTGTCGCCGTCCATTAAAAGTTTTGCAATTTTCTCTTCATCGCTCATAGCAAGATAAGCTTCATCGACTGCTTGATTATCAACGGCTTCTTTAGTGCTAAAGTGCTCTATAAACTCAAAAAGTGCAGCGGCATTTGGTTTGCGGTTGAAGATAAGATTATTACAAATCTCCTGATCTTCATCACTGATTTTATTGATAGGTATAATATGTTGAACATTTATAATGACGCTTGTAAGCCCCGCTTGTATGCAGTGGTGCAAAAACATAGAGTTTAGATAGGGTCTTGCGTCTTTATCGAGTCCGAAAGAGATATTTGAGAGTCCTAGAGTTGTTCCAACTTCCGGATGGCGACGACGCAGTTCACGTATGGCTTCGATTGTGTTTATTCCTGCATCCACATACTCTTCATCGCCGCTTCCAAGAGTAAACGTAAGTAGATCAAAAACCAAATCTTCGGCTTTTATGCCATGTTTTTTTGTAGCCAATTCATAAATACGTTCGGCAACTTCAAGTTTTCTCTCAACAGTTTTTGCCATACCGATTTCATCGATGGTTAGACAAACCAAAGCGGCACCGTATTTTTTTGCCAATGCGCATACGGTATCAAACTTCTCTATACCGTCTTCAAGATTTACGGAGTTTATAATAGGTTTGCCGCCGATTAGTTTAAGTGCCGCTTCAAGAGCAGTTGTTTGAGTAGAATCGGGCATAATAGGAAGTGCGATTTTTTGTGCATAAAGACTCATTACGCTATTCATATCTTTTGTCTCATCGCGTCCCGCAAAGCCCACACTCAAATCAATTACATGTGCGCCTGCACGAACTTGTTGTTGAGCAACGCTAAGTGTTCCCTCATAATCTTCTGCAAGCAGTAGCTCCCTAAAAGCTTTTGAACCGGTTGCGTTTGAACGCTCTCCGATAAGCAGCGGGGCAGGTTCTTGCATAAGAGGAACTGTTGAAAAAAGTGAAGCCAAAGAGTTCTCCTGTTTTCCGCTTGCACTTTTTGGAGTTGTACTATTTACTCGGTTTACCAATGCACGAATATGTTGAGGTGTCGTTCCGCAACAGCCGCCCAAAAAGCTTACCCCGTCGTATTGTAAAAAACTCTCCTGTTTGTCGGCAAACTCATCGGGTCCCATTGGATAATAGGTATATCCGCCGCGGTTTTGAGGAAGTCCTGCATTTGCATGAACGCTTATTGGTTTATGCCAAAGTTCACTAAGAGTTTTTACATGTTTTAAAACCTGATCAGGTCCGGTTCCGCAATTAAAACCAAGACTTATTATGTCAAAAGGCTCTAAAATCGTAGCAATCGTAGCTGCGTCCGTACCGATTAACATTGTGCCGCTTAATTCGATTGTAACCGAAACCATAATCGGTATTTCTCTTTTTCTTTGTCTTGAGGCTTCGCTGCAGGCATGAAGAGCGGCTTTTATCTGAAGCGGGTCTTGACATGTCTCTAGCAAGAAAATATCCACTCCGCCATCAATTAAAGCCAAACAAAATTCGGTATAACCCTCATACATCTCATCATAAGATATGTGCCCTAAAGATGGAAGTTTTGTTCCAGGACCGATTGAGCCTAAACAAAACCTCGGATGCTCCAAAGTGGAGAATTTTTCACACTCTTTTTTAACAAGTTCTGCTCCTGCTCGAGTTAGCTCGTAAGCACGACTGCCAATCCCGTACTCATCCAAAACCCATGCGAACGAGCCAAAAGTGTTTGTAGTGATAAAATCTGCACCAGATGTAAGATAGGCATGAAAAATTTCACTTAAAACTTCAGTACATGTAACGTTTAATAGTTCGTTACACCCTTCGTTTCCTTCCCACGCCTCTTTTGGAATTTTATGATCCCGTTGTTGCAGCTGTGTACCCATCGCACCGTCAATTATAAGTGGTCTGGTTTTTATAGTTTTTAGGATATACTCTTTTGTTGTCATAAAAAATCTTTTTGTAAAATAAATAATTTTCTCATTTTACCAAATTTGAGCATAAAAGGGACTTTCTCCTTTTTATATTAGCACAATATGTAGTTATAATAATAATTATAACAATTAATAAATATTTCGATATAATTTTGTCAAAATAGTGTCAAAGGAGCAGACATGAACAAAGAAAATATAGGCATAAAGACACCAACTCCATGGAGATATAAAAGGTATTTTTTCTTTGCTTTTTTAACAGTTACGGCTTTAGTTTTGCCGTGGATACAGGTAAACGAAAGCCACTTTTTTTTACTTAGTTTTGATAAGCTGAAACTTCATCTTGCATTTGTTCAGTTTGACATGCAGGAGTTATACCTTTTACCGTTTTTACTTATGATACTTTTTTTGGGTATTTTCGGTATGACTGTTGTGGGTGGTCGTGTTTTTTGCGGATGGGTATGCCCTCAGACTATTTTTAGAGTCATATATCGTGATTTAATAGAAACAAAACTTTTAGGTTTAAGAAAACGTATAAAAAACAAACAGCTAGAACCGGATATGAGTAAGAGTGAGAATAAAATCAAAAAGGTAATAGCCGTTACGTTGTGGATAATGCTTTCACTTATAGCAAGTGCCAATTTGGTATGGTACTTTGTTCCGCCTGAAGATTTTTTCACATACTTAATGAACCCTTTTGATCATGTTATTGTCTTTGGAACAGTTTTAGCATCAGCGCTATTCCTTATATATGATGTCGTATTTTTACAAGAAGATTACTGTATTTATGTTTGTCCATACTCTAGAGTTCAGTCTGTTTTATATGATGAAAATACCGTTATGGCTCTTTATAACACTCATAGAGGTGGACATATTTATGACGAACACAAACACAAACAGTTTTCCAAACAAAAAGATTTGCAAGAGGTAGAACCTCATGCCGAATGTACTGCTTGTGAGAGTTGTGTAACTGTATGTCCGACGCATATTGATATTCGTAAAGGTTTGCAACTAGAGTGTATTAACTGTTTAGAGTGTGTAGATGCCTGCACAGTGGTTATGGGAAAACTTGGCAAACCTTCTCTTGTTACATGGTCAAGTGATTATGAGATAATAGATCAAAAGGGAAAAACAAAATATTTTCGTCCTAAAGTTATTGCATACGCAATTTTGCTTGTTGGACTGGCGATAGGTATGGTTCTTCTAGGAAGTAAAAAAGAGCATATGCTTTTAAATATAAACAAAGAGAACAGACTTTACTCGGTTGATAAAGATAATGAAGGAAGAGTTTTTGTTGATAATGCATATGAGTTTTTAGTTCAAAATACGCAAAATGACAAGATGGAGTACTATTTTGAAATAATTTTGCCAAAAGATATAAACGGAAAAATTGAGATATATAAACCTCAGGAAGCTTTTGATGTAACGCCGGGAGTGAAAAAGAAAAAAATTGTTGTGCTTAGAACCTATGACAAATTGGTAAATGATGCCAGACACGATACGATTATCCCGATAACGATTCGTGCTTATGCACTTGGGCATGAAGATAAAATTGTAGTATTTAGAAAATCAACTTTTACTTATCCTAGAGCAGATGTTTTAAAAGAGACAAAATAGAGGTTAATATTTCTTTGATATAATTTGCCTTTTAATAAAAGGATTTATATGCCATTTTCACCAAAAAATAGAAAAGGCACCCTAAACGGTGTGCTTTTTGTAGCTATTTTTGCTGCTGCTGCTACGATGATTTCTGAAATAGAGTTTATTAGAGCACTCGGAATTTCACCTCTTGTTATCGGTATAGTAATTGGTATTTTTTATGCAAATACACTGCATAACAACACTCCTAAAGAGTGGAGTGGCGGTATAACCTTCTCCGGCAAAAAGATTTTGCGTTTTGCAATAGTATTTTATGGATTTCGTATAACATTCCAGCAGATTGCAGAAGTCGGCATAGAAGGTTTTATGGTTTCCCTTATAATGCTATCTACTACATTTATTTTGGGAACATTGGTCGGTCAAAGATTTTTCAAAATGGATAGAGACACTTCAATGCTTAGTGCTGCAGGTGCTTCTGTTTGCGGTGCAGCTGCTGTTTTGGCAACAGAGCCTGTTTTAAAAGCTGAAGAGCATAAAACTGCAATAGCGGTTTCAATGGTTGTACTTTTTGGAACTATAGCTATGTTTTTATATCCTGCGCTATACAACATGGGTATTTTTGATATGAATGCAAAAGAGTTTGGTATTTATGTAGGCGGAACTATTCATGAAGTTGCTCAAGTCGTAGCGGTTCCTGCCTCGATTTTAAATGCAAGCCAGGAGATGGCAAATTCCGCTGTTATCGTAAAAATGACTAGAGTTATTATGATTGCTCCGATGCTGATTATATTAGGTATTTACTTATCATATAGCTCTAAAAAAACGGGCGGTGAAGCAGGTGGAGTTAAGCTCGTTATTCCTTGGTTTGCAGTCTATTTTATTGGAATGGCGGGATTTAACTCTCTGCAACTTATTCCTCAAAATATAGTAGATATTATAAACCAGATAGATACTTTTTTACTAACTATGGCAATGACGGCACTTGGAATGGGTACAATATTTGCAAAATTCAAAGGGCTTGGCTTAGCTCCGGTTTATACGGCAGGAGTAATGTTTGCATGGCTTATGATAGGTGGCTATTTTATTACAAAATGGGTTGTCGCCATATTTTAGGAGCTTGTTACTTTAAAGTAAAAAAGTTTATAATAGGAAAACTGATAAAAATTAAGGAACCGCTAGGATGTCATATTTGCCAAATACGCTCAACTCTTATTGGCTCTGGCGTGAAGTTTCATCAAAACTAGGTGTTTCAAATCCTGCATATAAGTACTGGAGAGAGACGCCTACTCTAAAGTTAAACAACAAATACCTCTTTATACAAAAGAACACTCTACCTCAAAAACATCAACATGTAGAGAAGATTCTTACAGACCTTAGCGGCTATCTGCCGATAAAATACGCTTCTGACAGATTACATGTAAATGAACATATATTTTCATACGATAAAATGAGACTCTATAAAGAGTTTGAATATAAGTTTGTCGAAGACGTCAAGTTTGTAAATATCAAAAAATTTTTTATTGAGTTTGGAATAAAAGTAAATAAAAACTCAATTATTCAACTTGGAAAGATAAAAGATTTAGAAATTAGCGCCGAGTGTACGTTTTATAATCTAAAAGAGGATTACGGCGTAGTGGTGTACGAATAATGAATACATTTTTCTTAGAGTTTTATGACCCGCTCTTTGGGATAATAATATTTTTTGCACTTATTTTCGTAATAACATTTTTTTCTTACTGGTTTGCAAAATTTAAAAAAAAAGAGGATTATAAACACCTTGATAAGTTTTTAAAACAGTTTGCCTCGCTTCCCTCACAAAACGAGTTAAAAGTTTTGATAACAAAGGGAGAGTTGTCTGAGAAATCTTGGCTTTTGTTGGCAAATGCATACACAAAAAGCGGTAATTATGAAAAAAGTATTGAGATATACAGTGAACTTCTCAAAGTTGGCGATAAAGCCAATTACAGAGACACTATGTTTTTACTCGGTAAAACATACTTTAGGGCAGGTTTTCTTGAACGTGCAAAGCGTATTTTTTTAGAGATATTAAAAAATAATCCTCGTACTCCTCAAGCCCTTAACTACCTTCTTTTAGTCTATGAGCAGATGAAAAATTATAATATGGCATTAGAAGTATTAGAGCCGTTGAGTGAACTAGACAAAGATATTGATTTAGAGAGTGCATATCTGAACTCTTTGCTTATTTTAAACAGTGTTGGCAGTTCATCTGATGAGAAGGTTTATAAACTCTTGGAGATATATAAAAGAACCAATCAGCTAACATATCTTATTTTTGAGTATATATTTAGAGTAAACCCGAAAGTAGCATGGGAAAATCTTGATACGTCAAAAGCTGAACTGCTAGTAGATATACTATGGAACTCTAATAAAAAAGATTTGAATTTTGATATAATAATGCAAAATGGCTATTTGAGGGAATTGTATAGCGCAAAGAAATATATTAATGAGAGTTATAAAAGCTCTATTTTTGAATTTAATATACTTATTAATCTTGATTCAAAAGTAAATGCAACGCTTGGTTTTGAGTATATTTGCGGTGATTGTAAAACTGTTTATCCGTTTGCTTTTAGCCGTTGTAGCAGTTGTCATGCGATAGATACATCCAGAGTAGAGCTATCTATCGTAAAAGATTATCATAAGGATTTTAGTGAAGAAAATAACTCTTTTCAGTGACGGCAGTGCTCTTGGAAACCCAGGTCCTGGGGGCTATGGCGCTATACTGAGATTTGGAGATAAAGAGAGAGAAATCTCAGGAGGAGAAGAGCATACGACAAATAACCGGATGGAGCTTTTAGGCGTTATTGAGGGTTTAAAGGCTTTGAAGGAGCCGTGCGAAGTTGATATTGTTTCAGATTCGTCATATGTTGTAAAAGGTATAAACGAGTGGCTAAGAGATTGGATAAAGAGAGATTTTAAAAAGGTAAAAAATCCTGATTTGTGGAAAGAATATATTGAAGCTTCAAAAGTTCATAAGATAAATGCTATTTGGGTACGAGGACATGACGGACACATTGAGAATGAGAGATGTGATGTATTGGCAAAGAGTGAAGCTCAAAAAATGAAAGAGATTATAAAATGAATAAAAAAATAGAGGTTTTAGAGAAAACTTTGGGTTATGAGTTTAAGGATGAGAAGCTCATTATTGAAGCGCTGACGCATAAAAGTCATAAGCAGCCCTACGATAATGAGCGACTTGAATTTTTAGGGGATGCTGTTTTGGACTTGATTGTAGGAGAGTATCTGTTTTTTAAATTTTCCAATTCTGATGAGGGGAAATTATCAAAAATAAGAGCATCTTTAGTAAACGAGAACGGATTTGAAAAGTTGGCAAGGTCTATAAATCTGGGTGAATATATTTATCTCTCAAATGCCGAAGAGAATAATGGCGGCAGAGAGAAGGCATCACTGTTGTCAAACGCATTTGAAGCCGTTATAGGAACAATTTATCTTGAATCGGGACTTGACGTTGCACGAAAAGTAGCTATTGATTTGATAGAGAAAAATCATAAAGAGATATCACTTGATTCATTATTTAGAGATTTTAAAACTACTCTGCAAGAGTTGACTCAAGCAAGATTCGGGGAGACACCTGAATATAGAGTAATTGCAAGTCGTGGGCCAGATCATAAAAAAGAGTTTGAGGTTGCAGTTATTATTGAAAACAAAGAGTACGCAAGGGCTATCGGTAAAAGTAAAAAAACTGCTCAGCAAGAGGCGGCAGAAATGGCAGTTAAGTTGTTAAAAGGGGAGAGCAGTGAATAGTTTTGGTCAAAAAATAAAGTTTAGCACTTTTGGAGAGTCTCATGGAAGAGCCATCGGGTGTCTGCTTGATGGAATACCTGCCGGACTCGATATAGACGAGGAGTTTATTCAAAGTGAGCTAGACCGCAGAAAACCGGGAAAAAGCGAGTTTGAAACGGCAAGAAAAGAGGAAGACAAAGTAGAGATATTAAGCGGCGTTTTTGAGGGGAAAAGTACCGGAACCCCTATTGCAATGGTAATATATAATACAGACCAAAAATCACGCGATTACTCCAATATAAAAGATGTTTTTCGCCCCGGTCATGCAGACTTTACTTATTTTTACAAGTATGGTATAAGAGATTACCGCGGCGGCGGACGAAGTTCGGCGCGTGAAACTGCTGCTAGAGTTGCTGCAGGTGCTATTGCAAAGCTAATGCTAAAAGAACTGGATATTGAAGTTTTAAGCGGAATTTGCGAGGTTGACGGTATAAAATCGGAAGTTTTTGATTATGATGCCGCAAAAAAAAGCATAATTTACTCTTTAGATATAAATAAAGAGCAAGAGCAAAAAGATGCCATTTTAAAGGCAAAACATGAGCATGACTCTGTCGGCGGAGTTTCAAGAGTTCTTATAAAAGGTGCGCCAAAAGGTTTAGGGCAACCGCTTTATTATAAACTAGATGCAATTCTAGCCGATGCCATGATGGGTATAAATGCCGTTAAAGCAGTTGAGATAGGCGATGGAGTTTTAAGCGCATCTCTAAAGGGTTCAAAGAATAATGATGAGATTAGAGCAGATGGATTTGTTACCAACCACTCGGGAGGAATTCTAGGCGGTATAAGCAATGGCGAGGATATAGTTATGAATATCTATTTTAAACCTACGCCATCAATCTTTAAAGAGCAGAGAACGGTCACTACAAAAAATGAAGAAGTTGATTTTTCCCTAAAAGGCAGACATGATCCGTGTGTTGCTATAAGAGGCACTATAGTTTGTGAAGCTATGGCAGCATTGGTTATTGCCGACATGTTGCTTTTAAATATGGGCTCGCAGATGGATAGAGTGGTTAAATATTACGAATAATTTTTGCTAAAGAGTAAAATTACTCTTTAGGTTCTATAACGCTTTTAGCTGATTTTATAGCACTTCCAAGAGCCGTTTTAGCGACTCCCCAAGCTTGAATTCCCATTCTTTTTGCCTCTTTTGCAGCTTCAGAGTGCAGGGCTGTATCGGCTTTTTTTACCGCTTTTTTTGCCAATGAAGAGAACCGTTCACGCATAACTTGTGCCGTCTCTTTTGATACATGTATTAACTCTTCAAGGTCGTAGTGCATTTTGTTATTTAGTTCTATTAAAATTTTTCTTGTAGATAAGTCGCTCTCATTTGCTTGTGTTTGAACAACTTGCAAAAATAGGGTATCGCTTTGGTTTAAATCCTCCATGATAGTGTCATAGTCTTCTATAAGTATATGTTTTGCTTCAAGAGGCATATAAACAAGTCGTTTTTTAAATCTGTCGATTGATTGTAAAAGCCCTGCTCTCATACCTTTTAGTGTAGCTTCTAAAATCTCCTCTGAAATGTTCGGAGATGCTTCGGCTATATTTATGCTTGAATGTAAAATAGTAGAGAGAATTTTTCTGACTCTGATAGTATTTAGCGTTCCTTCTTTTATGGTTTCATAGGTAAGCTCTTTTATAACCTCTTCTATTATCTCATTAGCTTCACTATCTTTTGATTTTTCCAAAGCAGTTATGATAGCACTCTCTACTGTTTCGCTAAGCAAATCAAAAAGGTCTATTAATTGAAGTTTTGCCTGATGAAGTTTTGATAGTGAGTGAGTGTCATCTTTATCTATAAGAGCTTCTAATTCATCAAAAATTTTATATTTTGCTTCTTGAAGTTCATGTGATTTTTTTTCTAGATTTCGCTCTATATGCTCTTTTTGTAGCAACAATTCTTCTAGCTCGTCTTTTAAGCTTTTTGTATTTTCATTAATAATGCTAGAAGCTACCTCTTTGATTTCATTAAGATTTAATTTATCAAATTCTATATTATTTTTTATCTCTTGTAAACTCATGTAAACTCCTTTTTAAAGTACCATTTTTATATGTTGATGAGCTTTTAATGCCTCATAAATAAAATTTCTGTCATCTTCATTGTGAACAAGCATATCTAGGTTCATACTTACATACTTACCGCCTTTGCTACTTTTTGAATGAGTCAGTTTATGTTCTCTCTCGCTTATAACGTCATGTATCGCTTTTTTCAAAGCTTCTACTTCAGAGGCGATAAGCTTATAAGACCATGAACATGGATAAATAAGTTCCAGTTTTTCTTTACTATCGTTGATAATCTCCACTCTTGCCTCCTGATTTTTTCTCCAGTTGTACGTTTCTTATAATCATACCTTTGTCAATCGCTTTTACCATATCATATATGGTTAAAAGACCGATACTTGTTCCGGTAAGGGCTTCCATCTCAACGCCAGTTTGTCCGGTTAATTTGGCAGTTACGGTTAATTTAAAACCTGGAAGTTCTGCTATCTCCTCAACATCACAGTTTATACCGCTAAGATTTAGCGGGTGGCACATCGGAATCAAATCGCTTGTTTTTTTAACTCCCATAATTGCCGCAATAACGGCAGTTTGAAGTACGGGACCTTTTTTTGTTTTCTCTGTTACAATGGCATCAAAAGCATCTCTGCTCATCTCAATTATACCGCTTGCAACGGCTACTCTGGTAGTCTGGTTTTTATCCGACACGTCAACCATCTTAGGTCTTTGATTCTCATCAAGGTGAGTTAAGTTCATATTTTTATCCTGAAAAACTTATTTATACAATCTTATATTATATCAAAAGTAAAATAATTTTAAATGAGTTGCAGTGCTTCTTGATATTCGTGGGGATGATTTAGGTTAAGAAAGGATTTTTCATCTTCAAAATCAACAAAAACGGTATTTGAAGATTTAAGTAAAAAGCTTAGTTTATGGTTATCTTCTTTTAACATGTTAATAAATTTTTTTTCCAAAGAACGATGGTATATCCCGCACATAGGCTGTAAGCCGCTTTTTGTTCTTGCAATAGTTGCATCATTGTCTAAAGAGTCTTCCTTTATTAGACGCGATATCTCATGTTCGCTTATAAAAGGAGAATCAACGCTAAGTGCAAAAAAACTCTCACATGTCAAATGCTTAAAAATAGCAACAAAGCCTGCTGTTGGGGCAAAAGTAGAATTGCTTTTTATATCCTCTATGAAATCTGCTTCGAAGCTAAATTTCGATTTGTCTTTACATGAGATATAAACGTTTTTAAAAATTTTACTAAGGCGAGAGAGTTGAAATTGAGTAAGCGATGCAGAATTTCCAAAAGGGAGAAGAGACTTATCCTCTCCCATTCGACTGGATTTTCCGCCTGCAAATATAATACAAGGGATTTGTATCATCTATTTTGAAAGTTGTGCTTCTATACGTCTGTTTTCTGCACGACCCTCACGAGTTTTATTTGTAGCTATAGGCTCACTTTCGCCTTTTGCAGATGTTGTTACTCTATTGGCATCTACACCGTCTTTTACAATCTCGTTTCTTACGGCATCTGCACGTCTTTGAGAAAGTTTTTGATTATAAGCATCAGTACCTACACTGTCAGTATGACCTATGATTTCAGCTTTGTATTCTTTTGAACATTTCAAGAACTCTGAAAATTTTACTACACGCGGTTTTGACTCTTCATCTATTACCGCAGAGTCAAATTTGAAGTTGATGTGCAGGTTGATTTTAGGAGGACATGCTTTAGCTTGAGTCTCTATAACTTTAGCAAGTGCTATCTCGCATCCGTTAGCATCAACTTTTGCCCCTGCTTTTGTGTTAGGACACTTATCAACAGAATTTAAAACACCGTCTTTATCATCATCACCGTCAACAGGCTTTTGCTGTGGTGCAGGTGTAGGCTCCGGTTGAGGTTGTGATTTTGGTCCAAAAGCAAAATTTAGACCCGCTAAGAGAGCAAGGTTGCTGTCCATATTGCTATGATTGTTTTTTAACATGTAAAGAGCTTCCAATTTTAGAGCAATAGCATCACTAAAGGGAATCTTTGCTCCAACACCGGCATTTAAGAACATACCGTCTCTATTACCTGCTAAACGAGTGTCGATTGTTTCATAACCTACACCAATTTTTGCAAGTGGCGTAAAGATACCCATCGAGCTAAACTCTTTAACTCCGTTGATAGCAATACGATAAATATCCGTGCTAATCGTAGAGTTGTCATAATCTGCGTCAGTGTATAAAACGCTAAGCTCAGGTTTTAAGAACGTATTAACGTCGTTATACTGCAACTCAGCACCATATAGAGTTTGGTTGTCGATTTCAATATTTCCTTCAGCAACATTGTATCCGACAACAGGCGTTATCTCATATTTATAATCTTGCGCAAATGCCATACTTCCGGCTAAAATAGCAGGAATTAACAGTAGTTTTTTCATCGTACATCCTTTAATGTTTTACGTATTTTATCTATCTCTATCTTAAAGCGTTATAATTTATTAAACTTGCTCAAACTCTCGGGTCTGCAATATAGCCTTCAATAGCAGAAATTGCCGCAACTGCGGAGTTTGCCAAATAAACTTTTGATGAGCGAGACCCCATACGACCGACAAAATTACGGTTGGTTGTAGATATCGCAACCTCATTGTCGCCGAGTATTCCCATATATCCTCCAAGACAAGCTCCACATGTAGGATTGCTTACGACTCCGCCGGCATCAACGATTATGTCGATATAGCCTAGCTTGTTTGCTTCACGAAGAATCATCTGTGTCCCGGGAGTCACGATAAGGCGAACATCGGGATGAACTTTTTTGCCTTTAAGTATCTCTGCTGCAACTTTTAAATCTCCGAGTCTGCCGTTTGTACAGCTTCCGATAAATGCCTGATCTATCTTGATTTTGTCTTTTACGGCTTCTGTTACGCTGTGGCCGTTTGACGGTAAAAACGGATAAGCGATAACGGGTTCAAGTTTTGCAACGTCTATCTCTAAAATCTCTGCATAAGAAGCATCTTCATCGGAGTAGTGGATTTTCGGCGCTCTTGCTAGATTTTTATCTGCTAAAAACTCTTTTGTAATATCGTCATACGCTACAATGCCGCTTTTTGCACCCGCTTCAATAGCCATATTACACATAGAAAATCTGTCGTCCATGCTTAGATATTTAATTGTGCTTCCCGTAAACTCCAAAGTTCTGTAGAGTGCACCATCAACGCCAATCATTCGGATAATTTCTAAAATTATATCTTTACCCGTAGTATATTTGCCTGGTTTTCCGCTAAGAACGACTTTTATCGATTCAGGAACTTTAAACCAGTTTCCTCCCGTTACCATGGCAAATGCCAAGTCGGTTGAACCCATACCCGTAGAGAATGCTCCAAGAGCGCCGTGAGTACATGTATGTGAATCTGCTCCGATGATAACATCACCGGGAACGACAAGACCTTTTTCCGGTAAAAGAGCATGCTCAATCCCCATGTCTTTTTCATCAAAAAAGTTTTTAAGATTGTGTTTTTTTGCAAAGTCACGGCTGATTCTCGCTTGATTTGCACTTGCAATGTCTTTTGCAGGGATAAAGTGGTCAAGAACGATAGAAAAACCGTCCGGGTTTGCAAGTTTAGTAGCACCGCTTAGATTAAAAGCGCTTATTGAGATAGGCGTAGTGATATCGTTTCCAATGACCATATCTATGTCGCAGCGGATAATTTCTCCTGCATAAACCGCTTTGCCTACATGCTCGGAAAATATTTTTTCAGTTATAGTTTGAGCCATAATGAACCTTTATAAAAGTAATTAATTTTGCGATTATATCATTTAAGATTTAAAATTATCGTGAAACTGCTCTTGTTGACGGTTTAATACAAGCGGAACAATTTACATTTGGGATATTATAACTTAAAATAAAAATAACGGTTATGGTATGATATATAATATTTTTTCTCCATCAAAAGAGTTAGACGATATCGTTAAGCAGTATATTGTTATAACTTCATTAAAGGGTATTGAGACTTTACTGTTTCTGCCAAACGGGTGCAATTTTATGCTCTTTAACAGGGGATTTGACGGATATACGGAAATTTACAATGAGGATAAAAAATTCCCCATTCCAAAGAACTACTCTATCAGCATTAAAAATAACAAGATAAAAAAATTTGTATTAAGCAGCAAAGATTCTGCGTCAGATATAAAATTTCCGCTAATATTGGCAGAGCTTACGCCTATAGGTTTTTATAAACTCTTTAATACTAATGCGTCTGTTTTAAAGGAGGGTTATTTAGAGATTGAAATAAGTGTAATAGAAAACTATTTTAAAGAGTTATACACTCACTCAAGCATAAATGACGAAATAGAGTATTTAAACAGCGCTTTAGATAGACTGCAATCAGCGCAAGGCAATAAACATATGTGCATACAAGACGTGATAGATATGATTATTCATAAGTATCACTTTGAAGTGAGTGTCAAAACCCTTCTTGAAGAGTTTAATTGCAGTAGAAGTAAATTGGAGAGAGAGTTTAAAAAAATCATAGGGTTGACACCGAAAAATTTTATATATATCTCAAAGTTTTGTAATACCGTGCTTTCATATATAGAAGATGATTGCGGATTTAAAGAACTAGAATATCTTTATAGCGATTATTCGCATATGAACTCTGTTTTTAAAAAATTTTTCGGTGCAAACCCAAGTGTTGTTTTTGATGACGTGACAAATCAAAAAATACAGATATATCAGATGCAACGCAACGAGCTAAAGAGTAGTTAAAACGTGATAGAGGAAAAATATTAGATTATGATAAAAAAAAGTGAGCAAAAAAAATTAATTATAAAAGTTATTGTTGTGATTTTATTAGCTTTAGTACCGTTGTCAGCTTTGAGAGTTCTGCTTGTTTATGATGATTTTACATATATTATTTTTTTTAAAGAGCTGATTTTCTCCGTTATATCCGCTTTAGTTGTTGCCTCGATACTCTACCTGATAACAAAAAAAGAGATTAGAAAAATCAATGCCAAAGCTCGTAGCTACGCTTTTACCGACGGTTTGACAGGTTTATATAATCGTCACTACTTAAATGATTTTTTACTAAAATTCAAGATATTGCGTAAAGAAGGTTCGGTTTTTGCCATCGCATTTATAGATATAGATAAATTCAAAGAGATTAACGATACGTTAGGGCATGAAGCGGGTGATTGCATTTTAAAGTGTTTGGCACTGAAATTAAAATCTTTAACGAGAACCACTGATACTCTTTGCCGTTACGGCGGAGAGGAGTTTGTAATTATATATAATGATATTGCCAAAGATGACATATTAGAGAAGATGCAATATATTAGAGAGTCGGTTCAAAATAGCTCTTTTAGATGTGAACATAAAAATATAACAATATCAATAGGATTAAGTTTCGGAAAAGGCGGTGATGATATAAATATGATATTGCAAGAGTCCGATAAAGCGTTATATAGAGCCAAAAGCGCCGGAAGAAACTGTGTAAAACTCTTTTCTAAAGAAGATGAAAAGTAAAAATCGGATTTCAAAGATATTTTGTATATAATTTAGTCTAAAAAACAGTCCTACTTTTAAAAAAGCGATAAATATGCAAAACAGTTACAAAAGAGTCGATGCCCATCTCTCAAGCTTAGGGTATTGTTCAAGAAGTGAAGCAAAAAAATTTTTAAAAATGTTTAGAGTTTGTATTGATGGCGTAAGAGTTTTTGATGTTGATAAAAAAGCTTATCATAACGATATAACGGTAGATGATGAGGTGCTTGATGCGGAAAGTTTGCTGATACTTTTGAACAAGCCACACGGTGTAATCTGCTCTCATGATGATGCAGGAGTGCTTATATATTCACTGCTTCCGCTTCGCTGGCAAAGAAGAAATCCAAAAATTTCTACTATCGGCAGACTTGATGTCGATACCACGGGCGCAATTTTACTAACTGATGACGGTGCATTAAATCATAAGCTTACAAGTCCAAAAAGTGATGTAATAAAAGTATATGAAGCTACTCTTGCGCAAGAACTCAGAGGAGATGAAGCAGATATTTTTGCAAGCGGAAAACTTATGCTAAATGGTGAAAAAAAACCGCTTCTTGGAGCAAAATTGGAGGTAATATCGCCTTTACATGTAAGAGTTGAGATTTGTGAGGGAAGATATCATCAGGTAAAGAGAATGTTTGCGGCAGTCGGAAATAGAGTCGTGACACTTCACAGAGTAAGTTTTGGAGATTTTAGCGTTGAGGAGCTAAAACCATCACAATATAAGGTTATAACTATCTAAATCTCATATTTTAGAGCTTTTTTCATATACTCTGTTGAGCAGAAAAACATTGCAGCAAATATAGGATTTACTTTTACATAATCCTCTTCAACAGTTTCAAAAATTTTAAAATTAAATCCGGAATACTCTTGTGAACCCTTTGCGGTCACGCTAAACTCAATCGGTGCTAGAGTTTTTACCATATTTAAAATTTTTTTTCTCTTTTTTTGATTATCGTTTTCAAGCAGATTAAAATCTTGACTTTCTGAGCTTTTATGTGAGCGCACAGCCTCTTCTAAAACATCAAATTTATCTTTAAAAACTATTTTGTTCCATGAGATTTTAAGCTCTTTAGAGTCAACTTTACATGTATTTATTATTAAAGCATTGGGTTTTTTCTCTTTCATTGCTTCTATTAAACCTAGCAGAAAATTGGCACCGCCTACGGTGTCTGCGCATTTTTTCATTAAAAGATGTATTAATGCTTTCGTATCGTCGTTTTGTTTGTTAAAATTACACATGAATAGTTCCTAAATTGTAATATAAATATAATTATAGCTTAAATCTGACATAAGTACAGTTTCATTTAAGCATAATCAAATCACAATACTATTATTATGTCAATAACAAAACAAGACAAAAATTGTCTTAATTAAAAAACAACCCGATTTAATGAGGTAAAACATGCAAGTTTATTTAGATAATAACGCTACGACGATGGTTGACCCGTCTGTCGTAGAGGTTATGCAGCCATTTTTTAGCGAGATATACGGTAATCCCAACTCGCTTCATAAATTTGGCACGGCTTCTCATCCGGCACTCAAAAAAGCGATGGATCAAGTTTATACGGCACTTAATGCAAGTGACGATGACGATATTATTTTTACGTCATGCGCGACAGAATCAAACAATTGGGTTTTAAAATCAATTTTTAACGACCATATAGTAAACGGCGAGAAAAATCATATTATTACGACTGAAGTTGAACATCCATCAGTCTATTCTGCCTGTAAAGCACTTGAAGATGAGGGCGTAAAAGTAACGTACCTTCCGGTAAATTCTGAGGGCGTAGTAGAAGCACATGTAGTTAAGAGTTTTATAACCGATAAGACTGCTTTGGTATCAGTTATGTGGGCATCAAATGAGACGGGAATGATAAACCCTATAAAAGAGATAGGCGAAATCTGTAAAGAAAAAGGCGTACTGTTCCATTCTGACGCCGTTCAAGCTATCGGAAAGATACCTGTTGATCTGCAAAGCGTACATGTTGATTTTGTTTCGATGTCGGCTCATAAGTTTCACGGTCCAAAAGGAATAGGTGCGCTGTATATCAGAAATTCTCAGCCGCTCTCTCCGCTTTTACACGGCGGAGAACATATGGGCGGACGCCGTTCAGGTACTCTTAATGTCCCTTATATCGTGGCAATGGGCAAAGCGATTGAACTTGCAACGACAAATATAGAAGAAAAAATAGCTTCAATTCGTGCAAAAAGAGACCGCCTAGAAGATGCACTTTTAGAGTTAAGCGATACGTTTGTAGTCGGAAATCGCGAAAACAGAACGCCAAATACTATTTTAATATCTATTAGAGGTGTTGAGGGCGAAGGTATGCTTTGGGACTTAAATAATGGACAAATCGGGGCTTCAACAGGTTCTGCATGTGCCAGCGAAGACCTTCAGGCAAATACTGTAATGCTTGCAATCGGGGCGGACAATGAACTGGCTCATACGGGAATTCGTTTAAGTCTTAGCCGCTTTACGACCGATGAAGAGATAGATTATACTATCGAGCATTTCAAAAAAGCGGTTGCTAGATTAAGAGCAATTTCAAGCTCGTTTGCAAAAGTAGGTCCAACACCCGGTGGAGAGTCAAAAGAGTGTGAGTTGCACTTTCATTAAGTAATTAAGTGTTCTGATTAAAAATAGATTGCTTCGCCATTAGCTTCTTGCAATGACTGTCATTGCGAGCTTCGTTAGAAGCGCGGCAATCTAAAACTATAATTATTCAGATAACTCAATTAATAAACAATTATAAAAAAGGAAATAAAGTTATGGCAAAAAATGATTTATTGGGCGCTTCTTTATGGGATGCATACTCAAATAAAGTAACGACTTTAATGAATAACCCTAATCATCAGGGCGAAATAAGTGAGGAAGAGGCAGCGGCACATGGCAATAGGCTGATAGTTGCCGATTTCGGTGCGGAGAGCTGTGGGGATGCAGTACGTCTTTATTGGGAAGTTGACCCAAAAACAGACGTAATAGTAAACTCCAAATTTAAGAGTTTTGGATGCGGAACGGCTATAGCGAGTTCTGATATTATGACTGAACTTTGTATCGGTAAAACCGTGAAAGAAGCGGTTAAAATTACAAATATCGATGTTGAGTTTGCTCTCCGAGACAACCCTGAAACTCCTGCCGTTCCGCCTCAAAAGATGCACTGTTCGGTTATGGCGTATGATGTTATCAAAAAAGCTGCAGCTCTTTACATGGGAGTTGATGCGGATAGTTTTGAAGAGGAGATTATAGTATGTGAGTGTGCTCGCGTTAGCTTAAAAACTCTTCAAGAGGTTATTAGACTTAATGACTTAACGACAATCGAGCAGATTACAGATTACACAAAAGCAGGCGGTTTTTGTAAAAGCTGTATAAAACCTGGCGGACATGAAAAAAGGGAGTACTATTTAGTGGATATTTTAAGAGATACGCGTCGTGAAATGGATGAAGAGAAGATGAAAGCCGCTGCGGATGCAGGTTCAAAAGGTAATTTTGAGTCAATGACATTGGTTCAGCAGATTAAAGCAATTGATGCTCAAATAGATGAGAGTATTAGACAGTTTTTAATTATGGACGGCGGAGATATGGAAGTAATAGACGTAAAACCCGGTGATGATTATATAGATGTTTACATCAGATATTTGGGTGCATGTAACGGCTGTGCTAGTTCGGCTACGGGAACTCTTTATGCGATTGAGTCAACTTTAAAAGAGAAACTTTCTAAAAAAATCAGAGTATTGCCAATCTAAATCCTATTTGGATTTAGAAGTGGCGAATTCTCGCCCATATATCTTTTATCCAAAATTTTTATCTCGCACTCAAGCCAAATATTAAATTCACTGTAAACTCTCTTTTGAGCCTCTTGAATCAAAAAAACAGCTTCGTCAAATGTGCCGTTTTGTATATTTACCAAAAAGTTTGCATGTTCTTTGCTAAACTCCATACCGCCTACTCTAAAACCTTTTAGCCCGACCGCTTCTATAAGTCTTCCTGCATAATCGCCTTTTGGGTTTTTGAAACAGCTTCCGGCACTCGGGGTAGCAGGTTGGTTTTTACGCATTGCTTTAAACATTTTTAACTTTTCCTTATCAAAGCCGTAAGATAAAAGAAAAGTCGCTTCTAAAATGGGAGCGTTTATGTCGGTATATCTATATCCGTAATTAATATCGTTTTTTACAAAATTGCCGTTACATGTAGTTACGGATACAAGATTGTTAAATATTTCAAACTCTTTTAGTCCGGCATTCATAAAAACCAATCCGCCCAAAGTTCCGGGCAGATGAGAGATAAATTCAAAGTTTGCAATATTGTGTTTTTTGCAAAAAGAGGCGACTTTACCAGATGGCGATGCAGCGCCTATTTTTAGAAGATTATCTTCTACATGTATATAGTCATATTTCTTGCTAAGTTTCAAAAGCAGCGGAGGCTTTGTACCCATTAAAATATTATTGCATGAACCGATGATATGGTAATCTTCGTATCTCTGAGTGCAATCTTCTAAAATAGAAACTTCTGTGGTTTGCCCTATTTTTATTGAAGATAAATTGGAAAAATTTATGTTTTGTTTTTTCATTACTCTACAAAGGAGGGCATCATGTTAAATGTTTCTGTTGCAAAGTCTATCATAACGTTTAACATCCACGGCATCGTTAAAATAATAACTATAACGACACCGATAATTTTTGGGATAAAACTTAGAGTCATTTCGTTAATTTGGGTAGTTGCTTGAAATATACTCACTGCTAAACCTATAAGCATACCTGCTAAGAGACTTGGAAGTGCTAGAATTAACGCCGTTTTAAATGTTTCTATTCCCAAAGCTATTAATTTTGCTTCCATTATGAATTCCTTAACTCTTTATATTCTGTAGGAATCATGAAGTCTTCTATGGCTACAGGCGAATCATAAAAACCGTGCTTATAGCCAATCTCAAAAAGTTTGTTGATTGCACTGTATTGAATATCGCTAAGTGTTATAGAGTTGTCGTTTGCATAAAGTTCAAGATACTTGTCTAACGTAGGAGCATCAATGCGAACCAAATCTCTCTCAAGCAGCATTTGGGAGAGTTTATTTTTATGTTCCCTTGCTACATGTACTGCTTTTGTGAGCGTTTGTTCATATTCTATTGCTTTATTTAGCGGAATCGAGCGGCTGATTGCCATTCCTCCAAGAGGAAGAGGAAGCCCGCCACCGGATAGCTCTTGCCAGATATCCCACATTTCACGCTCTACTTCAAGCTCATTGTCGTAAGTTAAAATGGACTCGTGAATTAAAACACCTGCATCTACTTTGCCATTCAAAACCGCTTGTTCAATCTCAAGAAAGTTCATGTAAGTTACTCTTGCTTCAGGATAAGCTATGCGAAAGAGCATAGCATTTGTGGTATGTTCTCCGCTAAGGGCAACTTTAAAATTACGCTTTAATTTAGCACCTTTTTTCTTGATAACTTTAGGACCGTAACCCTCTCCAAAACTTACGGCAGTTCTAAGCAGAGCATAATCTTCCCTTATATGCGGATAAAGAGCAAAACTGATGGCAACAATCTCATAAACGCCGTTTAACGCCTTTTCATTTAGAGTTTGGATATCTTCGGCAATATTATCAAACTTTGTACCTGCCATATCAACCCAACCAAACTTTATAGCATAATACATAAATATGTCGTCGGCATCGGGTGAGTGTGCAATGAGTGTTTTTTTCAAATTAACTATCCATCCTCTAAGAGATTAAATGTAAATTAGATTTTAACTAAATAAGAATAAATTCTACATGTATCGAAGCAAAAATTCTCTACACTCATCTACTCTCAAAGGTTTAGAATAAAAATAGCCTTGAATATTGGGACACCCCTCATCCAGAAGAAAATCTCTCTGCTCTTTATTTTCTACACCCTCTGCAATTATATCTAGTGAGAGATTGTTTGCTAAAGCAATGATGGTTTTTACAATAGCGACATCATCTTTATCGTGGGGTAAATCTTTTACAAAACTGCGGTCAATTTTAAGTTTATCAATCGGAAGACGTTTTAGATAGGACAATGATGAGTATCCTGTCCCAAAATCATCGACGGATATGGAGATGCCTAGTTTTTTTATAGCCTCAAGCGTAGATATTACATGTATATTATTTTTCATAAGCAGACCCTCCGTAATCTCTATCTCTAAATCGCTAGGAAATAGACCGATAATCTCTAACTTTTTGCGTAGATACTCTATATAATCGACATCTTCTAACTGTTTTGCCGATACGTTAAGCGAGAGTTTACCGCAAGATATATTCTCATTTTTCCATGAGAGGATATGCATAGCAGATTCACGCATCATCCACTTGTCAATCTCTACGATAAGTCCTATGTCTTCTGCAAACGGAATAAATTTCACCGGAGGAATAAGCCCTAGTTCCGGATGATTCCAACGTATGAGTGCTTCTAAACCGATAACTTTATCTATTCTAGCATCTATTTTTGGTTGAAAATAGACCTCAAACTCTTCATTTGCGATAGCTTTTCTAAGATTATTCTCAAGAGCTACTCTCTCAAAAGCAAGCTGTGTCATCTTTGTATTATAAAATTTATACCCATTCTTACCGTTGTTCTTTGCTTCATGCATTGCCGTATCTGCATTTCTGAGTAAAATATACGAGCTATCCGCATCTTCTGGAAAAGTGCTTATTCCAATGCTAAATGTAGTGTAAAGCTTAATATTATTTATGATAATTGCCTCGCACATAGCATTCATAATATTTTTGACAACCTCCATCGTCTGTATTTCATCGGTATTGTTAAGGATAATAATGAACTCATCACCGCCGAATCTTCCAATCGTATCATTATAGGAGACAAACCTTTTTAATTTTTGAGCAATCTCATTTAGTAGTGTATCGCCTATTTCGTGACCATAAGTATCATTTACCTCTTTAAATCTATCAAGATCTAAAAAAAGTATTGAGAGCTTTTGGTTGCTGTTTTTAGCAGCTTTTATACTCTGCTTAAGTCTATCAAGTAGCAAAAGTCTGTTTGGGAGTTTTGTGAGGGTGTCATAACGCGAGAGATGTTCAAGTTTAGTTGCTGTTGTTTTAACTCTGTTTTGCAGGTTTATATTTCTTTGCTCTATCGCTCTTTTTTCCTCTTTACTGTAGAGATAGTAGGATAGTAAAATTAAAAAAATAAAGATAGAAATAAGAAAAAGCACTAAGCTGTCCCTTACTCTCGATATAGAGCTAAAGTCAATCTTGTTCAAATCTTGAAATATAATGAAATACGCAATATCTTTATTATCAAGCCCTTTGAGATGATACGTGCTTATAAGTCTGTTTTTATTCTCTTCAAGATGAAACGAGGAATTTTGTATAAAATATTCTGCACCCTTGTTTTTAAGAAGTGCTAAGTGCTCTTTGTTATAGTTTGAGTTTGCTACATAGTAGTCTGATATGAATATTTTCTTTGAGGGTTCAAGTAAGAAATCTTTATATTTTTTATCCGCCAACAGTATAGTCTCGTATCCGTTGTCCCTCATCTTTTTATTTATAGAGTTAAAGTTGGAAATAGTTTCTACAGACCCGATGAACAAGCTATTTTCATAGACCGGCACCATCGATTTGAAAGTTATATCGAAGATACCTGCACTTATCGAAGAAATTACATGTGGATTGTGAATCATCTCCGCTACATCATCCCTTATAAGTGCAAGATTATCTCCTCTTTTTTGAGTCCAGCTTCTATAAAAACTTTTGCCGTCGGTTGTTAGGAGTTGAAACCATGTTCCTTTTAAGGATGTGTTTTTGCTTAGGTTGTCTGAGAAGTCATGTAGGTCTAGTTTTTTTATATCATTTTGTATAAGTGACTCTTTTATGATTGTGTCATTTGCGATAGATAAAGTTACAAATAAAAGAGCCTCTTTTTTCTCTTCTATGAGCATTTTTAGTTTTTCATGCACCTCTGCTATGACGTTTCGGTATTTCTCATTTTTTAGAGCTTCAACCTTGGAGTTTATAAAAAGAAATCCCGCAATAAACAATACCGTGGAGATAAGTATGAGAGAGTATTGGGAAGAGAAGCTGAACCCTTTTTTAGATATCAAATTTATGGCCTTAGTTAGAGTACTTTTAATTTTGTATTGTATCTCATAAACAACGTTTTAACAAAAAAAAGGTAAAATGGCATTAATTTATGTAGAGCTTTTACATAAAAAAAGTTAATATGACAATTTGCAATATTTTTTAGTTAAAAAAGTAGATTGTCATATAATAAGTCTAAATTTAATATAAGTGAGCCTAAAATGGACGCAAATAAACAAAAATCATTAGACTTAGCGATGAAGCAGATTGACAAGGCATTCGGCAAGGGTGCTCTTATGAGACTCGGCGATAAAGAAATTGTACCTATTGAGTCGATAAGTACGGGTTCTCTCGGTCTTGATTTAGCACTTGGCATAGGTGGAATACCTCAGGGAAGAGTTATTGAGATATATGGACCTGAAAGTTCCGGTAAAACTACTTTAGCACTTCAAATAACTGCAGAGTGTCAAAAAACCGGCGGAGTATGTGCGTTTATTGACGCAGAACATGCTCTTGATGTGGCATATGCAAGAAATTTGGGTGTTGACGTTGATAATCTTCTTGTATCTCAACCTGATTACGGAGAACAAGCGCTAGATATTGTTGAAACAATCGCTAGAAGCGGCGCGGTAAATTTGATAGTTATCGATTCGGTTGCCGCTCTTACTCCAAAGTCGGAAATTGAGGGGGAAATGTCAGACCAAAATGTCGGTGTTCAAGCTCGTTTAATGTCAAAAGCATTGCGTAAATTAACCGGTATTTTACACAAAATGAACTGTACCGTAATATTTATAAATCAAATTCGTATGAAAATCGGTATGATGGGTTACGGTTCACCTGAGACTACGACGGGCGGAAACGCGCTTAAGTTTTACGCTTCTGTTAGAATAGACGTAAGACGTATTGCATCGCTAAAGCAGGGTGAGAGTCAAATAGGAAATCGTGTTAAAGCAAAAGTTATAAAAAACAAAGTTGCACCTCCGTTTCGTCAGGCTGAGTTTGATATAATGTTCGGTGAAGGAATCTCAAAAGAGGGTGAGCTTGTCGATTATGGTGTTAAGCTTGATATCATTGACAAAAGCGGTGCTTGGTTCTCTTATGAGGAGACAAAACTTGGGCAAGGACGTGAAAACGTTAAAGCCAAGTTTGCGGATGAGCCTGCGTTGGCCCGTGAAATAGAAGAAAAAATTAAAACAGCTATGGGCATGAGCAATCTTATGACGATGGATACAATCGAGATAGCTGATGCTGATTTATAATGTTTAATATACAAAAAAGGTAGGCAATGTTTATAGATAATATAAGTGCAATTGAAGTAATGGATTCTCGTGGAAATCCAACGGTTAAAGCAACGGTAGAGCTTAGTGACGGAACAAAAGGGAGTGCTATAGTACCATCAGGTGCAAGTACGGGTAAGCGTGAAGCGTTAGAGTTGCGTGATGGCGGCAGTAGATATATGGGTAAAGGTGTTTTAAAGGCTGTTGAAAATGTCAATAATCAAATAGCCGACGCTCTTATAGGTCACTCACCGTTTAATCAAGCTATTATTGACGCTACTATGAAAGAGCTTGATGGCACCGAAAATTATGGAAACTTAGGAGCGAATGCAGTTCTTGGCGTTTCAATGGCGGTTGCTCGTGCAGCTGCAAAAAGTTTAGGCATACCTCTTTACCGTTATTTAGGTGGAGCAAATGCTATGGTTATGCCTACTCCCATGTTAAATATTATCAATGGCGGAAGTCATGCGGATAATTCTGTTGATTTTCAAGAGTATATGATTATGCCTGTAGGTTTTGATGATTTTGCAACTTCACTGCAAGCTTCAGCAGAGGTTTATCATAATTTAAAAGCTATCTTAAAAGCAAATAAACATAATACGGCACTTGGAGATGAGGGTGGTTTTGCCCCTGATTTAAGCTCAAACGAGGAACCTATTCAAATTATAATGCAAGCTATTGAAAAAGCGGGATATGAAGCAGGTAAGCAGATGGCAATTGCACTAGATGTTGCTGCTTCAGAATTGGTAACAGAGGGTGGATACAGACTTGATAGCGAAAATAGAACGGTAAGCTCAGCTGAGCTTGTTGATTATTACGTTGATTTATGTTCAAAATATCCTATCGTATCTATTGAAGACGGCTTAAGCGAAGATGATTGGGATGGTTGGAAAATATTAACTGAAAAATTAGGCGATAAAGTTCAGCTTGTAGGCGATGATTTGTTTGTTACAAATGCAAATATTTTAAGTGAAGGTATTGAAAAGAAAATTGCGAATTCTATTCTTATTAAACCAAATCAGATTGGTTCGGTAAGCGAGACTATGCTTACTGTTCGTTTAGCTCAAAGAAACGGCTATAAATGTGTTATGAGCCACCGTTCAGGTGAGAGTGAAGACGCTTTTATTGCTGATTTTGCAGTTGCGCTTAACTGCGGTGAGATAAAAACAGGTTCAACTGCTCGCGGAGAGAGAACTGCTAAATATAACCGTCTGTTAGAGATAGAGAATGAAGTAGTCTATAGTGAGTATTTAGGTTCAAAACTTTTTAATTAAGAGTAATTATGAATAACGAAGAACTTTTTGAGGGGATAGACGATACGGAGAGCTTAGCTCAAAAGTATTTGGGTGTATCTCTGACGAAGTTTTTAGTATTGATTATCCTTATTTTTGGTGCAGGTATATATATAGGTTTGCTGCTGTACGGCACAAACTCTTTGCAAGTCTATTTGGGACTGCAAGATTATGAAGGGTATCTACAAGGTGAGATACACAGATTAAAAGATGAAAATGCAGAGCTACAAAAAGAGTATTTTGAATTAAAAGAGATTTCTGCAAAATAGTAGTTAAACTTGATATAATACATGTAAGTAAATATAGGAGTAAACTTGATTAGAATTTTATTCGCATCTCTCTTCTTACTTCTTACAATGCATGCGAGAGAGAATCCTTTTTTCCCTTCAGCGGGAGAGAAGGATATCCTTCTAAGCACAAATGAGAATATGGCAAAACCATCTTTGCAAAGAGTAGCTCTAAATCTTCCTCCTCAAGCCAGAACAGTCCAAAAAGTTACAATAGAGTTCAAAAATCTTGACGGTACGTTGGAGAGCAAAAGTATAGATCTTGATAATTCGATTGACTGGCATCTTCCGGTTTTTATATCACAAACTTATACACAAGCTCCAAAAGAAATAAAATCTCAAAACAGTAAACCCGAAAATAAAAAATCTGAAAAAACCCCTCCTGAAAATGTAATTAAACAAAATACGTCAGCATATACAAATATTGCTACAATAAAAGATTTGTCAATTTCATCACTGCAAAAGAGTTTAAAGTTAGTTACAAAAGATGAGATGATAAGAAACTTTTTACTGGTAAATCCTCACAGAATTGTTATTGATTTTAAAAAGGAGATAGATATCAGAAGTTACAGTAAAAAAAATCCAGACAATATCTTTAAAGAGATTAGGATAGGAAATCACAAAGGTTACTACAGAGTCGTAGTAGAACTTGACGGATATTATAGATATGATATGCAAAAAAGCTCCGACGGGTATCAAATAGAGCTGAAATAGAGCATTGTCATTTTTAATTTAAATCTTTATCTTTCCAATATTTTGTACCTTGAATGGTTGCTTGAAGCACGATACCGTTTTGAGTCAATTTATAGAGTCTTATTCCAGGGGCAACTGTAATTGCGGCATTTAAAGCCCCGCCATCTTTTTTATATTTAGCAGCGGCATCTGCTTGTGCATTTGCTTCCCAACCGGAATTTACAAAAGAATCAAAAACTTTTTTGTTTTCAAATAAAAATATAGCTCTGAAATCTTTGATTCCAATACCTAAACCGACTCCCCCGGAAGCCATATTCATGTAGGTATTGATGCCCGTTTTATTGTTGTGAGCCACACCTTTTCCGCCCTCAGCAGAAAAGAGAACCAAATTTACGCCTACATTACTAAAAGTAGCGTATCCGTAAGAGCGAAGAATCATGGCTTTAGCTTCAGGAGCATATTTATATAGAAGCTGTAGTGTTTCATTGCTCATTTTAACACGTTCAACTCTCTCTACTCTATTTTCTTCTGCTATCTCTTTTTTGCTTTTTCCTGACCAAAAGCCTGAAAATATGGCAATGACTGCAACTAAGGAGATAATTAATTTTAAATGTTTCATAATAGCAACCTTTATTTATAACAATTATAATAGCATAATTATAAAAATCTCAAAAATTTTATAAAAAAAAGAGAGCTACACAATAACTTTGATATAATTTACAAAGAGTTCTACATGTAGAAACATCGATACATCAAGAAAGCATATATGAATAAATTAGAAGAGTACTTAAGCGCTCACGAAGTCAGTGAGATTCATCCATCCGATATAGCAAAAATATTAAAACAGCTTGATGAGAGTGAGTTTGCCGAGGCTTTAAAACTTGTACCGAAAGATTTGGTGGGAGATGTAGCACTCGCCCTTCCTGATAGATACTTTGACGATGTTGTTGAAAATCTTAGCGTAGATGAGTTAAGAGACGCTGTATCAGCACTTGAGTCTGACGATCAAGTAGATTTTTTACATGAGCTTGAAGAGGTTGATGAGAGTATTGCTTCAAAAGTATTTGATACGCTTGATGAAGAAGATAAAAAAGAGATAATAAAACTTCAAACGTACGGTGATGACGAAGCCGGTGCTTATATGCAGCTTGAAGTTTTTACCGCAGATAAAAATGAAGTTGTACATGACGTCATAAAAAGGTTTGCAGCGCTTAGACGTGCCAAAACGATAGAAAATATTCAGAACCTCTTTATTACAAGCAGTGACAAGAAGCTTCTTTTTGCCGTTGGTTTAGATGATTTGCTAGTATTTGATTTTAACAAAACATTAATAGAAAATATTGAACAAAGCGAAGATAGTTTTGAGCCAAAAAAGGCGCAAGACAGAGAAGACATTAGAGACGTCGTTCACTATTTTGAAGAGTACGATTTATCCGTAATGCCTATTATTAACAGTTATGGAGTTTTACTAGGGCGTATAACATCCGATGATATTTATGACATTATCAATGAACATGCAACGGAACAGATGTATAACCTAGCCGGATTGGATGATGATGCGGAAGAGGATGACGAAATTTATAAAGCCGGCAAAAAAAGAGCTTCATGGCTTGGCGTAAATCTCTTCACGGCTATATTTGCCTCTTTTGTAATCGGTATTTTTGCAGATACGTTAGAGAGTATGGTCGCACTTGCGGTTTTGATGCCAATTGTTGCTTCAATGGGCGGAAATGCAGGAACTCAGAGTTTGACTGTTGTCGTAAGACAGCTAGCACTTGGCGATATTTCCAAAGGCGATGCGATGAGAATTATCAAAAAAGAGGTTCTTATCTCTTTGATGAACGGGGTTTTCTTTGCCATAATCATGGGTGTCGTAGCCGCCATTTGGTTCAATATGAAAATGTTAGGAGTAGTTATTGCACTAAGTATGATTATAAATCTCTTTATGGCAGGTCTCTTCGGTGCAGCTATACCGCTTTTTTTAAAAAAAATAGACGTAGATCCCGCAATTGGAAGTGCGGTAATTTTAACTACTGTTACTGACGTGGTAGGGTTTTTTAGTTTTTTAGCTTTAGCAACGTATATATTATTGTAAAGTTAAATATGAGATGATACAGAAAATCAAAAAATATTCCACCACAAATAGATTAGTTCTTTTGGGAATGATTCTAGGTCTATTATTTGGGATTTTTTTACCTCAGTTGGCACTTAAACAGCAGATAATCGGACAAATTTTTATCAGTTTTTTAAAAATGCTTGTAGTGCCGCTTGTTTTTTCAAGTGTTTATGTTGCCATTGCAGGATTAGGAAATTTAGAGAGTTTAAAAGATATAGGATTAAAAACGGTAGGTTTGTATATCTTAACAACGGCTCTGGCTACATTTACGGCTATTGCTATAATGAATATCATACCGATTGGTAATCCAACTTCTATTGAGGGTTTAGAATATGCAAAAGCTTCTCAAATTGCATCGTTTTCGTTTACGGAAATGATACTTAGTTTTATACCTACAAATATATTTAATGCTCTCTCGGAAGGCTCAATGATGCAGATTATTATCTTTTCGGCACTATTTGCTATAGCCTCTTTGCATCTAAAAAAAGAGAGACAAGAGTTGATAGTTGATTTTTTTACTGCCGTGACAAATGCCATGTTGATTATGGCGGAGTGGGTCATTAAGATGACGCCAATCGGTGTATTTAGTCTTATCTCATACGTAATTGCCGAGCAGGGGATAGAGGTTGTCATAAATCTATGGAAATATATGGCAATGGTAATAGCTGTTTTACTTATACATGTAGTAATAACGCTGCCTCTTATTTTAGCTCTTTTAGGACGGATTAATCCATTTAAATATTTGAGTGATATTCGTGAAGCGCCTATTATGGCATTTTCTACCGCGTCTAGCACTGCAACTCTGCCTGTGTCTATGCGTGTTGTTGAAGAAGTAGGCGGAGTCGATAGAAAAAACGCATCTTTTGTTCTTCCTCTTGGTGCTACGGTCTCTATGGACGGTACGGCAGCATATTTAAGCGTAGCAGTTCTTTACATAGCTAATTTGGCCGGAGTCGATTTGAGTTTTGGCACACAGCTTCTTCTTGGAGTAACGGTCATCGCTTTAAGTGTCGGGGTTGCTGCTTTACCGAGTGCTTCTTTGGTTATGATGGTTGTTATCCTAAATCAATTAGGTCTTGCCACCGAGTATATAGCACTGATAATAGCAGTAGATAGGATTTTGGATATGGCAAGAACATCTATAAATGTTACATCTGATTTGGTTGTAGTGAAAATAATAGACCAATTGCAGAAATTTAAAAAGCAAAATGTATAATTATAAAAATAAAAGGAAAAAGATATGTTTAGATATTTACTGATGGGATTTTTACTATTTAGCGGACTAAAAGCGGATAATAAAGAAGCTCTTGAAGCTTTTAAAAACAGAGATTATACAAAAGCTTTTAAACTATATGAAAAAAATGCACTCAATGGTGATACGAAAGCACAAAGTGCACTTAGTTATCTCTACTCAAACGGACTTGGCACTAAAGCAGATGCTACAAAAGCAATATACTGGCTAAAAAAAGCAGCAGAAGGTTTAAACTCTGCAGCTCAATACGATTTGGGTATGATGTACTTAAGTGGACAAAATGTAGAAAAAGATAGTAAGAAAGCATTTGATTTACTTACTAAATCATCAGAGCAAAATAATTCTGATGCTAAGTATAATTTGGCACTGATGTACTATAACGGCGATGGAGTAGATTTAAATGTAACAAAATCTGCCGAGTTATTGGAGAGTGCGGCTAATGCAGGACATCAAATAGCAAAGAAGAATATAGGTCGCGTATATATGCAATTGATAAACCTTGAGAAGGCAGCTGAATGGTTTGAAAAAAATGCAGATGATGGCGATAATGGTGCTTACTACTTTCTTAGTGAGATATATTGCCAATTAGAGAAGTTTGACAAAGCAAAGATATGGGCAAAAAAAGCTATTGACAGCGGAAATAAAGAGGCTGAAGTACTTTATAAAAAGTATGAGTTGCAAAAGTACTAAATAGGTATTACTTTATATCCTGAGCCGTAAACATTGTGAATAACATCGTAAGGGAGTTTTGCACGTATTCTTTTCATAAGAGATGTCGTGGAGTGCGTAGAGAACTCTTTTTCTTCTTTGTCTTGATGTAGATATTCAAAAATATCTTTTGTTGAAAAACAGTGACTTGGTTGTGAAAACAGTAGTTTAAGTAGCAGATTTTCCATCTTTCTTAGTTTAATCTCTTTAGAGTTTTGCCATAATCTATCTGTGTTGTTATCCCAATATATAGTGTCACTGACATAGATTCTATTTGTTGTCTTTCTAATTAAATCTACTGTTTCAAAAAGTATATTTTTAAGCGCATCTGTTTTTATGGGCTTAATCAAATATGACTCAAGATGAAGTTTAATAGCCTTAAGCAGCTTTTCTTGTTCAGAGTGAGCGCTCATAACTATAATTTTTGTATCTTTATCTTGAGCCCTTATTTTAGCAATCATTTCTAATCCGTCAAGATTAGGCATATTTATATCAGTTAGAATTATGTTTGGTTTTTTCTGTTTATAAATATCATATGCTTCATCTCCACATGCCGCAGTATATACTCTGTGAAAAAAGAGTTGCAAGTACTCGTAGAGCATTTCACGTAGTTCCGTCTCATCTTCAGCCAATAAAATTGATATATCTTTTATTTTATCTGTTTTCATTTTTCATCTTTATGGTAAATTCGGCTCCGAGTATTTTATCGTCTTTGGCATAAATATTTTTTGCACTTAAGTAGCCATTCATGTTGTCTTCTATTATCATCTTTGCTATATGTAAGCCTAGCCCTGTTCCCATAGCTTTATGCTTTGTCGTAAAATAGGGGTCAAAAATTTTATTTAAATTTTCTTCGTAAATTCCGCCGCAGTTATCAGAGATGGAAACCACAGTGTACATGTCATCTTTACATGTTGCAATTGTAACATGTGTATCGGTTAAATTTTTAGCTGTTATTAAATCATTTATATTTGATAAAATGGAAACAATGACTTGTATAAACTCATTCATTAACCCAAAAACCATATATTCGCTGTTTAATAGAAGCGTTAGTCCGACCCTTTTATCGTTTTTAGACATGTTTACTATATCAAGAGCTTTCTCTATTGCTAAATTGATACTAAACCAATCCTTCTCTCTATCAGGAGAGTAGTAGCTCATAAAATCTTCTATGGTATCTGACATGTATATAACACGTTTCTCCATCTTTTCAAGTTTCTCTGCAATTTCTTCTTTGCTTAGTATTCCGGCTCTATTTTTCTCTTTTAGTATTGCTAGTGAGGTGTTAATAATTGCTAAGGGCTGACGCCACTGGTGTGCAATATTTCCAATCATCTCCCCTATCTCCGCCCTTTTAGATTGTTCGGATAGGAGTAAATTACGCTCTTTTAGAGCTTGTTCTTTTTTTCGCAGCTCTTCTATCGTGTCTATTAACTCACGGTTGTACTTTTTGTCAATGTATAATCCGCAATCGAGATTTTTCATATCTTTTATTAATTTTTTTATATAGGTTTTTTCTATTATTGAACCATGTTGTGGAGCAATAAGATTAATATCTAGTTTTTCAATTTTTCCTAGTGCATAGTTAAAAATATCTTTGCTTGGCATATACTCCTGATGAAATTGTTTTGCTTTGTCAAAGTATGTCTCATCTGCATAAAACTCCCAAGACTCATCTATGCCTCCAAATATATCTCCTGAAAAAAGAGTTTTTGAATTTGGCTCATATGTTACAAATGCGCCTGGAGAGTGACAGTATGGGGTAGTTAAAAAATCAAGAGTAAATCCTGTTTGGGTTGTGAGTGTATTTTCATTCTTATCTATTTCATAGTAATCAGATGTTACCAAATAGTGTTTAATTAGTAGAGACATTCTAGAGTGAGTTACTATAAGCAAATCATCTCTGTTTATTAGTTTTTCTATCTCCGGTACTGCTGCTACTAAATCCGGGTCTTGATGATGAAGCACTATATACTTTATAGATTTTATGTCTATGATACTTTTTACTTTTCTAATAGTTTCATCAAACTCAATCATAGAACCCGGATCGATAAGAATAGATTCATTTTTATTTTTGATTAGGTATGGATGACACTGAAACGGGTCATCCTTTAAGTGCATGCCTACCCAGTAAATATTGGGTGCAATCAATACTGCTTCTGAAGTATTATACTTTTTAGACATTTTCCTCAAACCATTTTAATTGCTCTCTAAGTTCAACAACTCGTCCGACAACTATAAGCGCAGGAGTAGGGACATCTTTTGTCTTTTCTACAATATTAGAGAGCGTGCCTACAACTACGCTCTGCTCTTTTGTTGTCCCTTTTGATATTACCGCACATGGATAATCTTTTGCTTTTCCTATCTCAATAAGTTTTTTACTTATTTTTGGGAGATTATGTAGCCCCATTAAAAAAACAATCGTATCATCCGTTTTAAAAGTATCCCATGGAATCTGAGACTCTTTTTTATGCGGAGATTCATGCCCGGTTACAACTCTAAAACTAACGGCTACCCCGCGATGAGTTACTGGAATACCTGCATATGCCGGTGCGCTGATAGCTGAAGTAATGCCGGGAATAATGTCAAATTTAATACCGCGTTCTTGAAGATACACCGCCTCTTCTCCGCCGCGTCCAAAAACAAAAGGATCGCCGCCTTTTAAACGAACAACATTCTCATACTTTAAGGCGTTTTGATAAATAACTTCATTAATATCATCTTGAGGTACGATATGACGTCCGTCTTCTTTGCCGACATAAACAAACTCACATCCGTTTTTTGCCTCTTTTAAAATATCTGGATTTGCAAGACGGTCATATATGATTACATCTGCTTCTTTGATTACTCTAAGTGCTTTTAGAGTTAATAACTCTATATCCCCTGGACCTGCACCCGTTAAATAAACTTTACCCATTATTTCTTTGCCTCTTCGTAAATAAATATACCTGATGGTTTGTTTATGTTAAACATTTCACGAGAGAGATACCAATCTTTTGTATTTATAACCGCAATTTTATTTGTGTCGTTTACGGATACATAGAGATTTGCTCTTGTATCTGACCATCTTACATGTAGAACTTTTCCATCAAACTCAAATCTTTTTATAACTTCTAGCGTCTTTGTATCTATAATCTGGATAACAGGAAATTTATCGCCGCTAAATGTTACAGCCATATATTTTTTATCCGGAGAGAGTGCAGTAAAAACGGGAAGCCCTTCGGTTTCAATATTTTTTACAAATTTAAAATCAGAAGTGTAAACTAAAACTTTATTATTTCCGACTGCGGGAATAAATACGTTTCCATCGCTAATGCTCCAAAAACCAAAATGAGGAACTTTTAAAACCGGTTTTCTATCTTCAAGTAAAATTTTAATTTTTGAGTAGGTCATTGTATCTAAATCAACAACACCGAAAAAATCGCTTTTAAAGAATCCCGTTATAAAGTTGTTGTCCTTTATCATCGCATCAAAAGGCATTACTCCGACATCTTCAAATTCTTTGTATATTTCAAAATCAGGAAGACCTTTTCCATCATTTTTGTCTTTAAGAACCGTAATCTTATCATTGTCCATCTGAGAAAAAACTAGATAATTTTTGTACTGTTTAATACCTACATTTTTTGAACCTGTCTCAAAAGATTTGATAGGATTTAAATCTCTATCCAGTATATCAACGCTTTTTTTTGCATAGTTTGCAACTGCTATATAGTTTTTTGTAACTGTAAAACCGATTGCACTATCACTTGTTTTAAACTCTTTAACAATTTTTTCTGCTTCAGGATCAAATTTTACGATATAGCCGTCTCTGGAAATTACATATCCATCTTTTTCATAAAACTTAACAACACCGTGGTTCATATTATGCATGCCCGTAATACGCCCTTTTGGCATGCCTTGTTCTATAATCGCTAATGATTCACTCTCTCTCTCAACAACAAATAGCTTCTCATCCGTATTTAAAATATTAAGCAGAGGATTAACTCCTTTTGCATGTGAAGCTGTAAAAATTGACGCTATTAGTGAAGCTGTTAGTAAAATTTTATCTATTTTCATTAATGTTTCCTTCTCTCTTGTTGTGTTAAATAACATGATGGGTCTTCGCTCCACAAATCACCTGTAATTGCATATGCACGGGCACGTGAACCGCCGTTACAGATATCTATCTGTTCGCAATCTGCACAAATTCCCTTGATTTGAGTTCTTGGATGAATTCGTAGTTGCTCTAGTAGTTCACCACTTTGCCAAATATCGCCAAAGTTCTCCTCTATAATATTGCCTACGGTTAAAGGAAAGAACGGATCAGGGCGTACAAAACCTTCACTATTTATGTTTAGAAGTTTACGTCCGGCACTGTTTCCGCCCCAACTTACAAGGCGTTTACGCATAATATCTTTAAGCGCAGGATACTCTAGTGCAAATCTATCTAAAAATAAAATTGCATCTTGTTCCATATTTCCGGTTACTATCTCAATATCTCTACCAGTTTTGTAGTACTCAAATGCTTTGTCAAGTATAAATTCAACAGATTTTCTTCTCTGTTCTTTTGTCAAATCCATTTTAAGGTTATCTAAACCACGCCCTGAATAGACTAGATGTGAGATGTAGATTTTTGGAATATTCTCTTTCTCTGCTAAATCAAAAATATACTCTAGGGAGTTTATGGTATCTTTTGTAATCGTAAAACGAATACCTACTTTCGCCCCTGTAGAATTTGCTAACTGTACAGCTTTTAGTGTCTCTTTGAAGGCACCTTTTAATCCGCGGAAATAGTCATGTGTAGGCTCATCACCGTCAATGCTTACACCTACATAGTTAAAGGTATCTACTATGCGCCCAATATTGCTTTTAGTAAAGTATAAGCCATTGCTTGAGAGATAGGTTATAACGCCGTTAGTTTTACAAAAATCCGCAATTTCAAAAAGGTCTTTTCTTGTTAATGGCTCACCGCCTGAGAAGATAATAAACTTGACACCGTTTGCTTTCATCTCTAAAATTGTTTTTTTAATCTGCCCAGTACTAAGCACATCAACTTCATCAAGAGTTGATTTTGAGTAGCAGTGAAGGCATGAAAGATTACAGCGGTTTGTAAAGTTCCAAATAGCAATTGAGCCATCAAGAACTCTCTCAGGTTTTCCCTCTACAACTGAAGAGATAAGATTTGATAGTCTAAACATTACTTGCCTTTATATGAGAGTATGTATTTTGCAACAGCTTCTCTCTCATCTTCATTTAATTTTAACTCTGTCATCGCTGTTCTTTTGTAGCCAAAAGATTTGTACATCGCTTTAGGGTCAATTATATAGGCTTGAATCTCTTCATAAGAGCGTTTTTTTGCTATTTCGCTAAAAGGGGGACCAAATGCTACCGCAGTTTGGTGATGACAGCCCCAACAATATGTTTCAAATACCTTTTTACCGTCTAACTCATTAGCAGACAAAAAAGAGGCTAAAAATAAGGTTATTAATAATTTTGTTTTCATAGTTTTTCTTTTGTTTAATACATAATTCTAACTAAAACAAGCTTGAATTTTGGCTTATAAATGTCACAAATATTTTAATTTAATATATATAGCATAGATATAAATTTAAGAAAAAATTAGATACATATAATTGTACTTGAAGTGATTTTAAAAAAGCTTCTCTCCACAAGGGAGAGAAAGTGCAAATTATGCACCTGGAATAGTTTGTCTATGCTCGATAGAGTAAGTAAATGTAGGAGTTGTTAAACCAGTGATATATTTAACAAATTTACCTGTTTTAGCTTCATAAATACCGATACGACCGCAGTTCCACTCAGAAATCATAGTCCAGTGACCGTGATTAGCCGGCTCAGCATGTAAGATTCTTGGAGTAAGTGCATTACCTTTAGCATCTTTTACAGTTGGAACATCCCATTTGTACATAACTTTATGAGTTACTGGATCAGTAACAGTACCTTCAGTTGTACCAACAGTGATAATTCTGTCTAGTTCAAGAGTTTGTTTGTTGATTAAGTGAACTTTATTCCAGTTCTCTTCACCGCCAAGTACGTTGTCAGCCCATAAGAATGGAGTGTGCTCAGATGTACCGATAAATAGACCACCGCCACCGATTGGAATTTGACGAATAACATCGAAGTGATCATCCCAAATAGTTACTTGACCTAGGTTCATATTAACCGTTGCACCAAGTTGTTGACCTAGTTGCTCATTGTACCAAGAAGAACCTTGACCTGGGTGTGGCTTAGCTGATGGACCTGTATAGATTTTAGTAACTAAAGATTTAGTTTTAAAGTCAACTACACCAACAACGTCACTTCCTTGAGAAGCGATAAATAAGTATCTACCAATCTCTTTACCTTCATTTAAGAAACCATCATGAAGAATATCTCCAATATTTGGAATATCTCCAACGATTGGGTAATTTGGTTTAGAATAATCTACGATATAAACGTGACCACCGTCTTTAAGTGCAAATGCGATATAAGGACCGTATGGAGTGTCAAAAATACCTGCAACACGAGATGAATCGATGTCACCGTTTGGCTTGATTACGCTTGAAGTCGGGTAAACTTTTAACGGCTCAAGAGTCATTGCGTCCATTAAGATTGCTCCGCCCGGTACATAGTTACCAGCCATTAGGTATTTACCATCCGGTGAAACTGCAAGACCACGAGATTCAGAACCAACTTGACACTCAGCAATTTTTTGTTGACCCGGTGTATTTAAGTCGAACATTGTTACTAAACCTGAACGAGAGATTGAGTAAGCATAACGAGGTTGACGTTTGTTAGTTACAGTTACGTGAACAGCAAAACCTGCTGGGTGTTTTGATAAAACTTTACCGCTTGTTCCATCAACGAATGCAACACGCTCAGCATCACGCTCAGTTACGAAACAGATATCAGTATTTTTCTTAACATCTACAGCTTGTGGATATTTTTTGAAAAATGCCATTCTGTCATTAAGAGTTTTCCAACCAGCTTTTACAGTTTCAATTGTAAGTTGATTGATCTTTTTGCCTTTAAAGTGTTGAAGATAATCAACCATCGCATCGGCGTCTGATTTAGTAAATTTTTCTTTAAACTGAGGCATAGCCGTACCTGCTTTACCGTTTAAAATAACAGCAGCAAGCTCGTATGCATTTTTCTTAGCCGTAACAGCCGGACGTAAATCCGAACCAACACCACCTTCGTGGTTAGGACCGTGACAACCTTGACACTCTTTTTCAAAAACTTTTTCAACATCCATTTTCGATGTATCAGCAACTAAACCCGAAGTAACAACTGCCATAGCAGCAACAGACATAACTAATTTATTTAATCTCATTTTATTTCTCCTTCTAAAACAGATAATGTGCAGGCCCGAGGGCCCGCACTACTAGTACTAATTAACCCTCTTGCTCTAAACGAGCTTTCTCTTGTTTGTAAATCCAAATCATTGGAAGTACAATAAAAGTATGTAAAAAGATTGTTAAAGTCAACGGTCCTTGGTTTAACCAACCAAAAAAACTCGGAACAACATCTACAAATGGTTCAAACATAATTGTCTCCTTAACGTTTGTGATGAGTAGCTTTGCCGATACTCAATAAATCTTTTACCAAGAATAAGAAACCTAAGAATGTAACAACACCCATTGCAAGTCTCCAATCCATACCTTGTGCAAACCACATACCTGATTGACCGTCAAAGTAACCTGCCCATGTAGCACCCATTTGTGCGCGAGAAACAAGAACTTGAACATATCCAGCTACAGTAAGTGCTACAGTCATACCAACAACACCACCTACAATCATGCTTGTTGCCCAGATAGTTGATGTAGTATTGTTCATAACTTTAATACCGTTTTTGCCTTGAACACCTATGTACATCATACCGATAAGAATAGTAGCATAAGCACCAAAGAACGCTAAGTGTCCGTGAGCTGATGTAAACTGTGTACCGTGTGTATAAAGGTTTACCTGTGGTAAAGTGTGGAAGAATCCCCAGATACCGGCACCTAAGAAGTTACCAAATGCATTTAAAACAAACCATGTAAATGCAGGTTTATTTGTAATAACAGACTCTTCTTGACCTTTTGCACTCTCTTCACCTTGCATTCTACCCCAGTCATAAAGAACGTGGATAAACATTGCTACAAGTGGTAATGGCTCTAGCGCAGAGAAAAGTGCACCGATTTCCCACCAATATTCAGGTGTTCCAATCCAGAAATAGTGGTGTCCTAAACCAAGGATACCTGAACCGAATAACATTGTTACTTCAATCCATAACCACATTTCAACAACTTTACGGTGTGCACCAATCATCGTGATTAAACCATAAGCCGCAATCGAACCAACGAAAACTTCCCAAGTAGCTTCAACCCATAAGTGAATTACCCACCACCACCAGAATTGGTCAATTGAGATGTTGTCTGTAAAAAATACACCAGCTAAGTATAGACCGGCAAAAGCAATCATATCTGCCATTAAAACAGTTACGATACCTGAACGGTTACCTTGAATACCTGTCATAAAAAGATTAGCAACAAATCCAAGAGCAACTACAACTATACCGATATCTGCCCAACGAGGAGCTTCGATATACTCACGTCCTTCCATAATGAACCAAATAGTTGTTTCATCCGCAGGTCCAACTTGAATAAATAGATAAACAAGAACAACAACTACGATTGCAGCAGCAAATATCCAGAAAAGAAGTTTTCCAAGACCGACACCTACTGTTTCAATACCTGTTTCATCAGGCAGTAACCAATAAACTGAACCAAACATAGCAAAAACCATCCATACAACAAGTGCATTGATATGCAGCGTTCTTGCAACGGAGAAGTCAAGTATCTCAAATAAGAAGCCAGGAACTACGTACTGAACAGCAGCTACAAGACCGAAAAGTAATTGTGCACCAAAAATAATTGCAGCAAAAGTAAAATACCATGTCGCTAGTTTTTTTGATTCTGATGTTAAATAACTATTTGCCATTTACTGCTCCTTGAATTTTTCCAAAGTTTCTTGGGAAACCATTTGTATCTATTGATGACATATGTTTTAAGAAAGCAACTAAACCTTTAGCCTCTTCAGCAGTAATACCAAGATTTGGCATCATACGAGCATGAGTAGGGTATTGAGACGGATGTTGTAAAAACTCAGCCATCGCTTCTTCTTTTGTGCTTTTACCTGTCATAGCTTGCATTGAACCGTTTGCTTGCCATGCTGGATCTAGCCATGATTTAGTTAAATCAGGAGCATAATACGCACCGTTTCCAAGAAGTGTATGACAGTTCATACAGTTTTTAGCTTGTGAACCTAACTTACCTAAATGAAGTAATGCTGCTGCTTCTTCTTCACTCCAGTCGTCTCTGCCGAAAAATTTCTCTTTCTCGCCGATTACCGGAATTTCATGTCCACGTTTTTTGTCCATTTCATAAGTAATCTTATAATTAATAACAGTAGGTCCCGGAACCCTTTTTGTTACGCCACTTTGTAAATCAGCATCATTTCCCATCGTTATTTGCGGTATCGTATCAAACGTTAACCAAATAAGAAGAATTGATGCGAATCCTGTAATCCACGCCGCTGAACGTTGCCAGAAGCGATTGTCACTCCATACGGATTTTTTTGCCACTGTACCCTCCTATAAATTATGGGTCAATATATATAAACTAGTGTTCATTCTCTTCATGAACACGATCTTGCATGTAATAAACTGCGTGCGGAAGCAAAAGCAATCCGATTGCAGCAACAACTAAGGCCTTTGCCGTAAAATTATTTACATGCATTAAACTTCCCATAAGGTACAGACAATAAGCCGCCAGCATCCAAAATAGATAACCAAAAGGCATAGCCCATCCTTTAAGTAGATTAACTTTTACAGCAGTATATATACCAACATAGAATCCTCCAAATACTAAAACAAGAGCAGAAGAGACAAAAATGGTCAAGAAATCACCAGCAAGAATATCTTGTGTTATTAAAACATCACCGGACATATTAATGTTCTCCTTCAATTACTAAATTTTTCAGAATCAAGAGAAGTTTAGTCCTATTTAGTTTAAAATTTGTTGACTTATATCAATTTTTTTAGTTAATTTAAAATTTAAGGTTTCTTTTATTATTAATGTAACAAATCGAAACATAAAACTATTTTATAGGGCAGTTTTTTTATTTTTTAAAGCGGATTTTTTTATAATTAAATATAGTGTAGTAAAGACGATAAAGTTATTGTAAACAGCACTGTGGTAGTAATTGCAACGATTCTCTTCTGTTTTTCTTGCATATTATATTTCTCTTCAAGAAAGTCGGCCAACTTCAAGCCTGGAAATACAGAGAACAACAGCATAGGAACACCCATAACACAAATAATTACGGCATCTTGAATCGTCATTTTTACTCTTTTTTTGAATTTAAATTTTATTTTATATCTATTATTATATCATTGATTAATTAATTTTTTTTAAATAGAATTAATTTTATGTAAAATTTAATAAAATCGAGGGGTAAAAATGAAAAAACTCTTGTCAATTGCTACTATTTCTGTAGTGACTATCATATTGGGAACAGGTTGTGGCTCATCTTTGGGTGTTCTTCCATCAAATGCGGAGGAAAATTCGTCAATTTATAAAAGTGAAGCTTCTCGCGGTGCATTACATGTAGAAAGTCATAATATTGAAAAAGTTATGCATGCTATAAGAACTGCAGGTGAAAATATCGGATGGAAAATGACACCGTTTAAAATAAATGAGTTTATAGCTGAAAAAACTTCTGACGGTAAAACGGTTTCTACTAATGTTAAGTTTCATAATGAGTATGTAACTTGTTCAAAAGATAGTGCAAGTGAATCTGATATTGAAGATCTTATGAGTGCTATTAAAAAAGAGTTGGCAAAAAAGTCTAGCTCAGGTCATTAATACTTTTTTTGGACATTTACATGTCCAAAAAAGTATTAGAGTTTATTTAGTAAATCTTTAGTTGTAAAAGAGCCAAAGAGCGGTGTTTGCAAAAATGACTCATCCTTTTTTGATACAAAAAAAAGTGCCGGAAATTGCTGTGTATAAAATAGCTCGACTGGGTAACTGTTTTGATTTTCAAAAAAGACAACTACTGCTAAATATTTTTGGTTTATTTTCTCTTGAATCTCTTCTTTATTAAAAATATCAACAAAAACCGATTTGCATTTTTCACACTCTTTTTTTATTATTAAAAGCAGTAACTCTTTGTTCTCTTTTTTTGCCTCTATTAACGTTTTATCATACTCGCTTTGCCATCTTACATGTTCGCCAAAAGCAAGAGTGCTAAAAAGTATTAGACATAAAAAGATTCTCATTTAAACTCTTTTATTACTTTTATAAGTTCTACTACCGGTGGATTTGGAAGTGTAGGAAAAACTTTTTTAACCGCATCGCTTACCCACTGAGGATAAATTCTAAAGTTTAGTTTTATCTCTACGTCAAGAGGATAAAGAGCATCTTGTTTTATTGCAAAGCTCTCAACTCTTCTCTCTCCTGAGGGTATTCTGGTATCGCTTAGTAGTGTTTTATATTTCCAAAATAATAGTCCCACAGGTTTGCCCTCTTCATCGCCGAATACTTTTTGAAAAAGTCTGCTTCCATCTTCAATATTGCCGTCATTCTTTAGTTTTCCGCTTGAAAATATTAGATTGCCGTTTTTGTCTTTTATGCTTACATCAAGCCATAATTCTCTAAAGTCGGCAACTCCGGTTGGTAGATGGTGTCCTGCGCCGACATTAGTTACTCCGATTACTAATATGCCGTTTTTAATATCAACATCAAGTTTTGCAGAAGTTTTCAGCAAATCAATTGTCTGTTCTTCGTTTGTTTTACTTTTCAAGCCGGATAAAAAGTGGTTTGAACCTGCAAAGTAGTGAACCTTTACATCATCTTTTAGAACACCGCCCTTGGTAGATGTTCCTTTGAGTGGCGAGAATTTGCCGTCTTTAAGATTTGTCATATGGCAGTCTATACATGTCTTGTGTTTGGTTTTATCTTTTTGATTATTAAACGGAGATTTTTTCCACTCATCAAATGTAGAAACAATTTTCATCCCTGTTTTTGGATGAAACTCGTCGTGGCAAGAGGCACAATATTTGCTCTGTTTGTAAAGCGGATCCATGTAACTTTTTTTGTGAGCATCAGGGTTTGAATTTATCAGTTTTTCGCTAAACCAATGACCGGTACCTGAATCGCTATCTTCAAAAGCATATTTTTTTCGCTCTAATGAGAGTTTAAATGAAGCATTACCTTTGCCTTTTGCTTCTGTTATTCTATGACATGTAACGCATGAAACGCCCTCTTCAAGTCTGAAATTTCCTTGTGATTTAAAAGATTCTACAAGTGTTTTTGCATTTTTTTCAAATAGTTCGTCACTTACGATATTGCCTTGCATCGGATGTGTTGTTTTACTAAGACCTGTTGTAAGTGCGCTTGGATTATGACACCCCATACACCATTTGCGAAACTCCTGTCCTTCTACCTCTCCTGCTAATGTCTCCATTACCATATAGTATGGGTTTGACCCTGTCATATGGTAGTGGTTCGAGTTGCTCCATTGATTAAATATCTCTTCATGGCAGGATTTACATTTTGCGGAGTTTGTAAAATCCTCATTATGGTATATTCCAGTTTTGGCATCTGTTTCTATAAGAGATAGTTTATCCGTAGCGGCATGAGAAAGAGCAGGATTTAGAATAGTAAACAACATTGCTACTACGGATAACTGCACATTTTGTTTTTGAAGTACATGGTAAATAAAAAATAGTATCAAAGCAAACGAACCGTAGAGATGTACGTTAAATGAGATGATTCCAAACGTATCTCCTCCTCTGTTTCCTGCTAAAAATAGGTATAAACCGCTAATTGTAAGGAGAAAAAATATAAGTAGCAGTAGCCATCCGTTTATACTGTTTACCTTTTTTATAAAAAAGAATTTATAAATATGTTGATATATAAAAGGAGTAACCAAAAACAGAGTAATAATCAAAGAGGCTATGATATGGAATGCTTGAATAGTTCTAAAATATTCCCAAGCAAAATCAAGTGCTTTTAATTGAACAACACCAGTAAAAAACATTACAAAAACCAAAAATTTTATATAGATAGCTCTCATTTGTAATCCTTCATGTCGTACTCAACGATATTGCCTTCAAGTGTATGTAAAAATGCTACTATCTCATCAATCTGAGTAAGAGTTAGATGGCGTCCCAATTGATGTTTTGCCATAACATCTACCGCCTCACGAATTTTAGGTACTGCGCCGTTATGAAAATATGGAGAAGTCTTTGTAACATTTCGCAAAATCGGTACTCTAAAGAGGTGCTCATTATTTTTTCCTAAAAATTTACCGCTATTTTCAAAAGGAAATTCATTATCGATTCTTTTTATCTTAGGAAGAAGTTCAAGATTTGGTCTAAAGTCGTAAACTTGAGCAAACTTTCTAAGCGGAAACCTCTCTATGGTTTGACCGCCCAAACTCATTCCGTTATGGCACCCTTTACATCCAAAGCTGATAAAGTTAGCCAGACCTCTTTTTGCATCATGGCTCATAGCCTCATTATCGCCTTCTAAAAATCTATCATAAGCACCGCGCGTAATAAGAGTTTTTGCGTAAGCCTCTATAGCCTTTGCGCTATTTTCAAAGCTTATACCATCTTTAAAAACTTCCTGAAAACTTTTTACATACGCAGGGTTTTTGCCTAATCTGTCCTCTACCTCTTTTGGGGTCATATTCATTTTATGGTGGGCTATTAGTGAATTTTCGCTCTGCTCTTTTATGCTTTTGACTTCACCGCTCCATGTCAGATATTTTGCAAGAGATGAGTTTAGTATAGTCTGAGTGTTTAGTAGATATGGATGAGGAACCGCAGAATCTCCCTCAGAAAAGGTAAATCTGTCAACACCGCTTTGGTCTTGTAAATGACACGCAGCGCAATCGGTAAGTTTTTGATTTTTCTCTTCCAGCGTACTAATCAACGCTTTTTTATTTTTTAGATTTTTATCAAAAGAGTGACATGTAGCGCAGCTTGTTTTTTGATTTTTTGAGAGATTGGTATCAAAAAAGAGTTCTGCTCCTAGTGCAATTTTTTGCGGTGTAACTGGATTTTCTTGCGAATCAACAATTTCTAAAAGTTTCTCAAATGAGGTAGGAGTCGGTTTTAAACCTTTAGAGAGAGCAAGCTCTCTTAGCTTGTCGTCGCTGTATTTGGGAATTATTTTTGAAGGAGTTAAAAGTGCTATTGTTAAGATAGTGCTTATTACTACTATTGCTATTAGAACCGTATAAAAGAATAGTTTTTTCATTTACAATCCATTAAAGTATTTTTAATTTCTTATTATAGTTTTATTTTTTGATATAGAGTATATATAAAAAATAGATATCAATCAAGTCTCTTTTAGCAATAGAAGAATTTTATTTTAGCACAAAAGGAAATTATGGACAGTATAACAAACCTTTGCGCTATTATTTATACTTATAAGAAGTACTTAAATTCCAAAAGTATCTTTTATTTTCTTTTCAAAATCTTTATCACTTAGCTCTTTTCTCAGAGGAACAAAAGCTTTCGCCTCTGCACCTACCGCAATAGCAATATCTGCATCTTCATTTTCTATAATATGTTTGATTGCGTCTGCAATCGGTTGAGGGTTTGGTCCTTCATTTATAGCCTTTGCAACGATAGGGACAAAATGAGATACAAGTTCTTTGTATGGGGAGTCTTCACTTGTAGTTTTAGCATTTGCTACTAACCCTTTTTTTACAAAATTTGTGCCAAATAGTCCTGACTCTATAGAGTGTACTCTTACATTAAAAGGTAGTGTTTCAAATCTAAGCGAGTCCGTAATACCCTCAACAGCATATTTTGAAGCGTTATAGCAAGAAAGAAGTGGAAGCCCCATTTTGCCTAAAAAAGAGCTAAGATTGATAATAACTCCGCTTTTTGCTTCTCTCATGTGTGGTAGAACTTCTCGTGTAGTTTTTATGAGTCCAAAAACATTTACATCAAACTGATTGAAAATCTCATCGTCAGTGCCATCTTCTAGAGTTGCTAAAAGCCCGTAACCTGCATTATTTACAAGTACATCAATTTTGCCCTCTTTTTTTATAATAGTATCTACCGCACTCTTTATGGTAGCCGTTTTTGTAACATCTATATATACATGTTTTAAATTACTATCACCGCTTTTTACATTTTCATCTCTTGAACCTGCATATACAATGTATCCGCTATCTGCTAAAAATTTTGCACTAAGCTCACCCATCCCTGAAGTAGCACCCGTGATTAAAACAACTTTTGACATGTAAACTCCTCTAATTTAATGATTTAAGTATATGATAAAAAGTGGTGTCAATCAAGCAGTTTTTAGCAACAAAGGAATTTTGTTTTAGCAGTAGAGGGATTTTATGGCTTTTTTTTGAGTAAATCTTTCGGATAAACATCGTAAGTTTCAAAAAAAAGCTTAGAAAAATGTCCTTGATGTTTGTAGCCGACCTCTTTTGCTATTTCACCGATGTTAAGAGACTGCTCTTTTAAAAGAAGATTTGCCTTCTCAAGACGAAGTTTTTGTATGTAGCCGTATATTGTAGTTTTATATACTTTTTTAAAAATTTTTTTCAGTTTTGATTCGTTAGTCGCGCACATATGAGCAAGAAGCTTTATGCTTGGAGGATTTACAAAATTTTTCAGCAAAATATCTTTAGCACTTTTTGAGATGCAAAACTCATCCTCTTCAATCTCATCTTCGATAATATCAAACAAAGAAAATCTCTGAATAATAAACTCTAAAATATAATGCTCACATGTAATACTTTTCATCAGTGAGTCAGGTTTTATATTGATGATTTTATCAATTATATATAAGCTTAAAGCATCTATGGAGAGTGTGTTTATAAGCTTACATGTAGTATTTTCTTGAAGAAAATTGTATAAAAAATCTATCGCTTCGTTAGGATTGCCGCTTAGATATCTTTTTAGAAAAAAGTCCGCTATAAAAAGTATAAAAACATCTTTTTGCTCATTTTCATTTGTAGTGATTTTTAAGTCCTGTTTTGATGAGAGCAATATATTTATGGAGTTTTGATTTAAGTTGAATACTCTTTTATCAATATTGTCATATAGTTTAAAATCCCCTTTTTTAACAACGCATATTGCCGCAAATCTGTCGAGATTTTTAAAGTGAGTCTCTATATTAGTTTTGTTTACATGTATATCTAAAAAGAAGACTCCGTTTGAGATATCTACTCTTTTTATATATTCGTCTCTGTTTTTTAAAAGTTCTGTAACCTTGTACTTTGTATCGGTAATATTGAAAAATAGACTATCCATTATATGTTGTAATACTCCATAACACGTCGTTCAAAATCCTCATCGCTTAACTCTTTTTTCATAGGAATAAATTTTTTCGCTTTATCGCCTACCGTAGCACGTGCGGGAAATTTAGGATTTTGGATAATTTCTAAAATCATATTTGCCACTTCATCTGCAGAGTTTCCGTTATTTATCTGCTCAACTATAATCGGAGCTAGATTAGAAACCAGATGTGAGTACAAAGAATCTTTATCAAATGTTTTTTTATTTGTAACAAGATTTTCCCTTGCAAATTTCGTGTCAAAAAAACCGGGCATTACGGAGTGGACTCTGATGTTAAAATCTTTTAGCTCGTAACGCAGAGAGTCTGTTATTCCCTCAACCGCATATTTGCTTGAGTTGTATAGAGTCAAAAGCGGGAGACCGATTTTGCCCAAAAATGAGCTTATATTTATGATGATTCCGCTTTTTTGCTCTCTCATTATCGGAATTACCTCTTTGCATAGTCGTAAAATTCCAAATACGTTAATATTAAACTGCTCATACATCTCATTTTCTTCTACATCCTCAACGGTTGAAACTAGACCGTAACCTGCGTTATTGACGAGAACGTCGATTTTATTATGCCGCTGTTTTATAAATTCTACTGCTTTTTTTATACTCTTTTGATTTCTAAGGTCTAACTCGATGGGAATTATATTTTTATTCTCTATATCTTTAAAATTTTCTACATCTCTTGTAGCTGCATATACGATAAAACCTTTAGTCGATAAATAGTTTGCGCTTGCTCTTCCCATGCCCGAACTCGCACCTGTAATTAAAACTATATTTGACATGTAAAGTACCTTTTATTATCTCATATTAAGCAAATGATTATATCATACCGAGAAATAAAAAAAATTGTAAAAGTAGAGAATCGATGGATTTTTTTAAGTATATTCACGCGGTGGGGACAGGCGTAAAGGGCAATAGAGATTTGGCTCAGGATGAGGCAAAAGATATGATGGAACAGGTTTTAAAACAGTCGGTTTACGGCGAACAGATAGCTGCTTTTTTACTTGGCTGGAGATTAAAACCTGAAACTACGGAGGAGTTTAGAGGAGTTGTTGAGGCTTGTGACATGTTTGTTAAAAAAACCGCAGTGCCAAATTCAATAGAGCTTGGATACCCGTTTGACGGCAAGGCAAACAACCCTTTTTTATTTCCTCTTGTTGCAAAAGCTCTTGAAAAATCGGAGTTGAATCTTGTTGTAGTAGGCGATGATTTGGCACCTGCAAAAGCAGGAATAACGCTAAAAGAAACGGCAACAAATATAGAGCTAAACAAAAATATTTACTATTTTGACAGAGCAGATTTTTTCAAAGAGATGCATGATTTAACGCCGCTTCGTATGAGACTTGGTCTTCGTACAGGGCTTAACACGATAGAAAAATTAACACATGTAGCTTCAAGCGAGTATGCGATAACAGGTGTTTTTCACAAACCGTTCGTAAAAAAATATATTGAAGCTTTTTCAAATAGATATAAAAGACTTGCCCTGATACAAGGAAACGAAGGAACTCCCGAGCTTTTTAGCAAAGGACGTTTATGGATTTCAGAGGGCGATAGTGTTGAAGAGTTTATAATCGACCCCGAATATTATGGAGTGAACTATACCAAATCGTGGGAGCGAATAACACTTGAGGAGTCGCTGGAACAGCTAAACAACCCATCACAAGAGTTTTTGAAACTTGCACGTCTGAATGCGGCAGTCTATCTTTTCGTGGCGCAAAAGGCCGCAACTATAGATGAAGCTTTTGAAAAACTAAATGGATAAGTTCTCAAACCATGTAAAAAATATATTGCATGGCTTTTTTCTGGCAATCGGCACCACAATCGCCGAGCCTTCAACTATTTTGCCTCTTATAGTAAACTACTTTGGCGGCGGTTCTATGCTTGTGGGATTTTTTGCCGCTCTTCTTCGCGGAGGCGCTATTATAGTTCAACTTTTTGCCGCTTTTCACGCACAGAGCTACAAACTTATGATGCCCTATCTTCGCAGAATATTTTTTATAAGATTTTTATCATGGTTTCTAATCGGTATCGCAATCGTTGTTTTTGGAGATAATTATCCAAACATTACTCTGGCTTCCATCGGTTTTGGTCTTTTTATGTTCTCCTTTAGCGCAGGTTTTGCGGCAATTTACTTTAGAGAGATAATGGCTAAAATATTTTCCCATAAATTTCGCGGCAAGACTATGGCATACCGCCAATTTTTTAGCGGTGCAGGAGGGCTTTTAAGCGGTGCATTGGCGGCTTGGATTTTAGAATCTTTTGATGCGCCTCAGAGTTACGGTTATCTTTTTATAATAAGCTCGTTTATTATGGGTTTTGGTTATCTTTCTTTTTCTTTGGTTGATGAGCCTGTTAAGGAAGAGGTATCTAAAAAAGAGAGCTCATTTAGAGAATTTTTGAAAAATTCCTACGATATTTTAAAAGCAGACAAGCATTTGCAGATTCAAGTTACAACTTTTCTTCTGGCTTACGGTTATCTAATAGCCCTGCCTTTTATAATCTTAGATGCACAGCAGAAGATAAACCTTAGCGGTGTTGCAATCGGTTCTTTGATTACTACTCAGATGGTAGGAGCGATGCTTAGCAACTTTTTATGGGGAAGATTAAGCGGAAGCGGTCGAAATACTCTTAGCGCAAAAATCTCTATAATTTTTCAAATCAGTGCTATTGCTTTAGCGGTTTACGCATCTTCGCTTTATGAGTACATGTTAATATTTTTTCTAATAGGTGCGGCGATGGACGGAAACCGTATTGCTTCAAGCAATCTTATTCTTATAGTAGCACCGCCGCAGAAGAGACCTGTATATATAGCTCTTCAGATGAATATTGTTTCGTTTGGGATGTTTTTTTCAATTATCGGCGGAGTTATTTTGAATTACTTAAATTATGCCGCCTTGTACAGTAGCTCGATAGCCGTACTTTTTGCGGCATTGTATTTATCTTTTAAATTAAGAGATTAAATTCCGTAAAATCTCTTAATAAAATCTCTCTCTTTTTGAGTTTCTATAAAAACTCTAGCCACGGTTTGGTTGTTCTCGCCTAAGATTAGTACATCGTTGTACTCAACTCTAAGATGCTCTCTTCCCCACTTCTCTTCAAGTTCGTCAAGTCTGTGAAATACGTCCGCCGCACTAGGTTTCTCTTTAGTTCCGTCACGTTTGTCGATAATAGTCAGTCCGCCTATTCTTTTTTCAAGTATATAAGGACTGTAAACTTTTATAGCTTTATATATGCGATCTTCTTTTGTTTCAGGTACCGCGCGTTGCATTGAAAGTATCCCTAAAACTAAAAACGCCGTAAAAAATCCAAATATTAGAGCTTTTTTTACACTCATTTGTTACTCCATGTATTTATATAGTCTTGAGCTTTTTTATCAAGCATTTTCATTCTCTCTTTGCCTTTTGGTAAAGTTTCTCTAAGGTTCTTCATCTCGCGCAAAAATTCGCCTATATCTGAGGGAATTAAATCTTGAAGATATTTTCTTAAATGTTTTGCCATGGCTGGAGACGTACCTGATGTTGAAACCGCAATAGTCAAATCATCTCTCTTTATATATGAAGGAAAGATAAAATCGCAATAATCTACGGAGTCAACAGAGTTGCAAAGACAGTTGTACTGTTTTGACTCTTCAAAAATTTTTGCTTGAAGAGGGATGTCGTCAACCGCAACTATAACAACCGCAAACTCTTTGATGTCGCCGGTTTCGTATCCTCTTTTTTCAAAGTTAAGATGGTTCTTTTTTATAGCACTATCCATCTCATCCGATAGTTCAAGCGCTATGACGGAGATATCTGACGAAAAGTCTAAAAGATGCTCTAGTTTTTCATAAGCTATATGACCGCCGCCGACGATTAAGATTTTTTTATTGTCAAGTTTTAAGAAGGCAGGAAAATAACTCATCTATCTCTTTTCATATATTATCGGTTGGTATAATATCATAGTTTTTTAAAAACTCTTATTGATAGATATCAAGTTAGATTAATTGAAATTAGATTACAATCGATTAAATAAAAATAAAAGCATGGGCGGAATTGTAATATATGAAAGATGAGATTTTATCACGAATTCAGCAGAAATTTCCTTTGGTTGAAAAGCCGTTTAAGGTTATTGCAGATGAGTTAAATATGAGTGAAGATGAAGTTCTTGCTATTTTGCAGGAGCAAAAAAAGAGCAATATTATACGTCAGACATCGGCAATATTTGATACTAAGAGATTGGGTTACATATCATCATTGGTAGCATTTAAAATTCCATCGGATAAGATAAGCGGTGCCGTCAAAATTATAAATTCTCATCCGGGAATATCACATAACTATGAGAGAAATCATGATTTTAACATTTGGTTTACGTTGGCAGTTGCTCCTAACTCTAAACTAGGTTTAGAAAAAACTTTAGAAGTTTTGGCGAAAGCGACAGAAGCAGACGATTATATTATGCTCCCTACTTTAAAACTCTTTAAAATAAACGTAAAACTAAACACTACGGGCAAAGATGAAAAGAAAGAGGAAGTTAAAAGAGTTAAGCATACCGAGATAGAGCTTACTTCTCTTCATCACGCGATTATCAGACGTGCTCAATATGATATAGAGATGGTATCTGAGCCGTTTAAAAAGATAATTGATGAGCTTGATATAGATTATGATACATTTTTTAGAGTTTTACAAGAGCTTCAAGAAGCAGGTGTAATGAGAAGATTCGCATCAATTCTAAATCATAGAAAAGCCGGTTTTGGTGCAAATGCAATGGTCGTTTGGGATGTTGATGAAGAAAATGGAGAAGCTATAGGGGAAAAAGCAGCAGCTTTTAGTGCGGTAAGCCACTGCTATCTTCGTCCAAAATATGCAAATTGGCCTTATAACCTTTTTACGATGGTTCATGGAAAAACTACCGATGATACGAGTGCGATTATTGAAGAGATGTCATCTGAAATAGAAGCAAAAAGCTACATGCCTCTTTACAGCTCAAGAGAGTTTAAAAAAGTAAGAATAGAATATTTTACCCCCGAGTTTGAAGCTTGGGAAGAGCAATACGCAAAATAAGGGATTGATATGGAACTTTTTTTAGAATTAGAGATAGTATATATAGTTATTGCCGCTTTTATATTAAGTGTGACTGCTTTTGTAACGACAAGAGATTTTATGCCAAAGGGTGCATTTAAAAAAGGTATGATAGGTATAGGTACTATGGTTACGTTAATGGTGGCTTTTCATTACAACTTGACCGTGTCTCGAATGAACGGAGTTGAAGAGCTTTTTAACGCAGGAGAGACTATAATTTGTGAAAATAAGATGCGCAGAACAGTTTCAAGATCTGTTCTTTTATCTCAAAAACTAGGTTGGAGACTTGAAGATCATCTTTTTAAAAATGATGATTACGAGAGAGATTTTCATACTTCAAGATGCGTTGACTGGATAGGCAGTGAACCTCAAATAGAAGAAGAGAAGAAAGCTCACGAAAAAGAGAAATAATGGCAACACTTAAACGTTATGCGTTAGCGATATTTTTTTTATTGGTTATCTCTTTTGTAATGCTTCTTGGCACTATGGTAGTAAAAAGTTTTGGCGACAAGATGTTTGAAAATACAGGAATTAAAATTGAACCTATAAGAGAGGAGAATAGATGAGTTTAACCATTATCCTTATTGTAGCCGTATTGCTTAGTATCGGTTTTCATTTTATCGGAGTCTATGCAGGTGCGAAAAAAACCGTGTGGATTATGCTTGTTTTAATGTGGGCAGGAACTATAAATATAGCAATGAGCGAAATTAAGCCAGATGGATATGAAGATATTAAAAAAATGAGAGGTCAATTTAGCGATACGGATAAATTGATAGAAGAGGCTATGCCTACGGTCTCTTTATATGAGATGCTAAGTATTAAAAAAAGCTACCAGACAAACAGCCCTAAAAAATGAAAAAAGTATCTATTATCGGATGCGGTTGGCTAGGAAAACCTCTATTTGATAAGCTCTCTAAAACTCTACATGTAGAGTGTTTTTCAAGAGATAACACCGCCGATGACTCTGCTTTTTGGCAGAGCGACATTATTATCATTGCTATAAATACCAAAGACAACTACCTTTCGACACTCCAAAAAATAGTAACACTCTCTAAGCCGGAGTCTAAAATAATATTGATGAGTTCTACATCCGTATATAAAGAGTTTGACACAGATGTGGATGAGAGTGCGGTTATTACAAAAACTTCGCTTATAAAAGAGGCGGAAGATTTGGTTACGGGTGCAAAAGAGCAGGTGGTTGTTCTTAGACTTGGCGGTCTTATGGGAGATGATAGAATTTCAGGCAGATGGAAGAGTGCAAAAGATTTCAATGATGGCTATGTAAACTATATTCATAAAGAAGATGTTATAAACATAGTAAAATCAATGATAGAAAAAGATATAACAAAAGGGGTCTATAACTTAGTTGCACCGACTCATCCGCTTCGCTCAGAAATTCATAAAAAAAACGGTAAAGATTTTGGTTTTGCGCTTGGAAATTTTGAAGGAATGAGTAAGCGCAGAGTTTTATCAGATAAGTTGATTAAAGATTTAAACTATACCTTTTTATATCCAAATCCGCTAGATTTTTGGAACTAGTTGCTTCTGGCTAATTCGGCAAAATCTATTTCAGGAGTATTTTTTTTATCTTGCGCTATTTTTTTGTCCTCTTCAAAACTTCCGCTACTAAAGACATATTCGCTGCTCTTTAGTATGCACCCCTTCATTCCCGGAACACAATCTTTTTTAACCAATTTGCAGTAACCTTTATAGTCATGTTGACAAGTCCAGCCCATATTTAGCCCTCTTTTTATAAACTAATAGTGAATTATGATACAATTTTTTAAACAAAGAGGAAAAAATGGATTATAAAAAATTAGATAAAACAACCTTGATAGAGTACCTCTCAAATATAGCAAAAATAAAGAGCTATTTTGGTTCCGATGATTTGATAGCGCAGGAGATTGGCGATGGTAATCTCAACTATGTATATAAAATAAGCTCCGTACAAAATCCGCAAAAAGCTCTTATAGTAAAACAGGCAGTACCATATCTTAGATGTGTAGGAGAGGAGTTTCCTCTAGGGCGCGAGAGAATGACATACGAGATAAGGGCTTTGCAGAAATTTTACAATATCCTTCCAAGCTTTATCCCGAATCTTTATCACACAAGCGAAGATATGAGTTTAGTAGTTATGGAGTACTTAGGCAATCATGTTATTATGAGAAAAGGGCTGATGGACGGCGTGAAATATAAAAATTTTAGCGAACATATATCTACGTACATGTCGGCTATGCTTTTTTATACATCATCTTTGTATCTTTGCAGCAGTGAAAAAAGAGTTATAATTGCTCAATTTAACTCCAATATGGAGCTTTGTAAACTAACCGAAGATTTGGTATTTAGTTTTGCTTTTATGGAGCATGAGACAAACGATAACGCAAATGTAAAAAACAACCCCGAAGCACAAAAACTTTTTGCGGATATGGAATTTAAAGAGAAAGTTTTAGAGCTAAAATACAGATTTATGACGCAAGGCGATGCTCTTTTACATGGAGATTTGCATACGGGTTCTATTATGATAAATGAGAATGAGACGTATGTTATTGACCCTGAGTTTGCATTTGTAGGACCTTTTGGTTTTGATATTGGAGCATTACTTGCAAACTTGGTAAACAATTATATCTACCATGTTGTAGTTACAAAAGATGAAGATTTTCAAAATTGGCTTTTAGTTACTATAAAAGAGGTTATGGAGAAATTTAGAGATAAGTTTTTGAATTTTTGGAGTGAACACAAAGAGTCGGCTCTTTTAGTCGAGGGATATTTGGATAATGAAACACTTGTAAGATATAAAGAGAAGTTTGTAAAAAACATCATTAAAGAGAGTATTGGTTTTGCAGGCTGTAAGATGGCAAGACGTGTTTACGGTGTTGCTGGGGTTGAGGAGATAAGAGGGATTGAAGATAAAAATCTCAGAGCTGAAGCAGAGAAGATGGCTCTAAAAATTGCAAGAGAGTTTGTAATAAATTATGAAAAAATTAATAGTGTAGATGAGATATTGGAGATAGTGAAAAATGCAGGGTAAGTATAAGGCTCTATGGCTGAGCGATGATATGTTTGATGAGTGTTTGGAGGTAATAGACCAGAGACAGTTACCGTTTGAGTACGATACAAAATATCTCAGTACGACAGATGAAGTAGTAGAGGCTATAAAAAATATGACTGTTCGCGGAGCGGGAGTTATAGGCAGCGTTGCTGCATTTGGAATATATATAGCGGCAATAGAAGTTTATGGAGATTATGAGGCTTTAAAAGAAAAAGCAGCTTTAATACGAGAGTCTCGTCCGACAGCCGTAAATCTTATGTGGGCGGTTGATAAGATGATAAGTCTGCTTAAGAGTTCCGACAACGTAGTCGAAGATGCAAGAAAATTTGCTATAGAGCTAAACGATAAAGAAGCGTTAGAGAGCCAAAAAATAGCGGAGTTTGGCTGTGATATCATAGAAGATATTTTAAAAAAGAAGAATAAAACCCGTATTAATATTCTTACTCACTGCAACGCAGGCTGGCTTGCGGTTATAGACGAAGGAACGGCATTAGCACCGATTTATGAAGCAAAAAGAAGGGGCATAGATGTACATGTATGGGTTGATGAGACGCGTCCGCGAAATCAAGGAGCATCTCTTACTGCGTGGGAACTTGCCCAAGATGGAATCGCGCATACGATTATTGCCGATAACACGGGTGGACATCTTATGCAAATAGGCGAAGTTGACATGGTAATAGTCGGAGCAGACAGAGTAAGTGCTAACGGAGATGTGGCAAACAAGATAGGAACATATTTAAAAGCACTTGCGGCACATGATAACGGTATCCCTTTTTACGTGGCTATTCCGGCTTCTACTTTTGACTTTGAGATAAATGACGGTGTAAAAGATATACCGATTGAACTTAGAAGCGAAGATGAGGTTAAGTATATACGCGGAGTTGACGCTGATGGAGTGATAAGAGAAGTGCGTATTACGCCTGAAAATTCGTCTGCTATAAACTACGGTTTTGACGTTACACCTGCAAGACTTATAACTGGGCTTATAACAAACAAAGGGGTTTGCGAGGCGGACTTTGATAAAATAAGAGAAAAGTTTAGAGGATAATATATTGAAAAGTTTATGGGATGATAAAGAAGCACTAAATTATAAGAGCGATTTGGATTTAAGGGTATATACATCAAGACTGTTAGGGCGTGACAGCTCTTTAGTTCTTCACGGCGGCGGAAATACATCCGTAAAATCTACTGCGATAAATCTTTTTGGAGAGGTTGAAGAGATACTTTATGTAAAAGGGAGCGGTTGGGATTTGGCAACCATTGAAGCAGAGGGTTTTGCTCCCGTAAAAATGGACATGCTTTTAAAAATGGCAGAGCTTCAAGAGCTTAGCGATACGGATATGGTAAAGTATCAACGTCTTGCCATGACAAATCCATCTGCTCCAAACCCTTCCGTTGAAGCAATACTACATGCGATTATCCCTTTTAAATTTGTCGATCATACACATACAGACGCTGTTGTAACAATCACAAATACGCATAACGGCGAAGATAAAATCAAAGAACTTTACGGCGATAAAGTGTTGGTTATTCCATATATCATGCCCGGTTTTGTTCTTGCTAAACTTGTTTATGACATGACGAGAGATGTGGACTGGAGTAAGCTTGAGGGTATGGTTCTTCTAAATCATGGTCTTTTTACATTTGCCGACGATGCAAAAGAATCTTATGAAAAAACCATAGAGTTGGTTGATAGGGCAGAGAGGTATCTTGAAGCAAAAGGTGCAGTGCTACATGTAGAAAAAAACAGTATTGATATCGAGCTTTTAACTCTTGCAAAAATTCGTAAAGAGGTCTCAAACTTAAAAGGCAAAGCGACTGTGTCAATCTATAACGACAGTGATTTGGCACTCTATTTTTCTAAACAAAATATCCAAAAAATAGCGACTAATGGACCTCTGACACCCGACCATGTTATACGAACAAAAAGAGTTCCAGCTATTTTAAGAGATGATTTTAAATCTGATTTGGCTGATTATGTAAAAGAGTATCAAGAGTACTTTTTGGAAAATAAAAAAGATGAGATGCTTTTAAATCCTGCACCGAATTTTGCTATTTTGAAGGGTGCAGGAGTACTATCTTTTGGAGCAAATGCAAAAGAGGCAAATATTATCAAAGATATAAATGAACATACTTACGAGGCGATTTTAAAGGCAGAAATGCTTGGCGGATATAAAGCTTTGAGTGCGGCAGATATATTTGAAGTAGAGTATTGGTCTCTTGAACAAGCAAAATTAAAGGGCGGCGGAAGTATGCCTGAGTTTGGCGGAAAAATAGCTCTTGTAACGGGAGCGGCAAGTGGAATAGGACTTGCAATTGCTAAAATGTTAAATAAAAGAGGTGCGGCAGTCGTAGCTCTTGATATAAACGCTGATGTTGAGAAGATATTTAGTAAAGCAGATGCAAAAGGTGTTAAGTGTGATTTGACATGTAGCTATGATATACAAAATGCGATAGAGATTGCAGTTAAGAGTTTCGGCGGAATTGATATAGTCGTAAGCAATGCAGGTATCTTTACACCGAGTGAAAATCTTGATGAGTTAAGTGATGAGAATTGGAAAAAAAGTATGGATATAAATCTCACTTCGCACCAAAAACTGCTCAAATATACAGCACCGTTTCTAAAGCTCGGTGTTGATGCTTCCATAATTATGATAGCTTCTAAAAACTTTCCCGCACCCGGAAAAGGAGCGGCGGCTTATTCGGTAGCAAAAGCGGGACAGACTCAGCTTGCACGTATAGCGGCACTAGAACTCGGAGAATACGGAGTCAGAGTAAATACGCTTCATCCTCATGCGGTGTTTGATACGGCTATATGGACTGATGAAGTTTTACAAAAACGTGCAAAAGCTTACGGGATGAGTGTAGAGGAGTATAAGACGAATAATGTGCTTAAAACTGAAATCTGCTCAGATGACGTAGCGGAACTTGTGTGTGCTATGGCAGGAAAACCTTTTTCAAAAACAACGGGTTCTCAAGTTGCCATAGACGGGGGGAGTGATAGGATAATTTAAATTAATTTTAGATATTTATGCGGCAATTTTGTTTTTTTTGTATTAAAAAAAATTATGTTTATTTTAATATAACTACAGATAAACTTGATGCTATGAATAAAGCAGTAACCTTCTTAGCCAAGATTGGGTTTTGGCAATTTGTTATTCTCTTTAGTGTTTTAGCTCTTGTTATGTCTGAAATTTTGATTCTTATTCATAGCTACTTGCTTACGGGTTATTTTTTTGATAAAAATCTTTTAACAGTAGGTTTTACTATTCCTCTTCTTGTCGGTATTACCATTTTTCCTTTAATAGCTTTTTTATTATCTTATCTTAGAGAGTTGCAAGATGACAAAGATAAGATAATAGCACTTCAAAAAAAAACCCAAAAAAAGCTTGAAAAAAGTGAAAGTTATCAACGTGCAATATTAGACAGTTTCCCTTTTTTTGTTTGGTTAAAAGACACAAATAGCGATTATTTAGCGATAAATATGCCTGTTGCTAAAGCAGTTGGACTTGATAATCCATCAGAATTTATCGGTAAAAATGATTTAGATTTTTTTCCAAAAGATTTAGCTGAGGCATATCGCGCCGATGATAAAGAGATTATGCAAACATTACAAAAAAAAGAGCTTGAAGAACTCATTGAATGTAATGGCGAGAGAATATGGCATCAAACTTATAAAGCTCCTATTTTGGATAAAGAGGGAAATCTTTTTGGCACCGTAGGCTTTGCAAGGGATATTACAAAAGATAAAGAAGCAGAAGAAGAGCTAAAACTTATGAAATATGCACTAGACCATGCAGAAGAGGCGGTATATTTAACTGATAAAGATGGATGTTTTAAATATGTAAGTGATGGTTCGGTTCGTCAATTGGATTATACAAAAGAGGAATTTAAGAGCATGGGAATATCTGATATAGATTCAGATTTTAATCTTTCATCTTTAGAAGCATTTTTTTTAGAACTAAAGCAAAATAGCTCATTAATTTTTAGAACAAGACATAAAAATAAAAAGGGAACTATGTTTCCTGTTGAAATAAATGCAAATTACATTGAGTATAGAGGGCGTGAATATAGTCTTGCATTTGTTAGAGATATCACTAGAAGTAAACAGATTGAGGATAATCTTAAGTTATCGGCGAGTGTATTTACTTCAGCGCGCGAAGGAATTGTTATAACGGATGCCAATAATAACATTATTGATGTAAATGATGCATTTGTTAAGATAACAGGCTATCCGCGTGGCGAAGTGCTTGGCAAAAATCCAAGAATACTACAATCAGGACATAATAATGAAGAATTTTATACGGATATGTGGGAATCCTTACATAGCAACGGTGTTTGGCGCGGCGAATTACTAAATAGAAAAAAAAGCGGAGAGGAGTATGTTGAAAATTCAACTATCAGTGCAGTTTACGATGAGAACGGTGTAGTAAAAAACTATGTTGCCATTTTTACGGATATAACATTGCAAAAACAGCAACAGCAAAAACTTGAATATATCGCTCACCATGACATGTTGACAAACCTTCCAAATCGTGTTTTATTTATCGATAGAATGCATCAAGCTATGGCGCAGGCAGTTCGCAGAAAACAGTTAATAGCCGTCATATATATTGACATTGACGGTTTTAAAGATGTTAATGACACTTATGGACATGAAGCAGGTGATAAACTGCTTGTTTTGTTAGCTGAGAAAATGCAAAGCTTATTTAGAGAAGGCGATACAATTTCTCGTATAGGCGGAGATGAGTTTATAGCGTTATTGGTTGATGTAGCAAATAAAGTATCCATAACATCATTTTTAAAAAGATTGCTTGATATCGTATCAGAGGAGATAAGTATTAATGGATTTCCTATAAATGTTTCAGCAAGTATCGGCGTCACATTCTACCCTCAACAAAATGAATTAAACGCAGAACAGATTATTAAACAAGCAGATGAAGTTATGTATCAGGCAAAATTGTCAGGTAAAAATAAGTATGTTATGTTTACTCATAAAGATAAAGTATCTAAAATATTATTTTAGATATTCCATCCTTCTAATATTTTCTGGCATTTTATCAAGTGCAAATGTTTTTTGACTCTTGATATAGCTTGGATATTTAAAATCTTTTGAGGTCATAAGGGAATAGAGTGTTTGAAGATATTCATTATCAATTTTTTTGTATTTAACTTCCATCTCTTTGGCAACACGAAGAAAAAAAGTAAGCAAAATTGCCTGTGCTTTTTCATTGACTGCATCACTGTGTATAACGCCCTCAAACTCTTTTCTCATCGTCATAATATTATATTCACACTGTTCGTCGAGGTTATTCGCATCTTCTGTGCCTAAATACTCCAAAATATCTAAAATAAGATTCAAAAACATCAAATTAGTTTTATCGATAGTAACATTATTTTTATCTAGTTTCTCTTTATAAGCAAGTATGTCGGATTGTATATTTTTAAAGTATGGTAACGGCATATAAGTATCCTTTTATCAATGATATTTTGGATATTAATTATAACATAAGTAGGTATGACGACGGCAAAAATACCGTCGTTTAATGCTTAAAGCGCATCAGGTTTTGGAGTGTTGTTTGTGCTTGAGGGAAGTATCGGGTACGTAATTTGCGGCTTTGTTCCCGTTAAACTTTTTAGAAATATCTCAATTGAAGCCGCATCTTTATCGTTTATAGTAATGCCTAGCTGTACGCTTCCCATCTCTTTAATTGCTTCTTGAAGCGACCAGATTTTACCATTATGGAAGTATGGCGCAGTCTCTTCTATATTGCGAAGTGTAGGAGCTTTCACCATGCCGTTTTTATCACCCTTAAAATCACCGGTATCTGCAAATTTATATTTGTTTGCAATCTGGAACGGCTGCATAGTTCCGCCTATACCTATATCGTTATGACATGTAGTACAGCCTTTGTCCATAAAAGTTTTCAAACCATCCTTTTCTGCTTTATTTAATGCATTGTCTTTGCCGTGCATAAATTCATCAAATCTTGAAGGAGTAATAAGAGTACGTTCAAATACCGCAATCGTGTCTGCTATCTTTTCAAAGTCAATTTTTATGTTGCTGCCGTAGGCATTTTTAAATTCATCTACGTATGCAGGAATAGAAGTAACTCTTTGAACAACGAGCTCTTTAGGTGCTGCCATCTCAGGTCCCGCTTGAATCGGTCCTTGCGCCTGATCCTCTAGGTGAGGGCTTCTACCGTCCCAAAATTGTACTGTATTGAGTACTGAGTTATATACGGTAGGAGAGTTTAGATGATGTGGATTTGCAGTCCATTTATGCCCGATTGCCGCACTTACGCCGTCAGCTCCGCCCATTCCTAAATTATGACATGTATTACAGCTAATTAGTGAGCTTTTTGAGAGCCTAGGATCAAAGTAGAGTTTTTTACCAAGTTCTACTTTTGTATCCGTTATAGGATTTTTAGGGTCATCAACAAGCTTTAATATCTCAGACTGACTTTGAGGAATAGGTCTTAAACCTGCTTTTTTGGCTTCAGTAGAAAGACTTGAAGCAAACGAAAGAGTCGATAAAGTAGCAATAGCTACTAAGCTTAGTAATTTCATTTTAACACTCCTTAGTAATTTTGGATATTTGAGAGTTTATCATATAAGAACTTAAGCATAAATAATAAAAATTCTTATTTAGGAAAAATTATTACTAAATTCTTAAATATAAATATATTAAAAAATTTTTATTTAAAATTATTAATATAAATGCTACCATCTCAATCATGAAAAATTATGAACTACTGCTCAGAGAGCACAATTTAAAAGTTACGCCTCAACGTATAGGAATACTTTCCGTATTGGGTGATATGGGACATGTAAGTATCGAAGAACTTTTTACTATCATTCGCAAAGATTTTTACTCCATATCAATCGCAACACTTTATAAAAATATAAGTTTTATGATGGAAGTCAATCTTTTAAAAGAAGTAAAAGTACCTAACGGTAAATCAAAATATGAGATTCTAAAAGATGAACACTCTCATATGATTTGCAAAAAGTGCGAAAAGCTAGAAGACGTAAAAGTTTGTTTAGACAGTATAGTTAAAAATATTTCAGAAAAAAGCGGCTACATGTTTGATGATAATTCACTTGTATTATCGGGTATTTGCCCTACATGTCAAAAAGGTACTGTTTAGTTAACTCAGCAAATTTTAGTCAGAACTAATGTGACACCGTCTTCTTTTATTTCGAATAAACCATCTTTTTTTAGCTCATTCATCGCCTCTTCCAAAGCATCATCTTGTTTTGCATTTAATTTGGTTAAAATATTTTGAACAACATCTTGTTTTGTCATAATCTGACCTATATTGTTGTTTTTTTTAAACCAATTTATAAACATCTCTTTAACTTCATTTTTCGGTGTTAAATCAATTTGCTTATCTTTTGAAAGCGGTTTTCTTGCAGTACTTTTAGCTGCAGAATTATTTCTTTTATTTTTAAGAGAAGATTTCATATTTGACCTTGATTGTTTTATGCTATTTTTATCTTGATATTGACATTTTTACATAGTTTTACTAAAAAAATAGAATAAAAACTCTATCATTGCATACTCTTGAAAATATTAGAATCAAATATAAGGAAAAAGATGGCCGCTAAAGCAACTATTTACAAGACCGCATTAAATATTGCGGATATGGATCGTAATTATTATTCTGAGCATAATTTTACTTTAGCCAAACACCCTTCGGAAAATGAGCTGCGGTTAATGGTTCGCTTAGCGGCATTTGTATTTAATGCAGATGAAGCATTGGTCTTTTGCAAAGGTATTTCTCAAGATGATGAGCCTGATTTATGGCAAAAATCATTAGACGGGGATATTAAGCTCTGGATAGATTTAGGTCAGCCTGATGAAAAACGTATAAAAAAAGCATGCGGGCGTTCCCAGAAAGTTATAATTTATACCTATCAAGAAGGAAGTGCGTCAGCTTGGTGGAAACAGATGGAAAAGTCACTTAAGCGTTTTAACAATTTATCTGTAATACATCTTAATATTAGCCAAGATATAGAGCAGCTTGTACAAAGAACTATGACTTTACAATGCAATATAAGTGACGGTGAGCTTAGTCTGATTGATGATGAACACAATGTAACTATCGTAGAAGAAAAATATAAATAGATTTAGTTTGTTTTAGAGCCTTTTTTTAAGGCTCTAAAATGTTTTTTATTTCAGTTAAGTGATTAGTCGTTAATTGTTGTATTAAAGGTGTAAGAGCTTACTTTTCCTTCGTTATTAAATTTAATAACTAAATCTTTAGTATCTGTTTCACCTATTAAACGATATGTGTAGCGACCGTAAGTCCACATTCTTACTCCATTTTCAATACCTTTACGCCAAGGCTGTCCAAACATAGCAACAACATCATTTTGCGTTGTTTCGCCAATTTTAATTCTTTGAACTTGACTAGCATTAAAATTTGTCCCGACTCTCGCACATCCTCCCAATGTTAAAAGCGCAATTGCCATCGCCATCGCCCAAAATACTCCAACTTTTTTAATACCGTTTGTCATTTTTAATCTCCTATGTTTAATAGAGAAATCATAACATAAGTTAAGAGCAAAAAAATATATAAAGGAACAAATTAAAATTTTATAGCTATAATCTCTTATATCTGTTTTTTTAATAATTAAATTAGGAAAGTTGAAATGAAAGTGATAAAAAAGTATTTTTCTGAAATTAAAGAGTGTGTTGATAGTTACAATATTAATCTTGAGACTATACAGTCCGAGTATTCAACTGAATTTTTATATACACATGCAATTATAGAGTATAAAAAACTGTTTTTAAACCTTCTTTTATCTACATGTCAAGAAGAAATTGAAGAAAATACAAAAATAGTTGTAAACTTTACGATTGAACAAGATATATCGTATCTATTTTTATATAGTGAGCTTGTTACCGTCGTACGAAAGCTTCTTGGGACTCTTATAAATAAACATGAATTTGAATATATAGATGAAGTTAATCTCTTTTTTTTAGAGCATGAACAACAAATCACGGTTTTATATTTATACAAATTTTTAAATCAGCTAAAGCTTAAAAATGAGCTTCGATTATCACATATACAATTGATGCCTGATAAAAAGTTTATGATACATTACGAAAATCATATAAAATGGATAATCAAACTTATCGCTTATGTTCAAAAAAAAGAGTATGATGAAGATTATCCTCAGCTTAATCCTACTTTATGTGACTTTGGCAAATGGATGAAAGGTTCTTCAACCTCGTATCTTCTCTCCACATCTCACTTTAAGGCAATAGATAAGCTTCATATGAATCTGCATGATTTGGCTGCAAATGTTGTCAATTACTGCAAGGGTAAGAAATCTCATCCTGCAACTCTTATTCATCTTATGCATAGAATAGACTACTACTCGCTTGAAATCGGGAATGAGATTGCTTTTTTAAATGAGATAGAAGAGAGTGCTAAAGATCCTCTGACACATCTGCTTACTAGACGCTTATTTAATAAAATAATGCTAAGTAAAATAGAGATAGCTAAAGCTACCGGCAGAGAATTTGCTCTTATGATGTGTGATTTGGATCATTTTAAATTAATTAATGATACTTACGGACATGCGGTAGGAGATTTAGTGCTTCAACACTTTTCAAAAATATTGGAGCAAACTCTAAGAAAGTCAGACTATATTTTTCGTTTTGGCGGGGAGGAGTTTATGATTCTACTTCCTATGACAGACAGAAAAGAGACTCTTTTGCTTGCACAAAAAATCTGTGATTTAACGGCTTCCAAAGAGGTAATTATTGAGAATGTGACTATTCGTTATACGGTAAGTATAGGAACAATTACTGTTCTTGTTGATAATAATGTAGCCTCAACACAAGAGAGTATTGATAAATATGTCATTAAGGTAGATGAAAAACTTTATCTTGCTAAAGAGAGGGGTAGAAATCGCGTTGAATAAAAAAAGTGGTGGACCCTCAGAGATTCGAACTCTGGGAGGTATAACCCTCGCCGGTTTTCAAGACCGGTGCAATCGACCAACTCTGCCAAAGATCCACGTTTGTAAAAAAAGTATAAATATAAATAATTGGAGGTGCCACCCAGATTTGAACTGGGGATAGCAGCTTTGCAGGCTGCGGCCTTACCACTTGGCGATGGCACCAGTTTCAACAAAAATTTATAATAATGGTGCCCGAAGCCGGACTTGAACCGGCACACCCTTACGAGCGAGGGATTTTAAATCCCTTGTGTCTACCGATTTCACCACCCGGGCATGGGTTTTTAAAGATATCGGATATCTTTTTTTTGTTTTTTATATTTAATGGAGCGGGAAACGAGGTTCGAACTCGCGACCCCAACCTTGGCAAGGTTGTGCTCTACCACTGAGCTATTCCCGCAATTTTTTGCACTTATTTTTTTAAGTGAGCGGAATTATAGCGATTTAATTTTCGTTTGTAAAGAGTTTTTAGAAAAAAATTTAAAAAAATGGTATAATTTCATTCTTAATAGGAAATAACAACAATAGAGTTAAGGATTTTAATGAGAAGCGATACCATAAAAAAGGGCTTTGATAAGGCTCCTCACCGTTCACTGCTTCGTGCAACGGGGTTAAAAGATGAAGATTTTGACAAACCTTTTATCGGAATAGCAAACAGTTATATAGATATTATCCCTGGACACTTTTTTCTACATGAGTATGGTGAAATTGTAAAAAAGGCTATTAGGGAAGCGGGCGGAGTTCCATTTGTATTTAATACTATCGGTGTTGACGATGGAATAGCTATGGGGCATGACGGTATGTTATACTCTTTACCTTCTCGTGAAATTATTGCTGATTCTATTGAAACTGTTATGAATGCTCATAAATTAGATGCTCTCATATGTATTCCTAACTGCGATAAAATTGTTCCCGGTATGATTATGGGTGCACTCCGTGTTAATGTTCCTACCGTTTTTGTCTCAGGCGGTCCAATGCCGGCAGGGCATAAAAAAGATGGCACGGCGATAGACTTAGCAACTGCATTTGAAGCAGTAGGCGAACATGCCGAAGGCAAGATAAGCGATGAAGAACTTTATGATATAGAGTGTAACGCATGTCCAAGTGGGGGAAGCTGTTCAGGAATGTTTACGGCAAACTCTATGAATACTCTTTGTGAAGCTATGGGTATAGCTCTTCCTGGAAATGGAACTGTTTTAGCTATGACTCCTGCTCGTATAGAGATGGTTGAAAAAGCCGCTAAACGAATTGTTGAGATGGCAAAAGCTGATGACAGCAAATACAACTTGCGCAATGTTTTAAACGAAAAAGCAATTCATAATGCTTTTGTAGTTGATATGGCTATGGGTGGAAGTTCAAATACCGTGCTTCACATGTTAGCAATCGCAAAAGAGGCAGAAGTTGATTTTCCTATTGAAAAAATCAATGAAATAGCTGATAATGTTGCACATATCGCTAAGATTTCTCCGTCATTAACAACTGTTCATATGGATGATATCGATAAAGCAGGCGGTGTTAACGCGGTTATGAAAGAGGTCAGTCGCAGAGGCGGACTTCTTTATCTTGATAACCCAACTGTAACAGGTGAGACATTGGGCGAGAGAATAGCCGATGCGCATATTTTAAACGAAGCAATCATTCATACAAATGAGAATGCTTACTCAAAAGTAGGCGGACTTTCAATTTTATTCGGAAATTTGGCATTAGAAGGTGCAGTTGTTAAAACCGCAGGAATTGAGCCAAACATGCGTCAGTTTAAAGGAAAAGCAATCTGCTTTAACTCTCAGCCTGAGGCAATAACTGGAATAATGTCTCGTAAAGTTAAGTCAGGCGATGTTGTGGTTATCCGTTACGAGGGTCCAAAAGGTGGACCTGGGATGCAGGAGATGTTAGCACCCACTGCACTTATTCAAGGAATGGGGCTTGGTGATAGTGTAGCTTTAATAACAGACGGTCGTTTTTCAGGAGCAACTAAGGGTGCGAGTATCGGTCACGTTTCTCCAGAAGCTGCCGAGGGCGGTTTGATAGCTTTTATTGAAGATGGCGATGAGATAGAACTAGACGTTGATAAGCATATTTTGCAACTTAATGTAAGTGAAGACGTGCTTGCAAAAAGAAGAGCAAATTACAAACCGTATAAAAATGAGGTAAAATCTAAGTGGCTTAAACGTTATCAGCTTTTAGTTTCAAACGCTTCAAACGGAGCGGTTTTAAAAACTGAAATTTAGAGTACATGTAATTAAAAATAGATAGGAATAAAAATTTGAATGTAATAGCAATAAAACATAACGGCGAAATAATTGATTTGCAAACTGCAAAAGAGAAAGGATTTGAGGGTGAGCAGATTCATCTGGATAATTCACCTGATTCTTTAGAAGTTCTTCGTCACTCTACCGCTCACCTTATGGCTCAGGCTATAAAATCACTGTATCCGGATGCAAAATTTTATGTTGGACCTACTGTAAAAGAGGGTTTTTACTATGATTTTAAGACAAGTCAAGAGATTGGAGAGGGCGACCTTAAAAATATTGAAAAAGAGATGCTATCGTTAGCTAAGAAAAAATATGAGATAGAGAAATATGATATTTCTATGACTGAAGCTAAAGAAAAATTTAAAAATGACCATCTTAAACTTTCTGTTATGGATAGAATACCAAGTGAGAGAGTTTCTATATATAAGCAGGGTGATTTTGAAGATTTATGCCGTGGGCCTCACTTACCGAATATAGGGCTTATAAGATATTTTAAACTTACTAAAATTGCAGGTGCATACTTAGGTGGGGATTCTAAAAATGAGATGCTGACTCGTATATACGGTATTGCATTTGCGGATAAAGAGGCGCTAAAAGCATATTTAGACCAAATGGCTGAGGCTGAAAAACGTGACCACAGAAAACTCGGTAACGAGATGAAGCTTTTCACGTTCCGTGAAGAGGTCGGAGCAGGTTTTCCTATCTGGCTTCCAGCTGGTGGAAGACTTCGTGCAAGACTTGAATCACTTCTTTTTAAAGCACATAGAAAACGCGGTTATGAGCCTGTTCGCGGTCCTGAAATGCTTCGTTCAGATTTGTGGAAAACTTCAGGACATTATCAAAACTACGGCGAGAACATGTACTTTACAAATATAGACGAGATAGAGTTTGGCGTAAAACCGATGAACTGTGTCGGACATATTAAGGTATATGAAGAAGATTTACACTCATATAGAGATTTGCCGCTTAAATATTTTGAGTATGGAGTTGTTCATCGTCATGAGATGACGGGAGCTCTTCACGGGTTATTCCGTGTTCGTGAATTTACACAAGATGATGCACATATCTTTTGTAGAGCTGACCAGATTGAAGAGCAAATCATAGAAGTTGTTGATTTTGTAGATAAAATTATGTCAACATTTGAGTTTGATTATAAGATGATGATTTCTACTAAACCTGAAAAAGCAGTAGGAAGCGATGAAGTGTGGGAAATTTCTACACAGGCTTTAAAAAATGCAATGGATAAAAACGGTCTTGTTTATGAGATAGATGAAGGCGGCGGAGCTTTTTACGGACCAAAGATTGATATTAAAATTACCGATGCAATCGGGCGTGAGTGGCAGTGTGGCACAATTCAGCTGGACTTTAATCTGCCTTCTAGATTTGAATTAGAGTATAACGGTGAGAATAATGACAAAATTCAGCCAGTTATGATTCATAGAGCAATTTTAGGTTCGTTTGAGCGTTTTATTGGTATATTAACGGAGCATTACGCTGGAGAGTTTCCAATGTTTATCGCTCCGACTCAAGTTGCAATCGTCCCGATAGCTTCTACGCATAACGATTATGCTAAAGAGTTGGCAGATAAATTGATAGATTTAGGAGCAGATAGTGAAATCTACTCTAAAAATGATTCTTTAAATAAAAGAATAAGAACAGCAGAAAAAACAAAAGTGCCTATGCTTGTTGTTATAGGTGATGAAGAGGCTCAGTCTCGAACTGTTGCGATTCGTGACAGAAGAACGAGAGAACAATATAACTTAAGTGAAAGTGAATTTCTTTCGCTTATACAAACTAAAATAAATGAGGTAAATTTTTGAGCAAAAAAGACCGTGTCATAATGAATGACGATATTCGTGTACCGGAGGTGCGTTGTAATGTAGATGGAGCAGAATCATTAGGAATTATTTCTATTGATGAAGCTATGGAAAAAGCAAATGAGCTAGGTTTAGATTTAGTTCTGATTGCTCCTGATGCAAAGCCTCCTGTGGCAAAAATTATGGACTACGGCAAGTATAAGTATCAAGAAGAGAAAAAACTCAAAGAACAGAGAAAAAATCAAGTTAAAATTGATGTTAAAGAGATTAAGCTCTCTGTAAAGATTGCCGAAAACGATATTGCTTATAAAGTTAAACATGCTAGAGAGTTTATTGAGCAAGGAAAGCATGTTAGATTTCGCGTATTTTTAAAGGGTCGTGAAATGGCAAATCCGGAAGCGGCAAAAGACGTTCTTCTTAAAATTTGGCCAATGCTTGAAGATATCGCAGTTATGGATAAAGAGCCTAAATTTGAAGGGCGTTATTACAACATGTACATACTGCCTCAAAAGTAACTATAGCGATAAGGTAAGATTTAAAAACTTACCTTATCTTTATCTTGATATTTTAGCTTTTAAATCCTCTTTTTCTATTGCATCGCTTACATATTTTATAATAACTAACTTTTCAGTATCATTTATATACCACTCCGCAATATGATTACTTTCAATATTTTTAAGTTTTGACATATCAACATCATTTTGTGAAATATAAAGATGAGAATGTTTAATAGGGTTTTGAAGTCTTAGTGTCCATAAAAGCCAAAAAACTGCAACTATCGCTACAGATATGCCTATAGTTTCTCTATTACTAAATCCCAAAAGCAAGCCCGCAGTCGTACCGCCTATAAATGTCGAAAAATAAGCAGCAGAGTTTGCAATTCCAAGAGCAGCACCTTTTTGATGTACTTTTGCAAATTTTGTAATCATTGATTGAACTAACGGCTCCATCATGTTAAAAGCGATAAAAAACAGCACTACACCAATTATAAAAATTGTGCTTGAAGAGGTAAGCCCCATAATTAAAAATGAGCCTATAAACAAAGCAATAGATAGTAAAAATATCTCTTTTGGTTTATTATATTTTTCTCCAAAAACAGCTGCAGGTCCCATTGCAACTAAACCAAAAATCATAGCAGGAAGATATGCCATGTACAAATCTGATTTTTGCCATGTGAAATCAGCACTAGTAAGAATTATAGGAATAAGAACAAAAGCAATAGTCATAAGCCCTTTTTGCATAGCATTAATGATAATCATATTTAAAAGGTTAGAATCTTTTAAGATATCAGATGTTTTTGCACTTTCATGATAAGTATGCTTTATTTTTGGAGGCGTAGGCACTTTGGTGAAAAGAAGAATAATCGCAAATAAGGCAAAAATAGCCGTCAATATAAAAAGAAAAGAGATACCGTATTTAGCGCCAAGAACAGGACCTAAACCCATAGCAAGAGCAAAGCTTATAGCAATAGAAGCGCCCATTATTGCCATAGCTTTTCCTCTAATCTCCTCTTCAACAAGATCGGAAATCATAGCCGTAATAACCGAACCGATAGCACCTGCACCTTGAAGAAATCTTCCAATCATAAGAGTATATATATCTGTCGAGTAAGCACATATAATTGAACCTGCTAAAAATATCAACAAACCTACAAGTAGAGTAGGTTTTCTTCCTATTTTGTCACTCATTGCTCCAAATGGAACTTGAAATATAGCTTGAGTAAGTGCGTAACCGCCTACAACTATACCCACAAGCATAGGAGTTGAGTTCTCTAGTTCAAGTGCATAAATAGAAATAACGGGTAATACCAAAAACAGACCTAAAAATCTAAGAGAAAGAATTGCGGAGAGAGGGAATACTTTTTTAAACATTATCTACCTTAAATACTATATAATGGCGTAATTATATTTAAAAGATTGTTTACACTAACTTTGTGAAATAAAAAGTAGTGAGTTTAAAGTAAATCGTAAGGATTACATGTGAAGCTAGTATTGGCTACGTCAAACAGAGGCAAAGTTAAAGAGATAAAAGCACTTTGTAAAGATTATGAAGTTATTCCGTATAGTGAACTTATTGACGAGTTTGAGATTATTGAAGACGGCAACAGTTTTAAAGAAAACGCACTTATAAAAGCCAGAGCTGTTTTTAAGGCTTTAAATGATGAAAATGTAATAGTTTTAGCGGATGATAGCGGTATAAGTGTTGATATTTTAGATGCAAAGCCAGGAATTTATAGCGCAAGATATGCAGGCAAAGATGCAACGGACAAAGATAATTTATATAAATTAATAGAAGATTTAAAAGCAAAAGGTGTTGAGACTTCACCTGCTCATTATACCGCAGCAATAGCGATAGTTACAAAAAAAGGCGAATACACCGTTCACGGATGGATGTACGGAAAAGTTATTGCTAAGGCTATAGGTAATGGCGGATTTGGATATGATCCTATGTTTATTCCAAGTGGACATAGTAAAACTTTAGGCGAGTTAGACGATGAAGTCAAAAAGAAGCTATCTCATCGCTCAAAAGCGCTGGGTTTGGCTAAGTTAATAATAGAGAATTTTTAAATTCCATCCATTGAATTTATATGGACTTAAAATCGATTTTACATCCAAGTAATCTTTATGATTTTAAAACCATCAGTTTAGCTTGCGCAACTTCTCTTTTATTATAAAACTTTACGACTAAGTTTATAAAAAGATATTTCCAGAGCCTCAAGAATCGTTAGAAGTCTTGAATTATATCTGCCAATAGTTTGCATAAATACTCCTTTAAACTATTTCAGCAGATTTAAAGCAAATACTATTCCTTAATTGAAAAATAATAGTAAAACAACCCCGAAAATTATACGGTAAACCCCGAAAAAGACAAAAGTAAATGTTTCTAAAAATTTTAAAAAGAGCTTTATAGTAAGATATGCAACTATAAAAGATGTTACAAACCCTACGGCTAAAATAATCAGATTTGCATCGCTGAATTCATGATAATGTTTTAACATGTCATAGGCAGTAACGGCGCTCATTACTGGAAAAGCAAGTAAAAAACTAAACTCTGCACTTGCCTTTCTGCTAAGTCCTACAAGGAGTGCGCCGATTATAGTCGAACCTGCTCTGCTAGTTCCCGGAATTAACGCAAATATTTGAGCAAATCCTATTATCATAGATTGTTTTAGAGTTATCTCTTCAATATTATCAACAGTATGATTTTCTTCTTGTATAAAAAACTTCTCCACAATTAAAAAAATAATACCGCCTATGATAAACATAATCGCTACGATATTGACGCTAAAAAGCTCTTTTATTTGGGAAGAGAAAAGAAAACCTACAGTACCGATAGGCAAGAAAGCAAGAAATATTTTGGTCCATAAATTAATTTTTTTAATTGTAAATTTGTCTCTGTAATTAAGTACAACTGCTAAAATAGCCGAGAATTGGATTATGACTTCGTACGCTTTATTTATTGAGTTTTGCTCTATTGCCAAAAATTGGCTAGCTACAATTAAATGACCTGTTGAGGAGATGGGCAGAAACTCTGTAAAACCTTCAATAACGCCTAAAATAATAGAATCAAATATAGTCATTGAAGCCCTTAATTTATCTCTTTTTAAATTTTTTAGTGAAATTCTAGCATAAAAATAAAGAGTCAATTTAAGTTATTTGGATATAATGCGAGGTTTTAAATCATAATTTATTAGGAACTTTTACATGTTACTTTTTACGCCTGGACCGACCCCTGTCCCTCAAAATGTTCGTAACGCCATGAGCGATGAGACTATGCACCACCGTACACCTGAATTTGAAGCTATATTTGAAAAAACAAGAAAGCATCTATTTAATCTGTTTAAAAGCGATGAAGTTTTAATGCTCGCTTCAAGCGGAACGGGCGCTATGGAAGCAGCTGTAATAAACCTTTGCCATAACACTCTTTTAAATGTAAATTCAGGAAAATTCGGCGAGAGATTTGGAAAAATTGCTATTGCTCACGGACTTAAAAATGTAGAGATTAAAAATGAGTGGGATACGCCGGTAAGCGTTGAGGCTGTTGTAGAAGCGGTTAGAAATAACTCTAGTATCGATGCTATAGCAGTTCAGATTAGCGAATCTGCAGGCGGACTTCGCCATCCTGTTGAAGCTATTGCAAAAGCCGTAAAAGAGATAAATCCAAATATTATGATTATAGCCGACGGTATTACTGCGGTCGGCGTTGAGAAGATTGATATAACAAATATTGACTGTTTAATCGCAGGAAGCCAAAAAGCTCTTATGCTTCCTCCGGGACTTGCAATTTTGGGTCTTAGCAATGCTTCAATTGAGAAAATCGGCAAAGGGAAAGGTTACTACTTTAACCTGGCAACAGAGATAAAATCTCAAAGAAAAAACACTACAGCATGGACGGCTGCTACTACTCTTACTATCGGTCTTTTAGAGATATTAGAGACTATAGAAAAAAAAGGCGGATTGGATAAGCTTTATGCGCAGACTGCTACTAGAGCAGAAGCGGTTATATCTTCACTTCAAGCTATAGGTTTACATGTATATCCAAAAACTCCCGCTCTTTCGATGACGACGATTGATGATGAGAATGCATCACAAATCAGAAAAATTTTAAAAACCGATTTTGACGTAAACGTTGCAGGCGGACAAGACCATTTAGAGGGTAAAATTTTCCGCATAAATCAAATGGGATTGATTGCTCCATACGAGATTGCTTGGGTTGTAAACTCGATAGAGCATGCACTTAGCAAACTTGGACGCAGAGCGTATGACGGAACTGCTAACAAAGTTTTCAATGAAATATATTTTAAAGCAGATAAAAAATGATTTTAGAGCATGAAATTCCTAGCGGTTCAAAACTTTATTTTGGCAATAGCGCTAAAATAAAAAGAGAGATAGAAAAGATTGCTAGCGATATTTTATATTCCAAAGGATTTGAGGAGATTGTTACTCCAATATTTTCATATCATCAGCATAAAAGTATTGCAAATGAAAAAGAGCTTATAAAATCAAATGATGAAAAAAACAACTCAATTTCGCTTAGAGCAGATTCGACTATCGACGTTGTTAGAATCATAGAAAAGAGACTCGGGCGAAATACAGAGCATAAAAAATGGTTCTATATTCAGCCTGTTTTTCGTTATCCTACAGATGAGCAGTATCAAATCGGCGTAGAGTTTATGGGTGAAAATAAATTATCGTCTGTATTAAATATCGCAATTGATATTTTTGATAAACTAGATGTAGAGCCTCTTGTTCAGATATCTAACATGATGATTCCAAAGTTATTGGTTGAGAAGTTTGACGAACTAACGCTTGATGATTTTAGACATGTAAATATAGAGAAATTTTTAAACCTAAAAGTAGAATGGCTGGAAAAACTTGTATATCTTCAACATGTAGAGCAGGTTGAAGAACTTCTTGAGATAGTTCCAAACGAGATTAAAGAAGAGCTGGTAAAGATGAAAAATCTAAGTGCGGCATTAACATGTAAGAAGAGCGTGCTCGCACCGATGTACTATGCAAAAATGCTTTATTATGATGAACTTTTTTTTAGAGTAATCGATAAAAACGAAGTATATGCCAGAGGCGGAAGATATAAAAATTCAGAGCTGAGTTCTGTCGGTTTTGCAATTTATACAGACGTATTGATAGAAACAAAAGCGAAGTAGAAGAGGAAGATAATGAAAGCGGATTTAATAGTAGGCATACAGTGGGGCGATGAGGGGAAAGGCAAAATAGTCGATAGATTAGCTTGTGAATATGATATGGTATGCAGAAGCCAAGGCGGGCATAATGCTGGTCATACAATCTGGGTTGATGGTGTTAAATATGCACTTCACTTAATCCCTTCGGGCGTACTCAATCCCAAAGCTATAAACATTGTAGGAAACGGCGTTGTTCTCTCCCCGGAATCTATTATTAAAGAGATGACTCAATTTGAAGGTTTAGAAGGACGTCTTTTTATATCAGATAAAGCTCATTTAAATCTGCCTTATCACTCTTTGATAGATCAAGCAAGAGAAAAGCTAAAAGGCGATAAAGCAATCGGTACGACAGGCAAGGGAATCGGGCCTGCATATTCAGATAAGATTAATCGCATCGGAGTAAGAGTCGGCGAACTTTTAAATCCTGCAAAACTTTGCAATTCTATTATGGATTATTTTGAACAAAATAGAGCGATTTTTGATATTTTAGAAATTAAAACTCCAAATAAAGAGGAGCTTTTAAATGAGCTTGAGGGCTATAAAGTTAAACTTGCTCCTTTTATTACGGATACAACTCAAATGCTTTGGAGAGCGCTTGATGAAGAGAACAAAAGAGTTCTGTTAGAAGGCGCGCAAGGAACTATGCTTGATATCGACCATGGAACTTATCCTTATGTTACTTCAAGCTCAACCGTAAGTGCGGGTGCGTGTACGGGTCTAGGAATAAATCCAAAAGATATAGGTAAAGTAACGGGAATAGTAAAAGCGTACTGTACCCGTGTCGGAAACGGCCCATTTCCTAGTGAAGATTTGGGAGAAGACGGTAAGAGACTCGGAAAGCAAGGACATGAGTTTGGAACTACGACCGGACGTGCAAGAAGATGCGGCTGGTTCGATGCCGTTGCATGCAGATATGCAAGCCGCCTAAACGGGTGTGATGAGTTGGCTCTTATGAAACTTGACGTACTCGATGGGTTTAGTGAAGTAAAAGTTTGTGTTGCTTATGAGCTTAACGGGCAAGAGATAGATTATTTACCTGAAAATTTAGATGATGTAAAACCGATTTACAAATCATTTAAAGGGTGGGATAAATCTGCAGGTGCAAGAAAATTTGAAGATTTACCTATTGAAGCTCAAGAGTATGTTAAAGTTATTGAAGAGATTACAAAAACAAAAGTAGGTATAATATCTACATCTCCGGAAAGAGACGATACGATTATTTTATAGAGGATATCTTTGTGAAAACACGCTTTAGCCCGCTTGTAAAACTTAAAAAGAATAGTATGCAAAAGAGTGAGCAGTTTTTACAAAAAGCAAATGCCAATTTAAATAGTGCTAAAACAGCTCTAGAGTTGTCGTATGTTTTATTAAAAGATATTGAGTCTCCAAAAAACGGTACAATTGGAGATATGTTGGCTTCAAGAACACTGTTCCATTCCCAAAGAGAAGTTATAAATCATAATAAGGGGTGGGTTGATTTCGCCGCCAATCAAGTAGAACAGGCAAGAAAACAGTTAAAACTTGATATGATAGAGCATGAAAAATTTCAATACTTAGAGCTTCAAGAGATAAAGCAGGAGCTAAAAAAGGTAAAAGCCAAAGAATCAAAAGATTTAGATGAGGTGGCATTAATGACATTTATAGGGAAAAATAGATGATAAAACTATTTTTGGCTGCTACATTTACGGTAATTTCTTTAAATGCGTTAGAAACAAGTGATAAGCTGTTTGAGTGTACGGAGATTTTTAAAGCTAGAAAAAGTGAGCTTCTTGTGGAGCTTGAGAGAATTGATGAACAAAAACAGGCATTAAGTGCACTTAAAGTTGCAACTGAAGAGTTATTAAAAAAAAGAGAGACAAAGTTATCTCAGGATGAAGAAGTAGTTAATAAAAAACTAAGCGAAATTACTTCAAAAGAGGAATCCGTAAAAAAAATGCTCCAAAAAAATGAGGAGATTTTAAAAGAGATAAAAGATGTAAAAATGAGCAAAATCGCAGAAACTTTTGCAAAGATGAAAGCGGCAAATGCAGCAACTGTACTCTCTGAAATGAACCCGCAAGAGGCCGCTGCAATACTTACCTCGCTAAAACCCAAAACAGTAGGAACAATTTTGAGCAAAATTGATGCAAAGAAAGCATCTGAACTAACATTGCTTTTATCTAAATAATTTAATATAACTACTCTTTGTAAACAACATTTTAAAAAATTCAGCTACTATGAAAAAATACTTTTTTAGGATATTTATATTATGTTGAACAATATGAGTTTTTATAAATTTATGCATAAGCAGATAATTGTTCTATTATATCTATTTGTCAGTACGGGTCTTACATATGTAGTTATCGGTCATCTTTACTCATCTTATTTGCCTGAGATAACTTGGTATATTTTTATGTTGTTATTATCACTTTGGGGATATAGGCTTTATAAAGAGTACTCTATAAATAACTATAGCATAGATGAAAAAGAGAGATGGCTTAATAGACTAAGATATTTTCTCTTTATCTATTTTTCCGCATGGACGGTAATGTTTTTTACTTATGTCTCACGTGATATTATAGAACTTCATTACATTGCTATAACCACTCAGTTAGGCGTATCCGTAGTATCCGCAACAATTCTAGTTTCTGAAAAAAAATTAGCTCTTTTTATTCTAACTACTTCTATGCTTCCGCTAACTGTATATCTGATATTAGTCGGTGAACCTTATAGCTATTTTATTGCATCATTGACATTCGTATTAGGCTGGGTTCTTCTTTATGCATCAAGAAATACATATAACTATCTTCAAAAAAGCCAATTTCAAGCATATCATGATTATTTAACAAAACTTGGAAATAGACGTTATTTTATAGAGTTGCTTGAAGATGCTATTAAAATTCAAAAAAGTGACAATAAGTACATGTATCTACTATTAGTTGATTTGGATCATTTTAAAACTATTAATGATACATTAGGACATGATATAGGCGACATGCTCCTTATCGAAGCCGCAAATAGAATGAACAAGCTGGCAAAAATACATAAAGCAACTATTTCTAGGTTGGGAGGAGATGAGTTTTGTATATTGAGTTCTACATGTAAAAGCAAAGAAGAGTCATTAGAAAAGGCAAAAAAGTTTGCACAAGAGATGCTTGATACAATTAAACAGACATACTTTATTGCTGGACACCATCTCTACATTAGTTCAAGCATAGGAGTCAGTATCATAGACAACCCAAATATGACCGCAAACACTTTTATAAAAGAGGCTGATATTGCTATGTATGAAGCAAAATCTGAGGGAAGAAACGGTATTACAGTTTTTAATAATGAACTTTCTATAAGGATTGAGCGAAAGTTAGAGATAGAACGATTGTTACATTTTGCCATAGAGAACAATGAGATATCACTTAAATATCAACCTCAATTAAACTACAAGAATGAGGTTATCGGTTGTGAGGTGCTTGCTAGATGGCATAACGAAAAGTTGGGAAATATAGGACCTGATGAGTTTATCCCTATTTCAGAGCAAACGGGCTTTATTATTGAGCTTGGATATTTCATACTTGAAGAAGCTTTTAAAGCATTTAGCGACTGGGATAAAAAAGGGGTGTCTTTAAACCAGTTGTCAATAAATGTAAGTATGAGACAAATGTTTTGTATTGATTTTGCAGATAATGTAGTAAAGCTATCAAAAAAGTATTTAAGTCAAAAATTATGTTCTAAAGTAGTATTTGAAATGACTGAAACCAGTGTCGCTCAAGATATTAATAAATTAGTAGAGATAATGCACAAAATAAAAAAATGCGGTATCCGTTTTTCAATGGATGATTTCGGCACAGGTTATTCATCACTCAGTTATCTGCGTCAAATTCCGATAGATGAACTAAAAATTGATAAATCTTTTATCGGAGAGATTGATAAAACTAATAAAAGCGTAAATATGATAAAAACAATACTAAATATTGCAAAAAATTTTGGTTTAAGCATAGTAGCGGAAGGTGTTGAAACGCAGATGCAGAAAGATTTTTTAATTAAAGAAAAATGTGACATATTGCAGGGTTACTATTTTTTAAAACCGGTTGATAAAGTTGATTTTGAAAAATATCTGACAACTATTAAAAATCAATAATTAGTATATTTATAATAACACTATTTTTAAATAAATAATTTTATTATAATCGTAAACTAACCTTACTTATTGTAAAATATACAAATTTATTTTATACAAGCAAGGTCTATCGATGAAAATATCATTAAAAACTATACCTCATATATCCAATAAAATTGCAATAGACCTAAATAAAAGTGGTGTTGTTACTATGACAAGAGGGCTTGAACCAGTTATGCAAGAAGCTCAAAAAGTATTAGCTCATAATGTAAAACAAGAGATTGCTCTTGAAGAGAAAGTAAATGAAATTTGTCAGGCAAATGAAGAGGAGATAGAGTTTAATCTAGTCGATGAAAGACAACTTTTCTTTATGATAAAGAAAAAATTGGCTCCTGAGTTTGACATTATTTTAAATTATGAAGAGCGCTATTCGGATCTTTCTCATAAAATTTTGGATGAGTTGTATGAAGAGGATTTAATTCATTTCGACGTTACGGAAAACCGTATCAAAAATATTATCTATAATGCAATAACATCTTTTATAGCTGAATCTTCGCAACTAGATAATGTAATAATGGACAAGATTAAAACATATAAGAAAAGGTACATTCCTGGTACTGACGAGTTTGATATATTGTATGAAAAATTATATAAAGAAGAGATGATAAAGAGAGGTATGGAGTAAATGAGTATGGAACTATCTAAAAATAAAGTCTGGATATATCTTGAAAATGGAACTTTTTTAGAGGCTAATAGCTTTGGTGCCAAAAATACGGTAGTCGGGGAGATTGTTTTTAATGTTTCTATGAGCGGATATCAAGAGATTATGTCTGATCCTTCTTATGCAGGACAATTTGTAACATTTACAATGCCTGAGATTGGAAATGTCGGCGTTAATAAAGAGGATATGGAAAGCAAGGCCGCTCATGCAAAGGGGATGATTGTTAGAAAATATCAAGAGAGATACTCTAATTTTAGAGCTGAGGGTTCATTAGCTAATTTTTTAAAAGAGCAAAACGTTATGGGTATATGTGATATAGATACAAGATACCTTACAAAAATGCTAAGAAACGAGGGTGCTATGATGATGATAGCATCTACCGAAATTAGCGATAAAGCCGAACTAAAAAAGATTTTGGAAAATAGTCCTAGAATAGAAGATGTAAACTATATAGAACAAGTTAGTACTAAAACTGCGTATAAACACACGCAATCAACATATAACGATAGAACTTTTGAGTATGATGCTGCTCCTGTTGCAGAGGCAAATATAGTAGTTTTAGATTTTGGCGTTAAAACAAATATACTAAATGAGTTAGTAGGTGCAAAAATCGGTGTTGAAGTTATACCGAATAATTTTAGTGCAGAAAATCTTATAAAAAGATACAACGACAAAGAGATTGACGGTGTCTTTTTGTCAAACGGACCAGGAGATCCGCTTGTACTAAAAAATGAACAGGATGAAATAAAAAAACTAATAGCTGCAAAAATTCCAATGTTTGGAATCTGTCTTGGTCATCAACTTTTATCTATAGCACACGGCTATGATACGTTTAAGCTAAAATTTGGACATCATGGCGGAAATCAACCCGTTAAAAATGTCAAAACAGGATTAGTTGAGATTACGGCTCAAAATCATAACTATAATGTTCCACAAAATATCGTAGAGATTGCAGAAGTTACTCATATCAATCTTTTTGATAACACTATCGAAGGGTTACGTTATAACGACTCTCCAATTTTCTCTGTTCAACATCATCCGGAGTCTAGTCCCGGTCCAAAAGAGAGCAGATACATCTTCAACGAGTTTTTATCTTTAATAAAAAGATAAAAACTTCCCTTATTTATAACAACTTATTGTTAATATAGTATTAAGTAAATATTAAAAAGCAGCAAATTTTTTAAATTTGTCAAAAATTTGTCAAAAATTAAGAATTCTTAAACATTTATACTGTTACTATATCAATGTTAATTAGTTTAATAAATTTAGCTAAATTTAATTAGACATAATTGCTTTGAATCTTTAAGGAGGCTATATATGGAAAATCGTCCATTAGAGTACGACTACACAGTCGCAAAGATGTTCATGTTAACAACAATCATTTTAGGGATTGTTGGTATGCTCATCGGTGTAATTTTAGCATTTCAACTTGCTTTTCCAGGGGTTAATACAATCTTGGGAGAAGGACTAGCTGAATATACTAACTTTAGTCGTCTTCGTCCACTGCACACAGATGCAGTTATATTTGGGTTTACGTTAAGTGGTATCTTTTCTACTTGGTATTATGTTGGTCAACGTGTATTGAAAGTGTCTATGGCAGAATCAAAACTGCTAATGGGTCTCGGTAAAGTACATTTTTGGCTCTATCTTGTAGTTGTAGCGGCAGTTGTTGTTTCTCTTTTTGCAGGTGTAACTACTTCAAAAGAGTATGCTGAATTTGAATGGCCTATAGATATTGCAGTTGTAGTAGTATGGGTAATTTTTGGTATGAGTATTTTTGGTCTTATCGGTATTCGCCGTGAAAAATCACTCTATATTTCTATCTGGTACTATATTGCTACTTTCTTGGGTATAGCTATGCTTTACCTTTTCAATAACATGGAGATACCTACTATATTAGGTCAAAGTGCTGCCGGTGAGAGTGGAATAGGTGCATGGTATCATTCTGTTTCTATGTATGCAGGTACAAATGATGCGCTTGTAGAGTGGTGGTACGGGCATAATGCCGTTGCATTTGGTTTTACTGTTCCTATTGTTGCTATGATTTACTACTTTTTACCAAAAGAGTCGGGACAAGCTATCTATTCGTATAAGCTTTCATTATTATCTTTTTGGGGATTAATGTTTGTTTATTTATGGGCAGGCGGACACCATCTTTTATATTCAACTGTTCCTGATTGGATGCAGACAATGGGTTCGATTTTTTCAGTTATATTGATTCTTCCGTCTTGGGGCTCAGCTATCAATATGCTTCTTACAATGAAGGGTGAATGGCAACAAGTTGCTGCTTCTCCGTTAATCAAATTTATGATACTAGGTTCGACATTTTACATGTTCTCGACATTAGAAGGTCCTATACAAGCAATTAAATCAGTTAACGCAATTGCACACTTTACTGACTGGATTGTCGGTCACGTGCATGACGGTGTCCTTGGATGGGTTGGCTTTATGATTATGGCAGCTCTATTTCATATGGCTCCGCGCGTATTTAAAAGAGAGATTTACTCTAAATCTTTAATGGCAGCGCAGTTTTGGATTCAAACTTTAGGTGTAGTTCTGTACTTTACTTCTATGTGGATTGCAGGTATAACTCAAGGTATGATGTGGCGTGCGCATGATGAGTTTGGTAATTTAGCTTACTCATTTATTGATACTGTAACAGTTTTACACCCATATTATACTATTCGCGGTGTAGGCGGTCTATTATATCTAGTTGGTTTTTTAATGTTTGCATATAATATTTATAAAACTATGTCTGCTCGTCCTGTTGAAGAACATGAGCTACAAAATGCTTCGCCTATGGGCGCTTAACAGAAAGGATAAAATATGTTTCATTGGTTAGAAAAACATCCGTTCTTTTTTGCGGTAGGTGTGTTTTTGGCAATTTCGTTTGCAGGCTTGGTTGAAATACTTCCAAACTTTGCTCAAGCAGCTCGTCCGGTTATCGGTACTGCTCCATATTCGACATTGGAGTTGGCAGGTCGTCATGTGTATATAAAAAACAGTTGTAATGCATGTCATTCACAACTTGTTCGTCCGTTTAAATCAGAAACTGACCGTTACGGTCACTATTCATTAAGCGGTGAATATGCTTATGATCGTCCATTTTTATGGGGTTCAAAAAGAACCGGTCCAGATTTAATGCGTGTTGGTAACTATAGAACTACTGATTGGCATGAAAATCATATGAAAAATCCTGCTTCTGTTGTTCCGGGTTCTATTATGCCGGCATATCGCTGGATGTTTACAAATAGTGCTGATATAGATACTGCGTATGCAGAACAGTTAACGGTAGCACAATTTTTCTCTGTTCCTTACAATGAGCCTGTTCCTATGAAAGATGGGTCTAGCAAAGTTGTAAAAATGGGTAAAAGTATAGCTGATGCAAAAGCTATCGCTTTGGAAGAGGCAAAAGTTATTGCTGAAGATATGAAAGATCAAGATGTTAAAGATGCGGTTGCTCGCGGCGAGATTCCTGAAATAGTTGCAATAATTGCATATTTGAATAGTCTTAAGTAGAGGTTTAAAGTGGATATTGCACAACTTCAAGCTTATGGATACTTTGGATTAACTATATTCCTTGTAATTGTATTGTATGGTTATATATACCATTTATATACGGCAAAGAAAGATGTTGATGGAGTTGACTATGAAAAATACAGCAATATGGCACTTAAAGATGATATAGATGATACTCCGGTATCATCAGTATCAGACGATAAAGAGAAATAGGAGAGATATATGAATAAGCTTTATCTTTGGGGAATTATCTTTACTGCTTTCATGTTATTACTAACATATTTGTCTGTTGGTGGTTCAGAGGGCGGTCTAAACGGTGATATCGTAAATATGCTTGCGGTTACGGGTGCAATAGCACTTGTTGTAATTACAGTTTTTGTTGTAATTAAATATGTTCGCCAAATGCAAGTAGATAGCGCAAGCGGTGAACTTGCACAAGATAACTGGGATGGTATAGGCGAATACTTAAATGAAGTGCCTACGGGTTGGGCAGTGATGTTTTTCCTGCTTATAGTTTGGGGAATGTGGTATTTTACTATAGGATACCCTTTAAATGCTTACTCACAAATAGGTGAGTATAACGAAGATGTTGCAGTTCACAATGCTAAATTTGAAACCCAGTATAAGGATATAAAGGGCGAGAAATTAGTAGAAATGGGCGAGTCGGTATTTTTGGCTGAGTGTAAAGTATGTCACGGTATAAATGCCGATGGTATTGATGGTAAAGCAGCTAACCTTAACAAAAGAATAGAAGCAGTTGCTATTAAGCATGCTATTGCCAATGGTGCAAACAATATGAAAACTGATTTTCCTGGAGGAATGCCTCCAATGATGTTAAGCGATCCGGCACAAATTGATGCTGTTGTCGGATATATAACATCAGGTTTTCCTGAAGGTCATAAAGGTGCGGAAGCATTTGCAATGGGTGGATGTACAGGTTGTCATGGTGAAAAAGGCGAGGGAATGCCTTTCGTAGGACCTAAACTAAACGGTTTTGATGTTGCTACGGTTGCCAGTATTTTAAAAGACGGTAAAAAAGGTGCTATCGGCACTATGCCTAAATTTGAAAAACTCAATGACAAACAAAAAGAAGCAGTTGGTGCTTATATCACTAGCTTAAGCAAATAAGGAGTCAGGTATGAATGAGAATAGAAGCGTATTTGCTCTTGATGGCATAACTGGTATGTTAGTCGCAACAGTATTACTACTTAGTATTTTAGTTGGGCTAACAGTTTGGGGTATAGGTGTTCAAAACTCAAGTGCTAAGAACTTTTATGATATTAAAGATGAAACATCAATTAAAATGATTGGCTCAAAAGAAGCAGATCATATTATTGATGTAAAGTAAGGAGTATAGAATGGAAAAATTAATTTCTTGGAGCCTTGTTATAGTGGCTATATATACTGCTTATGTGGTTTTAACGCCTAATCATCTTTTTATCGGTTAGGAAATTTCATTGAAGTTTTCAAGAGGGCTTTTGGCCCTCATCCTCACACTATTTTTAAATAGCTCTTTATCGGCACAATATTTATATAAAGATGAACTCATTTTCAACTCTGCTTTTAGTGAAGAAGTTGAAAAGATAGGCTCTGAACTACATCAAAAAACAGGTATTTCACTAAGACTCGTAATGCTTAAATCTTTACCTCAAAATATGAGCATAGTAGATTATGAGAAAGAGCTTATAAAAGATTTTAACTCCCCTACAATCCTGCTTACGTTTTCTGAAATGGATTCTAAAGTAGATATTTTGGCAAACCATGCATCTTTATATGAGTATTTTGATAAAAAACAGGTATTAAGTCCGGTTGCTTCGCCTGTTCAGGCTTTTGTAATGGCACTTTTTTACAGTGACGGGTTTGCATCGTTTAAAGAGATTGCAAGTAGCCATGGTGGTACTATAATCCCTCTTTTAGCACAAAAATCAAAAGATAATGAACTTCTTGGTAAATACTCAGGTTCAATGTTTAACGGTTATGCGGATATAGCCGAACAAATTGCAAAGAGCAAAGATATAGTTCTTGATAGCGCCGTAGGAAACACAAATCAAAGCAGTATATTCTTAGTAAAAGTGTTGTTTTACGGTTTTATTGTTTATGGTATATTTTTATATATTAAGAGAAAATTATATATAAAAAGGCAACAGCTTGAAAACAAATAGTGGTAGAATATGGCCATATGCCATCGGTGTTTCAATAATTTTGGTATTTGGTGCTTGTGTAGCTACAATTGTAGTTGCAAATAAGTTGCCTGTTGAGAAAAGTGATACTTACATGATGGGTTATCATGAGGCCGATGATAAAGCAAATGAGTTGATAGAGGCTAAAATAGCTTTTGATAAGAGCTATAAGATAGAGTATATAACAGATGCTCTACATGTAGATGCTTCAACTATAAAATACAGAGTTAGCGACTTAAACTCAAATCCTGTAAATGACGCAAAAATAAAAGTTATAGTTACAAGACCAAATAATCATAAGCATGATCAAGAGTTAAACAACCCATCGGTAGAGAACGGAGTTTACACTTTTAATACTATAACACTTGCTCAAGAGGGAAGATGGGATGTTATGGCAAAAGTTAATGTCGGTAATGTTCAAAGATTTTACAATGTTAAAGCAGATACAAGAGCTAAAGAAGCTTATGAGTATTAAACTATAAAAGACCTAGAAAAAGGACTTTATAGCTCTTTTTAAATATTTTATATTACTTGTTGGAAAATCTTTTTTGCAATTTCCCAACGATCTTCTTTAGAATTCATCATAACTATCAGACAATCTTGCCTGCCTTTCTTAGCACGGGCAATCAAACATGCACCTGCTTTTGACGTATATCCGGTTTTTACGCCGACTGCATACTCATATTTATTTAGAAGATGATTATGAGTATAAGCCTTAAAAGTTTTATATTGACCGTTTCTTAGTACACGATAGTCATGCGTACTTTGATTACTTATTTTATTAAATATAGGATTTTTGATTGCATATTCAGCCATCTTTACTAAATCATTCGGAGAAGAGTAGTGATTTTTTGCATCAAATCCGCACGGGTTACTAAAATGAGTATGCTTCATACCAAGCTGTTTAGCTTTAGCATTCATCATGTTAATGAACTTTTTTTCATCTCCACCGCCAATTGCAATAGCAATAGCTTTTGCCGCATCATTATCCGATTTAATCATGGCAGCTTTTACTAAGTCACTCATTAAAACAACATCACCAACTTTGTAACCGGCTATTGTAGGCTCTACTTTGAGCATATCTCTTGTAATCGTTACAGATTTATTCATCTTGTCGCTTTGTATAGCTAATAGCACAGTCATAACTTTTGTCAAACTCGCAGGACTAAGCCTTTTTTCGGCATATTTTGAGTACAAAACATTTTTTGTATTCAAATCCTTAACAATCATTGCTCCAATTTTGAGCTTATCCAATTTGTGTTTATCGATGGCTCCAAAAAGAGATACGCTAAGAGCCAAACTCAATACAAAAATTTTTTTTATCATTCAAAACCTTTAATTTTTAAGTAGAAATATTAAGCAAACAACATACCATAAACCAATACGGAGTGTAAGTTCAGGCTTATTTTACATTGATTTATCTTAATATATTTAGTGCAACGCTATATTAAGTTTTAAGTTATAATACTCTTATGAATAACAGTACAATAGTCCTTCCATCAGCTCGTGCTATTAGGCAGGAGCAACTAAATATAGAGAGTGAAACGCTCTTTCTTGCTAATCATATAACCATGAGTGATTTTATATCAAAACTCTGCATAGTCAAAGATTTTAAAACTCTTGATGAGGACGGCAGGGTTTTGCTCCTGCTTGAAGCATCTGACTTTAAATCATTTCAAAACCTTCGTATAGAGCGAAATTTTTTTACATTTACTAAAAACTCATCATATATATTCAAATTTTTTGAAGAGTTAAGCGCAGAGATGTACGATATAAGCGCTTTAGAGACAGCAGATATTTACGGCGAGTATGAAGAGCATATAACTATACTTAAAGAGTTATACGCTAGATATGAGGCATTGTGCAGTGAAAAAAAAGTACTTGATAGAATATTTCTGCCAAAACTCTACAGCTTTAATGAAAATTATGCTGCGAATCATAAAAAAATAGAACTACATGTAGATGGACATCTGACAAATTTTGAGCTGGAACTTTTAGAGAGATGCTGTGAGTTTAGCGACGTTGATATAATCTTTAGCACTACAAAGTTTAACACTAAAATGCAGAGCAGATTTTTGGCTTTGGGCATAGAGCTTGAAGTAGGGTATGAGTACAAAATCTCGCTAAACTCTAAAGAAATTTTAGAAAAAAATCAAATTACACGAAATCAAAATATTACATGTGAATCTTTTAGCGAACCGATACTTCAAGCGGCGTTTGTGCAAAAAAAGATATATGATTTTGTAAAGATGGGGTACAAACCTGAGCGTATTGCGGTTATTTTGCCGGATGAGAAATTTGCTCCTGTTTTAAAGAGTTTTGACGAAAAATCAAACTTCAACTTTGCAATGGGTGAGCCGTTTAATTTGAGCATGATTTATGAGAAATTAAACTCTACATGTCAATTTATCGAGCAGGATTCAAAAGAGAACGCCTCAAGACTTGAGAGAGTCGGCGATGAGTTTTACATGGAGTTACGCAAAATCTACCACAAAAAAAGCGATGAAGTAGATATCTTAGAGTTTTTGAGAAAATATAAAGAGAATTTTACAGATAAAAGAGAGCTAAAAATCTACGAAGAGGAGCTTTACGCTTTTAAAAATATCTTGCCATTTATGAGAGATATGTCCGTAAAGTCTCTTTTGTCGGTATTTTTGCAAAGACTATCAAAGCAAACGCTAGATGATGTCAGAGGCGGAAAAGTTACCGTTATGGGAGTTTTGGAGACTCGCTCGGTAGAGTTTGATGCCGTAATCATAGTTGATTTTTCTGATAGCAATGTGCCAAAAAGAAGCGATAAGGATATGTTTTTAAACACAAGCATAAGAGAGATGGCAAATCTGCCTACAATGAGTGACAGGGAAAATCTCCAAAAGCATTACTACGAGATGCTGATAAACCGAAGTAAAGAGGCGGCAATCTGCTTTGTAAAATCAAGCCAGAGCAGCCCTTCAAGGTTTTTAAAACAGCTGGGCATAAAAGAGAAAAACAGCTACGAAGAACTTGATTACGCAAATATACTTTTTGAGAGAACATCTCCACATGTAAAAAGAGATGAAGATATAGTTTTAGAGTACAGCTTCAAAGACAAAAAACTCTCCGCTACAAAACTAAAAACTTTTCTTACATGTAAAAGAAAATATTACTACAGATATGTAAAATATATAAACGGACATGAGATACCAAAAGATATGCCCCGTGAGTATGAGATAGGGCTTGATGTGCACTCTGCGCTTAAAGAGCTTTATACAAAAAAAGGTTTTTACGACAGCGTAGAGAAACTGAAAAAAGATTTACATGTAGAGCTTGACAGTGCTTGTGGGGAGAGTGAGCTTGAGAAATATCTAATAGCTATGCAAAAAAGAAGAATGGATGTTTTTTGCCAAAATGAAGTTAAAAGATTTGCCGAGGGTTGGCAAGTTTACAAGTGTGAAGAGAAGCTTACATGTAACTTTGCAGGTATGACCTTAGAGGGCGTAATAGACCGCATAGATAAACGAGCAAACGAGATAGCGGTACTTGACTATAAAACAGGCTCATATCCTCTCTATACGGAGAAAAACTTCACGGAGGCTACAGACTTCCAACTTGAGTTTTACTACCTTTTATCTAGCGGTTTTGGCAATGTAACCGAGTGCGGATACTACGACCTCAAAGAGTCTAAGATAGTGAGTGAGCCGTTTTTAAATGAAAAGCTTGAACTCTTAGGCTCACATGTAAATGATTTGCTAAACATCGAAGATGTAAATTTCAGCAAGTGTGAAGATGTGAAAAACTGCCTTTTTTGCGATTATAAAGTTATATGCGGGAGAGAGTGATTGTTTTTTCAAGTTTAAAAGATTTTAGAAAATTCTACAGTATAATGGTATAAAATATACCCTTATAAAGGTAAAAATATGAAAACAAGAACATTAGAAACTATTTTAGAAGTAGCTCTTGAGACATTTCCTATCGTACTATTAAATGGAGCAAGACAGGTAGGCAAGTCAACACTAGCACTGGAAAAATTTAAAAATTATCTCACTTTTGATGATGGAGAGTTAAGACTCTACGCAAAAGAGAATCCAAAAGCGTTTCTTAAAAATCTCGAACTTCCCATCTGTCTCGATGAGATACAAAAAGTTCCTTCTCTTCTTGAATATATGAAAATGCAAATCGACAAAGAGAGGGTAAACGGAAGTTTTTTACTGACGGGCAGTTCAAATGTACTGGATCATAAAGATGCAAAAGATACTCTTGCAGGCAGGCTATGTGAGCTAAGACTTCATCCCCTTAGTTCAAAAGAGAAAAATGATAAACCGCATGAAAACGTGATAGAAAAACTTTTAAAAAGAGATTTTAAACTTGCCAAAAAAGAGTATAGTGATGAGACTATTAAACATATCATTGACGGTGGTTATCCTGAAATTTTAACACTTGAGGGAGTGCAAAAAGATTTATGGTATAAGTCCTACATAGCAACTTATATAGAGCGAGACGCAAGAGATTTGGCGGACATACGAGATATTGACAGCTTTATAAAGTTTGTCAATGTACTGGCTTCAAGAAGTGGCACGCTGCTTAACAAATCAAGTCTAAGCAGTGACATAGGTATAAAAGATGTTACAACAGACAACTATCTCTCTATCATAAGCCGCATCTATCAAGCGACACTACTGAGACCCTATTTTGCAAATATCGGCAAACAATTTTCAAAGTCGCCTAAAGTGTTTTTTAATGACACGGGAGTACTCTGTTCTTTGCTAAGAATCGACTCAAAAGAGAAACTTCTTAGCTCATCATATAGCGGGCAGGTATTTGAGACATATATATTTTGTGAACTTCAAAAGCACCTCTCTTACATGCAAAAAAGCGCTACGCTATACCACTACAGAACAAACGACAAAAAAGAGATAGATTTTATAATCGAAGTTGATAATGAGATACTCGCCATAGAGGTAAAACAGAGCCACAGTGTTAAAAAAGATGACTTCAAACACATCATCGATTTTCAAAGCAGATGTGAGCAAAAATGCTTAGGAGTGGTGTTTTACAACGGTGAGTCGGTTATAGAGTTTGGAGAAAGTTTAGTAGCAGTTCCTTTTGGGGTGTTTTTGTGATTTTTACATTCAATACGCTCACCACGAGTCTAGATAAAAAGCAATTAGGAAGTTAAATGGAATTAGTTTATTTGTGGGTTGAGGATTATAAAAATATCCAAAAGCAAGGGTTTAATTTTTCGCCTAGGTTTGAGTGTGAGTTTTTTCCAAAATATGAAAACGGCGAAGAAAGATTAAAAGATAATTGTGAACTAGTTATCAATCCTAAAGAGCATATAGAAAACTTTTTTGGTGATAATATTAATATTACTGCTATTGTTGGCGAGAATGGAATCGGGAAGAGTAATTTATTAGAATTGATTAGTGATCTTGGCTATTATGAAAATCCACACATGAGAAAAGAGTATCCAACATCATTTTCAGAACTAATTCAAATAACTATTTACTATGATAAATTGATGAATAGACTCTGTATATACAAAAAAAATCTTACAGCGACAATAAAAAATGAATCTTCGATAATGGAAGAAGAAATAACTAATGAATCTATTCAAAAAATATTTATAAAACCAACCCCTTCTCATAGTCAGCAAGAATATTTATTATTATTAGATTTTTTAAAAAATAATAATATGGAATTTCCTTTTAATATACCAAAAATTATAAGTTTTGGCATACATGATGATTATTATGATTTGTTTGAGCTTATTAAAAATGAAAGCTTCGATTTTTATGCTTGCTACAGCCCTTTTGAAGAAAATAAAATCAAGAGATTGAAAATATTTCACATACTTTTGTTACTTGCATATCTGAAAAACTATAAAATAGATTTTAACATACAAGCATCAGAAAATTTTGATGATACCATTTTAGATTTAGAAAAGGAAATAAGCAATGATATAAAAGCAAAAATCAAAAATTTTATTCAAGTTCCTTTAGAAGACTTTTCTGTTATTACAAGTCATTATGTAAATATAAAAAAAATTCCGAATGACTTTTTTAAAACATATATAGAAATTATAAAAAGAAAAAATGAAGATAAATTACTTGACTTTAAAGGCAAAAATGTATTTAATTTTGATTTGTACCCTAAAATGAGCGACGGACAATATCAATTAACATACATATTTAATACGATATATTCACAAATCAATCAAGATACTGTAATCTTATGTATAGATGAGGGTGAAAATTATTTACACCCAAATTGGCAAAAAAAATACATAAACTATTTACATCAATTTTTGAAAGATAATTTTCATGATAAACAAATTCATCTTATTCTTACTTCTCATTCTCCATTCATTCTTTCTGACCTACCTAAAGAAAATGTAATATTTTTAGAAAATGGAAGACAAGAATATCCATTTGAAAATGGACAAACCTTCGGAGCAAATATCCACACCCTTCTTTCTCACGGTTTTTTTATGAAAGATGGATTGATGGGAGAGTTTGCGAAAAGTAAGATTGAAGAGATTAAAAAGTTTTATACATTGATACAAAAATTAAAAAGTAAAATTGAGACCAAACCAAGAACAAAAAATCTTACAAAAATTTCTTTTGAAAGAAGAAAAGAGAGATTTAAAAATATTCAAAGTATCATCGGTGAACCATTTTTAAAGACTGTTATTGGTAATTATTTAGATGAATTGGAAATTTTATTTTATGGTAAAAAAGAGTTTTTAAAAAAAGAAATAGAGAGATTACAACAATTAGAAAAGAGTTTAAATGATTAACCTTGACTACAATAACTTTCTAAAAGATAAAGATTTTGATTTTGTAAAACAATATTTAAGTGATTTAAAAACTATAACAAAATTTGAAGAACCAAATGAAAATATTGAAGAAAGATTTGATAGATATAAGCAAAATGACAATTCTTTCAAAAAAGTATTTAAAGACTATGTTTTTAAAGATATTCTTTTAGCTAATACAGAAGAAATTAAAATAATCATACACTCTGTGGATAGTAAAATTCAAACATTAACAGTTACAAATAAAAAAGAGACTATTAAAAAAATTAAAAACTTATTTAACTATTCAGATAAATATCAATCTAAAGTATTAACCCCATTTTTTACAAAAAATTTTAATTTTAGAACTTGTTTCTACTGCAACAAAGATTTTATTACAAATCTTAAAAAAGAAAAGAATGAGTTAGTTTCAACTTTTCAGTTAGACCATTTCTTTGATAAGGGAACTTATCCTTATTTAGCACTTAGTTTTTACAATCTTATTCCATCTTGTACTACTTGTAACTCTTCAAAAGTAAAGGGAACAAAGAATACATTTGCTCACGATAGTAAAGTCGGAACATTCCAAAATGAAACTTGTATTGCTCCAAATGATGAAAGATTTGATTTTCATGAAAAAGTTAAATTCAAACTCATTTTAGAACCATCTTGTAAAGATTTACATATCAAATCAGGCGATGACATTGATATACCTTTAAAAGAGCAATTTACAGATGAATATGATAAATATATAGAGATTTTTAAACTCAATGAACGATACAAAGCCCATAAAGATATAGTTTTTGAGATGATACAAAAAGCTGAACTTTACCCAGAGAGCAGACTTAAAGAGTTACAAGATTTGACAGGTGTTCCATTTCAGCAAATCAAAAAAGATATTTTTAATCTTATAGATGAAGATGACGACTTATCAAAAAAACCTTTTTCCAAACTCATAAAAGACATCTCCGAAGAACTAGGACTTGTCTAAAAGGCTCAAAATATGGCAAAAATAACAAACCAAAGTTTAAGTGAAATTTCACAAACAAGAACGCTGAGTGATGATATAAAAACCCTTATAACGACTTCTCAACAAAAAGCCATAAGAGCTATTGATTTTGAGAGAGTATTACTTTTCTCGTTCCCACGCTCTGCGTGGGAATGAATATAAGCCGATGATAGAAAAAACAGGGGCAACGAATGGGCAGAAGTAGATATAAAGTGTATGAACCAGCGCATTCTTACTTCATTACATGTACTATCTTGCATTGGATTCCAATCTTTACAAATCAAGAGAGTGTGCAAATCGTTTTGGATAGTCTAAAGTATCTGAATGATATTTTGGAATTAAGTGATGAGTAAAGTAATATACATAAAATATACTGCAAAACGAGATAACTAAGAAACATATCAGAAAACAATGTGAAATAAAATAAAGGTAACTAACAATGCAAGAGTATGATAAATGGAATGAAGTTAAAAAAGAAACCATCCAAAATAAAAGAAAATTAGGGATAAAAGTGAGGGAGATATTTTGGGTTAAGATAGGACAAAATATTGGGGATGAAGAGTATGGAAAAGGTGAGATGTTTTCAAGACCTGTTATTGTTGTTAGACAACTTACAAGTGATTTATTTTTAGGAGTTCCATTAACAAGCACATTAAAAGACGATGATTACTTTCATCAATTTGAATTTAATAATAAAAAATGTATCGTAAAAAATAGTGCCATGATATTGCAATTAAGAACTTTTAGTAAGAAAAGGATTACAGATAAAATTGGTAAAGTAAATATGGAAGATTTCAAAAAAATTCAAGATAAAATAACAAGAATGATTATTCCCACTTAAAAAAGTGGGTGTGCCGTTAGGCGAATTGTGAAAAGATTATAACAAAATATGAGATGAAAAACAAGAGTGAAATATTATTATAAAATGAGTTAAGGAATAATTTATGAAGCTAAAAAATAAAAATATAATTACACTAACTCAAGATGTAAAAAACTTAATAACGACTTCTCAACAAAAAGCCATAAGAGCTATTGATTTTGAAAGAGTGTTACTTTATTGGAATATTGGCAAAAGAATTTATAAAATGGATATAAACAATGACCTTTAAAAATCTAATCTCTAGCATAAACGACATACACACAACACTTCAGATAAAAGCGATTCAGAGCGTAAGTGTAAACTTGACTATCCGAAACTATCTCATCAGGCATCATATAGTAGAGTATGAACAAAATGGTAATGACAGGGCTGAGTATGGGGCACAAATTATTCAGAATTTGGCTGATAATTTGAAGCATATAAAATTTAAAATATAAAGCCTTGAGATATGGATAAAGCAACATGAACAATACTATAACATATAACCATGCTATCCAAAACAAAATCTTTACCGTTAGAGGTTTGCAAATCATGATAGACAGAGATTTGGCAGAGCTTTACGGTGTAGAGACAAGAGTATTAAAACAAGCCGTCAAAAGAAATATAGAGAGATTTCCATCAGATTTTATGTTTGAAGCAACAAATGAAGATATAGATTTTATGGTGTCACAATCTGTGATACCTTCAAAACAACATCTCGGTGGAGCAAAACCATTTTTATTTACAGAGCATGGTGTGGCAAATTTATCATCTGTACTTACTAGCAAAATAGCTATTGAAATAAACATTAAAATCATAAGAGCTTTTGTAGATATGCGAAAGCTTATCTCTTCTAATCAAAGTATGTTTGAAAGATTCGAGAGAATAGAAGAACGACTATCTATTCATAATGAAAATTTCAATAAAATATTTGATGCCATAGAAGACAAAACCATAAAACCAAAACAGGGCATTTTTTATGATGGGCAGATTTTTGATGCGTATGCTTTTATCAGTGACTTAATCAAAAGTGCAAAAAGCACAATAACTCTTTTTGACAACTATGTAGATGAGTCGGTTTTAACACTGCTTAGCAAAAATCAAACAGTAAAAATAACTATCTATACAAAACAGATTTCAAAACAATTGAAACTAGATGTAGAAAAATACAATAGTCAGTACAAACAAATAGAACTTGAAAGATTTGACCTCTCTCACGATAGATTTTTACTTATAGATGACGAAGTCTATCACATAGGAGCATCTCTAAAAGATTTAGGTAAAAAGTGGTTTGCATTTTCTAAAATGAATAGAGCAAGCTTTGAGATAATAGAGCGGTTGAAGTGAGAGAAGTGCCACTGCATGTGGCATAAAATAAAAATACAACTAAAGGAAAAAAATGAGCGAAGAAGAAAAAAACAAAAACAATCCGTTGCATGGCATAAAACTGCAATATATTTTAGAGACTTTGGTTGAGCGTTACGGGTTTAAAGAGTTGAGCAATCAAGTAGATATCAGATGTTTTTTGATAAACCCGACTATTAGCTCATGTCTGAAGTTTCTTAGAAAAACACCGTGGGCGAGGGCTAAAGTTGAAGAGTTTTACATAAAAAGTATGGGTAATAAAAAATAAGATGTTCATAAATAACCTAGCCTACGAGGCGAGTGCGGGAAGCGGAAAGACTTTTATGCTTGTCGTGCGTTATCTTAGTCTGCTTTTTTTGGGTGCATCGCCGTCTAAGATTTTGGCACTCACTTTTACCAACAAAGCCGCAAATGAGATGCAAGAGAGAATAGTATCGACATTAGAGGAGCTTGAACACAGAGGAGAACTTGACGAGATAGTAAAAGTTACGGGTTTCTCAAAAGAGTATCTTTTGCAAAATCGTCAAAGAATCCTAAATGAGTTTTTAAACTCGCATACTAAGATTATGACGATAGACAGTTTCTTTACTTCCATACTTAGAAAATTCTCTCTATACGCCTCTTTGATGCCGGATTTTTCGACATTTTCTTCTCAGCATGAGCTTAAACTTCTCTCACGGTTTTTAAAAGAGGTAAGCGTTGCAGGCAAAAAAGAGACGCTTGTAACGCTCTCTTTGCAGTCGAACAAAAGACTTACGGATATATTTGGACTCTTGGACGAGTTTTATATAAAGTTTTCAGAGCTAAAAGATATAGAGTTTAAAAAGCAGGATTATTTAGAGTTTGAACAACAAGCGATGCTCTACATGTCAGAGCTGAGAAAGATTGTAGAGTCATGCAAAGATGCTTCTTCAACCGCCATCAAATCAGTGCAGGCAGAGAGTTTTGACGAGCTTATCGCCAAAGCTTGGATTGGCAGAGAGAGTCTAAATTACAGCACTTTTAAAAAGTGTTTTACTCCCGTGATGGATGAATTGTTATTTAAGATACAAGAGGCTCTAAAAAATCAAAACAGAGCCAAAGAGCAGAATTTCTTTGCAGCCCTAAAAGAGCTGAGTGACATATACAAAAAGAGCAAAAAAGCACTTTACATGGATGATAGCGAGCTTAGTTTTAGTGATGTGACATACCTTGTTTATGAGATTCTAAACCTTATAAACGACAGCGAGTTTTTATACTTTAGGCTTGATTCCCAGATTGAGCACATGTTACTTGACGAGTTTCAAGACACTAGCATTTTGCAGTATGAGATTTTAAAACCGCTTATAGATGAGATAACATCCGGCAAGGGCATTTTTGACAACGGAAGTTTCTTTTTTGTCGGAGATGTAAAGCAGTCCATTTACAGATTTCGCGGCGGGGTGAGCGCTCTGTTTGATACGGTAAGAAGTGAGAATAACACACATGTAGAAAAACTTCTGACAAATTACCGCTCACAAAAAGAGATTGTCGAATTTGTAAACAGTGTTTTTGTAGATAAAATAAAAAACTATACTCCTCAGTTAGTTAAGGCAGATGCAAACGGCGGCTATGTCGAGGTTATACAAAACGATGAGCTTTTAGAAGAGGTAACGACTCAGGTAAAGAGACTTATAAGCTTAGGTGCAGATATTAACGAGATAGCCGTTTTATGCGCTACAAACGGCGACGGCGAAGAAGTAAAACAGACGCTTCACTCTGTGGGCATAGATGTCGTGACCGAGACGACTACAAAACTTATCAATCAAAAAAGCGTTAAAGCCGTTTTAGAGTATCTAAAGTACCAATACTTCGGCGAAGATATCTACATGTACAACTTTTTTGCTCTTATCTCTGGGGAAGTAAAAAGCATTAAAAGAGTTGATTTTAACAAAGTAAAAATCTTAGATATTGTTAAAGATGCCATAAAAGAGTTTGGTCTTTTTAGCGATGATTTTAATCTTGTGAGATTTTTAAATGCACTCTCAAATCAGAGCGATATAGAAGCACTTTTGTTTGAGTACGAGAGGCTTGATATGAGTGCTGCGGCTTCCGAGTTAAGCGGCGTGCGAGTCCTTACCGTGCATAAATCAAAAGGTTTGGAGTATGAACATGTAATCGTTATGGACAGACTTAAAAAAGCTCCGCCTTCTCGTGATGCAATTATCTATGAGTATGAGGGCATAACTCTAAAAAATATCTATCTCCGCATAAAAGGAAGAGATGAGATAGACAAAAATTATGCAAATGCGCTCAAAAAAGAGAAGGCTCTTATTTACGAAGACAGTCTCAATGCTTTGTATGTCGCATTTACGAGAGCCAAAAAAAACCTGTTTGTTGTTTTAAAATCAAAAGACTCAATGTTTGATATTTTAGATTTAACCCTAAAGGCCTCATGTATAAAACTCGGAATTTTGACATGTAAACAAAAGAATACAAATTTAGCAGTTAAAACAGAGTTTCAGCCTTTAGATTATAAGCCGCTTTATTACGGAACTCAAAGCGATATTTTGGCACTTGAACAGGAACAGTATGAAGATTTAAAGTCTATAAACTTCGGTCTTGCAATGCACTACATGTTAGAGATGCTAGGAGAGTTTAAGGAGCAAAATATACCTCATGCAAAAGATATGATGATGAATAAATACGGTTATACTTTAGAAAATGATGAGATTGAGGAGATACTTGGCAGAGTAAAAATGCTTTTAGAAAATAAGGAGTTTATCTCTTTGGTAAACGGCGAGTGTTACAGAGAAAAGGCGATTAGATATAAAAAAAATCTCAGATACATAGATTTATTGGTAAAAAATGAATCACGATGGAGCGTTATTGACTATAAAAGCTCTCTATCATATGCACGACATCATGTAAAACAAGTTTCATATTACATAAACGCCGTAAAGGAGATTACGGGGGATGAGGTAGATGGTTATATCTGTTATTTATTAGAAAAAAGTGTAAAAATAGTTAAAATTTTTTAATTCGGTGTAATCTGTATCAAAGTTTTGTAAGTCTATAATTATCGGCAAATATAAAGAACAAGGGAGCAAAATGAGAAAAAAATATCTATTAATAGCTCTTTTTGTTCTTTTTGGAACTCATCTTGATGCTAAAGCGCATCATAAAACCCGCTTTAAATCCCCGTATCTTCTTATAGATAAGATAGAAGAGAAATCATCAGAAAAAAATAAAATTATTTCAAAAGCTGAAGAGTATTTAGGTGCATCTTATGGATTTGGCAGTAAAAATACTTCTAAAACAGATTGTTCCGGATTTACAAAACAAGTTTTTGAGCAGCTTGGATTGTCGCTTCCTAGGTCAGCGGCAGAACAGTCAAAATATGGTTTTAAAGTCGATGTTAAAGATTTGCAAGTCGGAGATTTGCTCTTTTACCGTACATATAAAAAGAGAGAACCATCACATGTAGCAATTTATGCAGGAAACGGGCAGATTATACATGCTTCGTTTAGAAGTAAGCGAGTTCAATACGATACGATAAATAAAAGATACTATAAACAACGCTTTATGTATGCAAAACGACTTGCTGTTGGTGAGCAAGAGTTATCAAGCAGACAAAACTAACTACACTCCGATAAACCTTAAAAAAACCATAAATTAAGTTTCTTATAAGCAAAAGAAGATATACTTTCGCCAATTAAACAGGCATTAAATATGTTGATGTTAAGAAAATTACTTGAAAGGTTCAAGAATGAAATTTACGAAAATTGCAACTCCTGAACAAATCGATCAAAAATGGGTTTTGATTGATGCTGAAGGTAAAACTTTTGGTCGTATTATTACTGAAGTTGCAACAATACTTCGCGGTAAAAACAAACCATGTTTTACTCCAAATATCGACTGTGGAGACTATGTAGTAGTAGTTAACGCTTCTAAAGCAAAATTCAACGGTCTTGGCAAAATTGCTAACAAAGAGTATTTTTCATACTCTGGCTACTTCGGTAGTGTTAAAAGTACTAAAATGACTGAACTTTTAGAAAAAAATCCTGAGAAGCTTTACAAATTAGCTACTCGCGGTATGCTTCCTAAAACTAAGCTTGGTGCTAAAATGATTAAAAAATTAAAAATTTATGCAGGTGCTGAGCATCCTCACTCTGCACAATTAGCTAAGTAAGGATAACCAGATGGCAAAAATATATGCAACGGGACGTCGTAAGGCATCAATAGCAAAAGTATGGTTAACTCCAGGTAGTGGGAATATGAGCATAAACGGTCTTTCATTAGATGCGTGGTTAGGCGGATTAGAGGCAAAAAAACTTCGTGTTAAACAACCTCTTGCTCTAACTAAACAAGATACATCTGTTGATATCGTAGCTACAACATTAGGTGGCGGTTTCGGTGGTCAAGCAGACGCACTTCGTCACGGTATCTCTCGTGCATTAGTTAAATTTAACCCTGAGTTGAAAGCTATACTAAAACCTGAGGGTATGATGACTCGTGATTCACGTGTTGTTGAGCGTAAAAAGCCGGGCAAGCGCAAAGCTCGTCGTTCTCGTCAGTTCTCAAAACGTTAATCGTTACAAGAACTTTTTTTACAGTGCTTTTTGCACTGTAAAACTTCTTTTTCTACTTTTCATTAACAACAACTCTAAATTATCTTTGGTATAATCACTCAAAAAAAGAGTAATTTTGCGATATCTTCTAATTCTATTTTTATCACTAAATCTTTTCTCTTCTACGCTTCATTTAGCTACATCTACAAATCCGGCAAGGTTAAACCCTATTTTAGCAACTGATTCAAGTTCATCAGAAATTACCGGCTTTTTATTTAACGGGCTTGTTAAGTATGACAAAGATTTATCTACGATTATAGGCGATTTGGCAGAAGAGTTCTATTTTGAAGATGATAAAACTCTTATTTTTAAACTTCATAAAAATGTTAAGTGGCATGACGGAGAAAAATTTAGTGCAAAAGATGTAGTCTTTACATACAGTGTACTTGTTTCTCCAAAAATAAGCTCACCGTATAGTGCAAGTTTTAGGTTTGTCCGTAGTGTAGAGGCGCTTGATGATTTTACGGTAAAGGTTAGATATAAAGAGCCATATTTTAAGGCATTAGAGACTTGGATGATGGGGATTTTACCGCAACATGTATTAAAAGATGAGCAAAACCTAATGAACTCAAGTTTTAATGCAAATCCAATAGGAACGGGTGCATATAAGCTAGAGCAGTTAGAACACTCTAAAAATATTATTCTTGGAGCATTTGATGAGTATTTTGAAGGCAGAACAAAGATAGACAAAATTTCTTTTCATGTCATAGCAGACCCGATGACACGTTTTTTGATGTTAAAATCATCCGCTTTGGATGTCGGAAGTATTGAACCTATGCAGTATGAGAGACAGCTAAGCGATGACTTTTTTAAAAAATTTAATATCTATGAAAATATTTCACAATCCTATACTTATCTAGGTTTTAATTTACGCTTAGAAAAATTCAAAAATTCAAAAATAAGAGAAGCACTCTCATTAGCAATAGATAGGGAAGAGTTGGTTAAAATTCTTTTTTTTGGTCATGCAAAAGTGTGTACAGGACCTTTTTTACCGGCAACAAAAGCATTTAATGAAGACGTAAAAGCACCTGTTCAAAATATAAAAAGAGCAAAAGAACTTTTAAAAGAGGCGGGTTATGATGAAGAGAATCCATTTACATTTGAGATAGCAACTTCAAACTCAAGTGAAATAAGACCTTATGCCGCTCAAATACTTCAGCATCAGTTAAAAAAAGCGGGTGTAATAGTTACACTTAGGGTTATGGAGTGGCAGGCATTTTTAAATATGGTGGTTTTTCCTCACAAATTTGACAGTGTGCTTCTTGGATGGGGACTTTCTCCTACGCCAGATCCGTACATGTTCTGGCACAGCGATAATGACAAGCAGGGCGGTTTTAATTTGGTCGGTTACCACAATCCAAAAATAAACAAAATGATTGAAGAGTCTCAAAGTATGATAGATGCTCAAAAATTATCTGCTCTTTGGAGGGAGATGTTTAAAATAATTACAGATGAAAATCCGTATCTTTTTTTATTTATTCCAAACTCGATAACTACTGTTAGCAAAGAGATAAAAAATATTCAGCCAAGCCCTAGTGGAATCTGGCATAATTACATAAAATGGGAGAAATAGAGAATTTATGATAATATTATTTGATTTAGACGGAACGCTTATTGACTCAACTGAAGCAATTTTGGAGTCGTTTCACCACTCTTTTGATTTTCACAAACTTCAAAGAAGAGATGATGAAGAGATAAAATCGCTTATAGGTTATCCGCTTGATATCATGTATGAAAATTTAGGAGTAGAAAAGGGTGTGATTTCTGAAATTATTTCTACATACAAAAAGCATTACAGCGACATATCAACTAAAAAAACTGAGCTTTTAAAAAATGCCAAAGAGGCTGTAGAATTGGCAAGTCAGTTTGCCACTTTGGGAATAGTTACAACAAAAACAGGACGATATTCAAAGGTATTAATGGAGCATTTTGAAATAATGCACCATTTTGAGGTACTAATAGGCAGAGAGGATGTGCAAAACCCAAAACCTCACGCTGAGCCAATAATAAAAGCTTTAGAAAAATTAGATACAAAAAATAGAGAAATTTGGATGATTGGCGATACAAAATTGGATTTAATTGCCGCTAAGGCGGCAAATATTAATTCAATAGGAGTTTTAAGCGGTTACGATAAGCTAGAAACATTGAAAATGTTCACAAATGTTATATTGAATGATGCACTAGAAGCGGTAGGATATCTTAAAAATAGGAAAAAATAACACACTTCATACAGTTATTAAAAAAGAGTAAAGTATCAAGCTATTTTTAAGAGCAACTTGTCTAAAATAAGGGGTAAAATAGAATCAAGGTTCGTATATATTTATTAAATAGAAGGAGAGTTTATGCTAGAAATAAGATGGCATAGTCGTGCTGGACAAGGTGCTGTTACTGGTGCTAAAGGTTTGGCGGATGTTATTTCTACGACCGGTAAGCACGTTCAAGCATTTGCATTTTATGGATCTGCAAAACGTGGTGCTGCAATGACGGCTTACAACCGTGTAGATGATAAAGTGATTATGAATCATGAAAAATATATGAGACCCGATTATGTTTTTGTTATTGACCCTGCATTAGTATTTACGGCAGACGTTACGATAAATCATAAAGATAGTACAAAATATATTATTACGACACATTTAACTACTGAGGAGCTAATTAAAGCTCAACCTAAACTAGAAGGTAAAGAGGTTTATACGGTTGATTGTATAACGATTGCAAACGAAACTATAGGTCGTCCAATTCCAAATACACCGATGCTCGGTGCATTTATGAAAGTTTCCGGAATGTATGAGATGGATTTTTTTAAAGAGAGTATGCAAAGAATTCTTGGAAAATTACCACAAAAGATTATTGATGCAAATATGATTGCTATTCAACGCGCTTTTGATGAAGTGAAATAAGGGATTTAAGATGACAAAAAAAGGGTGGGATGAATTTGAAATAGGGGCCATGCTTCGTACTTTCAATGGAAAAATAGATGATATAGCAGGAACTCAGCAACAAGACCGTGATTATTCACAAAGCAGTTCATATACTGCAAGTGTAGCTGATTGGAGACTTATTAAACCTATATTCAACAAAGATTATTGTATTGATTGTCAATTTTGTTGGGTTTACTGTCCGGATGTTTCAATCATCTCAAGAGATAAAAAATTAATAGGTGTGGATATGGATCACTGTAAGGGATGCGGTATCTGTGTAGAGGTTTGTCCTACAAACCCAAAATCGTTGTTGATGTTCCAAGAACAATCAGACGAAGAGTCAGAGATTGCAAACTGGCCTAAAAAAGATGAGGGGGAAGCATAATGGCATTTGATAAAATGGAACTAAAAGACATAGAAGTATGGGACGGTAATCATGCGGCTGCTCAGGCTTTGAGACAGTGTCAGATTGATGTTGTTGCTGCTTATCCTATTACACCATCAACTCCTATTGTTGAAGGTTATGCAAAGTTTCTAGCAGATGGTTACGTAGAAGGCGAATTTGTAATGGTTGAATCCGAGCATGCTGCAATGTCAGGATGTATAGGTGCAGCGGCAGCCGGTGGACGTGTTGCAACTGCAACATCTTCTCAAGGTCTTGCTCTTATGTCTGAGACTCTTTATCAAGCTTCAGGTATGCGTTTGCCAATCGTGCTCAATCTTGTAAATCGCGCACTTGCATCGCCGCTTAACGTTAACGGTGATCACTCAGATATGTATATGGTTCGTGACAGCGGTTGGATACAGCTTGATGCATTCTCTCCTCAAGAGGCATACGATTTAAACTTAATAGCATTTAAAGTTGCAGAAGACCATGATGTTAGACTTCCGGCAATAGTTAACCAAGACGGTTTTATGACTTCTCACACGGCACAAGGTGTTAGCCCGTTGAGTGATGATGTTGCTTATGGATTTGTAGGTGAATATAAACCTATGAATGATATGCTTGACTTTGAACATCCGGTAACTCACGGTGTTCAAACTGAAGAGGATTGGCACTTTGAGCATAAAGCTCGTCAACATAATGATTTAATGACAAAAGTTTTACCTAAAATTCAAACAGCTTTTGATGATTTTGAAAAATTAACAGGTCGTAAATATAATTTAGTAGAAAAATACGATATGGATGATGCAGATATCTGTGTCGTGTGTATGGGTTCTTCAGTGGAAACCGCTCGTGAAGTTGCAACTGAGATGAGAGCAAAAGGAATAAAAGCAGGTGTTGTAGGTATTAGAGTATTAAGACCTATTCCTTTCTTTGAAATCATCGATGCATTAAAAGATGTGAAAGCTATTGCAGCACTTGATCGCTCATCTCCAAACGGTGCAGCAGGTATGTTGTTTAATGAGCTTGCAGGCGCACTTTTTAATACTGACACAAAAGCTCTTTTATCTGGCTATGTATATGGTCTAGGCGGTCGTGACTTAACTAAAAAACATCTAGTTGACTTATATACTGAACTTCAAGCGAATGTAGATGCCGGTAAAGTTACCACAAAATTACAACAATTTATCGGTGTTCGCGGACCGAAATTAGCATATTTATAAGGAGAAAACTGTGAGTGAAATGAAAAAAATTAAAAACTTAAAAGAGTTTTCAACATCAGCTGACCGTTTTGAAGGTGCAAACCTTTTGTGTCCCGGTTGTGCACACTCCATTATCGTTCGTGAAGTATTAAATGCTACAAATGATGATATGGTTCTCTCTGCATCAACAGGATGTTTAGAAGTTTGTACTGCCGTTTATCCATATACTTCTTGGGATGCTTCATGGATTCATATCGGATTTGAAAACAGTTCAACTGCAATTGCGGGTGCTGAGACTATGTATAAAGCGTTAAAGAAAAAAGGTCGCCTAAAACAGCCTGAAAGAACTCCAAAGTTTGTCTCTTTTGCAGGTGACGGCGCATCATACGATATCGGCTTTCAATGGATTTCAGGATGTATGGAGCGCGGACATAACATAATGCATGTTGTTCTTGATAATGAAGTTTATGCAAATACTGGTGGACAGCGTTCAAGTTCGACCCCGATAGGTTCTTCTGCAACGACATCTCCTGAAGGACGTAATAGTTACGGTGAGAAGAGAAATAAAAAAGATATGCTATCAATTATGGCTGCTCATGGGATACCTTATGCTGCTCAAGTTGCTCCAAATAAATGGAAAGATATGGTAAAGAAAATTCAGCACGGTTTAGCAGTTGATGGACCTGTATTTATCAATGCTGTTTCTCCATGTACTACGGAATGGAAATTTGACCCAAAAGACACTATGAACATAGCCGATTTAGCAACTGACTCTTTAGTATTTCCTCTTTATGAGATTATTGACGGACATGAGTTAAACATTACGTACAGACCAAAAAATGTTGTTCCTGTTGAGGAATATTTAGCTGCTCAAGGGCGTTTTAAACACTTATTTAAAGATGAGTACAAATACTTAATTAAAGAGTGGCAAGAGCGTGTAGATGCTAAGTGGGCGTACTTGCAACGCCGTGAAGAAGCTAGAGTTTAAAAAGCTTTTATCTTCATCGCACTTTGCGCCTAACTCAGACACGGCATACTGGAGTATAGCCTTAGTCTGAGTTAAACACAAATTACACTAAATCTAAAACTTTTAATAACTACTTTTAAGTTTTAAATTGACTAAAAATCTTAAAACAAATCCGCATGTCCAAAAAATATTTCCTGATTTGGATTTTTACGCATACTTTCCAAAATCTCTTTAGCTTTTAGTTTTGTCTCTTTATCGAAATATATAAGCATATTTCTTGAAAATATAAAGTCAAATTTTCCAATATTTTTAAAGGATGAGTCAAATAAATTTGTAAGTTTAAATGTTACATGTGACTTTATTATATCTTTTAGGATAAATTTCTCGCCATCTTTTTGAAAGTATTTGTCAATTAACAGAGATGATAAATTTCTTACATTTCTCTCTTTAAAGAGAGCTTTTTCTGCTTTATCTAGTGCATCTTGGTTTATGTCTATACCGACTATATGAAAACTGTGTTGTGGGATGTCGGATTCTAGTAATGCAATAACTATGCTATAAGGTTCTTCTCCCGTTGCAGATGGTGCACATAAGATATCCACTTTCTTATCTGTTTTTTTGACCAGTTTTACAAGTTCTTCAATTTGTTTAAACTCTCTATAAAAAAATGTCTCATTTGTTGTTAAAGTATCAATAAGTTCTTGTTTAAGCTCATTGTCATGCTTAACATTATGCAAAAGTTCTAAAAATGATTTTATTCCTCTTCGTCTGCAAAAAGCAGTAACTTTATTTTTTAAAATAGATATCTGCTTTTCAAATGTTACGCCTGTCTCATTCTTAAAATACTCTGCTACAGGCACTACATCCGCATAATCTTCGTCTTTTGCTACTCTTATCTCAATATTTTCAATTGCTTTTTTTTTCTTAAATATACTAAACATTAACTGCAAAACCTCATAATTTTATCTCTAATCTCTACGATATCCAAAACTTCAATATTTGGTACTTCTGCTCTTGCTCTAGCAGTCATACCATCAACAATAGCGCTAGATTCTGTTTGTGTAACAGCTTTTGCTCCAGCTTGTGAGAGCTGTTTGCATCCATCTACTCCATCATCGCCAATTCCTGTTAGAATGACTCCTAGAATTTCTATATTTTTAGCAAACAAGACAAAAGAGTTAAAAATGGCATTTATATCTGGGTTATATTTATGTGCTTTTGAAGGGCTAGTTTTAAAATTTAGTATAGAAGCATTTTTTTTAATAATGGTACTCCCAAAACAGAGATAGACATTGCCGGATTCAAGCAGAGTGTTATTGTTTGCTAAGGTAACAGAGTTTAGGCTATGCTCTTGCAATCTTTTTGCAAAACTAGGTATAAAATCCATCGCCATATGTTGAGCAATTATGACGCTTGTATTTCTTAGTATGGGTAGTGATGAAATTATTTTTTCTATCTGTCCCGGACCTCCTGTAGAGGCTCCTATTAGGACGATTTTGCTAGGTATGGAATAGTTCGAGTTTTGCATGAAGCTCATCAGTCATGGTATTTAAATGTTTTGCCGCAGCAGCAATCTCTTCGACATTTCTTGCATTTTTAGAAGATATTTCGTTTATTTGTGAGACTTGAGATACCACATGCTCTATATCTCTTCCTGTTTTTTCAAAATCACTAACCGTTTTATCGCTTGCATCTGCCGCATCATTAACTATAGTAACACTCTGATTTATTTTCTCTTCAACGTCTATTGCACTGTTTGATAACTCTTGAATCTCCTGTGAATTTAAGCTCATTTGAGTGCTTACGTCCATAATTGATTGAACTATCACGTTTATAGTAGCATTAATTTCCGTAAGTGATTTTTGAGTTCTCTCTGCAAGTTTACGAACTTCATCGGCAACAACCGCAAATCCACGTCCGTGCTCTCCTGCACGAGCAGCTTCTATAGCGGCATTAAGTGCTAGAAGATTTGTCTGGTCTGCAATGTCTGAGATAATCTCAAGAACGTTCTTAACCTCATTTGCTTCATGCGAAAGAGACTGCATCTTGTCGGCTAGTTCAATTTCCAACTCTGCAGAATTTTGAACTTTATGAGTTAGATTAACTATCTCTTCCCTTGCAAACTTTAGATTCTCATTTGCCTTAACGATATCTTTTTTACTATCCTGTGCATCATAAATTGCTCTTTGGATTTCATCTTTTATTTGATTTGCTTTTTGTGTAGCTTCATTTATGACAACAACTGAGTTTTCTACATTCTCTCCAACACTCATTGCGGTAGTAGAGAGTTCATACGAGATAGATGCGTTTTCGCCGGAGCTTTGTTTAGAAGTTTCTATTAAGTTTTTTAGATTATTTAACAGTGCGTTAAAACTATGTGCCATTTGGGAGAGTTCAAGCGGAGTATTCTCGTTTGCAGGTATAGTTAAATCATGATTTTTACTTATTTTAAGCAGTGTTTCTTTAAACTCTTCTATCGGTTTAGATATAGCAGTTTTAGTTAGATATAGTATGAAAGTCGTAAAGATAATTATACCTACTGAAACAAGAGCAATAATCTCTATAATAGCATATGATGCATCAGAGAGCTTTTTTTCAATAGAATTATGAGTTGTTTTATAGAGTTTAAGCTCAACGTCTCTAAGCAGGTCTATTGAAGCAGTGACTGTTGAAAACCAGAGTGATGATTCTATCCCAAAATCGCCGTTCATACCTTTTTCTTTTGCAATATTCATCATTGACATTGTTTTATCTACAACTTCGCCTTTAAAGGTAGCTTCATAGAAGTTTTTTAATTCAGGCGATGTTAAATTGTTAAACTTGCGAATATTTACATCATAAGTATTAATGCGACCCAAAAATGCAAAATAATCTTTTTCTACAAAAGCATCTTTGTTAAAAGCAACATTTAAATTAGCTCTTATCTGCCCTAGAGACTCTTTGGCTGAAGCCATATGTGTATATGCTTGAATAGTATTTCTAATCTCTTTGTTCTCTATAAGAGATGGAGCATGTGTGGTTGTATCGATAAGAGTTATAATAATTTGTGTAAAATAAGTTCCGGTCTCAGGCGCACTTATGCTTAGGGAGTCAATAGAGGTTCTTTTTTTAGCTAATTCGCTAAAAGAGTCTAAAACAGAGCTATCGCCCTTTGTTTTCGCATAAACGTCTCTAACCTCTGTGATTGCACTGTCCACGTTTAGCCTAGCTGCTGGAATAGCATTAGCGTTATTGGTGCCTTGTGATGCCGCAAAACCTACACTAAGACCTCGCTCTATTTGCATATAATGAACTGCTTTTGCCAAAGACTCGGTTTCTAATACATAATTTTTCGTAGCTTCCAGACTGCTCTTTTCATCTACCGTTTTTGTGATTAAAATAACTGATAAAAATAATATGGCTACAGTAGGAAGAATTGTCAATAGTAGCAATTTGGATTTTATACTCGATTTTCTCATAACTCTCCTTTTAATTTAAAAAACAGATGTTAACATATAAAATTAACATTTAAGATTAATAACAAAAAATATTAATATATTTTTTTAAAAGTTAATTAATCTTGTATTGTTTTAAAAAAGGCACTTTAAATCAAGTAGTATAACTTAAGTATAAAAGAGTTCTAGTTTTACATGTAGTTCATCCGTCATAGAGTTAAGGTGTTCGGCTGCCGCGGCTATCTCTTCGACGCTTCTTGCGTTTTGTGAAGAAATTTGATTTATCTCTGAAACTTGAGATACTATATATTCTACATTTTTACCAGTTTGCTCAAAATCTCCTACTGTTTTATCGGTTGCCATAACGGCCTTTTTAACTATCTCAACGCTTTCGTTTATCTTTTGTTCTGCATCCGATGCATTAACTGCCAATGCTTGAACTTTATTTGAATTGGAACTCATTTGTGTGCTTACATCGACTATGGATTGAACTATCACATTTATGGTAGCATTTATCTCCGCTAAGCTTCTTTGCGTTCTCTCTGCAAGTTTGCGTACTTCGTCGGCAACAACTGCAAATCCACGTCCGTGTTCTCCTGCACGTGCTGCCTCGATGGCTGCATTTAGTGCCAAAAGATTGGTCTGATCCGCTATATCGTTTATTATTTCTAATATACTTTTTACTTCATTTGCCTCTCTGGATAGAAGCTCCATTCTTTGTGCTAACTCGATTTCAAGTTGTGCTGAATTTTGAACATTATTTGTAAGAGTAACTATCTCATCTCTGGCACTGTTTAAATTTTCGTTGGCTTTTATAATCTCTTGCTTGTTTTTTTGTGCTTCTTGTATAGCAAGAGTTATATTGTCTTTTATATCATTTGCTTTTTTGGTAGCTTCATCCACAACTGTTACGCTCTTTTCAACGTTTTTGCCTACCCCCAAAGATGTTGTAGATAGCTCATGAGAAATGGATGCATTTTCGCTTGATGATTGTTTAGAAGTTTCTATAAGATCTCTTAGAGTTTTTATAAGAGCATTAAAACTAGATGCCATTTCTGACAACTCTTGTGGAGCATTTTCGTTTGCGGTTAGAGTAAGGTTGTTCTCTTTTGCTATCAATATAACAGTCTCTTTAAAATTTTCTATAGGGTTTGTAATAGATGATTTTATAAACCAAAATATAAAAATCGTAAAAAGAGCAATACCGATAATCAATGCTACCGACAATACCGTTATGTTAAAAGATGCTTCTTCTATCTTTTTATCCGTTAATTTATAAAGATTATCATACAGTTTAAGTTCTACTTCCCTAAGTAAATCTATAGAAGCGCTTACTGTAGGAAACCATACCGAAGAATCTACTCCTAAACTTCCTGTATTTCCTTTTTTTAGAGCCGTATCTATCATGTTAAATGTTTCGTTGACACTCTTTCCTTTAAAGGTGTTGTCGTAAAAATCTTTTAACTCTTTGGAAGAAAGAGTTAAAAATTTTGTAGTATTTATGATATAGCCGCCGTAACTTTTTCCAAAAGCAAAGAACGTATCTGACGCAAATTCGTCTTTTATAAAAGCCCCGTTTAAAATTGCTCTTATCTGCCCTAAAGTCTCTTTAGCTTGTGCCAAGTGAGTATATGCTTGAATTATATTTCTAGCTTCTTTATCATTCATTAAAGAAGGGACATAGGCCGCATTTAAGAGCAAAGAAGCTATAGTTTTCGTATAGTACATTCCCACATCAGGCACGCTTATGCTAAAAGAATCTATGGAGTTTCTTGTTTTAGTAAGATCTTTTATGCTGTTAATAACTGAATTATCGCCTTTTGTATTTGTGTAAACTGTTTTTATATTATCTATAGTTTCATTGACTTTTTGTCGTATTTGTGGGAGTATATTTTTATTCTTTTTGCCTTGGCTTGCCGTAAACCCGACGCTTAAACCTCTCTCTATCTGTATATAGTGAATTGCTTTTGCTAAAGCTTCGACCTCTTGTACGCGATGCTTAGTCATAATTAGATTATCTTTTATGCTTATATCGTAAAATACTCTGTTTACGGATAGTGCTAAGATAACAAAAATAGGTATAACGGTTAGTATCAATAATCTTGTTTTTAAACTTACTTTTTTCATTTTTTTCCTTATAGGGTGCTTTTTACGGGAATGGTCAATGTATTTTTAGGCTCGGAGAAATAATAACCTTGTGAATAATCGATATCTAGCTCTTTTACTATATTGAAAATTTGTTTATTCTCTACAAACTCGGCAATAGTTTTCATATTTAGTTTCTTTGCAAACTCTACAATTGCCGAGACGACAAGATATGAGTTTTTGTCGGTAGCTATATTTTTTATAAGAGAGCCGTCTATTTTTAGATAATCTGCCTGAAGTTTTATCAGATACTCAAAGTTGCTATATCCTGTTCCAAAGTCGTCTATGGCTATTTTAGAGCCGTATGTTTTGACCTTCTTGATAAAATCTGAAACCTCTTCAAAATTTTGTATATACTCAGATTCTACTATTTCAAAAACAACTCTTTTGCCTATGTCATAGTTATCAAGCATCTTAAATATAAATAGTGTTATATTTTTGTTTAATATATCTTCAATTGTAATGTTTATAGAAAATTCTGCATTACTCTCTTTAAACATCTCAAAAGATTGTCTAATTACGATTTTTGTTATATCAAAATATTTTTTTGTTTTTTTAGCTACCTCTAAAAAGAAAAAAGGTGAAATTATTTTGCCATCTTCATCTATCATTCTTATAAGGGCTTCAAATTTTTCATGCTTTAAAGTATCATTATTTACTATAGGCTGGTAAAAAGTTATAAACTTATCATTTTGTAAAGCGGTTGTTAGTCTTTTTGCACACTTTATATTATTTTCATATTTATCATTTAGTGAGTTTTCTTCATCATAGACTACAAAGTCGCAGTTTTTTTGTTTCGCCATTTTTAGTGCCATATCAGCACTAATAAGAAGATTTTTTTTATCTTCAAAAGATATACCGCAACTACATGAAAGCACTATCTCTTTCTCGGCAAAAATAAAAGCATCTTTTAAAAGAACAAGAATATCTTTACATGTAAGCAAAAAACTATCTTTCACATCTACTGTGGATAAAATAGCAAATTCATCACCTTGAAGTCTATAAAAAAAGAGATTTTTTTCTTTGGAGATAAAATTATAAATCTTTTCCGCTACTGATTTTATGATACGGTCTCCACATTCATGTCCATAAAAATCATTTATCTGCCTAAAATCATCAATATTAAAAAGAGCAAGTGATAAGTTTTCTTTTGCTTTTATGTCACTATTTAACTTATATCTATTTCCATAATTTGTAAGAGCATCGGTTTTTGCTGCTTTTTCAAAAAGAGCCTTTCGTTCAACTATATTTGTTATATCTGTTCGTATTCCTATGTACTCTAAAATATCCCCATTATTATTTAAAATAGGTTTTATATATGCCTTTACCCAATAAAAGCTGCCATCTTTTTTACGGTTTTTTATCTCTCCGCACCATGCTGTTTTTTTATCTTTTATAGTTTGCCATAAATCTTCAAAAATTTCTTTTTTCATATCATGATGCTTAATAATACTATGAGGTTTTCCTATAAGCTCATGTTCTACATATCCGCTGATTTTACAGAATTCATGATTTACATAGGTTAAAATACCGTTTATATCTGTTTTTGAGACTATAGAACTCTCATCAACAGCTTCTTTGTATTGTTTTAACAAAGACAAAGAGCTAACATATTCCTTTTCCAATAAATCCGTAGAAGATAAGATTTTTTTCATCATTATTGTTATTAATACAATAATCATTATTATTGTTAAAGCAAAAAAAATCATAACAACGAAAATTTTATATGACAACACTCTTAATTTTTGAGTGATAGACTCATTTACAATCTGATATAAATCAAAATCTATTTTATGAAGGAAATCTATAGATTTAGTACTTTTTTCAAACCAAGAAGAGGGTTTAACATTGAAATTTTTTCGAGCTTCATGTTTAATGACAAAATCAATTATTTCAAATGTTTCGTTTATCTCTTTTGTGGTAAATCCTGTTTTATAAAAGTCCAGTACCTCTTTTGGGGCTATCGTCATAAAATTAAGTATATTTGCATTATATACTCCAACATTCTCTATAAATAAAAAGAAGTCATTATTTGTATATGAGTCTGCTATAAAAACTTCATTGAGTATAGCTCTGATTTGCCCTAGTGCTTCTTTAGCCAAAGTAAGATAACTGTATGATTGGATAAGATTTCTATTATCTTTGTCGTCAATAACCGAGGGTAGAGTTTTGATGATATTTATAAGAGATGCTATCTCTTTTGTGTAGTAGCTTTTTACATCCGTCGTAGAGAGATCTAAAAGATAGATTTGTTCCCTTTTTGCTTTTAGCTCTTTTATTATATTTTCTATAATATCGTACTTATCACTTTTGTTGGAAAAGGTTAATTCCGCATTTTTTATAGCATCGTCCACATTTTTTCTTGACAAATGAAGAGAGTCGTTTTTTTTAAAATTCGCTATGTATCCAACGCTAAGACCTCTTTCGATTTGCATAAAGTGAACTATTTTTGCTATTGCCCCGGCTTCTACTATATGTTTTTTTGAAAATTCCAGATTATTTTTCTCTTCAAAAATCTTATCTAAGATTACATATGAGAATATGGCTATGATTGTTAGAGGAACTAAAGATAAAAGAAGTAATTTAGATTTTATATTTAAACTTTTCATAAAGTTCTTTTAACCTCTAGGTATTAATTTTAGCAACAAATGCTCTAAAATCGATTGTATAAAATCTATAAAACGGTGCATATGAGCAATAGATACTCAATAAATATTAATCTACTTTTATATAAAATAGAATCATTGTTTTTTAATAAAATTAACAAATAACAAAGTGTCTTACAAGTGTCTTTTTAGGTACAGTGGATTATATTGAAATTATTTCACTAAGTCAATAGTTTTTTAGTGAAAAGATATTTTTTTGCTACAGTAGTGTAAATTGGAGGTTCGATGACGGGTGAAGAATTGAAAACAATCCGAAAAGAGTTGGGTTTCTCCCAACAAGCGCTATCAAAAGAGTTTGGGGTGTCTGCAAGACAAATTGTAAATCTAGAGAAAGGATTAACTCCTATCAAGGAAATATATATTGAAAAAATTTCACTATTAAAGATGAAATTAGAAGCTCAAAAAAATATGAAAAATCATATGGATGATTTAGAAAATTTGGATATGTCTGAAAAAGAGTATGATGGGTTAGTTGCATATAGAGAACTTGATGATGATGAACAAGATATTTTTTATTATGAATTAAAAGCTGCAGCAGCAAAAAAAAGGAAAAGGCTAAAAGAAACTTCTCTGTTATCATAAAATTATAACTTTTTTATTATCTTTAGAGAAATAAAAAAACGCTACAATAACTCAATTTTTAAAAGGATATTTTTATGCCATTATTAGACAGTTTTACGGTTGATCATACAATTATGCCGGCACCTGCAGTTCGTCGTGCCAAAGGAATGAAAACACCAAAAGGGGATGATATAACGGTGTTTGATTTAAGATTTGTTCAGCCTAACAAAGAGATTTTATCCTCTGAGGGTATTCATACTTTAGAGCATCTTTTTGCCGGTTTTATGAGAGACCATTTAAACAGTGATAAAGTAGAGATAATCGACATCTCCCCAATGGGTTGCAGAACAGGGTTTTACATGAGTTTGATAGGTACTCCGGATGAGAGAGTTGTAAGCGAAGCATGGAGAGCCTCTATGGAAGATATACTACATGTAAAAGAGCAAAAAGATATTCCCGAACTTAATGTTTATCAGTGTGGGACTTATAAGATGCATTCGTTAGCGGATGCAAAAGCAATAGCTCAAAAAGTGCTAGATAGAGGTATAGGCGTGATGAACAACGAAGATATTGCGCTTGATGTGACAAAGGTAAAATAGTACATGTATATTTTAATTCCGATGGATAGCGATAATTTACAAGACTCATCTATCTGTAAGATAAATGAGGCAAAATGTTGGACTCAAATCCTTTTAGAAGAGGGCAGAGTCGTAGAGACAAAACATAGCGAAGATAAAGATAGTTTTGATAATTTTAGTGAAGTTTTGATTGTTATGGATGAGAGCGAATACGTGTGGCCGTTTATTGAGCTTGGAATGATGATTTTAGTAGCTCACACGCAAAGAAGTGTTGATGACATTATGGAAGCATTTTTATTTAGAGAGTTAAACGAGCTTACCTACTAAAAAATGAAAAATCTAGAACAATTTAGAGCGTTGTTTAAGCCGCTTCCGGGTAATCATTATCTACATGTAACAACAAACGTTGATGAGATATCGCTTCTGTTTCAAGAGATGATGCAAAGAGTTGATGGTAGATTTGACATAGCTCTTTATGCAAAAGAGAGTATAAATGACATGTTAAAACTCTCAAGTTCAAATATTCAACATGTTGATGATTTTTCAAAACCGTTTCGTGCACTGCCGCGAGACCATGACATGGTTGTTTTAAAAGATATTTTTTATGCGCATAAAAACAAAAAGATGATTTTGAAGCACTCATATTTGACACTTGCAAACACTGCAAATATTATCATTATGGAGAAAAAAGGTGTTATGGATATCAAAGCAATTAAAGAGATGCTTGAAGAGTATGAATTTCGCGCACCAAATGAGATAGATATCGTTGACGGATATGACTTGGTAATGGCTAAAAAAATGCACATGTGGGGCAACGGTTTGTAAATGAAAAAGTTTGACGATGAACTTCATGAGATGGTTTTAAGCGAAGACGGAAGCTATACGGCTTACTCAAAAGAGTATGATGAGCATTACCATTCTACAAAAGACGGTGCGTTTAGAGAGTCGCTGTTAAAACATGTAAAACCAGCTTTTAAAATTAAAGAGACTTTAGCAGAGATATCTATTTTGGATATCTGCTTTGGTTTAGGTTTTAACACTTTGGCAACTATTTACTATCATAAAAAAAACGCTCTGGCTTCAAAACTCAATATTTTTTCTCCCGAGTTAGATGCATCTTTAGTAAAATCGTTGAGTAAATTTAACTATCCAAAAGAGTTTGATGAATTTAAACATATAATTACAAAGCTTTCAGATAACGGGTTTTATAGCGATGAGAATCTACATGTAGAGGTTTTTTTGGGTGATGCTAGAGAATATATACTAAAATTTAACAAAGAGACGTTTGACATAGTTTATCAGGACGCTTTTTCTCCAAGTGCAAATCCTGCTTTATGGACAAAAGAGTATTTTGAAGATATCAGAAATATCATAAAAAAAGATGCTATTTTGACTACATATTCAATTGCACTGCCTACAAGACTTGCCCTTTATGAGAACGGTTTTAATGTTTACGTAAATCAAGGGGATGGTTTTAGAGATGCGACGGTTGCTTCTTTAAGCGAGCTAAAGGAGTTTATACATGTAGATATGAAACATAAAATTTCATGCAATCCACATGTAAAATCTCTAAGGGATTAGGTTTTAAATTTATTGAGTTGGGTTTTTAGTGTTTGGCTTACACCATAGAGTTTGTTTGAGCTTTGAGAGATATTTATAGCATTGTCTCTGTTTTGACTGACAATTTTATCAATTGCAGCTATATTGCTTAAAACTAATTCGGCTTTTTCCTGAACAGCTTGCGTGCTTTGAAGAGACGATGTTGCCAAATCAGCCGTTGAGGTTATGATGTCTTTTGTGTATTGAAGCTTCTCTCTCATGATTTCCGAGTTGTCGCTTAACTCCCTTGTTTTTTCTACGTTACCGTTCATCTGGGTACTTGCATCTGTTATCGATTGGGTAATAACACTAATATTTGCATATATCTCACTGATTCCTTTTTGTGTACTCTCTGCAAGTTTTCTCACTTCATCGGCAACTACTGCAAATCCTCTTCCGTGTTCGCCGGCACGAGCCGCCTCAATAGCGGCATTGAGTGCTAAAAGATTTGTTTTATCCGCAATATCTTCTATTATTCCTAAAACATCGTTGATTTTTCGTGCATCATTTGTGAGTTGATTTAGGTGAGAGGCTATATCTTCCTCTACTTGAGCATTATGCTGAATTTTATCTACTATATCCAATATATCTGCTTGAAGCTCCTGAAGATTCTCCTCGGCTTTTGATGTTACCTCTTGAGTTTTTTGAACATTTTGAGCAGTATTTAAAAGCTTCGTTTTCATATCATCACTCATATCTTTTGTAGCATGTACAATTTCAAACTCTTTGTTTGATGCATCACTGATAGAAGACGCACTATTTTTCATCTCTAGCGTAAATACACCGTTTGAGTCTGATGAATTTTTTGCTTCATTAATAGCTTCTTGAACCTCTTTGATAAATGTTTTAAAAGCAGTGGAAACCTCGCCGAGTTCGTCACTGTTTTTATACCCTGAATCATTATCAGATAAATCGAGTGTTTTTACCGTAGAAACAATAGTATCTCTTATAGTAAGTATGCTCTCTTTTACAAATGCATAAAGTCTAAAGTTTAAAAGCGCAGAGACTAAAATGAAAAATATAATAAGTATCAAAATATTGTAAAAACTTTTTTCTAAAGATGAAAAGGTCTTGTCGTAAATAGCTCTAATCTTATTATTCACTTTTTGTTTTATGATATTAAACTTTTTATTTATTATGGCACTTGATAAAGCCCACTCATTGGATGCTATCTTTGCTAAAGTTTCCATGTCTTCTTTGTTATAGGCATTTTCTATACTATTTAAAATTTCTGTTGAATTTTTATATTCTGTTATGATTTCATCAAAAGAGCTTTTTATATTTTTATCTTGATAAAATGATGTTTTCACTACATTTTCAATAATATAATCCATATTTTTTCTTGTCTCTAAAAGAGCGATTCTAGCACCTTCAAAAGCAATAATTCCTGTTAATGCATTTGAAATATTGTTTTGAATAGAGTTGAAGTCATTGATAGCATGTAAAAGCTCATTTTGTGGTTTAAAGTTATCCTCATATATTATTTTTAGAGCATTTTCTCCGCCGTTTGAAGCTACGAGTGAAAAGTATCCTAAAAATGACATACTTATTATTACCACAAAGATATTGCTGACAAGCTTTTTTGATATAAGAAGGTTGTCTTTATAAATAAGTATTTTAAAAAGAAAAAAGAGTCCTATGACAATAACAACCGCTATTGATGACATCAAGATAATATATGTAGATAAATTCTCCTTTAAATACTCCTCTTTATCGATATTTATCTCATTAATACCGTCAATCTTTAGTCCATTCTCTTTCCACTTTGTTATTCCGTTTTGAAGCCAAAAGACATTTTTATAGCCGGCTTTTGCACTGAAAACGGCAGCCTTGTATGATTTCCAACACTTAACCCCGTTACAGTAAAATATAAGTTTCGTATCTTTGTCCGATGGAATTCTTGAGTTGTAAAAAGTATCGTTTGAAGCATCAAAGTTTTCAATCTTATTTTCATTTCCTCCTTTCTCATCATAGTAAGCGGAGAGAGCTCCATCGATTTTTTCAAAAGCATACTCCGGAACTTTTCTAGTATCTATAAACAAAGCACCGTTTTGCTGTAGTGACAAAGCACTTGCGGTATCTACTAATTTTACTCCATACTTCGCAGCGGTTTGAGCATCAGGAGTGTTTGGTTTTGCAAAAAGAGTAGTTAAAGAAAAAGCGATTAAAAGTAAGAAAAATTTTAAAAAGTACATAATGTAAGCTCCGATGAATTAAATTTACGCGTAGCCAATAGTATAGCAAAATGTAATTTAATTGTTTAATGTTTGTTAAATTTTTTCTCGTTTTTCATAAGCCATACAAAAACATCCACGACGGCACTATAAAGTTCGCTGGGTATCTCATGGTCTATTTCTAAATTTATAAGCGAGTTTACAAGAGCCTCATTTGCAAATATCGGAATATCAAACTCTTTGGCTTTTTGTACTATCATTTGAGCAATATTGCCTTTGCCCGAAGCTATGACTTTTGGAGCACCACCGCTTGTTTTATCATACTTTAAGGCAGCTGCTTTATCACTCATTTTCTAATATATCGCAGAGATAGATTCTACTTCATCCCATGTCAGAGAAGCTTTTTGATGTGAAATAATATGTGCAACGTATCTGGCAAACATATCGGTTTCGATATTTACATGTGAGCCTTTGCGGTAGTTTCTAAAAAGTGTCTCTTTCATCGTATGCGGAATTATAGTAAGTCTAAAACTATCCGCAAACACTTCATTTACGGTTAAGCTTACGCCATCAACGGTTATAGAGCCTTTTGGAATAATGTACGGGATAAATTTTTTATCTACATGTATAAAAACATCATATGAGTTGCCGCTGTTTTTTATCTCTTTTATCTCGCCGATACAATCAACATGACCTTGAACGACATGTCCTTCAAACCTGTCGCCCATCATCATGGCAGGTTCTATATGAACTTCGTTTTTGTAGTTTTCCATCGCCAATACTTTTTGACTCTCAGGAGAGAGCTCAACGCTAAAACCGTCGCTGTTTACTTTTACAACCGTTAAACATGCTCCGTTGATTGCGATAGAGTCGCCGAGTTTTGCTTTATGTTTTGCTCTGATACTCAATGTACTTCCGGCTAAACTTTTTACATGTGCTATCTCTCGTATTAATCCAGTAAACATCTACTTTCCTTATTTTCTGCCTCAAAGAGGCAAGCTTTAGTGCCTTAGCGGCTAGCGTAGTCAAGCGGGACTTGTTCCGATTGACGCATAAATATTAAAATACTATTTTACCCTCTTCTTGAAGACCTTTGATAATCTCTTTTGCTTTGGCATGTCCATTGTATGCGGCTTTTCTGCACAAGTCAAGTGCTTTGTCATGGTCTTGCTCGCATCCGACTCCCTGATCATAAAGCAGACCAAGATTATAAAGCCCTTCTGCCAGACCGCCATCAGCTGCTCTTTTAAAACATGTAAAACATCTGCTTTCGTTTTTTGCGACACCGTGCCCGTCTTTGTATAAAACTCCGAGATTGTTAAAAGACTCTAAGTGACCGCGTTTTGCTCCCTCTTCATACCAAAAAGCGGCTTCTGAAAAGTTTTGAAGACATCCCAAACCGCGCTCAAGCATAAGTGCTACCTCATACATAGCCTGAGGCACTTCTCTAATAGCCGCTTGCATGTAAAGTTCATGTGCCTTAAACTGGTCATGAGAAACTCCGCCGATTCCGTTCATGTATAAAATCGCCAAATTATAAAGTGCATATGGCTGTTTTAGCTCTGCCGCCTTTTCGTAAAGCTCTACTGCTTTTGCATCATCTTTTTGACAATATTGAGAATTTTGATACATGTAGCCAAGAGATGTCATCGCATCTGCATCATTTTTATCTGCCAACTCGGTATAGAGTTCAAAGGCAGTTTTAAAATCCTGCTTGTTGTATGCTTCATGTGCTTTTTTTATCATCTGTTTAAACCGTATTAAAATATATTATGCAAATGATACTCAAAAATGATAAAATTCGCTTTAATGAATCAATTAAATAAAAACTGGAACTATATATGAATTATGATGTAATAGTAGTCGGCGGCGGACATGCCGGAGTAGAAGCGGCTCTCTCAAGTGCTAGAATGGGTAGTAAAACTTTGATGATTTCTATGCTTGCCGAAAATGTTGGAGCAACTAGCTGTAACCCTGCAATAGGCGGTTTGGCAAAAGGACATTTAGTGCGAGAGCTTGATGCTCTAGGCGGCGAAATGGGGCTTATTACCGATGAAGCCGGAATTCAATTTAGAATACTCAATCATACAAAAGGCCCTGCCGTTCGCGGAAGTCGCGCTCAAATCGATATGGACAGATACCGTGTTATTGCAAGAAACAAGGTTCTAACAACTTCAAACCTTGATTTGGTTCAGGAGATGGTGGAGTCTCTTATTGTTGAAGATGCAAAAGTCAAAGGCGTAAAAACCAATTTATTAAATGTTTATATGGCTAAAAAAGTGATTATCACAAGCGGAACATTTTTAAAAGGCGTTATACATGTAGGCGAGATAAAGCAAATCGGCGGACGTTTCGGGGAGCAGAGCAGTGTCAGTCTTAGCGACTCGCTAAGAGAGTGCGGTTTAGAGATGGGCAGACTAAAAACCGGTACATGTGCCAGAATAGAGAGTTCGTCTATAGATTTTTCCGTTATGGAAGAGCAGGGCGGAGATGAGATTCCAAGTCCTTTTAGTTTTAGAACCGACAGAGAAAATTTTAGAAAAACTAAAAAACAGATTCCTTGCTTTATAGCTTATACAAATGAAAATACCCATAACATCATAGAGAGTAATTTTTACCGTGCGCCGCTTTTTACGGGACAGATTGAGGGAACGGGACCAAGATATTGCCCAAGTATAGAGGATAAGATAAATCGTTTCAGAGATAAAGACAGACACCATCTTTTTATTGAGCCTCAAACTATGGAAAATACCGAGTGTTATATAAACGGTATGAGTACTTCGCTTCCGCCAGATGTTCAACAACAGATGATTCACTCGGTAAAGGGACTTGAGAATGCAAAAATAGTTCGCTATGGATATGCTATCGAGTATGATTTTGTAGATCCAAGAGAGCTTAAACATTCACTTGAGACAAAAAAAATCAGCGGATTATATCTTGCAGGACAGATTAACGGAACAACCGGTTATGAAGAGGCTGCTGCTCAGGGCTTGATGGCAGGCATAAATGCGACACTTGCAATTCAAAATAAAGAACCGCTTGTCTTACGCCGTGATGAAGCATATATCGGTGTTTTGATAGATGATTTGGTAACAAAAGGGACAAAAGAACCTTATCGCATGTTTACATCTCGCGCAGAATACAGACTTCTGCTTCGTGAAGAATCAGCAGACACGAGACTTAGCCGTTACGGACATGAAATAGGACTTATTAGTGATGAGGTATATGAAAAAGTCAAGTTGAAAAATGAGCATATTCAAGATGGACTTAGAGTTTTAAATGAGACCGTATTTACGCCTAACAGAGAGTTTATAGAGTTTTTGGAATCAATCGGAGAAGAGAAGATAAAAGACACTATTACCGCTCAACAGCTAATCTCAAGAAAAACTTTCGATATAGAGAAGATGATAAAAATAGTGCCTGAATTAGACAAGTATGAAGATTATATAAAAGAGGAGATTTTAGTAGAGGGTAAATATGCCCGCTATGTCCAAAAGCAGAGCGAGGAGATAGAGAAGATGAAAAAATATCTCAAAGTAAAAATCCCGCAAAATTTTAACTTTAGAGCAATAAGCGGTTTGAGCAAAGAGATAGTTGAAAAACTAGAAACCTTCAATCCTCCTACACTTCAAGCGGCTTCTCAAGTTAGCGGTATAACGCCAGCGGCGATAGAGATACTTCATATACATATAAAAATTGATTCTAAAAAACAAAAGTAAATGAGAAAATACATAAGTTCTCAGGAGAATAAATTTATATGATTGAAATTTTATTATTGTCATTTGCGCTTTCTATGGATGCATTTGCAGTTTCAGTCGGGCTTGGTGTGAAATCACAAAATTTTAATAAAGAATTAGCTTTTAAAGCAGCACTTTTTTTTGGTTTTTTTCAAGCTTTAATGCCACTTGTCGGCTATTTGGCAAGTATTGGTTTAGGAACTTTTATAGAGTCGATAGATCACTGGATTGCATTTGTTCTTTTGTCGGCAATCGGCGGAAAAATGCTTTATGAAAGTTTTCAAGAGGGAGCTGAAGACGAGATAGCTCAAATAACAAATAAAGTACTTTTATTTTTAGCAATTGCTACAAGCATAGATGCAATGGCAGCCGGATTTACTCTTAATTTACTTGAACTTGATCCTTTTGTATCTATGGCACTTATTGGCATAGTGACATTTGCATTTAGTTATTTTGGAGTTTATATGGGAACAAAAGGCGGTTCATTTCTTGAAGATAAGGCTGAAAAAATCGGCGGAGTTATTTTAATAGGAATTGGACTGAAAATATTGATAGAGCATTTATTTTGAAACAACTATATTTTTAGTACGATATGTATTCTCGGATAATTTGAGTTTTACTAAGTATTATCATTCTTTGTTTAGTGTTTAATCTCTTTAATAGTACAATTCGCGAAAAAATTGAAAAAGAGATAGTTTTGAAAATATATTATTATGTACATACCGGGCACCGTATAGGGCTTGACAGATTTAGAAGAGCGTGTAGCATAATTCGTTTGCTAAAAGATGTGGATATTACCCTTCTTTGCTCTGATTTTCGCATTGCTAATGAGGCAAGAAACTTCGGAGTGGATAAAGCCGTAGGAATAGACGTTGTAAGAAATATCCCTAAAATTGCAAATCGCGGAGATAAAATAATTTTTGATTCAGATGAAGCAAATTCTATAATGCTTGAAGATATGCGTAGTTATTTTTCTACTTTTATACGTGTCAGCGATGATAAAGATGACGTAAAAGCGCCAAATGAGTTTCTAATATCTCCATATTTAAGCGGAGAGGGTATTTGTAATGCCATTGTTGTGGATGACAAATATTTTCAAAAAGAGGAAAAAAATATAAAATTGTCTTACTTCTTTGGAGATGATGATTATGAAAAAGATTTAGAAAAAAATATCTCTTTTATTGAAGAACTGAACCCAAATCTGCTTCTAGGTTTTTACTATTTTTTAGATTATGAAGACATGTTAAAAGAGAAGTTTATAAATCATCAAGAGTTTGAAAATTATGATGAAGTAATAAAAAAATCAGAGATTTTAGTAACAGCGTCCCCTCAAGCTGCTTTGGAAAATTTAGCATCCGGTGGAAAACCGATATATTTTCAAAGAGATGATTATAATTCAAATTTTCAAGAGTTGTTTAATAAATTAAATATACCTATAATAAAAAACTATGAATATTGTCAGCTTTTGACAACATTAAAAAGCCTTGAAAACCGCGAATATTCCGAAATGGAACATATTAGTAACAAAATCGAAAAATTCATAAAAGAAAGCTTAACTTTATAATTACTTAAATATATTTTAGTATATAATCAGCATTTAAATTTTACAAGAAAGAGAGAGCAAACATGCATAACAGTAGCCGTAGAGGTTTTATGGGTAAAGCATTTGGCGCCGTAGCAGGTGTTGGTGCAGTTGGTTCATTGGTTGCAATGAAAAAGACTTGGGATCCGCTTCCGAGTGTTAAAGCTGCCGGTTTCACAACTCTTGATATGACAATATATCCAGAGGGTGAGTTAATAACGGAAAAATGGAGAGGAAAACCAATTTTCGTTTTGAAAAAAACTCCTGAAATGGTTGCTAGTCAAACAGAGAGCCAAAAAGCCAGAGATGTCGTTGTAGGCGATTCTCATTTTATGTTAGCTATCGGTTTATGTACACACTTAGGCTGTATTCCAGGGTATAACGCTGCAGAGAAGTCTTTTTTATGTGCTTGTCACGGCGGTCAGTTTAACTGGGCAGGTGAAGTAACAAAAGTTCCACCACCACGCGCATTTGATATTCCTCCATTCAAAATTGAGGGTACTAAAATTGTTCTTGGCGAAGTAGGTCCGGAATATAAAGCTATGAAAGATAGCGGCATAACGCTTTAAGGGGGAGGAATTATGGCACATTTTACAAAAGCAACAAGTGTTAAAGATTGGTTGAACCAACGTTTAGCAGTTGAAAAAGTTGAAAAAGTTATGGCATCTGAGTATTGGATTCCAAAAAATATTAACTTTTTATGGGCAATGGGTATGGTTTTAGCGATAACTTTCGCACTACTGTTAGTTTCAGGTATTTTCTTGTTAATGTACTATCAACCAGATGTTAAAGATGCATTCTATAGCGTAAACTATACGATTATGAGAGATGTTGATTTTGGATGGTTATGGAGACATGTTCACGGTGTTGCTGCATCAGTTGTTTTCTTAGTTATCTATATTCACATGTTTACAGGTATCTATTACGGTTCTTACAAAAAGGGTCGTGAGATGATTTGGATTTCAGGTATGCTACTTTTTGTTACTTTCTCGGCTGAAGCGTTTTCTGGTTACATGTTGCCATGGGGACAAATGAGTTACTGGGCAGGTATGGTTATTACAAATATTTTTAGTCTTGGCGGATTACATATGGACGGTTTAGTTGAGTGGATTCGTGGAGATTATGTTCCGGCACAAGCATTCTTAACTCGTTTCTTTATGCTTCACGTACTTCTTTTACCATTAGCAATTATGGGATTAATCGGGCTTCACTTCGCAGCTTTACGTATTCCACATGTTAATAATCAAGACGGTGAAGAGATTGATTTTCATGCAGAGAGTAAAAAATATTTAGCAGGTGATAAAGCCGGTTCAAAAGTTATGCGTTTTGCTAACGATTTTATGAGTAAAGATATGATGGTTGTAGGTATCTACTTAATTTTTTTCTTTTATCTTGTATTTTTCCAATATGGATTTGCACTTGACCCTGTAAACTTTGACCCTGCTGATGGACTTAAAACTCCTGCGCATATCTATCCTGAGTGGTATTTCTTATGGTCGTACGAAATTCTTCGTCCATTTTCTGTAAATATCGGTCTAATAGCATTTGGTTTTGCACAAGTTATCTTTATGTTGTTGCCATGGTTGGATTTAAGTCCAAATGCAGTTCCTGCAAGTCGTCGTGGAGCGTTTAATATATGGTTTTGGATACTTTTGGTAGATATGATTGTATTAACAGCTATGGGTAAATTACCTCCAGAAGGTATATTTAGTACTATAGGTTTAGTTGCGGCACTACTATTTATTATATTATGGGTAGCTCTTCCATTTATAACTAAAAATGAAAAAAAAGCGTAAGGAGAATAGGATGAAAAATAAAGAACCTTTAATACTGGTTGTTGTTGTTGCTTTTACTCTCCTAACTTATTGGTTAGTTGAGCCGTTTGCACACTCTCAAATGCATAAACATGTAGAGGGAGAAAATTTTGCTTATGCAGATTTGTCGCCGATTAGTAAAACAGGTAATGCACAAAACGGTAAAGTTTTAGTTACAGGGGCAGCAGGATGTACTGGTTGTCACTCAATTAATAAAGAGAGTATGCCTGCAGCAATGGACGCAGTTACAGCTGCTGGAAGTTATGGTGTAAATCCACCTGATTTAAGTAATGCTGGAGTTGTATATGATGCTAAATTTTTGGCAGATTTAATTAAAAATCCTGCTCATGCACTAAAAGTAGAGCATAAGTTTGATGCTGCTAAAGGTCAAATGCACCCGATGGTTCCATTTTATGGTGCTGGCGGAGACATAGATCAAGAAATTGCGGATATGGTTACATACTTACAATCTATTGCTGTGAGCAAAGAGGAATTGACTCCTACTATGGCATATGAAAATGCTTGTGGAAGATGTCATGCAGTCTCTTATGAAAAATGGACTCAAATTGGTACAAAGCCTGAGTTCAAATTTGAAAAAGAGTCTTTGGCATTTGATATAAAAGTGTTAGAGTATCAAGAATCACTTACAAAATATATGGGTAAATTGCCTCCAGATTTAAGTATGTATATTCGTTCTCGCGGAGAGCACTTCATAAGCACTTTTGTGGAAAACCCTCAAAACCAATTAGCTGGTACTGCAATGCCTAGAGTTGGTGTTACTGCTGATACTGCTGAGAAAGTTATTGAGTATCTAGCAGATGCTGGCGATACAAAAAGACATGAGAGAGCGTCTGTTGGTAAAAATGTAATGATTTTTGCTATCATATTTGCTATTTTCGCACTGCTTTGGAAAAAACAAGTGTGGAGAGAGTTGCACTAATTTAAAAAATCTTACCTCTTCTTGAGGTAAGATATAATTTTACTACTTCCTATGTCTCCCAATTTTATACCATTACAAATCTTTAGTCATCGCAAACTAAGTGAAGCAATCTAAAAGAATAGTTATCAAGAACTCTATTGTCTCTTTATTACTACAACAATTGTATTGCTAATTAAATCATGAAGAGCTTTTTTGTCTTTTCTATAAAAAGGGATAAAAAGTCCTAAAAGTGTAGTTGCAGTAAATAAAAAAGCAACAAATCTTAAAATTGCTTTAAAAAAACTTATATTATTTCCTGTTTTATCATCAACAACTTTTATTTCGTAAGCTTTTTTTCCAGGGGTCTGTCCGAACTTGCTTAAAAGTGTCGCATAAATAAGCCCATAAAGAGAAACTCCTACAAAAGGTGCTAGCTGCGAGGATTGAAAATCATCTTTCCCATTCATTGCTACATAGGCTATACCATAAAGTATAGGTGCATATATCATAAACATATCTGTTATGAACGCTTTAACCCTATAGTTATATGGCGCATAAAAATACTTTTGCGCTAACTTTACATCTAATAATTTGTTGTTTTTTTTAAGTTTTCTAAATCTCATAGCGTAATTATAACAGATTAAAGAGTCATTTAAATGCCTAGAATATGCAAAATATGACTTAAAATGTATAATTAATAACAATAAGTAAACAAATTATGAATAAAAGAGTTGGTTTAAACTTAATTTAAAAATTGGGGGTGTAGAATATGTCAAGTCGTAATTTTTCACATAATTAGAAGTGATACTTGAGTGATAATTTTATCACAAAGGTATCACTTCTATATGGGTGATAAAGAGACAAAAACAGGAGAAATAAATGAGAAAAATAGTAAAAATGTCAATAGTAGCAGCGTCACTAATTGCAACTACAGCAATGGCTGCAGATAAGGGTATCGATATTACAACAACTGGTCAAGCGGTAGTTTACTATCAAACACTAGCTAATAACGGTGCAGGTTCGCCAGACCTTTTTGATCAAGCAACAGGAAGAGCTAATGCTGGTCTTCAATTAAATTTGGATGCAGATCTTAAAAATGGCTTTACTTTTGGTTCACAAATCAACTATTTAGGAACATTAGGTTTAGAGAAAAATATTGTTTCTAATACTATGCAAAATGTTAACGGTGGAATAACTGAAAACAGTATTTCTGATGATGTTTATTTAAGCCAATTGTATGTTGCTAAAAAAATTGCTAATACAACTGTAAAACTTGGTCGTCAAGAACTTCCTCAATCTCTTTCACCGTTTGCATACTCTGAGGGATGGAATGTATTTAAAAATACTTTTGATGCTGCTTTAGTTGTTAACACTGATATTCCAAACACTACTTTAGTTGGTGCTTATGTTGGTGGAGGAAACTACAACAATGTTGGATCAAATATGTCAGCATTTGGAGATCTTACTACAACAGCAGGTACTGTAGATGGTACAGCTTATATGCTAACTGTTCAAAATAAATCTATTCCAATGGCTACTGTAACAGGTACATACTATTCAGTATCAAATGTAGCTGGATCTGTTGATGCAGATATTTTTTGGGGTGATGTAGCTATAGCTGGTAAAGATTTACCAATGGGACTTAACTTTGGTATTCAAGGTGGACAAATTTCACCGGATGCTGCTGGCTTAACAGATACTAGTGCTTTAGGTTTAAAAGTTGGTATGAAAGTTGATGCTCTAACTTTAATGGCTGCTTATACAACTGTTGATGACGGAACTGTAGGAATAAAAAATACTGGCGGTGTAAAAACTCCACTATATACTCAAATGATTCTTAATCAATCATCTTTATATTCAGACAATGACACTTACATGTTAAAAGCTGCTTATAGTCTTGGTAGCGCAGGTACAATTATCGCTCAAGGTACAATGACTGATGATAACCGCAATATTGCTGTTCCAAAAGATTTAACTGACTTAGAGTTAATTTACAAAGTTAAAGCTGGCGGTGTAGATTTCTTAGCTGCTTACGTTAACCAATCTTGGGATGCTGCAGCTGGTGCAGCTGATGGTCAAGATTTAGTTCGTCTTGTTGCTCGTTACAACTTCTAATAAACATTTTATATTATAGATGTTTATTCTCTCAAGCTTTTGCTTGAGAGTATCTATTTAAATCCTCTTTCTCTTATATAATATTTAACTCATTATGATATAATTTAATCTAATCAAAATAAAAAAGAGTACAGATGAAAAAAATCAAAATATTAATAACTGCGGTCTCATTGTTACTAATGACAGGATGTGGAAGTAAAGTTCCTTTCAAAGAGAGTGCGCCGGTTGAAGATGCTTCCATAGCTTACATATATATGCCAAATTATAGTGAATTAGCAGATGGTAGTTCTAGCCAGAACTTCACAATCAGAATAAATGATAAAAGTGTTGAGGGTAGAATTAAAAGCAATGAGTACATGTTATTTGATTTAAAGCCTCAAAAGATTAAATTTTCCGCAACAAGAGATAGTATCGAGGAAAAATCTGTTACTTTGGACTTAAAAGTCGGGGAAACTTACTATCTTAGAATAAGAGATAATTTACAAAACGGTGGCTTTAGCTTTGAAAATATCTCAAAAGAGATTGCTAAAGAAGAGATTGTTAAAACAGGACTTGCCGGTTCAGTTTTGGAAGATGTAAACAACGTTATTACTGAATTAGTCGGCACAAGTGAGTCAAAAAAAGAGGAACCAAGTGTTCAAGTCTCAACAGTTAAATCTACATCAAAGATTGATGAATTGGAAAAAGCGTATAAATTAAAAGAAAAAGGCGCTTTAACTGACGAAGAATTTAAAACTCTAAAATCTCAAATAATCTCCAAATAAAACTACTTCGACAGTGCGAGCGAAGTGAAGCAATCCACTTCCTCGCAGTTTTCAATTTTTATGATTCTCATCAAACTTTATTTTAGCTCTAAAAGATATAATACATACAACAATTAAATAGGAAAATTAATGCTAATAGATAGCTATGAGAGAGTTGTTGATTATCTTCGTATCTCCGTAACTGAGAGATGTAATTTTAGATGTCAATACTGCATGCCTGAAAAACCGTTTTCATGGGTGCCAAAAGAGAATCTTCTTACATTTGAAGAACTTTTTTTATTTGTCAAAGTTGCAATTGACGAAGGAATTAAAAAAATCCGTATTACCGGCGGAGAGCCGCTTTTACGTGAAGATTTAGATAAATTTATAAAAATGATTTACGAGTATGAGCCTAACATAGATTTGGCTATGACTACAAATGCATTTCTTCTTAAATCAACAGCACAAAAATTAAAAGATGCAGGACTTAAACGTTTAAATGTAAGTATTGATACACTAAAACCTGAAGTTGCACAGAAAATAGCAGGTAAAGATGTTTTAAAAAATGTTTTAGAAGGCGTTGAAGAAGCAAGAGCCGTTGGGTTAAAAGTAAAAGTAAATATGGTTCCTATGAAAAATGTAAATGCTGATGAAATTTTAGATGTTTTAGAGTATTGCAAAGAGCGAAATATGTCGATACGATTTATAGAATACATGGAAAATCAGTTTGCCGCAAAAGAGATTAGCGGATTGAAATCTCCTGAGCTTTTAGGAATTTTGGCAAAGCAATATGAGTTTGAAGATGAGGGATTTGACGGTTCATCCCCTTCACACTATTATCGTATGAAAGACGGTTATAGATTTGGAATTATAGAGCCTTATGAAGATGATTTTTGTAAACAGTGCAATCGTATTCGCTTAACGGCAGAAGGACAGCTTATACCATGTTTATATTTTGATGAGGCACTAAGTATTGGAAAAGCGATAAAAGCAGGAGATATAGAAGGTGCTGCTGAAGTTTTAAGAGAAGTGGTAAAGAATAAGCCTGAAAAAAATCGCTGGGGCGGAGATGATGGTGAAGTCTCTTCTCGTGCATTTTATGAGACTGGCGGCTGATGATATATTTGGTTGAGCATTTTTACTCTATTCAAGGCGAGGGGAGATATACCGGTACTCCATCACTTTTTTTCCGATTTGGCGGTTGCAATATGAAGTGTGAAGGTTTTGGTTGTGAAGAAATAGCGCCTAACGGTACTCAAGTTTTAGGGTGCGATACGGTATATGCCGTTAACAAAGAGCACTTTTTACAAAACTGGATACCCATAAAGAGCTCTAAAGAACTGTTAAATATTTTAAATTTGTACGAACTGCCAAAAAAAGTAGATATAGTTCTAACAGGCGGAGAGCCGCTAATATATGCTAGCGAGCCGATATTTGTAGAATTTTTAGAAGCATTACATGTACAAGGGCATAAAATTACTTTTGAGACAAACGGTTCTATACATGTAGATTTTGAACAGTATCCGATTTATAAAAAATGTATATTTGCACTTTCTATAAAGCTTTCAAACTCAAATGAATCTTTTGGAAAAAGAGTAAGAGGTAATGTAATAAACTCTATTGCAACCAATGCAAAAGAGGCTTTTTTTAAATTTTCAATTGATGCCGAGTCTATTAATTTGGGACTTGAAGAGGAGATAGAGGAGATAATTATTCATTCGCCTACAACTTCGGTTTACTGCATGCCTCTTGGCGGAAATAAAGAAGAAGTCGAAGCAAATACCGAGCCGCTTATCGAGTTTTGTAAATCAAAAGGATATAATTTTAGTGACAGGCTTCATATAAGAGTTTGGGATAAAAATAAGGGTGTTTAGGAGAGTAGATGATAATTAGAAAAATGTTTAAATTCGAAAGCGCTCATATAGTCAGAGGCTGTTCTACCGTTAAATGCAGAAGTTCGCTTCACGGACACTCTTACAAAGTGGAACTTCTTTTTGAGTCAAATTTTTTGGATAACGGTCAAATGGTTTATGATTTTGGACTAATGAAGCAAAATATGAAAGCATTGATAGAGAGTTTTGACCACTCAATTGCTATCTGGAGCGAAGATAGCAAAGAGTATATAGAGGATATGAAAAAACACTCTTCAAGATGGGTTGTTATTCCGGTTTCTCCTTCAGCCGAGCAGTTTTCACGCGTTATATTTATACTTATAGACAAGCTTTTAGAACTTACGACTACGGTTAACGGTGAAAAAGAGGTAAAACTTAACAGTGTAATAGCGCATGAGACGGATACCGGATATGCTCAGGCTTTTAGAGAGGATGCATACTCTCTAAATATGGGCTTAATTGATTTAGATGATATTATCTTTAGCAGTGAAGTTCAAAACAGTTGGCATGATAGCAAATTATTTGAGAAGATAAAAAACAAGGAGAAATTTATAAACCCAAAAAGTGTATAAATTTCTAACTGTTTATCAGATTTACTGCTTCTTTGGAGTTAAAACTAAATCTGGTCGGGATAATTTTAACTTTAGCATCTTTTTTTAATATTTCGCAATTTTCATCGACTATAATGTAAGAGTTAGATACTGCAAGCGGTGATATCATTCCCGGTGAAAAGCTTATTTGAGGTTCAAACGAAGAGCCGTCAAAATATCCTGGGATAAGAGTTCTTCTTCCTGATTTTAACATGTAGTCATTTGTCATTTTTGTCTCAATAATGCCTATATATTTAGCCTCATCTCCGCTAAGGGCTAGAATAATGCTTTTTGCAAATAGCTCAAAATTTAGAGCTGCCGCAAGTGGATTTCCGGGTAGATTTAAAACTAAAGTCTCTTTTATACGTCCAAAAGTAGTCGGTTTACCGGGTTTTATTTCTATTTTGTCGAAAAATATCTCATAGCCAAATGCTCCAAATGCCTCTTTTGTAAAATCAGCATCGCCCACGCTTACACCGCCTGAAGTTATAATTAAGTCGCTATCAATAGCACTTTTTATATGTTCATGTATATCGTTCAAAGAGTCGCATGCCGTTCCTATAAAGTCAACTTCACATCCAAGTTCCAATGCTCTTGAGAAGAATGTAGGAGAGTTCGTGTTATAGAGTTGATGAGACTTTACATTTTCAAAGTGCATTTTAAGTTCATTCCCTGAGGCAAAAATAGCAATCTTTGGTTTTTTGTAAACTTTTACATGACTGATTCCCTGTGAAGCCAAAAGCGTAATATGATGTGCATAAATTCTCTGACCTTTAGTTAATAGAGTAGCGCTGCTTTTAATATCTTCTCCGCAAAGTCTAATATGTTTGGAAGATTTTATAGTTTGCGGAAGTTTTATAGCACTGTCTATTGTTGTTACGTCTTCAATCGGGACAATAGCTTCGCATCCATTTGGAATTTTTGCTCCTGTCATTATTTTAATAGCAAATCCGCAGTTTAGTTCCTCTTTTGAGTCATCCCCTGCAAAAATAGTGTGGTTTACTTTTACCTCTTTACCTGCATCTTCAATTTTTACTGCATATCCGTCCATTGCAGAGTTATCATAAGGAGGAAGATTGTGTGAAGCTACAACGTCCTCTGCTAAGACGTATCCTAAAATTTCTTCAATCGGTAATATTTTGAGTGATTTTGCCGTAGTATTTGCGTAAATATATGTAAGAGCTTCTTCTATCGTAACAGCCATGTTTCTTCTTTAATTAAATTTATTGTAGTATTTCACTATGAATGAAATGTATGATATGAGTATTGTAACACATAACTACGGTGTTATGACTGTTTTGGGAGTGATTTTAATAAATATTTTTATGCTTTTTGGTATAAAAAACTTAGCTAAATACACAAGGGCAATGTCGCTTTTTACACCTATCGGTTCAACAGTAATTGGAGTTGTAATCTTTACCGGTATTGTTATGATGGCATCAAAACATCTTGATTTTACAGTTCAAAATATAGTTATGATAATTTTTGCCGTAATTTTTATACTTATTGAGGTAAAACGCTCTCTTAACTTAAAGAATTTAAATAAAAATGATGAGAGAATATTTAAAGATTATAAAATTTACGCACTGAAACTTATGCTATTAGAAATTTTTCTAATTTTAACTATATCTTTTTGGATGTTGTTTTGATATATATTCTTGATGATGAAGCAGGCAAAGAGACTCTACATGTAAGAGGTGATTTGCATAAATATCTAATAAAAGTTCGCCGCCATAAAGAGGGTGATATACTTAATTTCAGATCAAGAGAAAATATAGAAGTTTTGCATACTTACAAGATTGAAAGTGTTGAACCAAGAGATGCAGAATTGTCTTTAATCTCTTCAGTGCCGCAAGAAGTAAAGAGTAAAAAATCTTTACATGTAGGCTGGTGTGTAATTGATTCAAATTCCGTAGAAAAAGTTCTCCCTCTGCTTTGTGAAATCGGAGTTGAGAGAATATCATTTATATCGTGCGAACGAAGTCAAAAAAACTTTAAACTTGATTTTAAAAGATTTGATAGAATACAAGAAGCTTCAATGCAGCAAAACGGAAGAAGCACATATATAGAGTTTGAGATATATAAAAACGTGAGAGATTTTATAACTAAATTTCCTGATACGAAAGTGTTTGATTTTTGCGAAAATATATTAAAAGACAGCTCTGATTTTAATACCGTATTAATCGGCTGCGAAGGCGGCTTTTCAAATGCCGAAAAAGAGATGCTCTCTTCTTTGGAGGTCTTTAGACTAAATACGCCTATGGTATTACGCTCTGAGAGTGCCGTTGTTGCCGTAGCTAGCAAAATACTACTTTAAGATAATTTTTGATATAATCCGCTTTCTAAAATCCGCACCCATACGGATTTAAAAAATATATAGATATTCGCAAATTACCGAGTATCAAAAGGCAAAAAAATGAAAAAAGATATTCACCCGAAATTAGTAACATGTACAGTAAGTTGTTCATGTGGAAACTCTTTTGAGACACAGAGTCAAAAAAGTGAAATGAGAATAGATATTTGTAACGAGTGTCACCCGTTTTTTACAGGTTCTGAGAGAATGGTAGATACGGCTGGTAGAATTGAAAAATTCAACCAACGTTATGCAAAAAAATAATCAAGACTTTTCTTGCTTACACTTATTCCAACTCCGATTGGAAATATCGGCGATATATCGCTTAGAGCAATAGAAGCTCTAAGTGAGGCCGACACGCTTCTTTGTGAAGACACCCGAGTTACAAAAAAACTAATCCACATCCTAAAAGAGCGATATAACACCTCTTTTAAACCCAATCAAAATTTTATTTCGCTCCATTCTCACAATGAAAAAGAGTTTATAGAAAAGCTTGAACCTTCCTTTTTTGAACAAAATGTTATTTATGTAAGTGATGCAGGTATGCCCGGTATAAGTGATCCAGGACAGGCACTTGTCAAATATTGTCAAGAAAATGGCATAAAATATGATATATTTCCGGGAGCAAATGCACTTTTGACTGCATTTGTAGCAAGCGGATTTGTTGAAACTAAAATGCTTTTTTGGGGATTTTTACCGCACAAGGGTAAAGATAGAGCCGCTTCGCTTCAAGGTGCATTAAGCAGCGGACATACGACAATATTGTACGAGTCTCCGCATAGGCTTGAGAAACTTTTAAATGAATTATCATGTGAAGAGCCTTTGCGAAAAATATTTTTGGCAAAAGAGCTTACAAAAAAGTATCAAAAATACTATTTTGGAACTGCTGATGAGGTTAAAGTAAAGCTTGATGCAAATCTTAGAGGAGAGTGGGTTGTGGTAATTGAAGCAGGTAGCATTCAAAATAGCAGTGCAATAACTCAAAATGATATTTTAGAGCTTGATTTGCCTAAAAAAGTACAGGCAAAACTTATCGGTAAAATAACAGGTGAAAATACTAAAGCTTGTTATGAGAGACTGTTAAATCTCTAAATGTTTCGTTTTTTAATTTTTTTTAGATAGAATGGCTATATGTTAATTTATGCAAAACAACCGGTTAATTATATTATAAATAATCATCCAAATAAAATAAGAACACTTTATTTAGCGAAAGAGATAGATAAAAAAGAGTATTCGCGTCTTATGAAAATGGATTTTGAGATTAAAAGAATTCCGCCTGATGCTGCGGGAAAAATGTGCAAAAATGCTTCCCATCAAGGAGTATTGGCAGAAATAGATGAGTACAAACTACATGATTATAAAACCTTTTTAAATTATGAATTTATACTTGTTTTATCTGGTTTAACCGATGTAGGAAATATAGGGGCAATTATTAGAAGTGCCTATGCTTTAGGTGTTGATGGAGTTATTGCATGCGGAATAAAATCACTTCCACTAGAGGCTGTTGTGCGAACAAGCACGGGAGCACTTTTAGATATGCCTTTTGCAATAGAGACAAATATTCATAATGTTATGAATGATCTTAAAATGTCAGGATTTTGTACATATGGCGCAGATATGGGTGGTATAGACATTCGTGATATAAAAGTTAAACCAAAAAGAGCACTCTTTTTAGGAAGCGAAGGAGAAGGACTTAGCGCTAGAGTTAGTACAAAATTAGATGAAATCATAAGCATAAAAATGTCACATGAGTTTGATTCTTTAAATGTTAGTGTTGCGGGAGCTATTTTGATGGATAGGATGAGGATATGAGTGAAGGGTTTAACAAGTTAAAAACTATAGGCGCGCAGAAGATTCATGAATCTACGCATATCGCAAGGATTTATGTCCAAGGGATTTTGCATGAGAGCTTTGAAGGGATGAGCAGCGTTCAGTTATCTGGTTTTATATCTATACTCGAGAGAGAGTACTCGGTAGATTTAAGTGAGTTAAGAGAGAGCGCTAAAAGATATTTTGAAAAAAATGCACCGGCAATTAAAAAAGCTAAAATCGACAAAGTTTTTCTTGCACACAACAGAAGAAGGGATTTTACAGCTGCATATATGATTTTAGGTGCGGCAATATTTATTTTTTTTGCATATTATACTATTCAACCTTCCCAGAACGAAGTTTTAAGAGTTGATAACACTACTATAAACAGCGCTCAGAACAACATATCCGTAGCAGAAAATAATATATCTACAATTGACAGCAATATCTCTATAGGCGAAAATAATATATCTACAATTGAGAACAATGTTTCAATAGGTAAAAGCACTACTGTTGCAGATGAAAATAATATTTCAACAGAAGAAAATGAGAAAAAAAGCAGCATAAATACTCAAGAAGAAAGCGAGCCGCCGATTGAAACAAAAAGTAAAGAGATTACTATGGATAATACATCCTTTAAGATAAAATCAAAAAACAATCTTTGGATAGGCTATATTGATTTAAAAACATATGAGAAACATAATAAAACCTTTTCAGGTGAATTTATTTTAGATGCTCAAAAAGATTGGCTTTTATCTTTTGGGCACGGCTATATAACCATAGAGATAAATAATGAGATTAAAAAATTTAACAATGCTACAAATATGAGATTTTCATATATAAATTCTGAGTTAAAAGAGATAGATTTTGAAGAGTTTAAAAGCTTAAACAGAGGCAATAAATGGTAAAAATAGTTTTAATTTTTACTTTAGTTTTCTCTTTTTTACATGCGGATAAACAAAAAAGTTTACCTAGTGACGATGTTTTAATGAAGAAAATTAAAAGTTTGGTAAATCCTGCTACATTTGCAAAAGACAAAGCGTACATAGACATCATTTTTACTCCTAGGTCTGATTATTACGGTAATGATGGAAAAATAAACAGTGTTAAGGTTATAAAAACTCTTAAAGACAACGGAATTCTAAACCTCTTTTTTAAAAAGCCGCGTGAGATAGATATTAGTTTTAAAACTAGCGGAGAACCGCTTTTTTTCATAAAAATTATGAGCGATTCGCTGAGAAATATCGGTTACTACAGGTATGTTACAAAAGAGTCAAATCTGAATGATTCAGAGTTTACATGGATAATTAGTTTAACATCAGAGTATGCTGCCGATCCTATAATTCTAAGTCAAGAACTTGAAAAAAACGGCTGTAAAATTATTGATATCAGTAGGGAAACACAGAGCGACTGGGCATATGTTATAGATATGCAAAATGCAAAACTAAATGTTGATACAATTTCAAATGACGATGAACTAAGATTAAAAAGGTCTCTTTATGCATACTGGCTAGATGTTTCCAAAGTAAATAAAATAGAGGTTTCAAGCTCTACTAGAAATGATTGGTATCCATATATTGCATATTACGATAAATCTTTAAAACTACTAAGAGTTACCAAAATAGATACAAAAAAAACAAATATAACTTTAAATATGGGTGAGAATACATATTATATAAAGATTTCTGATATATATACGCTAAAAAATATCAAAGATGATTTAGTTTTAAAACCCACTATGAAAAAAGTGGATTAATTGTAGAATTTTTTTGATAGAATGTCATCAATTATTTAATCAGGAATATTGATGTTTGATGAGATACAGTTTGACAGAATAAAAAAATTGCCGGAGTACGTTTTCGCCGAGGTAAATGCACTTAAAATGGCTGCTCGCAGAGCAGGTGCGGACGTTATAGATTTTTCAATGGGAAATCCGGATGGAGATACGCCTGAGCATATAAGAGAAAAACTAATTGAGTCTGCCCAAAAAACAAAAACTCACGGTTATTCAACCTCTAAAGGTATTCCGAAACTTCTTGTAGCAATTTCTGATTGGTACAAAAGAAGATACGGCTGTGATTTAGACCCTATGAGTGAGTGTGTTGCTACAATAGGCTCAAAAGAGGGTTATGCGCATTTAACTTATGCTATAACAAATCCCGGTGACGTTGCCGTTATGCCGGATCCTACTTATCCTATTCATGAATATTCTTTTATCTTAGCCGGCGGAAATGTCGTAAAATTTGCAATTGAGTTCGATGAAGATTATAAAGTTAAAGAGGATAAATTTTTTGAAGATTTAACAAGAGTTTTTAGAGAGTGTTCGCCAAAACCTAAATATGTTTTAGTTAACTTTCCTCATAATCCGACAACTGCGACAGTGACACAAGAGTTTTATATTAAATTAGTAGCAATGGCAAAAGAGAAGAGATTTTACATAATCAGCGATATTGCATACGGAGATATAACTTTTGACGGATATGTAACACCTTCTATTATGAGTGTTGAGGGCGCAAAAGATGTTGCGGTTGAGAGCTTTACTCTTTCAAAAAGCTACAATATGGCAGGCTGGCGTGTCGGTTTCTTTGTTGGAAATAAAAAGCTTATAGGTGCTCTTCAAAAGATTAAATCTTGGCTTGATTACGGGATGTTTACTCCTATTCAAGTAGCGGCTACGATTGCGTTAAACGGAGATCAGCAATGTGTTAGAGATATTACCGATAAGTATAACCATCGTCAAGAGATACTTTTAGAGGCGTTTGATAGAGCAGGATGGCATATACGAAAAAATCAGGCAAGTATGTTTGTTTGGGCAAAATTGCCTGAGTGTTGTGCACACCTAGGCTCACTTGAATTCTCAAAAAGACTTTTAACTGAAGCTCATGTAGCAGTGGCTCCTGGAATAGGCTTTGGCGAAAGCGGTGACGGATACGTTCGCATCGCACTTATTGAAAACGACAATCGTATTCGTCAAGCGGCAAGAAATATCAAAGAGTTTTTAAAACAATTTCAAGACGAAAACAAATAGTATGATAAAAGTCGGAATAATCGGTGTAGGAACGGTCGGAGCAAGCGTTGTCAACATTTTAAAAGAGAATGCCGATGTTATCTCTGCAAGAGCGGGCGTTGACATAGTAGCTAAGAGCGGAGTCGTAAAAAATTTAAATAAAGACAGAAGTTATTTAGGTATCAAGATTAGTGACAATGTGGATGATATTTTAAATGACGATGAGATAGATATCGTAGTTGAACTTATGGGTGGTGTCGAAGAACCGTTTGAAGTAGTTAAACGTGCATTAAAGAGCGGCAAAGCAGTAGTTACGGCAAATAAAGCTCTTTTGGCGTATCATCGTTATGAACTTCAGGAAATGGCGCAAGATATCGCTTTTGAGTATGAAGCAAGCGTTGCAGGCGGTATTCCTATTATTAATGCTCTTCGTGACGGTCTCTCGGCAAATCATATAGAATCTATTATGGGCATCATGAACGGTACATGTAACTACATGATGACAAAGATGACAAATGAAGGCGTTGCATATAACGATATCTTAAAAGAGGCTCAAGAGTTAGGTTATGCCGAATCAGACCCTACTTTTGACGTGGGCGGGTATGATGCCGCACACAAACTTTTAATCCTTGCAAGTATTGCCTACGGAATAGATGCAAAACCCGAAGATATTTTGATTGAGGGCATACAAAACGTTTCACAAGACGATATCTCTTTTGCCAAAGAGTTCGGTTATGTTATAAAACTTCTTGGAATTGCCAAAAAAGATAAAAATGAAGTTGAACTAAGGGTTCATGCATGTTTAATCAAAAAACAAGAAATGATAGCAAAAATTGACGGCGTTATGAACGGTATAAGTGTAGTAGGCGATAAAGTAGGCGAAACACTATACTATGGACCTGGTGCCGGCGGAGACGCTACTGCTAGTGCCGTAGTTGCAAATATAATTGATATTGCAAGAAGCGGAAAAAGCAAACCTATGCTTGGCTTTGACAAACCGATGGAAGGCAAGCTTACTCTAAAAGCAACGGATGATATAGAGTCAAAATATTACATTCGTATAAATGTTTCGGACAAAAAAGGTGTTTTAGCACGTATAACTAAAATTTTTGAAGATAACAATATCTCGGTAGAGACTATGCTTCAACGTCCATCTTTGGCAAACTCTGCAAATCTTCTTATATCTACGCATATAGCGTATGAAAGAGATATTCAAACAATGATGAAAGAGATTGAAAAGTTAGAGTTTGTAAATTTTGCCCCTGTTATGATTAGGATAGTGTAAAAAAGAGTTGAAAATCTTAATTACTGGTGCAAGCAGCGGCATAGGCGAAGCTCTTGCTAGACTCTATGCCACGAAAGAGAATGAACTTATTTTGTTAGCTCGCAGAGAAGATAGATTACTTCAAATAAAATCCGAACTTCAAAATGCCAAAAATGTTGAAATATTCACAGTAGATGTTTGCGAATTTGATGAGCTTAGAGAAAAAATTAAATCTCTTGACAATATTGACATGGTTATTTTAAATGCAGGAATGTCGCTTGGACACTCTTTAGAGATAACTCCGTTTGAAGATTTTAAAAAATTATATGATATTAACTTTATATCAAATCATGCAATTTTAGAAGTATTACTGCCACGATTTAAAGCCCAAAAAAGCGGAAAGATTGTTTTTATCTCATCCCTTGCTTCATTAATAAGTATGCCTACTTCCGTTGCTTACAGCTCATCAAAAAGAGCTATGAATGCTTATGCCGAGGGAATAAGGTACAAGTATAAAAAATACGGTATAAAAGTTATAAATATTTTACCCGGTTTTATAAAGAGTGAAATGACCGATAAAAACAGCTTTAAAATGCCGTTTCTTTTAGATACCGACAAAGGTGCAAAAATAATTTACGATGCTATCGGTAAAGAAAAAAGATTTTATCCCTTTCCTTTTAGATTTTATTTAATAATCCGATTTTTAAATTTGCTTCCGCAATTTTTAAGAGATAAAATTGTAAACTCTCTAAAATAATATTGGACTTCTTGCATAACCTAGATTGCCGCGGCTAAGCCTCACAATGACAAGTAAAGCAATCTAAAAAGAGTAGTTATGAAAGAAGTCTATTGAAAGTCATATATGGAAAATGTTGAAACGATAGACAGTGTTTGTACTTATTGCGGCGTAGGGTGTGATATAGCGGCAAATGTCAAAGATAATAAAATTCAGAAAATTTTTGCTCACAAAGACGGTGTTGTTTCTCAAGGAAAGCTCTGTATAAAAGGCAAATACGGTTTTGATTTTGTTGACTCAAAAGAGAGACTCCGCACTCCTAGAATCAAAAAAAGCTTTTTGGATAAAAATCCGACAATAAAAGAAGCCATATTTTCCTCTTTAGTTGAGTATGATGATATTTGGTATGAGAGTGATTTGGATAGTGTGACTACTGCCGCGGCTATGAAACTTAAAGAGGTTCAAGAGAAGTATGGACGAAAAAGCGTAGCTTCCATAGGCGGGGCAAGAACTTCATGCGAGAGCGTATATCTTTTTCAAAAGTTTACCCGTCATACTCTAAATTCTCCACATGTTGATAATTGCGCAAGGGTTTGTCACTCTCCCTCATTAAAAGGTATGAGAACTACTATCGGCGAGGGTGCTGCTACAAATCCGTATAACGACATTTATAACTGCGAGTTTATGATAGTTATAGGCTCAAACACGACTGAAGCTCATCCCATAATTGCTAATCGTATAGTTGATGTAGCGGCAAAACATGATAACTTGGCGGTATTTGATGTTCGCGATATTAAGCTTCATAGATTTTCAAAATATAAAGCAATTATTCCACATGAAGCAAATCTACTTGTTTTAAATATGTTAGCACATGTAATTATAGAAGAAGAGTTGTATGATGAGAGTTTTATAGCCGAGAGAACAAAAGGTTTTGCAGAGTTTAAGGAAAAGATTTTAAACGACCCTTATGCTAATCCAAAATATTTTGAGCAGATTGAGGGTTATGAGTACTTGAGCAAAATGATTCCTCGTGTTGCAAGAGAGTATGCACTTAAAAATTCTATGATATTTTGGGGTCTTGGAATAACCGAACACACAGACGGCTCTTACGCGGTAATGGCGATAACCCATCTTGCATTAATGACTGGAAACATAGGCAAAAGCGGTGCAGGACTTATGCCTTTGCGCGGTCAGAATAATGTTCAAGGTGCATGTGATATGGGAATGCTTCCATACTTTGCCCCAGATTATCAAGAGCCAAAAGAGGTTGGTCTTATGACTCCCCGTCTTGTTAATGAGATGTTAGATGGCAAAATAAAAGCCATTTTAAATATAGGCGAAGACTTAACGCATATTCATCCAAACATAAACAAGATAGACAGAGCTTTAGAAAATCTGGAATTTATAATGGTTCAAGAGCTTTTTATAACTGATATTACTTCAAAAGCAGACATTATTATTGGCGTAAAATCTGCTTATGAAAAAACAGGTGTCTATGTAAATGCTATGAGAAGATTGCACCTCTCTCAGCCTTTAGTAAAATCAGATTTGCCCGATGATTGGGAAGTTATACAGCTTCTTGATAATAAGATGGGTGGAGATTATGCCTATGAAAATTCAAACCAGATTTGGGATGAAGTACGAGAAGTAGCATATCGTCGCTTTAGCGGAGCATCCTATATAAGACTTGAGAGACATCGTAAACGTGGACTTCAGTGGCCTGTTCATACTGAAGATACGCCTATCTTACATCAGTTGGATTTTAGAACGGATGATGGCTTGGGCGAGTTTCATTATAAACAGTACAGACTTCGTAACATGATAAAAGATATAGTAGATAAAAAACTAGAGGGTTATTACTTGACAACAGGCAGAACTATTGCCATGTACAACAATGCCGCTCAAACAAAACAGACGCCGAGTCTGATGGATAGATATAGTGAAGATTTGCTTTTGGTAAACGAGGATGATGCGGCTGATTTTACAAGCCAGAGTGTTATTTTAAAGACAAAAAACGGGCAGACGACTCCTCTTAAAGTCAAGTTTACGGATAAAGTCCAGCCCAAAACTCTTTTTGTAACGTTTCATCATGCAGACTCTAAAATAAATGCGCTTTTTGGTGATGAGTGTGACGAGCTAATTTTAACCGCCGCTTTTAAATCAGTAAAAGTAGAAGTGATAAACTGCTAAATGAGCAGAGCTAAAGGAAACGCGGCAGAAGATATAGCATGTGGGTTTCTTTTAAACAATGGCTTTAGCGTAATTGAGAGAAATTTTTACTCACGCTTTGGCGAGATAGATATAATTGTTATAAAAGAGGGAGTGTTACATTTTGTAGAGGTAAAGAGCGGACTTGATTATGAGAGTGCAGTTCAAAACATAACACCTAAAAAACTATCGCGTCTTATCAAAACGGCAAATGTATATATGAAAAAAAATGCTCTACATGTAGATTTTGTTTTTGATGCTTTGATAGTTATAGACAAAGATATAGAGTTTATAGAAAATATAACGCTTTAGTTCTCTTTTTTTAGACTTACTTCATCAAGAAGAGTAAAAAATCCTTCAACCTCTCTACTTCCTCTATCTGCATGTATTACCTTGCCTTCATTTGTCAAAAAGTAGTGCCTAGGCACACCTTTTACTTCAAAATGTTTGGGTATCTTGTGCCTATCTCTTGAGAGGTATAAAAGGACATACTCTTCTCTTAGTCGTTTTATTACATGTTCTTTTGATAACGTCATGTCCTTAAATTTATCACACCATCTGCAGACATCGGCACCTATAAAAAGATAAACCCCTTTTTGCTCTTTTTGTGCCTGTTTAAGCGCTTCATCATAGTTGTGAGACCAATCTAGCTCCGCACCAAAAAGTGTAGAAAATAGGAAAAATAAAGATAGTAAAAATTTATTCATACTATGCATTTAAGCAATAACATCTAAAAGAGACGTTGAAGCTACAGTAGGTTTAACCTCTTGTGTTTGAGTCGCCTTAAATGTTTCTGCACTGCTAAGAGATTTATTTGTTGATTTAAGAAGCGCAGAGTCATCTTGTGAATTTTTATCGCTACCAACACTAGAAGTATCGGGTCTGCCTATCTGAATCTGGCTAGAGTAAGGCGATTGAAATAAATATCGAGTGACTTCCATAATGTCCTCCTTCTTACTTTTACACTATAATAACATAAAAATAAAAAACATAAAATAAAAATTAGGAGCCATATTATGAGAGCAAATATATATTTAGGTTCACAAGAGATAATAGCAAAAGATTACGTTCAGAGAATAAATCCATATAGTGCTAAAGTGGTTTCAGAAGCGGCTCTTTGTAGTGCGGATGATGCAAAAAAAGCACTGTTTATTGCTAAAGAAGCAGCTAGAGAAGCTAAGAAAAGTACAATTTCTCAAAGGTGCAACTGGCTTTTAGATGTTGCAAAAAAGTTAAAAGATGCAAAAGAGGATTTGGCAAAAACAATAACCGATGAGGTTGGCAAGCCCATAACATTTGCACGTATTGAAGTGGATCGATGTATAGAAACAGTTACATTATCAGCAGAGATTATGCGAAGTATGCACGGCGAGACTATAAATACGGACGCAATGCCAAGTGGTAAAAAAACTACGGCGTTTTTTACAAGAGTACCGGTAGGAGTTGTCGTTGCAATTACACCTTTTAATTTTCCACTCAACTTAGTTGCTCATAAGTTGGCACCTGCTCTTGTTGCAGGAAATGCGGTTGTGTTAAAACCAACGCCAGAAGCACCTCTAACCGCTTATAAGTTTGCCAAACTTTTTATAGAGAGCGAATATGCCATAAAAGATGTCATTAGTCTGGTTTACGGAGATGCTGAAGTGGGAAATATACTTGTTACGAGCGAAATACCAAGAGTTATAAGTTTTACGGGAAGTGTTGCGGTAGGAAATATAATTACAAAAAACGCAGGAATAAAGAAAATCTCACTAGAACTCGGCGGAAATGCGGCAACTTATATTGATGAGAGTGCAGATTTGGATTTGGCTGCTTCAAGATGTGCAATAGGAGCTTTTGTAAACTCCGGTCAAGTTTGTATTTCGCTTCAGCGCATTTACGTAAATGCAAAAATATATGATGAATTTGCTTCAAAAATGGCATTTGAGAGTAAAAATCTAGTTGTCGGCTCACCGTATAACGATGATACTTTTATGGGGCCGCTGATTGATGATGAAGCATGTTCTAGAGCAATGCATTGGGTTGAGAGTGCCATAGAAGAAGGTGCTGTACCGATGCTTGCTCCACGGGTTGAAGGAAGACTTTTTTATCCATGCGTAATGGCTGATGTTAGAGATGACATGTCAATAGTTTGCGAGGAGGTATTTGCTCCGATAGTCTCACTTATAAAAGTAGATAATTTTGACGAGGCTATAACAAAGATGAATAACTCGCCGTATGGGTTGCAGTTTTCCGTTTTTACAAATGATTTAAAATTGACTCAGCGTGCTATTTATGAGCTTGATGCAGGTGGTATAGTAATAAATGACATGCCTACTCTTCGTTTTGACATTCAGCCTTACGGCGGTGTTAAACTTAGCGGTGTTGGACGTGAGGGACCAAAATTTGCCATTGAAGAGATGAGTGAAATAAAAAGTGTAGTGATTTGTTAGAATGTCTAGTAAAAAGGTCATCATCTCTGCTTGCTTACTTGGCGAGAATTGTCGCTATGACGGTAAAACAAAAAAAGTAAATGAAATAGTAGAAGCTTTCAAAGAGTATGAAATAATACCTTTTTGTCCTGAATCGCCTATATTTGGAACTCCAAGAGAGAGGATAAACGTGGTTGAGGTAAATGGAAAAAATAGAATTGTAACGGATGAGACAAATATAGATGTTACGAAACTTTTGGAAGATGAAATAAACTCTTTCATAAAATCAAATCCAAAAGCAGATGCGATAGTGCTCAAGTCTAAGAGTCCGAGTTGCGGAGTTGGAACTACACCTATTTTAAGCGAAAAAAAAGAGATAATCAAATTTGGAAACGGTCTAGCTGCCGAGATATTTTTAAATAGATATAAGGGTATAAAAATTGAAGATGAGCTAAACTTTGATGTAATGAATCTTAGAAATAAAAAAATAAGAGGATAGATTTTATGTTTAAATATTTTATATTTTTGCTGTTTCTCGTTTTTTCTTTGGAGGCAAAGAACGGGGATAGAAATGCAGTTGTTGTATTTGCGTCCGGAAACAATAAATTTGTTTTGCCACAAGTGATTAAAAGCTTTAATCTTTTGTATCCTGATACGAAAATTATAGTTGAGTACGGAGCTACAGGCGATTTGGCAAGTGCTATTTTAGACGGTGTTTATTATGATATATTTTTTGCGGCGGATATGGTTACTCCGGAGGAAATTTATATTGCAAAAAAATCGGCAACTCCTGCAAAAAAATATGCGCAAGGGATTTTGGTTTTATTTGTTCCTCCTGATAAAACTTTAGGTCAAAAAAAATTAAATATATTAAAAGATAAAAAAATTATAGATATAACAGTAGCAAATCCAAAAACAGCTCCGTACGGCAAAGCGGCAATCGAGGTGCTTAAAAATACAAAGCTATTTGACTCTTTGTCCGATAAAATCAAGTATTCTACGGATATATCTACGGTAATTAAAAATACAATCTGGTATGACGCTGCCGGATTTTTGTCAAAATCAGGGATATATTCTCTTCCGAATGCTTACAAAACAGAGGATTTATACTGGATAGAGATAGAGCAAGCTTTATATACGCCTATAATTCAAGGTTATGTCGTCTCAAAAGCAGGGTTGGAGAATCAACATGTAATAAAATTTTTAAATTTTCTTTTGTCTAAAGATGGTCAAAATATATATAAAATAAACGGTTATAAGTAGGAAAACAATGAGTAATACGCAAAAAAAATTACTCTTTTTTATATCTTTATCCGTGGTTGCGTTTGGTGTTATTTTTTCTCTTTTGCTCTATAATAAAAACTCCGAGATTAACGAAGCGCTGAAAGAGCCGCTAAAACTTCTTCGTATGAGTTATAATCAAGGGCTTGACAGATTTGAAGTTATCTCCAAAAACGTATATAATTCATTCCAAAAAGATGATGTTTTTTTAGAAATGTTATCAAATGCAAACGGCGCAACCAAAGAAGAAAAAGCAAATTTACATAATCAGCTATACAATCACTTAAAAGACGAGTATGAAAAACTTAGAATGCTTGAAGTTATGCAGTTGCAGATAATATTACCAAATAATGAAAGCCTATTAAGAATGCACAAACCGGATAGTTTCTGTGATAACTTGACGGAGATCAGATATAGTATAAAAGAGTCTAATAAAGAAAAAGTATCAATAAGCGGATTTGAACAGGGAAAGGATGGACATGCATTTAGATATGTTTATCCGCTTTATATAGACGGAAAGCATATAGGCGCGTTAGATGTATCTTTTTCATCGACAATGCTTCAAAACTATACCATGCGAGCTAGTAATATACACACGCATTTTATAGTAAATAGAAATGTTTTTAACTCTTTAGAATGGAAAAGTAATAATCAAGAACCTTATGAACAGAGTATAGAGCATGAAGATTTTATGTTTAGCATGTCGGACCATATTGATCATAAACGTCTTGATGAGAGCCAACGAACATTAATAAATCCACTTCGTAAAACAATAGAGAATAAAATACAAATAGGTAAAGAGTTTGCAATGTATAAAGAGCTAGATAATGTGGTCAAAGTACTCTCTTTTTTGCCGATAAAAAATGTAAAAAACGATAAGACGGTTGCCTATCTAGTCTCTTATACTGATTCTGAGCGTATAAAAACCGTTATTAAAGATTTCAAATATTTTATCTTGATAACCGTCGTAATTATTCTGCTTTCATTAGTAGTAATATACAAAATTATAAGAGAGAGTGCAGTGCTTAAAAAAGAGGCTCAGTATGACGAACTTACAAAACTGTATAACCGTAAATATTTTTTAAAAGCTGCAAAAGAGGAGTTTGAAAAATCAAGCAGGTTTGGGCATAAATTTTCTATTGTAATGGCTGATATAGACCATTTTAAACTTGTAAACGATTTATATGGACATCAAGCAGGCGATATAGTACTCGAAGAGGTAGCAAAAATTATACGTTCACATGTAAGAAAATTTGACATAGTAGCAAGATACGGCGGAGAAGAGTTTATTATGCTGATATTGGCAAATGCGCAAAACAGTTATGATGTTGTAGAGAATATACGTAAAAAAATAGAGGATTATAGTTTTTGTAATGAGCTAAATCTCAAAGAGACAGTATCATTTGGTATTGCAGAGTTTAAAGATGATGTCTCAATTGAGAGAATTATAAAACGAGCCGATGAAGCACTTTATCGCTCAAAAAATGAAGGACGAAACCGTATAACTATCTACTAGTCTTTAGCATAATTACTTAGCATTTAAAGAGTTATATTGCTATTTTAAGATATAATCGCCCAATTTTATACTAAGAGATATGCCCATGGATATTAGAGAAGAATTTTTAAGATTTTTTGAATCAAAAAACCACAACAGAGTGGCGAGTGCGCCCCTCGTTCCAGATGATGCGACGCTACTGTTTAACAATGCAGGAATGGTGCCTTTTAAGTCTATTTTTACGGGCGAAATACCGGCTCCGCAAAATCCTAGAGCAGTTTCCTGCCAAACATGTATTCGTGCAGGCGGAAAACACAATGACTTAGAAAACGTAGGTTACACGGCAAGACACCACACTTTTTTTGAAATGCTCGGTAACTTCAGCTTCGGAAACTATTTTAAAGAGGACGCGATTGATTATGCGTGGGAATTTATAACAGAAGTTTTGAGATTTCCTAAAGATAAGTTGTGGGTAACCGTTCATGAGAGCGATGATGAAGCAGAACTTCTTTGGCAAAAACATGTAAGCATAGATAGAATTATGAGACTGGGAGATAAAGACAACTTCTGGCAGATGGGCGATACCGGACCTTGCGGACCGTGTAGCGAGATTTTTTATGATCAGGGCGAAGAGAATTTTAGCGGCTCTGAGGATTATATGGGCGGAGACGGAGACAGGTTTTTAGAGATTTGGAATCTTGTATTTATGCAGTATGAGAGAAGCACAGACGGAACTTTGACTTCTCTTCCAAAGCCTTCAATAGATACCGGCATGGGATTGGAACGTGTAGTGGCAATTAGCGAAGGTGTTACAAGCAACTACAGTTCATCTTTATTTATGCCAATCATAAAAGAGGTTGAAAAACTTTTAGACGCTAGTTATGTTTATGCACAGGGAGCATCTTATCGCGTAATTGCAGACCATATTAGAACTGCACTTTTTCTTCTCGCGCAAGGCGTTAACTTCTCAAATGAGGGGCGTGGTTATGTTCTTCGTCGTATCTTGCGTCGCGCCGTTCGTCATGGATATCTTTTAGGTTTTCATGAGCCGTTTATGTATAAGCTAGTAGATGTCGTTGTTTCCATTATGGGTAGCGAGTATGACTATTTGGCTCAAAAAGCTCCTGCGGTAAAAGAGCAGATAGAGCTTGAAGAGGCTAGATTTTTCAAAACTATTGCATCTGGAATAGAGCTTTTTAATGCAGAACTTGAAAAAACAGCGGACGTTTTTAGCGGAGAGGTTGCGTTTAAGCTGTATGACACTTTTGGATTTCCGCTTGATTTGACGGAAGACATGTTAAGAGAGAAAAATCTTATGCTTGACTCTGCAAAATTTGAGGAGTTAATGCAAGAGCAACGAACTCGTGCAAAAGCTGCTTGGAAAGGTAGTGGAGACGACGCTGTTCATGGAGATTTTAAAGAACTTTTGGAAAAATTCGGCGAGAATAGTTTTGTCGGATATGAGAGCCTAAGTCATACAAGCAAAGTTTTAGCGCTTTTGGATGAGAACTATCATCATGCGGATAAACTCTCCGGCGGTTCTAATGGTTGGGTATTTTTAGACGTTACTCCTTTTTATGCTGAATCAGGCGGACAGAGTGGAGATAGCGGAGAGCTTGAAGGCTTTGCAAAAGTAAACGATACAAAAAAATTCTTCGGGCTTAATCTTTCTCAAATTTCGGTAGAAAAAGAGTTAAAAGTCGGAGACGTCGCTACGGCTGTTGTCGATATTTCAAGAAATGAGATAACAAAGCATCACTCGGCAACTCACCTTCTTCATGCCGTTTTATTTGATGTTTTGGGAGACCATATTTCTCAAGCAGGCTCACTTGTTGAAGCCGATAGACTTAGATTTGACTTTTCTCATCCAAAAGCTCTTAGTGTTGAAGAGTTGGCTCAAATCGAAGCAAGAGTAAATCATGAAATTCTAAAAGCGATATCCGGAAAAACGGAAGTTATGAGTATAGATATGGCTAAAAAATCAGGTGCAAAAGCGCAGTTCGGCGAAAAGTACGGAGATGAAGTTCGTGTTGTAAGTTTCGGCGATGCAAGTGTTGAATTTTGCGGCGGTGTACATGTAAATAATACGGCGGTTATCGGCTCGTTTATTATCACTAAAGAGAGCGGTGTCAGTGCCGGAGTAAGACGTATTGAAGCAGTTTGCGGACATGCGGCTTATAAATACTTTACGCAGCAAAGAGAGCTTGTTAAAGAGGTTCAAGCGGAAGTTAAAAATCTTGATGTTATAGCAGGTATATCAAGACTGAAGTCAAATATATCAGAGTTAAAGGCAGAACTGCATGAGGCTCAAAACAGCATAAAAGTAGAGATAAAAACAAATGAAATCAACGGTGTAAGTGTAGTCGTAGATGAACTTACAAGCGGCGATATCAAAGATAAAATCGATGAACTCAAAAATCAAAACGAAAAACTTTGTGCAATACTTTTTCAAGTTAAAGGCGACAAAGTTATGATGGCAGCAGGTGTTAAAAATGCCGATGCAAAAGCCGGTGATTGGATAAAACATGTCGCTCCGATACTAGGCGGCGGCGGCGGTGGACGTCCAGACTTTGCACAAGCAGGCGGAAAGGACGTAACAAAACTTCAAGAAGCCAAAGAAGAGGCTATGAAGTTTATAACTAAAGCTCTCTCGTAATGCAAGGTATATTTTTAGAGTATAAGCTTTTTATAGTTTTTTTACATGTAATAAGTGCAGTAGTGTGGGTCGGCGGTATGATAGCTATGCGCTATGGGGCACACTACTCTTTTATGGAAATAGAGTCTCCTCAAAAAAGGCTTGAGAGAATTTCTCACGGACTCAAAAGACTTTTTTATATAGTACTTCCTTTTGTAGCTATTTTACTTATAACCGCAATTTTTATGATAAAAGGGTACGCTCTTTCTCAAAGCGATTTTTCAATGTTTACTTATATAAAAGAGGGAATCTGGACTATTATGTTTCTTAATCTTTCTATAATGATTTATAGAAGAAACAAAGCAGACAAACTATTAAACAGCGGCGATTTTTTAGGTGCAAAAAATCAGCTTGGATTAATCGGAAAATATATGGTGCCGCTAAACATAATTTTAGGTGTAAGTGCAGTATTTATAGGAACTTATTTTTCAAGCAGACTATAATGATAAGACTTGCCTCATCATCTCAAACACGCGCAGAGCTTTTAAAAGCTGCAGGCATAGAGTTTATCCAACAAAGCATTGATTTTGACGAAGAGAGCATAATAGCCTCCTCTCCTAAAAACTTTGTATATCAGGCAACATTAGGAAAATATAAGGCAAATGTTGAACACTTTGGTTTTATGGAGTATCCGCTTTTAGTTGCAGATACCGTTGTCGCGTCTCAAGGTCAGATTCTTAGAAAAGCAAAATGCGTTGATGATGCAAGAAATATACTGCTAACTCAAAGCGGTAATACTACAAGCATAATTACATGTATGATTTATCACTCCATCGATATTAAAATTATAGATATCTCTACAACAAATTATGTTTTTGACGATTTTGGTCTTAATGATATAGAGAGTTATCTGCAAAGCAAAGATTGGCGTGGCAAAGCCGGAGCGTGTATGGTTGAGGGCTTTTGTAAAAAATATATAAAAAGTACAAAAGGTAATGAAAGTACGGCTATGGGTCTAAATGTAGAGTTGCTACAAAAATTCGTTATAAATTGATAACGCTGTAATAAAATCAAAAAAAAGTATAGGACTTCACATTTTAAAAACTAATAAAATATATTTGATTGTTGCTGTTATAGTTTTACTGCTTACTACATGGTTTTATGTTGGATTTTCAATTAATGAGAGAAAAAAACTAAAAAATGACGGATATAGGGCAGAAGCCGTGTTTATGCAAAAAAAGGCGGATGCTTTGATTGCAGCGAAGCAAAAATCTACTCTTAGTGTTGCACTAAGTATTGCAAACGATAAAAATTTGCTCGATGATATTTTACATAAAAGTATAGACAAAGATTATTATCAAGATTTGATTTCAAAATTCAATGAAAACGCTATAGAAAAAGATATCCAAATAGAAATATTAGATGAAAATTTAACTTCTATTTACGGGATAAAAAAAGCACAAATTTCTATGGAGAAAAAAGCAAATAATATATTTATAAAGGCTATTGTTCCACTCTTTAAAGATGAAAAAATAGTCGGGGTATTAGAAGTGGTTTCCGATTTTAATCAAATAGCAAAAGAGATGAAAGTTTTTGATATAGACTCTATGCTTATAAAAGAAGGAATTGATAACTATTTTGAGATGCCATATAAAATAAACAAAGGCAGCATAGTTACATCATATGAGATAAAAGATATAAACGGCACCCTAATAGCTTACTATGTCATGTCAAAAAAAATAGATAAGATAGCTAACAAAAATCTAGATTTTTTTATGTTTAAGTGGATTACTTTTTCTGTTCTTGGTATTCTTATTTTTGCGGCGATTGTAGGAAATATAATCTATTTTAGAAATAAGAAACAAAAAAGATATTATAAAAATATTATAGATTCATCATCAAATATCGTAATGGTGGTGGATAAAAAGAGCATAATTGACGTAAATAAAAAGTTTTTTAAATATTTTGACAAATACACTACTCTTGATGAGTTTAAAAAAGAGAATAACTCTATATCAGATTTTTTTGTTTATGAAGAAGGGTGTTTTTTTAAAGACAACGATGGACTTAATTGGCTAGACTATTTAATAAAAAACCCAAACGACAACCAAATAAAAATAAGATGCAATCAAAAAGAGTACTATTTTACGGTAGGAGTCTCTTTAATATCTGAGCAAGACGGTCACTACAGCGCTATTTTTTCAGACATAACAAAAGAAAAAGTCTATCAAAAAGAGTTGGAATACACAAATATAACCGATCCGTTAACAAAGATAAGAAATAGATACTACTATAACGAACAGATAAAAAAAGAGGTCTCTAATGCAAATCGCTATGATTATGCGTTGTCTTTAGTAATTTTTGATGTGGACTATTTTAAGAAAATTAATGACGGATATGGACATGATGTCGGAGACAAAGTTCTAATAGAATATACAAAATTGATAAATTCGTCTCTTAGAAAAGGTGATATTTTTTGTAGAATCGGGGGAGAGGAGTTTGCTCTTATACTTCCTCACACGGATAAATTGCATGCATATCAAATGGCAGAAAAGCTAAGGGTAGTGATAGAAGAACATAAAGAGATACTTCCTATAACAATGAGCTTCGGTGTTGTCGAGTATGATAAAGAGGATAATTTTGAAGTTACTTTTAAAAGAGCGGATGAAGCACTGTATGAAGCTAAAAATAGCGGTCGTAATATGGTAATTGCAAGATAATGTATTATGAAAATGAATTAGCGGCGCTGAAAAAATCTAAAAGATATAGAAGCAGAGAGGTCTATAAAGATAATATCTTAGATTTTGCCTCAAACGATTATCTTGGACTTGCTCACAATAAAGAGCTACATGAGGCTACATGTAAAACTCTTTCCGCCATGCCGCTTCACAGTTCAAAAGCCTCTCTTTTAGTAAACGGATATCATCAGATTCATAAAGATTTTGAAGAGGCTTTATGTGAAGCAAACGGCTTTGAAGAGGGAATTATTTTAGGAAGCGGATTTAATGCAAATATCGCTTTGATAGAATCACTTGTTAGAAGAGGCGATGAGCTTTTTATGGATGAAAAATATCATGCATCAGGTGTTTTGGCAGCAAGATTAAATAATATGAAGGTTGAGTTTTTTTCTCACAACAATATGGCTGAGTTGGAAGATTTGTTAAAATCTTCAGATGCAAAACGTAAAATTGTTGCAGTTGAAGGTATCTACTCAATGGACGGTGATTTGGTAGATGGTGCCGTTTTTGAAATCTGCGATAGATATGATGCTATTTTAATAGTTGATGAGGCGCACAGCAGCGGAGTCATCGGCAATAAGCTGATGGGTGTATTTGATTATTACAACATTGATATAAAACCAAACTACATTAAAATGGGAACTCTTGGGAAGGCTTATGGTAGTTTTGGAGCATTTATACTCTCATCTTCACATATTGCAGAGTATTTGATTAATCGTGCTAAGCCTATTATTTATGCAACCTCACTCTCTCTTTACGATACTCTTTTGGCACACAATTCGCTAAAATACATACTTAAAAACAGGGAAGTTTTAAAAAGAGAGATAGAGTTAAGACAGCAGATAGTTTATGAAGAGCTAGGCATTAAGATTGAGGGTTTAATAGCGCCTATTGTAATTGGCGATAACGTAAAAGTTATAGAGATTCGCGATGAGCTGAAAAATCTCGGGTATGCAGTAGGCGGAATAAGAGAGCCTACTGTCGATAAAGCGATTATACGTTTGATAGCTAGACTTGCTCAGAGTTGCGATAAGTTAAGAGAGTTGTGCATAAATTTAGCTAGAATAAAAAAATGAATGTATCAAAACTGCATATAACAATCGGTAATAGAAGTTTGGTTGATATTGCATTTGCTATCTCATCTTCTTTGGCACTTGTAGGGCAAAGCGGAAGCGGAAAGAGTTTAACTATAAAAGCTTTGCTTGGAATGTTGCCTGATGAGATGGAATTGGAGCTAGAGCATGATAGCAGTTTTAGGCTTATAGCGGGAGAGAGTCTCGCTTTTGTTCCTCAAAACCCTTTTACTGCTCTCTCACCGCTAACAAAGATAAAGAAGCAGTTTTTTATTTCGCAGTCAAAGGTACAAAAACTTTTTGCTCAAGTAGGGCTTGATGATGGGCTGATGGAGAGGTTTCCTCCTGAACTCTCCGGCGGACAACTTCAAAGAGTAGTAATTGCAATGGCACTAAGTAATGAGCCTAAGCTTATTTTGCTTGATGAACCGACAACCGCGCTTGACCCAGAAACTAGGGTTATGATTTTAAATCTTTTAAAATCTCTTCAAGATGAGTTTGGTTTTAAAATGTTATTCGTGACACATGATATGAATTCTGCTAAAATTTTATGCGAAGATATATGTGTTATAAAAGATGGTAGAGTTGTAGAGAGCGGAAAAATGGAAGATATACTGAAAAAACCATCAGCTCAATATACGAAAATATTAATTGATGCAAATTTTGCAAATAGGAAATTTAGAATATGAAAATAGTAAAAAATATTTTTTTTACTCTTGTTTTGTTTGGTTTTTTAACCCCGTTTTTAATATTGGGCTACTTTTTACTCGGACAAAGTTATGATATTGAGGAATTAATTGAGTATAACCCTCAAGTTACAACAAGAATTTATGATAAAAACGGTGAAAAAATTGCAAATATTTTTGAAGAAGAGCATAGATACTATGCCACGTTTAATGAAATTCCACCTAGAGCCATTGAAGCACTTTTAGCGATAGAGGATACTACATTTTTTGAGCACCCTGGAATAAATATGGATGCTATTTTTAGAGCGATAGTAAAAGATATTCAAGCAGGAAAGTTGGTTGAGGGGGCTAGTACCATCACTCAGCAACTTGTAAAAAACAGACTCTTAAGCAGAGAAAAAAAGCTATCAAGAAAAGTTAAAGAGCTTATATATTCGCTTAAAGTCGAGAGGTATTTAACAAAAGAGCAGATACTTGAGCGCTACTTAAACGAGATTTATCTAGGGCATGGATATTATGGAATTAAAACGGCGGCTGATGGATATTTTCATAAACAACTATCAGAGCTAACTCTAAAAGAGATTGCTATACTCGTAGGTTTGCCAAAGGCTCCTAGTACTTACGCTCCGACAAAAAACTATGAGATATCAATGGGCAGAGCAAACCGTGTAATCTCAAGAATGTATGCTCTTGGCTGGATTGACGAGCAGACTCACAACAGCTCTTTGCTAGAAAAACCAAAAGTCTTTGATGATACTCTAACACAAAACAACGCCCCTTTTATAGTAGATGAAGTTGCAAGAAGAGTCGCCGATTTGGGTATAAGCGATATGAAGAGCGGCGGATATGAGATATATACTACTATAGATATGAGACTGCAAGAAGCGGCAAAAGATTCGCTTAAAAAAGCTTATGACATGTCGGTTGAGAGAGCTGCCAATTATAGAGATGCTAATACGACTCTTTTAAACGGGGCTCTTGTATCTTTGGATTCAAAAACAGGAGATATTTTAGCACTTGTCGGCAGTGTTGACTATAAAAAGAGTTCATACAACAGAGCTACTCAAGGTCGCCGTCAGCCGGGTTCTGCGTTTAAGCCTTTTATATATCAAGTTGCAATAGATTTAGGCTATTCCGGAGCAACCGAACTAGTAGATATGGCTAGAACATATACATACGAAAAAGACGGTGAAGAGCAAAAGTGGCAACCAAAAAACTATGAAGAGGATTATGAGGGATTAATGACTCTTAGAGAGGCGCTTGTTCACTCTAGAAATTTAGCTACTATAAATCTAGTCAGTGATATCGGACTAACACAGATTTTAAAAGAGTTTAAAAAATTCGGTATAGAGAATTTGCCGCCCAATCTCTCTCTTGCACTTGGGACAATCTCTCTCTCACCGCTTCAGTTAGCAAAATACTATACCTCTTTTGCAAACTCCGGAGTTCAAGTCGAGCCTAATCTTATAAGGTATATAGATAAAAAAGCGACTACGGTTTATGAGAAAAAAGAGCAGACGCGCTATATTACAAAAGATACGCAAGCCTATATTATGACAGCTATACTCAAAGACGTAGTAGAGAGAGGAACAGGAAAACAAGCAAAAGTAAAAGGGATAGAATTAGCCGGAAAAACCGGAACGACAAATAATAATATCGACGGCTGGTTTGCAGGATATTCACCTACTATAGAGACTGTTGTATGGTTTGGAAACGATGATAACTCCCCGATGCATAAATTAGAGACAGGCGGAAGAGTCGCGGCACCTGCTTTTTCAATGTATTATGAGAATGTATTAAGACTTTATCCACAGATTCAAAGAACATTTGAAGCTCCTGCAGGCATTATGGAGGTTGTTATAAACGGTAAAAAAGAGTATTTTAGCGATATTTCAAAACCGCCTCGCGCGGAGACGGAAATTAACGCTCAGGAGAAGCTTCTCTTCTAGCTCTTAATATTTGTCACGCACGATATTATGGCAACGAAAACATGCATGTTCTATGTATGTATAGGCTCTTTGAGACTCTTCTCTACGAACAATACCAGATTGGTTATGCTTGTTTTCAATAGCGTCTAAAATAATACCTACGTTGTAGCTTATAATCTGTGCACTCATAACAGCCTCATTTGCTTTATGCTGTTTATCTTTTGGCAGCATTGCCGAGAACTTCTCTTTTGTGCCTAGCAAATCTTGTGCATGTTCTGCAAAACGTTTTATAGACGTTCTCACACCCTCTTGGTCACTAGCTATAAATGCTCTTTGAACTTCGCTAAGTTCTGCATTAAGAAGAAGCATATTAGACTTTAAGTCGTATGCATTTAGAGACGTAAACAGTAGCGTTACTAAACCAGTTGCTATAATTTTTCTTGACATAATCAAATCCTTAATTTTATTATGATTTATTGTAGCATAATGTTTTTTGATTTTATTAGATATTGCTCAATTATCGGTTTATTTATACCAAAGAAAATAGATAGTAGAATAGATTGTATTCTAGGGAGATTATTTATGAGACAGATGGTTTTAACGGCATTTATATTTGCTACATGTTTAATTGCTGATGAAGCATATGACATTATAAAAAGGCTTGATGAAAATTTTAGAGGTAAAGATATCTACATGTTAATAAACATGAAGATAGTCTCTATGGGTCATGAAAGAGTTATGAAGATGCAGAGTTATTCCAAAGGGAGCAATAAAAGTTTCGTAAAAATAACTTACCCTCCAAAAGATGAGGGGATAACTTTTTTGAGTCTTGATAGGGAGATGTGGCAGTATGTTCCTAAAATTGAGAGAATCATTAAAATACCGCCCTCTATGATGCTTCAAAAATGGATGGGAAGCGATATAACCAATGATGACATGGTCAAGCAAAGTTCGATTGTGGAAGACTATACTCCAAAAATACTAAATAGAGACGGTAGTATAGTTACTATTGAACTAACGCCAAAAGAGAACGCTCCGGTAGTGTGGGGGAAAATCGTCACAAATATAGATACTGATACTTATACTTCAAACAAGGACGTTTTTTATGATGAAGAAGGAAAGGAGATTAGGTTTTTTATATACGATAAAGTGATGAAAATCGGCGATTATTATATACCTACATACTGGAGGGTTCAATCGTCAAATAAAAAAGATGAGTTTAGCGAGATTGTTTTGCAAGAGGTTAAGTACGATACGAAAATTTCTGATGAGTATTTTAGTAAAAGTGCATTAACAAGATTTTCAAGATAGCGAAAAATGTTTTCTCTTGCTCTTAAAAATATCCTCTTTTATAAAAACCGCTCTATAGCGACAATCGTACTTACTTTCATATCCGCTATGTTATTTGTAGCTTATGTCTCTTTGATGGACGGTTCTCATAAATCAATGCTTGAAAATTCACTCAAAATCTATACGGGTGCTATTGAAATATATAAAAAAGGGTACCGAGACATAGGCGGTAATGAGTATCTTATAGACGATGTAGAAGAAATTTCAAAAAAACTTTTAAAAATAGATGGCATAGAGATTTTTAGCGCAAGATATGAGACTTACGGACTGCTTTCAAACAAGGAGCAGTCTGCGGCTTCTATGGTTGGAGGAGTTGAACCTGATAAGGAGAGAGTTTTAAGTTCTCTTAGTTTGGCTCTAATAGAGGGAGAATTTTTAAAAGAAAATTCAAAAAACAGTATCTATATGGGTGTAGAACTTGCAAAGAAATTAAAACTACATGTAGGCGATGAGGTTGCGTTTATAGGCAGTGCAAGTGACAACTCGTTTGCGGCAGATATTTTTAAGGTTTGCGGAATATTTAAAACAGGTTTATTTGAGTTTGACTCTACTGCTTCTTTTGTCTCAAAAAACTATTTTGATAAGCTTATGAACTCTAAAAACAGAGCCTCTTATATAACTATAAAGGTAAAAAATTTAGATGATGTACAAAAGGTAAATAGTGAAATAATTAAGGTTTTAAATAGAGATGACTTGGAGTCTCTTACATGGAAAACTCTTATGGATACTATGGTTGAAGCTATGGAAGTAGATAGCATCTTTGGATATATCTCTTTATCTCTGTTTTTGGTAGTAATATTTTTTGTCGTAATGATTTACGGATTTGTCAATGTAAGTTCACGAATAAAAGAGTTTGGTATTTTAAGGTGTATCGGCTTGTCAAAATCAAAGATATTTTTGCTTCTTTTTTATGAAATATCTATGTTATCGACACTAGCAATTATAATAGTTGCTCCAATTGCTAGTTATATTTGCTACCATTACTCTATAAACCCGATTATAATAGATGGAATTGCCGACATGTATAAAGATTATGGAATCGTCTCAGATGAGATACCTTTTGATTTTAACATGTTTACAATACTTAGAAATCTAGCAGTAATATATCTACTTAATTTTTTAAGTATTTTTTATCCCTACATGTATATCAACTCGTTTAAACCGATAGAGGCATCAAAGCATGTTTAGCGTTATCTTTAAACTTGCATGGAAAAACTCTTTTTTAAGGGCTTCTCGCACACTTCTTGTCATAGTTATGATAGCCGTTAGTATGAGTATGATGCTTGGCATAAGCGGTATATATGATGGAATGATAGAGAATATGGCGGATAAAAATCAAAGAAGTGATAGCGGAGACATAAGCATCTATGCAAAAGAGTACAGAAGCCAAAAAGATATAAAATATAGAATAAATAGAGCCAAAGAGATAAGAGAAGAGATAAAAAATATAGACGGTGTCGAATCGACGGTATTAAGAGTAAAAGCTGAGGGTCTGCTCTCAACCGCTGAGAAATCATCTTTTGCTTCGATAATCGGCATAGATTTAAAAGATGAGCAGATATTTGGAAAATTTAGCGAATTTTTAAAAGACGGAGAGATTGATTTTAAAAACAGAGGTGCGCTTATAGGCATAGAGAGTGCAAAAAAGTTAAAAGTACGCATAGGCTCAAAAGTAGTATTTTCAACCCAAGATGTTAACAAGGAGATAAATTCTATTGCTCTTCGCATAAGAGGTATAATTCAAACAACAAATATAAATCTTGATAAAGGTGCAATTTTTGTTAATATTCAAGATGCTTCTAAATTTTTATCTCTTTTTGAAGGAGAAGCTATGCAAATCGCAGTTATGACAGAGGATAATGCAGTTTTTGAGAAGATAAAAAACAGATATCCCTACCTTGATGTAAAAAGTTTTTTAGAGCTAAATCCTATGATAAAACAGATGCAGGACATGACGCTTATTTTCAACTCTATAACTTTTTTTATAGTAATGGGGGTTGTTTTTGTCGGAATATTCGGTGTCATGTATGTGTCTATTCTTGATAGGATTCGCGAGTTCGGGATAGTGTTAGCGTTGGGTATGAACTATAAATATATAAGAGCGCAGATAATTTTAGAGTCTCTTGTAGTCGGTTTTTTAGGCTATCTTTTAGGTGCCGTTTTTGGGGCGGTAATATTGATTTACCTAAGAGATTACGGAGTTGATTTTAGCTCTTTTTCAGATGCGCTTGAGATGTGGGGGTATGAGGCAATAATATATGCAACTATAAAAGTTTCATATTTTACTGCTACTTTTATCGCAATAATAACTGCATCGCTTTTAAGCGTATTAATTCCTCTAAAAAAGATAAAAAAACTCCATCCAATAGATGTTATAAAGGCTGATGTATGATAAAACTCCAACATGTAAATAAATATTTTTATAAAAATGAAGCAAGAGAGATTCATGCGCTTTGCGATATTAATCTAACTATAGAAGATGGCGAATTTACGCTATTTAGCGGAGCTTCAGGGTGTGGCAAAACAACGCTTTTAAATGTTATAGGTGCACTTGACACCATAGATAGCGGTAAAATATTTTTTGATGAAAAGGAGATAAGTTTACTCAGTGAAGATGCACGAACAACTTTAAGGCTTAATGAGATTGGTTTTGTATTCCAAGCATATAACTTGATTCCAGTTCTTAGTGTTGAAGAGAATATCGGTTTTGTCATGAAGCTTCGCGGATTTAGCGATAAAGAGATAAAAAAAAGAGTTTTAGAAATCTCCGCTATGCTTGAGATAGATGATAAACTAAAATCTCTTCCAAACGCACTAAGCGGAGGACAACAGCAAAGAGTTGCAGTCGCACGTGCAGTTGCCGCAAAGCCGAAAATCATTTTAGCGGATGAGCCTACCGCAAATCTTGACTCTAAAAACTCGCAAAAACTCATGAATATGATGAGAGAGCTTAACGAAAAAGAGGGTGTAAGCATACTATTTGCTTCACATGATGAACTGATTTTAAACAGTGTAAGGCGTGTTGTAAAACTAAACGACGGAGTGATAGTAGATGATTAAAAAGCTACTACTATTTTTATTTCTGTTCTTACATGTAGTTTATGCTGATTTTGAGTATAAAGTTAATAATACGAATATAACTGTTGCACAAGAATCATACATGTATAACTATAACAGATTAAGACTCTATGGTAATTATAACGAGGGCGGTTACTTCGGTACTATAATAGCAGACGGTATTAACTATTTTGGAGATAATTATATAGGCTCAGATGAATTTAACTCTTTAAAATTGATACACTCAGATACTGCATTTAAAACACAAAGCAGTTTTGAAAACTATGCAAACGGCTCTATAAATGCAAAGATATATAGACTTTACGGAGGTTATGGGGATGCTAAAAATAGAGTCATAATCGGTCTGCAAAATATAAATATGGGAGTAGGACATATATGGTCGCCTGTGAATCTTTTTAACCCTAAAAATAGTTTTGCACTAGAGAGTGATGAGGTTTTTGGCGTTGCGGCTCTCTCATATACCAGATATCTGGATGCAACTTCAAGCATAACGGTTGTAGCTGCACAAAAAGAAGATGAGACTATAAAGTGCGGTGCAAGATATAAACTCCTTACAAGATTTGGAGATATTGCCTTAGATGTTATTGCCTCGGATAATATTAACATGTTAGGGTATGAGATGGAGTCAAATTTGGCAGATACCGGAGTCGTACTTAGAAGTGAGATTGCCTATATAAAAAATAGCATTAAAACTCAACTCGGCACTGATGATATAGAGTATTTTCAGGCAATTTTCGGAGGAGAGTACGGTTTTGAAAACGGTTTAAATATAACGATAGAAGCTCTTTACAGTTCTGAGAAATTTCTATATAAAGATATACTGTTAAATTTTAAAAGAGACATCTTATCAAGTATGACCTATTCTAACAAATATTTAGGAACTATGCTAAGTTACAGTTTTAATATTTTTTTAGACGCTTCGCTCTTGTATGTAGAGAGCTTCAATGGAAAAGATTCACGCTTTATAGCACCTGCAATTACATATACGTTAAATGATTATAACTCTTTTATACTTGGTGCACAGATACAAAGCAAAGATAATGAGAACGAGTTTGGAATGAGTGGAGATAGATACTACGTAAAGTGGAGTTTGTCGTTTTGATTTTATAGAGCCAAAGGGTATTTACTTCCTTTGGCGGATAAATTAATGAAATGCTCTGTTTAATGCGCAAAAAAGCGCTTTAACCGAGGCGGTTGCTATGTCGTTATCTGCACCTACTCCAAAGCAAGAGAGTGTCTCTTTGGTCTGAATTTCAATATAAGCTATAGCTTTTGCAGAACTTTGATGACCGCAAGAGTGTTCATAGTATGAGTTGATTGTAAAATCATTTTTATAATCTTTCATTAAAGCATTTTTACATGCATCAACAGGACCATTACCTTCTCCTTCTGCAATAACATTTTTGCCGTTACAGTTGTATGTCAAAGTACATTTTGATATGCCTTTTACGGAAGTTACGGTAAAGTCGCTTAAAGATATATGCTCCTTTATATCAAGATAATTATCTTTAAAAATTTCTAGTATTTCATTTGCACTTAGCTCTTCGCCTTTTTTATCGCTTACTTCCTGAACAAGTTTTCCGACTTCAGGATGCATTGCTTTTGGAAGCTGATAACCGAAATTTTTCTCCAATATATAAGCAACTCCGCCTTTGCCTGATTGTGAATTTATACGTATGATACTCTCATAACTTCTGCCGACATCCTCTGGGTCTATCGGCAAGTACGGAACTTCCCAAAATGTATCCCCGCTTGATTTTCTATAAGCAAGACCTTTGTTTATAGCGTCTTGATGAGAACCTGAAAATGCCGTATAAACCAATTCTCCTACGTAAGGGTGTCTTACATGTGTCTCTATTTCGGTACATTTTTCTACAATATCCAAAACTTCATTCACATTGCTAAAATCAAGTTTAGAATCAATCCCCTGAGTCGTCATATTAAGAGCAAGAGTTATAATGTCAACATTTCCTGTTCTCTCACCGTTACACAAAAGTGTTCCTTCAACTCTATCAGCACCTGCTAAAAGCGCCAACTCAGTTGCAGCTACGCTTGTTCCTCTATCGTTATGAGTATGCGTAGATATTATTACGTTTTCTCTGTTATGCAAATGTTCGCTCATCCACTCAATCTGGTCTGCATATACGTTAGGAGTAGCTACTTCTACCGTCGCAGGCAAGTTAATGATAACTTTTCTATCACTGCTTATTCCCCATCGAGCAGTTACGGCGTTACATATACGAGCCGCAAACTCTAACTCTGTTCCTGTAAAACTCTCAGGAGAGTACTCTAAGAAAATTTTACCATCAAAATCTTTTTCATATTTTTTGACTAAGTCAATACCTTCTTCGGCAAGTTGTATAATCTCTTCTTGAGTTTTGCCAAAAACAATTTTACGTTGTGCAACGGAAGTAGAATTGTAAAGATGTACGGTTGCTTTTTTTACGCCTTGTAATGCTTCAAAAGTTTTAGCAATTAAGTGCTCCCTTGCTTGAACTAACACTTGTATAGTTACATCATCTGGAATAAGTTTATCGTTAACCAAACGGCGTAAAAAATCAAATTCTACTTTTGATGCGGAAGGGAAACCAACCTCTATTTCTTTAAATCCGAGTTTTAATAAGAGTGCAAAAAGTTCAAGTTTTTTATTCATATCCATCGGGTTTATAAGTGCTTGATTACCGTCACGTAAATCAACACTGCACCACGCAGGAGACGATGTAATAGTTTTAGCAGGCCATTTTCTATTTGGCAAATCTATTTGCGGATATGGGCGATATTTGCCCTCTTGGATTTTGTTCATCAAAATACCTTTTAACTTGAATTTTAATAACGCACTCTTATATACGGTTATTATTTTGAAATTATAGCAAATTTGTGATTAGTTGATTGTTTGAAAAGTTGGATAATCCCGCAAAAAAGCGGGATTTAATTTTTTAGCAAGAGTAAGTTGTTTTAAACTCGTAAGCAGTCGGACGACTCTCATCCGGCCAGATTTGTCTCTCAAACATATAATGTTGGTAATCATCAATAAATGTTTTTGTAAATACCGGGCTTAAAAATGAGTGATTAGCTATAAGAGCTTCAGTTGCTTCACGTAAAGTATGAGGCATTTGAGGAATGCCTTTTTCACGAATCTCATCAAGGCTTAATTCAAATAAATCTTCATCCATAGGTCCAACAGGAACAGTTTTATTTTTAATACCGTCAAGCCCAGCCATCATCATTGCTGAAAATGCTAAGTATGGGCAAGAAGTTGAATCCGGGAATCTCATCTCGATACGAGTAGCTTTTTCGCCTGCACCGTATGGGATACGACAAGATGCTGAACGATTTTGCATAGAATAAGTTAATATACTTGGAGCTTCAAATCCAGGAATAAGTCTTTTGTATGAGTTAGTCGAAGGATTAGTAAGTGCCGCAACCGCTTTAGCATGTTTAAATATACCGCCGGCATAGTGAAGAGCCATTTCAGAAAGATTAGCATAATTTCCCTCTTCATAGAAAAGGTTTTTACCGTTTTTCCATAGTGATTGGTGAACGTGCATACCGTTTCCGTTATCTCCAAAAAGAGGTTTTGGCATAAATGTTGCAGTTTTACCGTTTAAGTGAGCAACCATTTTGATTACATATTTTAGTTTTTGAACATTGTCTGCTGCACCTACGATATCAGAGAAAACTATACCGATTTCACCTTGACCTTGAGCAACTTCATGGTGACCAAGAACTACTTCTAAGCCGACTTGCTCTAAAACTTGCATCATTTCAGCTCTTAAATCAACTTGCGTATCAATCGGCGATACTGGGAAATAACCACCTTTAACACCACCGCGGTGACCTGTATTATAACCGTCTGCATAGTGAGTATTTGAGTTCCACTCACCCTCTTCAGTATCGATTCTATAACCTGCTTCATTCATATTATCGATGATTCTTACGTCGTCAAAAATAAAAAATTCATTTTCAGGTCCAAAGTATGCTGCGTCTGCTATACCTACAGATTCTGCATGTTTAAGTGTTGCTTTGGCAATAGAACGAGGACATTTTTCGTACATTTGACCTTTATAAATATCATATACATCACAAAAAATAATTATAGTAGGGTCTGCAGTAAATGGATCTAAAAACGCTGTAGGAATGTCTGCTTTTAAAAGCATATCAGACTTGTTAATTGGCTGCCATTTCTCAATAGATGAACCGTCAAACGGGAAACCGTTTGTTAAATTTCCTTCATTTACAGCACTTGCTCTATATGTAACGTGGTGCCATGTACCTTTTAAATCAGTAAATCTTAAATCAACAAACTGAACATCGTTCTCTTCGCAAAAAGCAAAATATTCTTCTATGTTGTTTACAAATTTTCCCATAATCATATCTCCTGTATTTTATTAATACGTAGTATACCTTATTAATTTATGAAACAAAAATCTTAAGTGATTAAATTTTAATCAGTTTTAATATTTGTGTAAAAAAAAGTTTTTTAATAAAAATATTAATTAAAAAGCCTAATCTCTCCGCCTTGTCTAGCATACATCATAAGGTTCGCAATATTTACGCTTCTATCACACGATCTCTCAAGTTTTCTTAAACTTGCCAACACCCGCACATATTCTATTGACAGCTCTTTTTCGTCTATTATTTTGTTTAATATCTCTTTTTCAAGGATAGAAAATAAATCGTCATTCATACTCTCTTCGACAAGCACTTTTCTATAATTATCCTCATAATTGCAATCATCACTTTGTTTAAAGCACTCTAAAATATATTTTAGAGCATTGATACTACTTTTATGCAAAAGAACAATGCTCGGTTTTAAAGCGTTAAGATCACAATCGCTAGTAACATGTTCACGCATACTGCGAGCATATTTTTTGACACCCTCTCCAATGCGTATAAGCTCATTAGTCATTTTCAGATATGCAACTAAAAAACGAAGCTCCTTAGCTTCGGGTCCATAAAGAGCAAAAGTTTTGATTATTTCATTGTCAATATCATCGCCCTTCATGCCGATATGCTCAAGAATAGTTCCAACCTCTTTGAATTTAGCTAAATCCGCACTTTGGTACGCTTCTAAGCACAACTCATTTGCAGCTGTAATATTTTCTAAAAGAGTAGATATTTTCTCTTTGATATTATCGATTTTTATATCATATTTTGTTAGCATTTTAATCCTTTGTTATCAACCGAATTTTCCGGTAATGTACTCTTCGGTTAGTCTCTCTTTTGGTGTTACAAATAACTCTTCGGTTCGACCTAGCTCTACGAGCTCTCCTAGATACATAAACCCCGTATAATCGCTAACACGCGCCGCTTGTTGCATATTGTGCGTAACTATAATAATAGAAACTCTCTCTCTAAGCTCCACAATTAACTCTTCAATCCCTGCCGTAGAAATCGGGTCAAGCGCGGAAGTAGGCTCATCAAAAAGCAGAACTTCAGGCTCAACTGCTACTGCTCTTGCAATACATAATCTCTGCTGTTGACCGCCGGAGAGTCCGCTTGCATCATGTTTTAGTCTATCTTTAACCTCATTCCATATTGCAGCATCTTTAAGTGCTTTTTCTACTCTGCCACTAAGTTCTGTTTTGTTTTTTATCCCCTGAAGTCTCATACCGTAAGCAACATTGTCAAAAATACTCATAGGGAAAGCCGTAGGTTTTTGAAAAATCATTCCTATTTGGATTCTTAGTTTTATTAAATCCTCTTTAGGGATTAAAATATTTCTATCTTTAAAGAGAATCTCTCCGTTGTATTTATTACCGGGATATAAGTCGTGCATACGGTTAAAACTTCTTAAAAGTGTTGTTTTGCCGCACCCTGATGGTCCAATTAAAGCGGTAATATTATGCCTTGCTATAGGCATTGTCAGTTTTTTTATGCTAGGTGCATCTGCACCTGCATATGTAAATTCAAAATTTTTAACTTCAAGTGCTTTTTGCTCATTTATTTCAACAATAGTTGCCATTATTTGCCTTTTTTCTTTAATAAAAATAGTCGTCCTAATATGTTTAGAGTTAAAATAAACATACTAAGTATAAACGCTGCAGCCCATCCGAGTTTTTGCCAATCTTCATAAGGGCTAGTTGCATAATTGTAAATTGTAACAGTGAGTGAAGCCATGGGTTCACTCATATTAGTATTTAAAAAGTTATTATTAAAAGACGTAAAAAGAAGCGGTGCGGTCTCTCCTGCAACACGTGCTACGCCTAGTAAAATACCTGTTAATATTCCCGCTTTTGCACCTCTGTAAACGACTTGTATAATAACTTTATATTTTGGAGCGCCAAGTGCAAACGCTGCTTCACGCAGAGTTGAAGGTACAAGCTGTAACATATCATCAGTCGTCCTTAAAATTATAGGAATCATAATAATAGTAAGAGCAATTGAACCTGCCCAGCCGCTAAAATGACCCATAGGTGCAACAACAATCGCATAGACAAATGCCCCTATAACTATACTAGGGGCACTCATCATTATGTCTGATATATCTCGAATTATTTCCGCAAGTTTAGATTTTTGTCCATATTCGCTAAGATAAGTACCTGCTAAAATACCAAATGGAACACCAAAGAGTGTTGCATAAGAGACAATTATCAGCTGACCTATAAGAGCATGTTTTAAACCACCGTTAATATTGCCGGGAGGAGCACCCTCTTGCATAAATATCGTTGCACTAATGGCATCAAGCCCATTTGCCACTAAAACGCTAAGTATCCACAGCAGAAAACATATCCCTATTATTGCTGATAGAGTAGATAAGACCATAACAATATTATTAATTAAAATTCTTTTTTGAGTGTGAGTCATTATGCAATCCTTTTTCTTCTAAGGAAGTAGAATTTTGCGATAGAGATAATAGAAAAGCTAATAACAAGCAGTAAAAGAGATAGTTCAAACAAAGATGAATAGTAAAGCGTGCTATCGGCTTCTGCAAACTCATTTGCAAGAGTTACGGGAATAGAAGTTGCGGGCTGTGTTAAATCTGCTGAAATTTTATGCACATTACCCATTACAAAAGTGACCGCCATTGTCTCGCCGATAGCGCGACCTAGTGCTAAAATGAATGAGCCGATGATTCCGGCTTTTGCGTAAGGGATAATAATATCTTTAACGACATCCCATTTAGTTCCACCAAGGGCATAAGCTGACTCTTTTAAGATGTCAGGCGTCGTGTTCATAGCATCACGGGTAACTGCCGCCATAAAAGGAAGTATCATGATTGATAGAACGATTCCCGCCGTAAGCATACTGATACCGATGCCGCCGAATATATCGCGGATAATAGGAACAAAGTAAAAAAGTCCCCACATACCGTAAATAACAGAAGGAATAGCAGCCAAAAGTTCTATTGATATGCCTGCGGGTGTTTTTAGTTTTACATGTGCTATTTCACTTAAAAAAATAGCAATACCTATGGAGACGGGAACAGCCATAATCATAGCTAGGAAAGTTGAAATGACTGAACCGTATATAGCCGGAAATGCACCGAATTTCTCTAAATTCGGTGCCCATTTTGTATCTACTATAAAACTAAAGCCGAATGCTTTTATTGATTCAAGCGAGTGCTCAAAAAGTACAACAAATATCCAAGCGACAAGCAAAAGCACCACAAGGGCAATAATTTTTGTTGAGTGGGCAAAAACTTTATCAATAAAATTGTTCAACTTAATATACCTTTTTAGAAAGTTGGGAATTTTATATTCTTTTGGTTACATGATGGTTACAGATATTCTGTATTGAAGATTTTATGAAGAAATATACATATATACTTATATACTTAGCTTATTTGGAGTGGTATTATGGAAGAAAAAAGAAGAGAAAAAGAAGATAGAAGAAAAGAGGACAAGGACAGAAGAAAGAAGGATAAAGAGGGGAAGGTAAGAGTTTGGATAAAAGAGGAAACTATTGCTTATGAAGAGGAGCTTAAAAAATTGCAAGTTGAGCTTTTAAAGTTTCAAAATCACGTTAAAGAGGCAGGTCTTAAAGTTTTGATAATCTTTGAAGGACGTGATGCCGCCGGTAAAGGTGGAACCATTAAGAGAATAACCGAACATCTAAATCCAAGGGGGGCAAGGATTGTTGCGCTTGCAAAGCCTAGTAATCAAGAGTTAACGCAATGGTATTTTCAAAGATATGTACAGCATCTTCCAGCAGCAGGGGAGATAGTGCTTTTTGACAGAAGCTGGTATAACAGAGCAATGGTTGAGCCGGTCATGGGATTTTGCACACAGAGACAGCACCATAAGTTTTTAAAAGATGCTCCAGCTTTTGAAAAAATGATAGCAGAAGAAGATATAAAGATTTTTAAATTTTATTTTTCCGTATCTAAAAAAGAGCAGGCAAAAAGATTTCAAGAGAGAGAAAATGACCCTCTAAAACAGTATAAGCTATCTCCCGTAGATAAAGAGTCGCAGAGACTATGGGATGAATATACATTGGCCAAGTTTATGATGCTTAGTGCTACACATGCAGAGGTGGCACCATGGACGATTGTCAAAAGTGATGACAAGAAAAAAGCTAGATTAAATGCAATAAAACATATTTTAAATTTTGTGGATTATCCGGATAAAATCAAAGACAGCGAGATAATCGTCGATAAAAATATTATCGTATATGGAAGAGATGAAGCAATAGCGATGGAAAAACAATTTAAATTTTCCATAAAGTAAAATCTTTTTGTAATCGCAGCGTAACATTACAGTTTTATACTTTCGTATCTCAAACACAAAAAGGTACGAAAATGTTAAAAAAATTAGCTTTAGCTGCACTTGTTACGGCAGCTTCAATAAGTACGTCATTTGCATCTGACAAAATAAACGGTGCGGGTGCAACTTTCCCTGCCCCGTTATATTATGATTGGGCTTTTAGCTACAAAAAAGATACAAAAAATCTTGTGAACTATCAGTCAATCGGCTCAGGCGGTGGAATCAAGCAAATTGCTAAAAGAACCGTGGATTTCGGTGCATCTGATGAAGCTCTTGATACAAAAAATCTTGCTAAAGATAATCTATATCAATTCCCTGCTGTAATCGGTTCTATCGTGGTTGCATTTAACGTAGAGGGCATAGCTGATGAGACGCTAAAACTTAAAAATGAAGTAGTTGCGGATATATTTGCAGGAAAAATTACAATGTGGAATGACCCTGCTATCGTTGCAGACAACCAAGGTCTTAAACTTCCAAACCAAAAAATCACTGTAGTTCACCGTTCAGACGGAAGCGGAACAACGTTTAACTTTACATACTACCTAGCGCATGTTTCTAAAAACTGGAAAGAGAATTTTGGAACGGGCAAGGCGGTTGACTGGGCTGTAGGTATCGGCGGAAAAGGTAATGAAGGTGTGACAAGTATGATTAAGCAGACCCCTTTCTCAATAGGTTATATCGAAAACGCATATAAAGAGAAAAACAACCTAAGTGCGGCTGTTTTAACTACTGCAAACGGAAAATGGGTAAAAGCAATAGAAGAGAATTTTAAAGCTGCTGCAAAATACGCTACATGGACAAAAGATAAACATTTCCACTCTGTTTTGGCACTTCAAGAGGGTGATACATCTTATCCTATAGTAGCTGCTACATTCATTCTTCTTCCTAGAGAAGGCGGCGAAATGAACAAAAAAGTAATAGATTTTTTTGATTATGCGTTTAAAAACGGTGATGAGTCTGCTAAAAAGTTAGGCTATATTCCTCTTCCCGAAGAGACTAAAAACATGATTAGAGAATATTGGGCAACTAATATTAAATAGTCACTGCATCTCATTTATTTATCTCCTAAAGGCTCTTGTTACTACTATTGCAAGAGCCTCTCCTATTAAAAAATATTCATAGAAAACAGATTCATTACAAGCAAACTTTATATCTTACATGTAGAGATTAAAAATAAAAAAAAAAGCATTTTAAAAAGTAAATGAATGGATAACTTTGTAATCTTTATGTAACCTAAGCATTTTATAATTCTCCTACAAAAAAACAAGGGAATAAAAATGAAAAAAATCGTTTTATCGACTATAGCTGCTTTAGCGGTTAGCGCGACTAGCTTGAGTGCTGCACAGCAGTTTTACGTAGATGACAAAGGTCAAGTATTTACTACATCTGCTGCAGATCGTATTGCTATAAAAAGTGATGAGACTTCAGTTTTCTCAAAAAGCTCAAAGTTAGAGTTTAGCGGTACTCACTATTTAGGTTTTGTTAATAAAGATATGAAAAGCGGAGATACGACTAATAATTTTGAAATGCGCAGAAACTATGTTCAAGTAAAAGCATATGTTATGGATGACCCTAAAAGTTATCTACGTGTAACGTTAGACGCAACATACTCAAATTCAACGGCTAACGGTGAAGGGCATGCTAATGCTTATGTGAAATACGCTTATTTATACTTAAACAACATTTTACCTTATACGGGTGTTGAATTCGGTATGGCTCACCGTCCTTGGATTGATTATGAGGAGCATCAAGGTTGGTGGATGCGTTCTATCTCTAAAGTATTCGTAGAAGCAGATGAAGCGGCACACCTTACTAACTCGGCAGACTTGGGTGTTAACTTTAAAACAAAAACTCCTTATTTTACATCAGAAGTAGGTATCTTTAACGGTGAAGGTTACCACGGTACTAACGATAGTAGCGGTGCAAATGATGAAGAGTTAGGAGACGGTGTATCTGCTGAGTGGAGATTTACTGCTGCTTTACTTGGAAATGGCGATAAAAAGAGAAAACCATTAAAAGATACATATTTTGATGCATCATTCTTTGGTCAATACAATATGGACAACTCTCATAATGCTTCCTCATTAGGCAAATCTGAGGATTATAAATTTTATGGTCTGCATACTGTTTATAACATGCCTTCTTTCTTAATTGCTGCTCAGTATGTGACTTCTGATAACGATTTGGCAAATGATAGCAACTGGAATGGACAAGGTTATTCGGTAAACGGTACATATCGTTTTGGCGAAAAGAAAGAGTTTTCTGCTTTTGCTCGTTATGATGAGTGGGAAAATGAAAACACAACGACAGGTGTAATTTCTTCAACTGAAAAAAATGCTATCTATGGTGTTGCATGGCAACAAAATAAAAACTTTAAATGGTTGCTCTCAGGTCAATCGTATAACATTCAAGAAAGCAATTCTAAAGATTGGGATTCTGTAATGCTTACTGCAGAGGTTCATTGGTAGGATTTAAATCTTCACAACTATTTTTCTCTTTTCTCTCCTTCATGGATATAAAGTCATTACGGCTTTATATCTCTATTTTTACATGTAAATAGCTCTTTTACCTCATTTATAAAGTGGTACTTACTTAGAATTAATACAATATAAACATCATTTTAGATAAAATATCAAAATTTTATGCATTACTTAATCGGAGCAATTTATGAACAGTGCCAAATATATTTGGATGAATGGGGAGTTTAAAGCGTGGAATGATGCTCAAACTCATGTTTTATCTCACACGCTACACTATGGAAACGGTGTTATAGAAGGAACTAAAGCGTATAAAACAGCTAAAGGTTACGCTATTTTTCGACTAAACGACCATACAAAAAGATTGAAAGAGTCTGCAAAAATGACTCTTATGGATATTCCTTACAGCGTCGAAGAGATGAATCAAGCTCAAATAGAACTCTTAAGAAGAAATGAGTTCCAAGGCGACAATGTCTATATTCGCCCGTTTGCTTTTTTAGGATACGGTGTTATGGGTGTTTACCATAAAAATGCTCCGGTAGAGACCGTAATGGCAGCATGGGAGTGGGGTGCTTATCTTGGAGAAGAGGGTATGCAAAAAGGTATAAAATTAAAAATTGTATCTATGACAAGACCTGCAAACACGTCAAACATGGGTAAAGCAAAAGCTACTGCAAACTACTTGAATTCTCAAATGGCAAAATATGAAGCGATTGATTGCGGATATGAAGAAGCTCTTTTACTTGACGATCAGGGTTATGTAGCAGAAGCAAGTGGAGCTAGTTTCTTCATGGTAAAAAACGGTGTTCTTATAACTCCTCCAAATGATAACTCTTTAGAGTCTATTACTCAAAAAACAGTAATAGAAGTAGCTCAAAATATGGGTATAAAAGTTGAACGTCGCCGTATTTCAAGAGAAGATGTTTATGTGGCAGACGAAGCATTTTTAACAGGAACTGCTGCAGAAATTACGCCTGTACGTATAATAGATGCTAGAGAGATAGGGTGTGGAGCTCGTGGCGAGATGACAGAGAAGTTACAAAGTACATATTTTGATATAGTATTTGGACGTAACAAAGAGTATGAGCACTATTTAACATATATATAAACAAGGAATAAAAAAATGAATGACAGGATTACAATGGCATCTGATATGAACGATTATTTTAACAAAAAAAAGAGTGAAGAGAGCAGTTTTACAAAAAAATCTTCCGGCGGTGGCGGCGGTGGAAACACTCCTCAAATGCCAAAGATAGATTTTAATTTTGGTGGAGGAAAAGCAGGATTCGTCTATTTTTTAGTAGCAGTGATAGTTCTTTTAATTTTAGCAAAACCTTTTACGATTATTGAAGAGGGAGAGCGAGGAATTTTAAGCACAAATGGTAAATATCAAGATCAAGCTCTTCTTCCCGGACTTCATTTTATTTTGCCTGTAATTCAAAAAGTTTATGTTGTTGACACAAAGGTGCGTATTATTAACTATGCATCCAGTATTGAAGCAGGAACTGGTAGTATAACATCAGGCATTGGGGTAAAACCTGCTATTACTGTTCTTGATAAGCGTGGTTTACCGGTTTCGATAGAACTAACTGTTCAGTATAGACTAAATGCACAGTATGCTGCACAAACTATTTCAAACTGGGGTTTTAGCTGGGAAGATAAAATTATAAATCCTGTTGTAAGGGATGTTGTTCGTAACGTTGTCGGTAAATATGATGCAGAGTCGCTTCCACAACAAAGAAATGTTATAGCTGATGAGATTGATAAAGGTGTGAGAGATAGTGTAACAAGTCTTCAAAATTCTCCTGCAGACCTTCAATCTGTTCAACTTCGTGAGATAGGTTTGCCTCTAAAAGTAAAAGAGCAGATAGAGCGTGTTCAAGTTGCAAAACAAGAGGTTCAAAAAGCTGAACAAGATGTACAACGTGCAAAACAAGAAGCTCTTAAGCGTGCAGCTGAAGCAGAAGGTGTTGCTCAAAAAGCTAGAATTGAGGCACAGGGTATTGCTGATGCCATTACGATTGATGCAGATGCAAAATCAAAAGCAAACTATTTGATTTCAAAATCATTAACTACTCAATTGCTTCAGCTAGAACAGATTCAAGTTCAAGGAAAGTTTAACGATGCTCTTCGCGAAAACAAAGATGCTAAAATTTTCTTAACGCCTGGCGGTTCAACCCCAAATATCTGGGTTGATATGAAGGATGCTAAACAGAGAACTTCAACGACCGAATAAGTATAGATATGCAAGAAATAATTAATAAAATAGACTGGCAAAAAATAGATCTTTTGCCGGTTATTGTTCAAGATATTCAAAATAACGAAATTTTAATGATGGCTTACATGGATAAGCAGGCTTTAGAACTATCACTCTCCACTAAAATTGCTCACTATTTCTCAAGAAGCAAGCAACGTATATGGAAAAAGGGAGAGAGCAGCGGACATATTCAAAAGATAGACTCTTTTTATATTGACTGCGATAACGATACCCTTCTTATCAAGGTAGTGCAAGAAGGAGTAGCTTGTCATACCGGTCGCCGCTCTTGCTTTTTCACTGAACTTCAAAGCGGTAAAATTAACTTTGAAGTTGAAATAAGCACTCAAGCACATTATGGTGTAATAGATACTCTTTATCATACTATCCAAGATAGAAAAACAGCAGACCCTCAAACTTCATGGACGGCAAAGCTTTTAAGCAAAGGTGATAATACGATTTTAAAAAAGGTCGTAGAAGAAGCAGGAGAATTTAGTTTTGCATATAAAGATAATGATGAGAAAGAGATAGTATATGAAGCTGCAGATTTAACATACCATGTATTAGTAGCACTTGCCGCAAAGAATATATCTCCAGATAGAGTCAAGCAAGAGCTGGCTCGCAGATTTAATATAAGCGGGATTGCAGAAAAAAACTCAAGAGACGGCTAAAACAATTATGGAAATAGTAACCGAATTTATAAAAGAACTTATAATTTACGACTACATGTTATTTGGCGGTGTGTTGGTTGTTTTTCTTCTGTTTATGATTTTAGGAATAGTTTTTAGGCATAAAACAGTATTAGCACTCTCTCTTATACTTTTTTCATTTATATTTTTAATTGTCGGTTCAATATTTGGATATATTGAGATGCATAAATTTTTGTTTAAAAATACAACTGCAATTACCAGCCAAAAAAAATTAACTTTTACCAAAGCAGTTGTTATTGAAGGAACTATAAAAAATATATCCAAAAGAGATTTCCAAAGTTGTAAAATAACTGCTAAAGTTTATAAGTTAACTCCTAATGAATTTAAAAATTATGTATTAAAACTTAAACCTATTAATAAAATGTCGATTATTGAGAGTGATATTCTTAAAGATGAAGAACGAGAGATAAAGATAATAGTAGAACCCTTTGTCTATGTGGGAGATTATAATATAACTTTGGGAGCTGATTGCAGATGATTACCTTGTTTAATTACTGGCACTATATAGTTTTATCTATTTTATTAGTTGGATTAGCGGGTGGTTTGCTGGTTGCATTTAAGCAAGAGGATAAAAAACTTAAATCACAAATGATAGTAGTTTTTTTAATAATATTTTTGCTTATGAGTGTTTTTAGCATGTTTATGGTTGATAAATATACCAAAGAGGTAAAACTTTATAAACTAGAAAACAGAAGAATGCTAGATTTAGAGAAGATTATGTACAGCGGTGTAGTGAAAAATGAGGGAAATCATGAAATAGGCGAGGTTACCTTTGAAATTAAGTTAGTTAATAAGAATCTTGGTACCGCTGATATGAAAGCAGGCTCATTTTTCTCTCCGAGTGGCATTTTAAATTTTTTCACAGGCGGTTTTGGATTTGACAGACTGAGTAAGCCACAACAAATAACATATGAGTTTGTAGTAGCAAAAAATCTAAAACCCGGGCAGTCACAGGATTTTAGAGTATATTTCGACTATCCTCCCTACTTTAGAAGTGTTTCAGACTTCGCGAAAGTATATGCTCATTAATATTTAAGACCTAAAGGTTTTAACGCACTATTGATTTTTTTTATTTGACTGTTTTTATCTTTACACCACTGAGGAGATAATAGTGAATTGTCGTCAATTCCTGCCGTAACTCTTTGAACCGATACGTTTGAGGGCTTCATTTTTATAGACTCTATTAACACATCAAGATATTCGCTCTCAGATATCGGTATAAAAATTCCCTTAGTAAAATCATTTGCCAGAGCAGTTTTCTTTACTACATACAGCGGATGGTATTTTACAGAGTCAATCCCCCAACTATAAGCTACTTTAGCAGTATGGAGCATCATATCTCTGTTTTCATCGGGCAGACCGAATATTAAATGTCCACAAACATTTAAACCTTTTGCTTTGGCTTTTAAAATCCACTCTTTTACGTTTTTGCTGTCATGTCCGCGGTTAATTTTTTGAAGAGTTTCGTCATATATTGATTGAATTCCAAACTCTATCCATATCTCTTTTTCTTTGTTTAGCGTCGCAAGATATTCAAGTGTCTCTTCCGTTATACTATCCGAGCGTGTTCCTATGCTAAGCCCTATTACGTTTTCAAATGAGAGTGCTTTATCATAAAGAGCCTTAAGTGTAGAAAACGGCGCATAAGTATTTGTAAAGGATTGAAAATAAACCAAAAATTTTTGTGCGCCGTATTCTACATGTTGTCTTTTGCTAATAGCTTCAAACTGCATCTCGAGCTGTTTTAGTTGTTTGTCGAGGTAAGGGTTTTCTTGGGAAGTTAGATTTAAATGAAACCCTTTTAGTTCTTTTGTTTCGCCGGTGCTTGCACTAAAAGAGTCATTTTCACAAAAAGTACATCCACCTTTGGCAATTGTCCCATCAATATTTGGACATGTAAATCCAGAGATATTAATGCCGACTTTATAAACTTTGCAACCAAACTTATCTTTTAAGTAGTTGCCAAAGGTGTAGATTTGTTTCATTAAACTATATATTTTCCTGTAAAGCAAGCAGTACAGTAGTTTTCTTCTTTTGTATTTACGCTTCTAAGAAGAGATGCTTCATCCAGATAAGCTAACGAGTCTGCTTCAATAAATTTGCATATATCGTCTTGAGACATATTAGCAGCAATAAGTTTATCTTTGTTAGGCGTATCAACACCGTAAAAACATGGATCTGTAGTAGGAGGGCTTGAGACTCTCATGTGAACTTCGCTAGCTCCGGCTTCTTTTAGCATTCTAACTATTCTTTTTGAAGTCGTACCGCGAACAATTGAGTCATCCACTACAATTACTCTTTTGCCTTTTATTATATCAATCATCGGCGAGAGTTTCATCTTAACTTTTAAATCTCTCATCTCTTGGGTAGGTTCAATGAAGGTTCGTCCTATATAGTGATTTCTCATAATTCCCATCTCATAAGGAATCCCACTCTCTTGAGCATATCCTATAGCAGCAGGAACACCGCCATCAGGAACCGGAATTACCATGTCTGCTTCAACAGGTTTTATACGTGCTAGTTCTATACCCATATTTTTTCTAGTTTGATAAACCGACTGACCAAATACTTTTGAATCAGGTCTGGCAAAGTAAACATACTCAAATATACAGTGTTTTGGAGTCGGCTCAAAAACTTTTATACTCTCAGGTTCTTTGTTCTCATCAAAAATCAAAAGTTCACCGGGCTCAACATCTCTTATAAACTCTGCTCCGACAAGATCAAACGCACATGTTTCACTTGCAACTATATAACCTCCGTTTGGCAGTTTTCCTAAACTTAAAGGGCGAAAACCGTGGCGGTCTCGCATTGCAAACATCTTTGTTCTGCTTAAAAAGACAAGTGAAAAAGCACCCTCAATTCTCTGTACAGCATCTATAATTCTATCAAGCAGTTTTCTCTGTTCACTTTTTGCAATAAGATGGATAAGATTTTCGGTATCCATAAAAGTTTGAAATATGGCACCTTTATCAATAAGCTTGTTACGAATCTCTTCTGCATTTGTAAGATTTCCGTTGTGAACAATAGCCATCTCGCCCAAATCATACCTTGCAAATACAGGCTGAGCATCTAAAATAGAATCATCCCCCGCAGTTGAGTAGCGAGTATGACCTATTGCACTTGAACCACTTAGAGTTTCAAGTTTTTTCTCATCAAAAACACGCATAACCAAACCGCGCTTTTTAATAGTATGGAGTTTTTTCCCATCAGAAGAACTTATTCCGGCAGCTTCCTGACCGCGATGTTGAAGTGCATGCAGTGAAAAATAAGCCAGTTTAGAAGCCTCTTTATTACCGTAGATTCCTACAACCGCACATTTTTCATTAACATCTTCTAACACATTTTTCTCCTCGAGCGTACTGACATAAAATAATTATGGAATTATACTAAAACCAAAGTAAATTATAGTTGATTTAAATCTCTAAGCAATCACTAATAGAGTATAGTCCGGCTTCTTTGTCTGCTAACCACGATGCAGCTCTTATTGCACCTTTACTAAAAGTATTTCTAGAAGTTGCCGTATGATTTAACTCAATAAACTCTCCGTCGTTATAAAAACCTACCGTATGACGACCAACAATGTCTCCGCCGCGAAGCGCCATTACCGCAATTTCATCTTTGGTTCTCTCTCCGATATTGCCGTCTCTTCCGCTTATGCGAACCTTATCAAGGCTAAGTCCTCGACCATGAGCTGCCGATTCCCCAAGAGTAAGAGCCGTCCCACTAGGAGCATCTTTTTTATGTTTGTGATGCATCTCTACAATCTCTATATCAAACCCTTCAAGAGCTGCTGATGCTTGATATACAATCTTGTTCAATAGAGCTACTCCCAAAGACATGTTTGTGGCATAAAGAATCGGCATATTTTCACTTGCCTGTTTAAGAAGATTTAGCTGATGAGTATTTAGCCCTGTTGTGCCAATTACCAGTGGTTTTGGAGTTTTTATTGCCGCTTCAAGTAGTAATTCGCAAGCCTCAGGAAGTGAAAAATCTATAACTATATCACAAGCATTTAAAAATGATTTCATACTAGTGCTTACTAAAACTGAAGGGTCTATTGAGAAATTAAGAGAGTCTCTGACAAATACCGAACTAAGGCTTATGTTATCAGTCTCTTTTAAATCATCAATAATAAGTTTTCCAACTCTTCCGTTTGCACCAAATACACCAACTTTAACCATCTAACTATCCTTTAAGAGTTTAATTTTTCATCTACGTATGTTATTGCTTCAAGAGCGGCAACTGCACCGTCACCTGCTGCACTTACTACCTGCTTTGGAGCTGATAAACGCATATCGCCTGCCGCATAAAGCCCTTTTAAAGAGGTTTTCATTTTTATATCAACTATAACCTCTCCATTCTTATTGACATCACATAAAAAGCTTCCGTCTTCTTGAATAAGAGTTTGATTGTTTACATCGTTTCCGACAAAAACAAAAACACCAAGTACTTTTATATCGCGAATCTCTCCGTTGCCGGTTTTTACATGTAAACCTGTTACACCCATATTATCGCCATAAACTTCTTCTGGAGTAGAATTTAAAACAAGCTCAATATTTTGGGTGTTTTTGATTCTTTTTACAGTATTTGGAGCTGAGCGAAAAGTATCTCTTCTATGTACTAAATATACTTTTGAACATATTTTAGCTAAGTACAGAGCTTCTTCTAAAGCAGTATCTCCGCCTCCAATGACGGCAACTTCTTTTCCTTTATAGAAAAAACCGTCACATGTAGCACATGTGCTTACACCTTTTCCAAATAATTCGTCTTCTCCGGCAAATCCTGCTCGTCTGGGTGATGAGCCGGTACAAATTATGACGCTGTGAGCCTGTGAAACTGAACCGTCTTCTTTATGAATTTTAAAAATATTACCATCTTTGCTTACGCGTTTTACTTCTACCATCTCATGTTTTAAGCCAAATTTTTGGCATTGAGCAGGCCATGGCATCATCAAATCCATACCGGAAATTTCTCCGCTGACACCCGGATAATTTTCTATTTCACTACTCAAAGTTATCTGACCGCCTGGCATACCTTTTTCAAACATAACCACATTTTCCAAACCGCCTCGAGTTGTATATAAACCTGCAGTCAGCCCGGCAGGTCCACCGCCTATAATTGCGCAATCTAAAATCATAAGATACCTTTTATTGCAAATCTTTTATTTTATTTGATAACTCATTTAAATTATCTAGTTTTCGTATCATACTATCTTGTTTATAAATCTGCTCTTTTGTTTTCTTTATAAAAAAAATAGATGGGATTTCATAGATGTTGAATCTTTGAATAAAACCTAACGATGTTTTTGTGCCGGATCTTAAAAAGGTTGTGTATTTACTATTTTCATGCACTTCATTATAGTAATCTATTGCAAGGATTGGATAATTGAGGTTTGTCTCAGCAATAAGCTTGGCGCTTTTTTTATCTTTAGAACTATAAAATATTACTATGTATTTGTCTTCAAATGGAGTAAAAATATCTTTTTTCTCATAAAAGATAAACTCTTTAAAATCAATAAACTTATACTCTGAAAACTTGTAGTTGAAGTAGGCAAAGGCAGCAGCTATCATAGCTGCACCAAAGAATGATGCTAGCAATGTAGATAAAGAAAAGAGGCTTCTGCCTCTCCCAGACACTACACTACTCTTTAAATTATTACGCTAAAAGAGCGTTTATTTTCTCTGCTAAAGCAGCTTTGGATTGCGCTCCAACAACTTGATCAACCATTTTACCGTCTTTAAAAAACATGATTGTTGGGATAGAACGAATACCGAATTTAACAGCAATATCTTGCTCTTCATCAGTATTCACTTTACAGATTTTAGCTTTGCCTTCGTAATCATCAGCCAACTCTTCGATTACTGGAGCAATCATACGACAAGGTCCACACCAAGGTGCCCAAAAATCTACTAACGATACACCTTCTTTTAAAGTTGCTTCAAAATCTGAACTAGTTAATTCTATATATTTGCCCATTATTATTTCCTTATTTATTTTAAGTTGAAACATTATACAAGTCTAACTCTTTAAAATTGCTTTATGATCTATTTATTAAAATTTTATAAACTCTCTTTTCCTTTTACGGTAAAAAACACATTCGTTATATCCTGCATCTTTTGCCATTTTAACTGCTTCGTCGTTAAAGATTCCTACTTGCTCCGGTTTATGTGCATCAGATGCAAAAGTTATAGGAATATCAAGTTTTTTTGCCTCTTTTAAAAGCGATAAAGATGGATAAGCTTCTCCTATCGGCTTTCTAAATCCTGCAACGTTTATCTCAATTGACATGTCGGCTTTTTTTATTGCCACAAGAGCATTTTTTGCTATTTGATTGATGTCTGATTTTGGCATAAACTTAAAAATTTTGATTAAGTCTAAGTGTCCTACGATATCGAATAATTCTGTTTTTGCCATCTCTTCAATTGCACTGAAATATTTCTGCCAAATCACATCTATGTTCTCATTTTCATATCTGCCGATAAATTCAGGATTGTCAAATCCCCACTCATTAATAAAGTGAACAGAACCTATTAGATAGTCCACATCTGCATTTAAAACTCTATTATCCATGTGGTTTTTTAGATAATCTACTTCATAGCCTAAAAGTATTTCTATCTTATTTTTATATCTTTCTTTAGCTATCAAAACAGCGTCTTCATAGTTTTTCATCTGTTCAAAATCAATACGATATTTTTTATCGAAATTCATTGGCGCATGTTCTGAAAAACCAAAATATTTTGTACCGCACTCTATGGCTTTTTCAACGTATTCAAAGATTTCGCCTTCTGCATGATTACAAAGTTTTGTGTGATTATGTAAGTCTATTATCATCTTTTTGATTCTCATATTTATATATTTTTATGATATTATAGTGCTAATAATTAAATTTAGCTAATTTTGCAAGTATGGAGAATTGTTTATGACTCAAGAAGAACTTGATGCCTTAATGAGTGGAGATATTGAAGACCTAGAATCTTTAAGTGATGATATCAGTCATGATTCAAAGGATGATGCTGATATTGAAGAAGAGTTTGAAGAAGAACCCAAAGAGTTAAAAAATAGTTCTGATAAACCCGCTGGTTACTCAAAAGAGACTGCGCATCACTGGCCTCTTCCTGCAACAAATGAAAATAAGATGGTTCATCAGCTTGATGACGTTACAAAAGAGAGTGAAGAAAAAGCAAGTGAAATATTTGATTTAATAGAAAATGTTTCAAATGAATTAATGGAAAAAGAAGAAAATCTAAACAGTGTTATAGAAGTATTAGAGAGCAATATTAAACTATTTACTACATTGAGTGAAAAATTTCCTGATGTTGAAGCTTTCTCAACTCAATTGGAAAAAAATACAGCTGCATTAGATGAGGCTACTCAATCATTAGAAACATTGCAATCAAGCGGTGAATCGATAATGAGCGTTATGGATATAATGCAGTATCAAGATATCCATCGTCAAAAAATAGAGAGAGTTATAAACGTTATGCGCGCACTTTCTAACTATATGAATTCTCTTTTCGAGGGTAGAATAGATGATGATAAAAGGGTCTCTTCCGCTCAGCATATCCTAGGGGATACCCATAACGACACGGCGTCAAATGAAGATATAGAAGCTCTTTTGGCGCAGTTTGGAAACTGATGCAAAAAGTTGAATTATTATCTCCAGCGGGAACATTGGAGAAACTAAAAATTGCGATTGATTTTGGTGCTGACGCAGTTTATGGCGGAGTAAGTCACTTCTCTCTTCGTATTCGCTCAGGCAAAGAGTTTAGTTTTGAAGAGTTTGAAGAGGGAATCGCGTACGCACATGCAAGAGGTAAAAAGGTTTATGCGACGATAAACGGGTTTCCTTTTAACTCGCAACTTAGCCTTTTAAAAAAGCATATTATAAAAATGGCGGAATTAAAACCGGATGCTTTTATTGTTGCGACTCCAGGTGTTTTAAAGCTTTGCCATGAGCTTGTTCCTAATATGCCGCTTCATCTCTCAACACAAGCCAATGTAATGAATGTTCTTGATGCAAAAGTCTATTATGATATGGGAGCTACTCGAATAATCACGGCTAGAGAGATATCTCTTCGTGATTTGGTAGAGATAAAAAAAGAGCTTCCTGATTTGGAGTTAGAGGTTTTTGTTCACGGTTCTATGTGTTTTGCATATAGTGGGCGATGTCTTATCTCTACTCTTCAAAGCGGACGTGTACCAAACCGCGGAAGCTGTGCTAACGACTGCAGATTTCCTTATGAAATGTATGCGGCAAATCCTGAAACGGGAACACTTTTTAAGCTTGAGGAAGATGAGGGTGTCGGTACCTACATTATGAACTCAAAAGATTTGAATCTTGCTTCACATGTAAAAGAGATTTTAGATAGCGGTGCCGTGGATTCTATTAAAGTAGAAGGTCGTACAAAAACTGCTTATTATGCGGCTGTTACCGCAAAAGCATACAGAATGGCAATTGATGATTACTATAACGGAATAAACGATGTAGAAAAATATCAATATGAGCTTAACTCTCTTCAAAATCGCGGTTATACGGATGCCTATTTAATCTCAAGACCGTTTGAAAAACATGACACACAAAGCCTTGACTTTACAATGCAACTTGGTACTCATCAAGTTAGCGGAGTAGTAAATGAAGAGGGAACACACTTTTTATGTAAATATAAAACCTTGCCTTATGATGAGCTTGAAATTGTAGCTCCTCTTGATTCGAAGATAGATACAGTTGATAATGAGATAGGTACTACTTATGAGAGAGATGGAAAAGTTTATATGAAGTTAAAACAGCTCTTGGCTGAGAATAAAAAAGTATGGGATGAAGTTCACAGTGGAAATACAAACCCTATAACACTTCCTGTAAAATTTCCTCCATATACATTTTTGAGAATTCCATCGCATGAAGATATGGGGACATATCCAAAAGTTTAACTTATTTAAAAACAGCTATGATATAATCTGTCATCAAAAATAAGGAAAGTAGCTAAATGAAATTTGTTTCAATTGTAATAGGAAGTAAAAGCGATTATGAGATTATGAAGTCTTGTTCAGATACGCTTGAGGCTTTCGGTGTTAAGTATGAGATGATTATATCTTCTGCTCACCGTTCACCGGAGAGAACTAAAGATTATATAATCAAAGCAGAAAAAAAAGGCGCCAAGGTTTTCATTGCAGCTGCAGGAATGGCAGCGCATTTAGCCGGTGTGCTATCTTCAAAGACAATTAAACCGATTATCGGTGTTCCTATGAGCGCATCTGCTCTTAGCGGCATTGACGCACTTTTATCTACTGTTCAAATGCCTGCCGGAATGCCTGTTGCTACTGTAGCCATAGGTAAAGCAGGAGCAATAAATTCTGCTTATTTGGCTATGCAAATTTTAGCACTTGATAATGAAGAACTTGAGATAAAACTAAAAGAAGACCGCATAGCAAAAGCTAAAAAAGTAGAGATGGATTCTATGGAGATCGAAACTATTATATCTTAAATAGTTTATAGCAAAAAGGGGCTTTAAATGAAGTGGATGAGTGACGAAGAGTATATGGAACTTACGGGGCTAGATATATCGGCTATTGATGATTTGGCACATAGAGGCAAACTTACAATAAAAGTAGAAGGCGGAGTCAGATATATAGACCCTTCTAAAGGCTCCGGAGAAGTTGTTCCCGTTCAGCTTAGAGAACTCTCAGCTAGAAATACAAAAGAGATGTTGGTACAGCCTCAATTTGTTGAAAAAACAATAGGCACTATAATAAATCTTCATGAAAAAGTCCTTGATGCAAAAGATGAGACTCTTGCCGCAGTCAGAGTTGAAAATGAGTTTTTAAGAGAAGCTCTGGCTTCATTGCAAGAACTTTACGATGAAGATAGAAAAACAATACACACCCTTCAAGAGCAGTTAAAACTTTCACAACAAGAGGTTGAGTTTATGAGAAGAAAATATAAACTTATGTGGAACAAAGCTATTGAAGAGCATACTACATGATAGCCTATAATGAGCAAAGCTCATTATAACGGTAGGGACTAAAGTCCCTACAACCCCCTAAAGCTACAAAAACAAGTTTTTGAGAAATAAAAGGTTTATAAAGTATGACTATTGATGAGGCTTGTGTAGGCTGTATAATAAATCAAAGTGCTAAAGTGGCAAATGCCATACATGCATCAGAGTCGCTTTCAAATGAGCTTATATCTACCGTCACGGATATGAGTAAATTTTTCTCTTTTAATGATGCTCCTCCTGAAATTGCCTCTTATGTTTATGAAAAAATGGCACAAATTGCAGGTAAAGTTGACCTTTACGATGAGGTTAAAGAACATTCTACAAAAAAAGCCCTCTCCTTTATACCTCTGTTAAAAGAAAAACTATCATCTTCAAATAATAAACTCTTAAGCGCAGTTAAAATAGCAGTTGCCGGAAATGTAATAGATTTGGCGGCCGAAGTTGAATTTGATTTGCAAGAGGAACTTGAAAAAATATTTGACACCGATTTTGCATATAATGATTTTGATTTGCTTGAAAAACAGCTAAACAATGCTAAATCAGTTTTGATTATGGGCGATAACGTCGGAGAGCATATATTTGACTACATGTTAATTGAATATTTAAAAGAGTTGTATCCACATGTCAAATATTCGTACATGGTTAGAGGAAATCCAATCATAAATGATGTGACTATCAAAGAAGCAAAAGAAGCAGGGTTTGATAAAATTTGCGAAATAGTTGACAGCGGCGTAAATACTCCGGGTTTTGTTTATGGCAGAGCAAATTCTTACTCAAGAGAACTTTTTGACAGCACAGACTTGGTTATAAGCAAGGGTATGGGAAATTACGAATGTATGAGTCCTTCTCATAGGAAAAATATCTGCTTTTTACTAAAGGTAAAGTGCAATGTTGTGGCAAACTCACTTGGCAAAGAGGTCGGGGACATAGTGTGCAAAATGGCATAATCTTTTAATAAATCTAACTTTTAACTCAGCTTGGTATAATTACGCAATAATAAAATTAAGGTACATTAATGATAACTTTTAGCGAAATGCTACTTAAATTACAGGAATTTTGGATGAAGCAGGGTTGTAATATCGTTCAGCCTTATGATATTCCTGCAGGTGCGGGAACTTTTCATCCTGCTACATTTCTTCGCTCACTTGATTCTACTCCGTGGTCTGTTGCCTATGTCGCACCTTCACGCCGTCCGACAGACGGAAGATACGGAGAAAATCCAAACAGACTTGGAAGTTACTATCAGTTTCAGGCACTTATAAAACCATCACCTGACAATATTCAAGAGCTTTACTTAAAATCTCTAGAGTATCTCGGTCTTGATGTTTCACAACATGATATTCGTTTTGTTGAAGACAATTGGGAATCCCCGACACTAGGTGCTTGGGGACTTGGTTGGGAAGTTTGGCTTAACGGTATGGAAGTTACGCAGTTTACTTACTTTCAACAAGTAGGCGGTATAGAGTGCAGTCCCGTTGCAGTTGAGATAACTTACGGAACAGAGAGACTTGCTATGTATTTGCAAGGTGTTGATACGGTTTTTGACATTATCTGGGGCGAAAACGAGCATGGAAAAACCTACTATCGCGATGTTCATAAAGAGGGCGAAATAGAGTTTAGCAAATACAACTTTGAGGTTGCAGACACTGACATGTTATTTGCTGATTTTAACGCAAAAAGCAGTGAATGTCTTCGTACTCTTGAAGCTGGACTTCCTCTTCCTGCGTATGATTTGTGTATGGCGGCTGCAAATACTTTTAATGTGCTCGATGCCAGAAAAGCGATTTCACAAACAGAGAGACAAAACTACATATTAAAAATTCGTGAACTATCAAAAGGATGCGCAGAGCTTTATAAAGCGCAAGAAGAAGATAGAAATAATAGGGTAAAGGCGTAAAATATGGCAATTTGTCATACTTTTAAATAGAATTTATTTTTCAAGTTACTATTTTTCAAATTTTATTTGGAGAGTAACATGAAAATACCAAATTTATTCACATATAACTACAAAGATGATTCAAATATGAATATGCAAATTTCGCAATTATCACAGATTAAGACCATCGAACTCTTCGCAGGGGTAGGTGGATTTAGACTTGGTTTAGAAAAAGCTAATTCAAAAAATAAGTTTTACTCGATAGTATGGAGTAATCAATGGGAACCATCTACAAAAACTCAGCATGCATCAGATGTTTACTGTGCTAGATTTGGATATGAAAATCACTCTAATGAAGATATATCAACAGTAAAAGTCTCTGATATTCCTAATCATGATTTATTGGTCGGTGGATTTCCCTGTCAAGACTATTCAGTGGCTAGCACTCTTAAAAATTCCCATGGAATCGTCGGAAAAAAAGGGGTTCTTTGGTGGGAAATTTATAGAATATTGGAAGAAAAAAAAGAGAATGCCCCAAAATATTTAATGCTAGAAAATGTTGATAGACTTTTAAAATCACCCGCTTCTCAAAGAGGTAGAGATTTTGCGATTATTTTATCTTCACTCAATGCACTTGGCTATGGTGTTGAGTGGAGAGTCATCAATGCGAGTGAATATGGAATGCCGCAAAGAAGAAGAAGAATTTTTATACTTGCATACAAAAATAGCACAAATTTTTTTAATACCCTCAAATCAGATACACCCTCAAATATATTAAATAAATCAGGGCTCTTTTCCAAAGCATTTCCAATACAAGAGGTAGAAAATAAAATTTTTTCATCTAAACTGAGTGATGATTTAGTTGATATTACAAACAATTTTAACAAAAAAACTCCAAAGCAAAATGCTTTTTTTGAAGCAGGCTACATGATAAATGGAGTCTATTATACATCAAAATATGAGCCGAACTACAGTGGAAAAACTTCAGTATTAGGTCATTTTTTAGAAGATGAAAAAGATGTGCCAAAAGAGTTTTATATTAGTGATGAAGAACTTGAAAAATGGAAATACCATAAAGGTTCAAAATCAATTGAAAGAGTAAATAAAGCGACAGGTCACAAATATAATTACAGTGAGGGAAGTATGGGCTTTCCCGATTGTTTAAGCAAGCCTTCACGAACAATTATTACAGGAGAAGGTGGAGCGAGTGCTTCAAGATTTAAACATGTAGTACATGTAAATGGAAAACATAGAAGATTAACCCCTATAGAACTTGAGCGGTTAAATATGTTTCCGGATAATCATACGGCAGGAGTAAGTGATAGCAAAAGAGCTTTTTTAATGGGAAATGCTTTAGTAGTTGGAATTGTTGAGAGACTAGGGAAAATATTAATAAAAGAAATTGGAGAATAAATTGAAATATAAAATAAGATCTTATAGATATGGTGAATTAATTTTAGTAAATGAACCAAAATATAAAGATAAATGGGAAGAATTATTACTTGCAATTTCGTCAATTAAAGATAGTGAAATAATAGAGGCGCATGAATCAAATAAAAGAGTACCAAAAGGTTTGTCTATAGCTTTAAATAAAGTTTTAAAAGAAAAACTAACTTCAATAGGATGGATAGCAGAATCTAAAATATTTAATGATAATGAATATTCTAATAAATCATGGAGATTAGATTTTGCAAATGAAAGTATGTCTATAGAAGTTGCTTTTAATCATGGCGAGGCAATTGCATGGAACCTTGTTAAACCTACAATAGCAAGTGAATTAAATCATGTTGTAAAAGAAATACAAACTGATATCGCGATTGTAATTTGTGCTACAAAAGATTTAAAAACTAAAGGTGGATTTGATGGAGCTACTGGGGAGTTTGAAAAATTTGAAAGATATTTAGATCCATTAAGAGGATTATTAACAATTCCAATGGTAATTATAGGATTAGAAGCACCTGAAACATTTATAATAGAACATGAAACTGAAGGTAAAAATAAAAGAGGTATTGTCAAAAGAATATGACTGAAACCATTATAGGACAAATCGACAAAATACTCTTTGAGGACGAGGCATTTTTTATAGCCGTACTAAAAACAGGTGAGAAGGTTAGCGGTTTATATCACGAGAGCGAAGTAAAGCATATAAAAGGCTCTGCCGTAACGCTTAAAGGTGTTTGGGAAGAGCATAAAAAGTACGGTAAAACTTTCAAATTTGACTCCATCAAAGTAAATCAAAATCAACTATTTTTCTTTTTAAACAAAATTGTAAAAGGTTTTACAAAACAGCTATCGGCAGAGCTTATTGAGCATTTTGGCAGTGAAAAACTCATTGATATTTTAGACAACGACATTGAGAGACTTTTGGAGTTTAACGGTATAAAAGAAAAACGCTTAAAAAAGATTCAAGCTTCTTGGAAGAGGTTTCGTTCCATGAGAAAACTCGGCGAATTTTTAGCTCCTTATGATGTTTCTCAAGCACTTCTTACGACAATCGCAACTGCCATGAAAGATGTGGATGAGCCTTGTGCAAAAATAAATAACAATCCATATATCCTTACTTCCATAAACAGCATTGGGTTTAAAAGAGCAGATGAACTTGCGCTTAAAATGGGTGTTGCGAAAGAGGATGACAACCGTATAAGTTCTGCTATGGATTATGTTCTGCTTAACTACTGCGAAGCGCAGGGAAACAGCTGTGTAGCAAAAGAGATACTCTTTGCAGGGTTAAATGAACTTCTTGGATTTAGTGACAAATATTACCTTTATGAAGCCGCTCTTATAGAGAGGGTGGGCGAGGGAAGTATAGTTGTCATGAAAAATGAAAGGGTGTCTCCATCTCGTCTTTATGATTCTGAAAAGTTCTTATATGATGATTTTAAAGTAAGAGCAAAAAAAGATAGCGGGGGATTTGTTAAAAACTTAGATGAGTTTTTAGACTCCCATGAACTCAAACTTGGAGAGCAGCAAAAAGAGGCGGTTGCAAAGATAAATGACGGTGCTTCTTTGCTTTTTTTAGTCGGTTATGCGGGAACAGGAAAAAGTACGACTTCAAAAGCAATTCTTGATTTATTAAATACGAAGTACGACAAAAAAGAGATTATTACATGTGCTCTCAGTGGTATAGCATCACAGCGCATTGCAGATACGACAGGTTATGAGAGCGGAACTATTCAGTCTCTTTTGGTTAAGTTTGAAGATAGAGATGAGTTTCCATACTCCGTTGTACTCATAGATGAAGCTTCCATGATAAACTCATCTTTGTTTGCAAGGCTTATTAGAAAAGTAGGTAAAAATGCAATAGTCGTAGTCGCAGGAGACGATGCACAACTCCCGCCAATCGGTGCAGGAAACGTGTTAAGCGATGCTCTTGCTTTAGAATTGGCTCCTATCGTAAAACTAACAAAAATTTACAGACAGAGCGAAGATAAAGCCATAACCATCATAGCAAACGATATAAGAACGGGCATCGTGCCTGATTATAAAAGAGAGTATGATGATTTTGAGTTTATAGATGTAAGCATGACAAACTACTATGCGCTGAAAAATCAGCTCTCCCAAAGCCAACTACATGATATGCGTGAAGAAAATTCAAATCATATTATCAGCGAAATTGTGCATAAAGTTATAGAGTCGATTGAAAAAGCAAGGTACAGGCTAAACAACAAGCAGATAAAAGAGTATCTCAACTATTTTCAAGTTATTACACCAATGAAAGGCGGGACTCTAGGCTCAAACAATCTAAATAGTGTTTTGCAGGAGTATTTCAATCCAAATCCCAAAAAGTGCGTAAAAAAAGGTGGGGCCGAGTTTAGACTTATGGATAAAGTCGTTCATACAAAAAACGAAAATATGACTTCATGGAGCGGCGAAGGTTTTAAAACGAGCGAAGACTCTTCTCAAAGACGAATTTTTAACGGAATGAGCGGACTATTATTTAAGATTGAAGAGGATGATGAGCAGGTATTTGTTTTTTATCCAAACGAAGATGTCGTGGTAGTTTACGATTATGAAGAGGTAAAGTCTTATCTTATGTTATCTTATGCTTTGACAATACACAAAGTTCAAGGTATGGAGTATGATATAGTGGTGATTCCTATGACATTTTCACACTACATTATGCACAATACAAAGCTTATCTATACAGCCGTTACAAGAGCAAAACATAAATGCATTATCATAGGCGAGAGCGGGGCATTTGAGAGTGCATGTAAAAAGCTTGAAATAACGCGCAGGGATACGGTATTATTGGAGTTATAATACAATATAAAATTGTTAAAGATTATTAAAGCAATCAGTAGATAGTATTGATAAATATTATTTTTATCAAAGCTCAATAAAAGGCTGTTCTATGTCGAAAAATAGAAGATGGAGAAAGGATGACTTAGATACGATAGATGTTGCAATGGCTATTTTAAGCCCGATAGGTTCAATACTTTTGTTTAACAAAGAGTTTGAAAAAACTTTTAATAGTGTTCCGGATATAAGTGAGAAAAACTGGTTTGATTTATCATTGTTGTCTGATAAAAAAGAGAGTACAGTAAATTTGTTTAAGCGCGCCATGTCGGCAGAGGCTAGCGCGATAGAAGATCTTCAAAAAATGCGTATAACCCAAAAGTATGCAGAAAATTTTGTGACTTGGGAAATTTTCGTACTTCAAAATAGTGAAAATATCGTAGAAGGTGCTTTATGCGTAGGCATAAACAGTACAAAGCAGATAGAGACTCAAAATAGTTTAAAATCTGAAAGTGAAGAACAACGTGCGCTCAACTCCATTTTACATGTAAGCTTAGAAAACATCTCCCTAAAAGAGCAGTTGGAGAGAGCACTCGATATACTTCTTTCTTTGTCATGGCTTACTATAAGAAGCACCGGCGGTGTATTTTTGGTTGATAAAAAAAGTGATACGCTTTTATTAACCGTAGAACACGGACTTAATCCTGCACTTTTGACTTTATGTGCCAAAGTGCCGTTTGGTCGCTGTTTATGTGGACGTGCTGCCGAAACAAAAGAGATTCAGTATGCCGCATGTCTGGATAAGCGCCATGAGATTAGATATGATGGTATTCAACCGCATGGACACTACAACATACCTATAGTCTCACAAAACAAGGTATTGGGAGTTATAGTTTTATATTTAACTCACGGACATGAAAAAGATGAGAGAGAAATTATGTTTCTTGGCAGTGTCGCAAGCACGTTTGCTCTTTTAATAGAACGAAAACAATTGGAAGAGACTCTTTTGCTATCTGCAGCAGTTTTTGAAAATACTACCGAAGGCGTCATAATTACCGATACCGATGAAAAAATCATTTCTACAAACAAAGCGGTTTTCGATATTACCGGTTATAAAAATGATGAAATTATTCAAAAACCTATTTCGATTCTTAAATCAGAGCGACATGATGAGGATTTTTACCTTGAGATACAAAAAACAGTTGCCAAAACAGGCAGTTGGCAGGGCGAGGTTTGGAACAGACGAAAAAACAAAGAGATATATCCTCAGTGGCTAAATATAAGTGTCGTAAAAGATGCAAAAGGAGATGTATCTAACTATGCTTGGGTGTTTTCGGATATAAGTGCTATTAAAGAGTCTCAGCAAAAACTTGACCATCTTGCCCATCATGATCCTCTTACGGGTCTGCCGAATCGATTACTATTGGATGCTCGTATGACCCAGTCACTCTCAAGAGCACGCCGCAATAAAAATAAGATAGCCGTTATGTTTTTAGACCTTGACCATTTTAAAAACGTAAATGATACATTAGGACATCCAGTAGGAGATTTGCTTCTTCAGGAGGTATCAAGCCGTTTACTAAGCTGTGTCAGAGAAGAGGACACGGTATGTCGTCAGGGCGGAGATGAATTTATAGTTATACTTGAAGAGTTGCATGATTCACACTTTGCAAGTGACGTTGCACAAAAGATAATTCTCTCCTTAGCAGAAAAATATTATCTTCAAGGACATGAGGTTTTTGTTACATGTAGTATAGGAATAAGCCTTTTTCCTGATGATAGTGAAGATATGACTACGCTCTTTAAGAATGCCGACAGTGCACTTTACCGTGCTAAAGAACAAGGGCGCAATACATATCAGTACTATACCGATGAGCTGACTAATAATGCAATGCAGAGAATGCATATGGAAAATGGACTAAGAAATGCGATAGGGCGAAATGAGTTGATTTTATATTATCAACCTCAAGTCGATCTCTACAGCGGTAAAATTGTCGGTGTTGAAGCACTTGTTCGTTGGCAGCATCCAAAAGAGGGTTTGCTTCAGGCAGATGAGTTTATCCCTCTTGCTGAAGAGACAGGACTTATTGTCCGTATAGGAGAATGGGTTCTTCGCACTGCATGTAAATGTCTTAAATCATGGATTGATAAGGGACTCCCTAAATTAAAGATGTCCGTAAATATATCGGCAGTTGAGTTTAATCAAAAAAACTTTTCAGAAACGGTAGCAAAAATACTCACTGAAATCGGGTTGCTAGGAGAGTATTTAGAGCTTGAGCTGACAGAGAGAATAGTTATGAGAGATGCACAAAGTTCTATAAATATAATGAGAGAACTTAAAAAAATCGGTGTATCATTTTCTATAGATGATTTTGGAACAGGCTACTCATCTCTTAGTTATCTTAAACGCTTTCCTATAGATAAAATAAAAATTGACAAATCTTTTATCAGTAATATAACTACCGACTCGGAAGATGCCGCTATTTCGCAAGCCGTTATTTCAATGTCTCATAGTATGCACCTAAAAACCGTTGCAGAAGGGGTAGAAACCCTTGAGCAGCAGGAGTTTCTACGCTCACGACAATGTGACGAGATTCAAGGGTACTATTTTAGTTATCCTCTGCCGGATAGTAAAATGCAGGAGCTTTTAGATAACGGAAGCAAGATAGATATAGGTAAGTTGCAAAAAAAAGAGAAAGTTCTTTTAATAGTCGAGGATAATAAAAATATAAGTAATAAACTTGAACATATATTGCAAGTTGACGGATACAAGATGCTTCACGCATCAGGCTCACGCGAAGCTCTTGATATAATGGCAACAAGCAATGTTCACATTATTATAGTAGATCAAGATTTGTCGGAAGTGGAAGGGGTTGAGCTTTTAAGAAAAGTTAGAAAGCTCTATACAAATACTATACGCATACTGCTGACTTCGTATGATAATCCTAAAATTATCGCAAGAGCCGTTAATGAGAGTGCCGTACATAAAATTATCTCTAAATCATTGTCAAATGATGAGCAGATGTTAAAAGATATCAGGGCAGCTTTTATTTATGCTAATGGTTTAGCATAGTAATTTAAATATTTAAAAAAGGAGTTTAACATGTCGATAGGAAACAGACTTAAAGTTGTTATCTGCGGTAAAAGCGGATTGGTCGGTTCTAAATTAGAGGATTTTTTTAAATCAAATCATAATGATATCATAGGCTTAAAAGTGCGGCATGACACAGATATAGAAGATATCGCAAAAGAGCTGGAGAAGTGTGACATCTTAATAAACTTAAGCGGTACGACAATCTTGGCTAGGTGGAGCAGTGAGTACAAAAAAAATTTATATACAAGCCGTATAGATACGACAAAAAAACTAATAGATGCGATTTCTTTATGTAAAGATAAGCCAAAATTGCTTTTAAGTGCCTCAGCCGTGGGTATTTATGACTCAGTTCATTCTCATGATGATAAATCTCAAAATTATGCGGATGATTTTTTATCTCATCTTTGCAGAGATTGGGAAGAAGAGGCAAAAAAAGCAGAGAACTTTAAAGTCAGATCGGTTCAGATGAGGTTTGGTGTAATATATGCCAAAGAGGGCGGAGCTATGGATAAAATTTTGCCCCCTTTTAAAATGGGAGTAGGCGGGAAGTTAGGAAGTGGAAAACAGATAGTTTCATGGATACATATAGACGATTTGGTAAGGGCAATAGAGTTTATTGTAAAAAATCCTGAAATTACAGGTTCAGTAAACTTTACATCCCCAAATCCTCTCTCAAATGAGAATCAGACAAAAATTTTAGGTAAAATTCTAAATCGTCCTACATTTTTTAGTGTTCCTGTTTTTGTATTGAAACTAATATTTGGAGAAGGCTCTGTTGTCATGCTTGATTCAAAAGAGGTCTATCCTACAAAACTGCTTGAGCATGGATTTGTATTTAATTATGAAAAATTCGAGGATGCCATAAAAGATATAGTTGGAAAATGATGTTTAAAAAGTATATGTTCAAACAAGAAAATATTGACGCCATAGATATTGCTTTTGCAATCTTAGACAATTTTGGAAAAGTACGGCTTTTAAATAAGCAGTGCAGAGATGTTATGAATGATAAGAGCGATGTGTTAATAGGTAGAGATTGGTTTGAACTTTTCTCTTTTAATGAAAAACTAGAAGATGTTAAAAGGTTATTCAATCGTTTTTTATCAGGCGATTTGGATGCCCTTTTGCTATTGCAAGATATTGAGACAAAATCTTTAAAAAATAATTTGATAAGTTGGAAATTCTCTTTAATAAGAGATGAAAACAATACTATAGAGTATCTTCTTTGCCTTGGGATAGACATCACGACACAAAAACATATACAAGAGAGTCTGTATCTTGAGAGTGAAGAGCAAAGCGCACTAAACTCCATTTTAACCTTAAGCCTCGAAGATATCTCTTTAGATAAGCAGCTAGAGAATGTGCTAAAGATACTGCTTGGTTTGTCATGGCTTCCTATTGCTTCAAAAGGCGGCATATTTTTATCTGATAACAAAGCCAAAACATTGCTTCTTAAAGCACAGGTAGGGTTAGATGAAGAGATACAGAGTGCTTGTGCAGAAATTCCTTTTGGTTACTGTTTATGCGGTCGTGCGGCTCTTAGCGGCGAAGTTCAGTATGCATGCTGTTTAGATAAACGACATGATGTTAGATTTGAAGGGATGGAGGCTCATGGGCATTATAATATACCGATTCTATCCAAAAATGGTGTTTTAGGAGTTATAGTAATATATTTAAAACACGGTCATGTTCAAAAAGACAAAGAGATAAGGTTTTTAAAGAGTGTGGCAAATACTTTATCAGGACTTATCGAACATCATAGAATTAAAGAGGAGTTATATAACAGTCGTGAAAAACTTTCAGATGTGCAGAAGCTTGCAAATCTCGGCGGAATAGAGTGGGATATAGAAAGTAATGAGATATTGTTCTCTAATGAGGCAAAGTTGATTTTAGGCATAAGCAGTGAAGCTAAAAATCCGACTTTTGAAGATTTTTTAAATAATATACATGTAAATGATAAAAATAGAGTTAAAGATGAGGTAGAAAAGGCTCTTAAAAATAAAAAACCATTTAATGTAGATTACACTATTTTAAAGCCAAACGGATTTAAACAAGTGATTCGCAGTTATGCAAAACCGATAATTGATGATATCGGAAAAGTTATCCGATTAAGCGGAACAATTCAAGACATAACAGAGAGTAAACATATGCAAGACATGCTATCTCAGTCTGCAACTATATTTGAAAATACGAGCGAAGCCGTTATTATTACCGACGCTAGCGGAGAGATTATTTCAATAAACAGAGCATTTACGGATATAACAGGTTACGCTTTGGATGAGTTAATCGGTAAAAAAGTGTCAATATTAAAATCCAAAAAAAATGGTGCAAAGTTATATGAAGAGATACTCAATAAGATAGATACAGTAGGAAATTGGCACGGCGAAATATGGAGTAAGCGAAAAAACAAAGATGAGTATCAGGAGTGGTTAAACGTAAGTATCGTAAAAAATGCGGATGGAGAGATTCTCAATTATGTAGGAATTTTCTCAGATATCACTGCTGCTAAGGAATCACAAGAAAAGCTAGATTATATCGCCCATTATGATTCTCTGACAGGTTTGCCGAACAGACTTCTTTTAAATGCGAGAGTTGAACAATCACTTGCAAAGGCGCGCAGAAACAATACTCTTCGCGCACTGCTCTTTTTTGATTTGGACTACTTTAAAAACGTAAATAATACCTTTGGACATCCAACAGGTGATTTACTCCTTATTGAAGTCTCCAACAGGCTAAAGAGCTGTGTGCGGGAAGAGGATACCGTAAGTCGTCTTGGAGGCGATGAATTTGTTATTTTGATAGAAGATATGGAAAATCTAGATATCGCGGGAAATATTGCGCATAAAGTTATTAAAAAACTCTCCGAAAAATATGTTATAGAAGGGCATGAGATTTTTATTACATGTAGTGTTGGAATAAGTATATTTCCAAACGACGGCAATGACGTAAATACACTATTTAAAAATGCAGATATTGCTCTTTATCGTGCAAAAACAAGAGGGCGAAATACTTACGAATACTACAAAAAAGAGCTCTCGATTCGTGTAATTGAGCGTATGATAATGGAGAACAACCTCAGATATGCTCTTGAGCGAAATGAGCTTAGTCTATATTATCAACCGCAAGTTGATTCATATAGTGGGCAGATTATAGGTATGGAAGCTCTGCTTCGTTGGTTTCATCCCAAAATCGGATTTATACAGCCTGATGTTTTTATTCCTCTTGCCGAAGAGACGGGACTTATTATACCTATCGGGGACTGGGTATTAAAAACGGCATGCTCGACTCTCAAATCATGGATAGATAAAGGGTTACCGGCAATAAGAGTGGCAGTAAATCTATCGTCACGTCAGTTTAACCAGCCAAATCTTGTGCAAATTATTACGGATATACTTAGAGAAACAGCCCTTGATTCTCGATTTTTAGAGATTGAACTAACAGAGAGAATAGTTATGGAAGATGTAAAAAAATCTATAAAGATGATATCGGAGCTTAAAAAACTTAATCTTGAATTTTCAATAGATGATTTTGGAACAGGCTACTCATCTCTTAGCTATCTTAAGAAATTTCCTATTAACCGCATAAAAATCGATAAATCGTTTGTTGATAATATAGTAAATAACTCAGAAGATGCCGCAATTTCTCAAGCAATAATATCAATGTCGCATAGTATGAATTTAAAAACTATCGCCGAAGGGGTAGAAACTGCCGAACAATTTGAGTTTTTGCGTTTAAGAGAGTGCGATGAGATACAAGGATACTATTTTAGCCGTCCGCTGCCTGAGGCGGATATGCAAAAGTTGTTAGAAGGTGGTACAAAAGTGTATAGCCATCTTATCGCAGACAAAGTGGATAATCAGCTTTTAATTATCAGTAACGATGAGAATGCAGTGGAATTAATTATAAATACTTTAGATAGTGATGATTATAATATTTTTGTCGCTTCAACTTATGAAAAAGCTATGAATTTATTGGCGCTTAAACATATTGAGGTAGTGATTTGCGATCAAAAAATGTATAAAAATGAAGGCATAGAACTTTTTGCTAAAGTATATAAGTCCTACCCGAATATTATGCGCATTTTGCTTATTGATACTCATGATGAAAATGCTATGATTAAAGCAGTTAACAAAAGTTCTGTTTATAAAATTATCTCTAAAGAGTTTATCGAGAGAAAGCTCAATGAGTATGTTAAAAGTGCATTTTTATCTAAAAGAAACGACATGTTAAAGAGCAAATAAAGTTCAAAGTTGTAAAATATTTTAGCTAAAAAAAGGAGTTGTTTGTAATGTTGGACTCTATTTTACTTAGAATTGCAAAAAGTGCAATAGTCGAGAAGTTTGATGCATCGTATTTGTTTGATAAAAAAAGGTTGATTGAAGAGTATCCGTTTTTAAAACAACAAGGTGCGGCTTTTGTAACTTTAAAGTATGATAATAATTTACGTGGATGTATAGGTTCTATAGTCGCTCATCAAACGCTCTACGATGATATTTTTCACAATGCCGTCTCTGCTGCATTTCATGACCCTAGGTTTAGGCCGCTACATGTAGAAGAACTCTCTCATCTTAATCTTGAAGTTTCTGTTTTAAGCGAGCCTGAAATTTTAGAGTATGGGGATTTTGATGATTTATGCAATAAAGTACGTCCAAAAATAGACGGACTTATTTTAAAATATGGCTCTTATCAAGGAACTTTTTTGCCGCAGGTTTGGGAGCAGTTGCAAACACCGAAACTCTTTTTGGAGCATTTGAGTATAAAAGCAGGAGCAAATCCATCTATATATGAAGAGCATCCGAGCATTTACAGATATAGAGTTGATGCCATTGAAGAAAACTTTGACGAAATAGAGCCGATATAACTATTAAAGATAATTAAGGAGTCGCATTATGACAAGGAAGATGAGTGTAGCGGGTACTTTTTACCCTGCAAGAGCTGTTGAACTTGAGAGATATTTTGAACATTTTAACGCTGCTTATGATGAAGATAGAGAAATTCCGGCGATAAAAAGCAGACTTGTGATTGTTCCTCATGCAGGGTATATTTACTCAGGATATACGGCAAATATTGCATATAGAGTTTTACAAAACAGCGGGGTTAAAACTTTTGTAGTTATCGGTCCTTCTCACAGAGTAGCATATACGGGAGTTAGTCTTTGCGATTTTAGTGCCTATGATACACCTTTTGGGGAGATAAAACCTGCAAGCGAACTTGTTGAAAAACTAAAAAGCAAGTTTTCGTTTGTAAGTCTAACTCAAGCACATGCAGAACACAGTACGGAAGTTCAGTTCCCTTTTTTAAAACATTACATAGAGGGTGTAAGTTTGGTCGAACTTATTTACAGTTATGCAGATGCAAAATATATATCTAAAATTATAAATTACCTTTTAGAACAAGATGATATAGGCGTTATTATAAGCAGCGATTTGAGTCACTTTCACACTCTTGAAGAAGCAAACAGAATCGATAATATCTGTGTAAAAGCAATAGAGAAACTTGATATTGATATACTTTACGGCGGATGTGAAGCTTGCGGCAATATAGGCATAGAAGCGGCAATTTTAAGTGCAAAAAAATTAGGTCTTTCTTCACATGTACTTGATTATAGAACAAGTGCGGATGCGAGCAACGACACAACCAGGGTAGTAGGTTACGTAAGCGCATGTTTTTATGAGTAGCAATATATTTCAAAATATTCCAAAGCACTTAGAAGAGGAGTTTTTTGAAGAGCTAATCTCAAAAAACGGCGTAAAAATAGAGAGAATTGTCTCTTTTGGACACACTACAAAAGAGTTTGAGTGGTACGACCAAAGCAGTGATGAGTGGGTAATACTCCTTAGAGGAGAAGCTATTTTATCTTTTGAAGATGAAGTTGACGTAAGACTCTTTAGCGGAGATTATATCAATATTCCCGCGCATAAAAAACATAGAGTATCGTGGACAAAAGAGGATAGCGAGACTATTTGGTTGGCTGTACACTATAAATAGTGTACAATTCCGAATCAATTTTAAAAAGGTCTGTTTTATTGAAATATTTTAAATTCTCTTTTATTTTTACGTTCATAGCTTTGCTTATTGCAGGATGGTGGGGCTATAAAACGGGAGGTTATGTAAATGCTTTAAATCTAATATTTATAGCTATTATTCTTGGGCTTATGGAAGTCTCCCTCTCTTTTGATAATGCCGTTGTAAACGCTTCTATTTTAAAAACATGGGATGAGTATTGGAAAAGGCTTTTTTTGACGGTGGGAATTATTGTCGCCGTTTTTGGAATGAGGCTTCTTTTTCCTCTTGTAATAGTTGCTCAAACGGCTGATTTAGGACTTTTGGAAGTTTGGAACTTAGCACTTGACAATCCTGCCGAATATTCAAGCAACCTCGTTGCTCATCATGCTGAAATATCTGCTTTTGGCGGTATGTTTTTACTGCTTGTTTTTCTTAACTTTATGCTTGATGAAAATAAAGATATCCATTGGTTTGAAGTCGTTGAGCAGAAGCTTGGGTTATTAGGAAAAATTGAGTCTATCTCCATTTTTATCTCTCTTATTACTTTAATGATATTTGTCTCTTTTATAGAACAAGATAGTAAATTAGTCGTACTTACGGCAGGACTTTGGGGAATTATTATATATGTAGGCGTCGATATAATAGGCGTTATATTGGAAAAAGAGGAGAGCGACCCTGTGGTTGCTGATACGATTAAAAAAGGAAGTATAGGCGGGTTTTTATATCTAGAAGTTTTGGATGCTTCTTTCTCTTTTGACGGTGTAATCGGTGCTTTTGCAATAACTAAAGATATCGTAGTTATTATGATTGGGCTTGGAATCGGAGCTATGTTTGTCAGGTCTTTGACTATATATCTGGTTGAAAAAGGCACTCTTGATGAGTATATTTATTTAGAACACGGCGCTCACTACGCAATAGGAATTTTGGCTTTAATTATGCTTTTAGGTATGAAGTTTCATATACCTGAGATTTTTACGGGACTTATAGGAATAGCTTTTATAGCGCTGTCGATATGGTCATCTGTAAAAAAAAGAGTAGAGTTATCTTAAACGAAACTCTATTTTTTAAGCTTGAAACCAAGCCGTATCCTAAAATATGATATAATTGCGCTCGAAAAAAATAAAGGAAATTTTAATGACCCAAAGCGACCCGGCCTCGCGTAGTTTTACCCCTGTTCCAGTAGGAATCTTTCTATGACTCTACTGATTATTTATCTCTCAGTCGCTATCTTAATATCGTTTCTTTGCTCCATTTTAGAAGCAGTTTTGCTCTCAAGTACCAACTCCTACATAGAGAGTTTGTCTAAAAATCACAATGAAAACTTAGTTAATAAACTAAAAGATTTAAAATTAAATATCGATAAACCGATATCTTCTATCCTCACGGTTAATACATTTGCACATACTATGGGAGCTGCGGGTGTCGGTGCGCAAGCTCAAATTCTTTTTGGGCAAGAGTGGCAAGCTCTTGTTGCTTTTGTTGTAACACTTGTAATTTTATATCTTTCAGAGATTATTCCTAAAACTATCGGTGCACTTTATTGGAAAAAGCTATTAGTTCCATCGGCATACGTAATTTCGTTCTTAGTAACAATAAGCACCCCTTTTACATGGGTATCATCTTTTTTAACTAACTATATTTCAAGAAACAAAAAGCATCAAAGTAATTTTTCGCGTGATGAGATTATGGCTGTTGTAGCAATGGGCGAAAAAGAGGGAGCTATTCTTAGCAAAGAGAGTGACCTTATAGAAAATCTTCTAAAACTAAAAAATATCAAAGCAAAAGATATTATGACGCCAAGAAGCGTAGTTTTTGCTCTTCCGGCATCTACAACCGTAGAAGAAGCTATAGAAGACGACCGTATGTATATATATTCACGAATTCCTATCTTTAGAGATACGCTTGACGATATCGTCGGTATGGTTTTTAATCAAAAAATTCTTGAAGAGAGCAATGAAGATCATGATAGTCTAAAACTAGAAAATATTTCGCATGAAGTTCATATGGTTTCTGAAAATCTTCCCGTTCCGACATTGATAGACCAGTTTGTAAAACGTAAAACACATCTTTTTATAGTTTATGACAGTTACGGACAAACAGTCGGCGTAGTTACTCTTGAAGATGCGATTGAGACACTTTTAGGGGTTGAGATTGTGGATGAGATGGATGAAATCGAAGATATGCAGCTTTTTGCAAAAGACAGAAGCAAACAGTTTCAAGACCGCATGAAAATAGAGAGAAAAAAACTTGAAAAAGCTAAAATACAGTAGTATAAAATCTGTAAAAAATTGAGGTAAGTATGGTTAAAGTCGGTGCAATTCAGATGAGTATGAGCGAGGATAAACTTTCAAATATAAATAAAGCCGAAGAGTTGGTTAGAGAAGCTTCAAAAAACGGCGCTCAAATCATACTTTTACCTGAGTTGTTTGAGGGTCTGTATTTTTGCAAAGATATGAATGAAAAATATTTTTCATGGGCATCACCAAGAGAAGGAAACCCTCTTATAGAACGTTTTGCAGCTTTGGCAAAAGAGTTACATGTAGTAATGCTTATAAGTTATTTTGAAAAGAGCGACGAGGGTTATTTTAACTCTTTGGTAGTTGCAGACGCAGATGGTCGAATAATGGATAATTATCGTAAAACGCATATCCCCGACGGTCCGGGATATGAAGAGAAATTCTATTTTAAGCCCGGAAATAGCGGTTTTAAAGTTTATGATACCGCTTATGCAAAAATAGGTGTGGGTATATGCTGGGATCAGTGGTTTTGTGAAACGGCAAGAGCTTTGACTCTTATGGGTGCAGAGATTATTTTTTACCCGACCGCAATCGGAAGTGAGCCTGAAATTCATCTCGACTCAAAAGAGCACTGGCAAAGAGTTCAAATGGGACATGCCGCTACAAACACAGTTCCCGTCGTAGTTGCAAACCGTATCGGAGAAGAAAAAGGCGATATATGTACTCTTAATTTTTACGGTTCATCTTTTATAACGGACTACACTGGAGCAAAAATCGCCGAAGCATCCAGAGATAAAGAGGAGATAATTTACGCCTCTTTTGATATAGAAGATAACCAAAAACAGCGTCACTACTGGGGACTTATAAGAGATAGACAACCTAAAGCATACTCAAAAATATGCGAGTTGTTTTAATTTACTCTAAATAATTATGTTTTTAGATTGCCGCGCTTCTAACGAAGCTCGTAATGACTGCCATTGTGAGAAGTTTGCGACGAAGCAATCCATGCTTAATCATAACACTCAATTAGGTTGGAACTATTTTTGCTTTAATTTGCAAAATAATCCAATAAAGGTCAGAGTAGATGGAGATTGTACTACGCAATAATCTTATTCTTATTACAACCGACTTTGATACGTTAAATACGCAGTGGATGCGGAGTTTTTTAAATAATCATTCAAGAGGTATGCTGTTTCTTTCAAAAGCAGTATTGGTTTTTAGAAATGAGACTCTAAAAGAAGCCAGAGAAGAGTTCATAAAAGAGTTAAGTCAATATCATGCGGCTAGACACGATTTTTCCCATGAATTTTTCTTACGTTCTATGTTGAAATTTGGAAATCAGCCAATTAGAGTAGAGTTGAATAAATCGGAAGAACCTCAGGTTGTAGAAGTAAATTTATATGCCTACGACAGCGATACAGTGCTAATAACGCTTGATTATCCTAACTCATGGGTTATGAGTTATCTTCGCTCACAATTGGAAGTATATGTTGAAAAAGGTACGGATATTTCACTTGTAATCGATGTTTCAGACTATAAGGCGAAAGAGAGATTGGAAAAGGCTTTAAACAAACGACATGTTTTGCATTACCAAATCAACTACAACTACAATAACCGTTTCATAAGCAAACTCTATAGTGATTTTGCAAATTTTAGTTTTGGAAATTTATGCAAAGATGAAGAGGATGAGCAAAAAAATCATTTTTACGCCATCTTGCAGTGTCCTATAGGAGCGAGTCAAGACGTGCTAAGAAACAGTTATAAGAGACTTGCAAAAGCTTATCATCCGGATAAGATTTTAAAAGAAGCTCCTCATATGATAAAACACTACACACAAAAATTTCAGCTCTTGCAAGAGGCTTACTCGGCACTTCGCGTTATTTAAAAAGATTTTCTATAAGCTCGTCTCTTTTTGTATTTTTTACAAGTGAACTAAAATCATCGCAAGAGTAAAGCGCTAGCCTTTTACCTTGATTTTCTTCTAACTCTTTAGAAAACCCCCTTTTTGAAAACAGAACTGCTTGAGTTGGTTCAATATCTAGTTTTTTGCACTTATCCAAAAGCTTGTGCCATTCGCTTTTATTTACTTTGTGGTTTGTCCATTTGCACTCTGCGGCATATACTTTTTCATTTTGTGTGATAGTTAATATGTCTATCTCGACGTTTGCATCCCAATAACTGCCCGAACTTAAAATTTGTGCATCTCTAAGATTATAATTTAACAAAACTTCCGATAGCTCTTCAAAAACCAAGCTGGTGTAACTATTTCGCCTAGTTTCAAAATCCTTTAAAAAGTTTTCATACTTTTGCTGTTCTATCTCTTTTGCGTGAGGTGCTATAAAGTAGAACCAAAATCTTATAAACGGATGTGTAAAAAGAACTTTGTGAGATATTCGATGTCTTGCTACTTCTCTTTTTAGTTTGCCTGAAGGATTAAGAGAGCGAGCCGGTTCTTCACGTGAGAACTCTATCTGGATTAGACCTTTTTCCTGTAAGAAATTCAAGGCACTGCCGCCGTTTGCGTTATTAAGTCCTGCTCTGTTAAAGGCGGAAAATATTTTCCTGTCGCCTATCGCCAAAGCGCGCAGAAGTCGCAAACATCCTTTGTCGGCGAGAGTTAAATCTTCTATTTTTTTTCTAAGTTTTGCATAATCGTTAAGCACTAACTCTTTTATTAAAATAGTTATATCTTTGCTAGTATCTATCTCCCAACCCAGACCGCCAAAAATTGAGAAATACTCAATCTGCTTTTCCATATCATCGGGAAAATTTCTTAAATAAAAGGAACGAAATTGTTCTAAGAGTCTGTTTTTTAACATGTACTTATTCTATCATAATTCACTTCCCCATTTCAACATATCTATGCCGTATTTTTCTCTAATACTTTGTGAATGTTGTGTCAGTTTGTGCATTTTTTGCTCTTCGGCAAATCCTATAAGCGACAACTCTTTTTTTGACTCTCTGGTAAAACTTGAACAGTTTATGCTAATTCTTATTACATGTAGTCTTTTGTACGTGTCGGCTTCATTAAAGAGCGACAGACATAATGAGTCAAACTTCTTCTCCGTGAATATTTCGCAAAGGCTTATATTTTTATGAGATTTTTGATTCATTTCATAAGCGATTCCTAGATGAAAAACTGTAGGAATTACCTGAAGTTTCATTATGGCAAAACTTAGATGTCGTGCTAGAACATGTACTCTTCTTCTTAATTCGCTGCGTTCATATAGCGGGTCAAATGTTCGTGAAATGCCGATAGATTTTCTTACATGTTTTGTTTGTATCTCATCATCACTCTCTGCGCTTACCCTTGCATACAGCTCTTTCGCATAAGGCCCCCAAGACTCAACCGTGCCACGTCTATTTTTTAAATCTCCGAGCGTGTGGATTTGAGCAAGGCGGAGTTTTTCTTTCATGCTTTTGCCGATTCCCGCAAACTCTCCTACGGGAATATTATCTATGAAACTATCCGTCTCATGAGCATAAACTACTTTACAGCCAAACGGTTTTGCATAAGTGGTTGCAAGTTTTGCAATGTAGCGAGTTTTTGCCGCGCCTATTGAGACGGGAAGCAATATGCTCTTTTTTATCTCATGACGCAAATCATCTATGAAACGAGGCACGTCTTCGTCTTCTATCCAACCCTCTAAATCTCCGTAAAATTCATCAATGCTTGCCTGTTCTATAAGAGGAATTTTAGTTTGTAAAAACTCATGAAGTTCATGCGAGAGCTTTTGGTAAAGCGACATGTTGGGTGCTTTTACAATCAGGTTTGGGCATAAACCAAGAGCCTCTTTTATGCTCATGGCAGTTTTTACGCCGTAACGCCTTGCCTCATAAGAAGAAGTTGTCAGTATGCCTCGCACTCGCCCGTCTTCGTCTCTAAAAGCATCTATATCATCTTTTTCTTCATACGCTTTGTAAAAAGTAGGAACGAACGAACCGGAGTTTTCAAAGTTTACCGTCTGCTTTTTATCTTCTTTTGAAAAAATCTTTGTATCGCTCCGTCCGCCTATGGCAACAGGTTTTCCTTCTAAAAAAGGCTCTTTAATCCTAGCGGCACTTACAAAAAAGCAGTCTATATCTATGTGTATTTTCATAAGTGCAATTGTAGGTAAATTTATACATGTAGGTTTAAAATATGGCAGATTGCAAAGAAATATGGCAAATTATTTGCTTTTTATTTTTGAAAATTTTTTGTGTTACAACTCAAAATAGACAATGTTATAAAGTATGCTCAAAAAGGTAATTTTGTCGTATATGATTTGTATGTTTTTAAAATAAACTGGCATTTTTTAAAAAAATAAGTAGTACAATTTGCGTCCAATTTTTAAGAATGGATACAATATTAACATTTTTCACTTATCACAAAAATAAAAAAAGAGATTTATGAAACTAACTTGGATTGATAGGTTACAACTATTTCATACTGTAATTTTTTGGAGTATTATAGTAGTTGGAATGCTGAAAATTAGTCATGTACTCATCTTAGAATGGGGAACATTGGTACAACTTTGGATTTTAAATATATTTGTTTATATATTTTTATCAATAGCGAATTATTTAAGACTTAATATAGTTTTCATATATGTGTACCTATTTTATATGAGTTTGTATGTTGTGATGATATATTATTCATTCCAAAAACAGTGTTAGCGTTTGATTTTTATTTATATAAGACTTCTTGCATAACCCATTATAGTAACCATAAAGCCCTCTCAGAGTTTATAAACGCACAGATGCTTTATCTTTGTTAGCCATTTTATCCTCAAGGCATCTCTTTTAGGCATATTCTAAATAAAACTAAAAATGTCAACCAATTATAAAATATATGCTATAATCTCTTCAATCAATTGAAAAGAGGATGACATGTCAACTACTCTATCACTAGAAAAACTCTATGAATTTTCAAACCTTTATTTCTCGCTTCCAACACCTGCTTTTAAAAGATACCTTTATAACCAAATAGATTTTTCATCAAAAATGATAGGGATTTTGGGACAAAGGGGAGTCGGAAAAACTACACTTATAAGACAACTGGCTCAGAGTTATGATTTGCCCTCTTCTAAGATTCTTTATATCAGTGCCGACAATATAGTAGATAGTTTAACCGACATAGCAAAAGAGTTCAGTGTTTACGGTGGAAAATTACTTATCATCGATGAGATACACAAAGCTGATAATTTTGCTCATGAACTTAAAACCATCTATGATTTTTTGGATATAAAAGTGATATTTTCAGGCTCATCGGCACTTGAGATAGAAAATTCCAAAGTAGATTTAAGCAGAAGAGTTCTTTTTTATGAGTTGCACTCTTTGTCTTTTAGAGAGTTTTTAGCTATCAAGTTTGGTATAGAACTGCCGACATTCTCGCTTGCCGATATATTGCAAAGTCATCAAGATATAGCTGTTAAAATTACAAAAGAGTTTAAGCCGCTTGAATATTTTGCTCTTTACAAAGAGTTTGGTACTTATCCGTTTTTTACAGAGGGTGAAAAGGGGTATAAACTAAGACTTAATGAGATAATCAACATAATTCTCGATAGCGAAGTAGCCGCTATTTACAATGTGGACAGCGATAAGATAAACACCATCAGAAAACTTTTGCATCTCCTTTGCAGCAGTGTTCCAATCGAACTTAATATTCAAAATATAGCACAAAGTGCAGGAGTAAGCAGAAATACTCTTTACTCTTATTTGTACTATTTGCAAAAAGCAAATCTTATTGAAATCATAGGCGGAAATTTTGCAAACAAAAAACTTCTCAATAAACCGGATAAGATATATCTTGAAAATATAAATCTTTATAATATTTTGTGTTCAAACCAAAATATCGGAAGCTTAAGAGAGAGTTTTTTTGTGTCACAACTCAAAATAAATCATGCTATAAAATATGCCCAAAAAGGCGATTTTATCGTAGATGATTTGTATGTTTTTGAGATAGGCGGTAAAAACAAAAGCTTCGAGCAAATCAAAGATATTACAAATAGTTTTGTAGTAGCTGATGATATCGAGATAGGATTTAAAAATAAAATCCCGCTTTGGCTGTTTGGGTTTGTTTATTAGCAGATTTGTAATTTTATGTCGGTACAATTCTATTATGAAATATATATTATTGACGGCTCTTCTTTTTTTTAGTGCATGCAGCGTTAAAAACTATGAGCAGACGCAAACAAAAATCATCACTATAAAATCTCCTAAGATTAAATATTCGGATGCGGGATATCTTAGAAACAGCGGCAAAATATTGGAACTAGAACTATTTATTGCAGGAAAAAGCATAGAAAAAATCACAGTAAATCATCTGATTTGTACCAGTGAGGGATGCATGAGCAAAAGTGGTTTTAACAAAGATTATCTACATGTATCGTATCCTGATGATACTATGCAAAATATGCTTCTCTCACATGTTATTTATGACGGAAAAAATCTTACCAAAACGGCAGACGGATTTGAACAACATGTAAAAAATGAAGACGTAGATATAGTTTATAAAGTAGATGCACGCTCGGTCTATTTTAAAGATAGAAAAAACGGCATTATTTTTAAGATAAAGGACACGGATGAGTAAATTTGTAGGAGCACATGTAAGCGCAAGCGGCGGCGTTTTCAATGCGGTAGAAAATGCACAAAAGATAGGCGCAAAAGCATTTGCTCTTTTTACCAAAAACCAAAGACAGTGGAATGCAAAAGAGTTGGACGGCGAAACGATAGATAAGTTTAAAAAGGCTTTGCAAGAGAGCGGTATCTTGCCTCGACATGTACTTCCGCATGACTCATATCTCATAAACCTCGGACATCCTGAAGATGAGGGCAGAGAAAAGTCACTTAACGCCTTCATTGACGAAGTGCAAAGATGTGAGCTTTTGGGACTTGACAGACTTAACTTTCATCCGGGAAGCCATCTAAAGAAGATTAGCGAAGATGAGTGTTTGGCTAAAATATCCGAGTCTATGAATATAACGCTTGAAAAGACAAAAGGCGTGAGCTTGGTTATTGAAAACACGGCAGGGCAAGGGAGCAATCTTGGCTGGAGATTTGAACACTTAGCTCAAATCATAGATAAAGTTGAAGACAAAAGCCGTGTCGGAGTCTGTATAGATACATGTCATATGTTTAGCGCAGGGTATGATATAAGAACAAAAGAGGCTTACGATAGGTCGTGGAGCGAGTTTGAAAAAGTAGTCGGTTTTAAATATCTGATGGGAATGCATATCAACGACTCAAAGGCAAAATTCGGCTCACATGTGGACAGACACAACTCTTTGGGCAAGGGCGAAATCGGTCTTGATGCGTTTAAGTTTATTATGAACGATGAGAGAATGAATGATATTCCGCTAATTCTTGAGACAATTGATGAGAGTATCTGGGCAGAAGAGATAGCACTTTTATACTCTTTTGCAAATTAAGCAAGTTTTGTATAAAATCAACGCCTAACTAAAAAAGGTGTTGGCAGTATAGTTTAAATTTTAAGGAATTATTTGGAAACGTTAATAGATTTTTTAGAGGCAAAAGATGTAGAGAAATCTCTGATTTTTGCTCAACTAAAATGCAGTAAAACGGAAGCGTTGTTGTTACAGGCTTTGGCAAAAAGATATATGAAGGGCGAAGACGATGTTTTGATACTCGACCTTTTGCAAGAGATTTACGGCGATGAAAAGTATGAGTGGATAAAGCATTTAAAAGAGGTAAAACTTCTTTTAGAGCTTGGATGGCTTCATCAGCAGAGTTTTACTCCTATGAAAATTTCCGAAGTCACACCCTTAGAGCTTCTAAACAGCGCTATTGGTTTATCTCCTTCACTTTTAAAAATACTTCAAGACGGTGCTATTGAGAGTGAACTGCCCGATATCAAGCCATATTCAGACCATTTAGAGTATCTGCAAGACCAGTTTCTTCGTATTGATCTTTATCAAAAGATGAGTGCTATCCGTCAAAACGTTCATGAACACTCACTCGGAATTGACAGAACACAAAGTAAGCTCAAGCTCTTGGAAAAAAGGATAGAAGACAGAGTAGAGCAGACTTCAGGAAAACTTGTTCTTGATAAATTTTTTAAGCAAAAAAAGATGGATTCAAAGGAGCAGGTAATTTTTCTAGCACTTCTTCGTGAAGAGTATAGCGCTACCGATGCATCACTGCGTGAGATGAACACTTTGATAGAGCTGATATCTCTTGATGAGTATGAACGCATAAAAAACCGTTCGCTTTTAGAAGACGGCTCTCATCTTATAAATGACGGAATAATAGATTATGAAGAGATGTTAAATCCTTTCGGCGGTATTTCAAGAGCTTTTTATATTGTGGATGAGGTTCTTCAAAGCATAATTCATCCGCAAAAAAATAAAAAAGTCCGTCGCATAAAACTAAATACTCTAATTGACGAGCAGGATATTTTTGAGCTAATCGACCCTGAGACATCGCTTGAAGACGTAGTTTTGGCAAACGAGACGCAAGAGACTCTGAAAAATCTTATGAGACAGCTTGATAAAGAGGTTATAAGCAGACTTGTAGAGTGGGGCATAAAAGACAAAAAAAGCGGTATTGACGCAAGAATCATCTTTTACGGTGCGGCAGGAACCGGTAAAACCATGACTGCATACTCTCTTGCAAAATCATTAAAACGTCAGGTTTTAGCGTTTGACTGTTCAAAGATATTATCCATGTATGTAGGCGAGAGCGAGAAAAATGTTCGTAAAATCTTTGATACTTTTTATGAATTGTGCGAAAAAACAAAAACTGAGCCTATTCTTTTGCTAAATGAAGCAGACCAGTTTTTGGGAGCGCGCTCAAGCGGAGCAAACAGCGGGGCGGATCAGATGCATAACCAGATGCAAAATATCTTTTTAGAGCAGATTGAGAAGTTCAAGGGTGTTTTAATAGCTACGACAAATCTGCTTGAAAACATCGACAAAGCATTTTCAAGACGATTTAACTACAAAATAGAGTTTAAAAAACCAAATAAAGAACAGAGACTCTCTTTATGGAAAAAGATGCTTCCGCTAGATGCTCCTTATGCTAAAAAATTTGACGTAAATCTTTTAGCAGATTATAGTTTAACGGGCGGACAGATAAATCTAATCATAAAAAATACTGCTTACAAAGTCGCGGTGAGGGAAGAACCGCTCTTTTCTTTGGAAGATTTTGAACAGGAAATCAAAAAAGAGAAAGATGCAAGTTTTGATAGCGAAAAATCTATGGGGTTTTTAAATAAATAATTTTTTGTAATAAAACCGTAACCTCGTAGTAACATCTTTGTAACATATATCGTGCAAAATTTCGGCATAAAATATGTTACAAGGAAACAGAGTTATGTCAGTTAGCGTAGAGAAATATTTCACCCACAACTATCCTACTTTTGAAAAATTGCCTAGTCTTGCCCGCCTTGGGATAATCTCTCTTTTTAAAAAACTTTTTCACGAAGATGAGGTAAATGATGTTTTGGCAAAAAACAGACACCTTGACGCATTTGACTTTATAGAATTTGTTCTTGAGTATTTTAATATTGATATAACTATATGCAAAAATCAGCTCTCAAGGATTCCATCATACGGCAGAGTTGTAATAATAGCAAACCATCCTCTTGGAGCATTAGACTCTCTCGCACTTTTACATGTAATAAAAGATGTCAGAAAAGATATAAAAATAGTTGCGTCAAATTTTTTGAGTGAGTTTAAAAATTTGGACGAGATACTTATACCTATTGAAAATATCAAAGGCAAAATGCAAAGAAACTCTATAGAGAGTATATACAAAGCACTGGAAAATGAACAGGTAGTTATCATATTTCCATCCGGCGAAGTAAGCCGTGCAAGACCAAACGGTATAAAAGATACGAAATGGAAAAAAGGGTTTTTAAAAATAGCCCAAAATACAAAATCGCCGATACTGCCTATCTATATTGACGCTAAAAACTCAAAAACATTTTATCTGCTTTCGATGATAAACAAATCTTTGGCAACCGCAACTATTCCGCATGAGATGTTTAAATACTATAATAAAAACATAGCATTTACAATAGGTAAATGTATCCCTTTTGAGAGTTATCATATTACGGGTATAGCAATTTCTGACAGAGTGAAGCTATTTCGTAAACATTTTTATAAAATTGCCAAAAAGGAAAAAGGTATTTTTAAAACCGATAACGGGATTGCATTGGCAGAAAATAGACAGGAGCTAAAAAAAGAGCTACAAAATGCAAAATCTATAGGTGAAACGATAGACGGCAAAAAGATATATCTATATGCAAACGCACAAGAGAATGTTCTTATAAAAGAGATAGGAAGACTTAGAGAGATTAGTTTTCGTCAAGTAAAAGAGGGTAGTCAAAAGAGTAGAGATATAGATGATTTTGACTTCTGTTATGAGCATATTATTCTTTGGGACGATAAAGATTTGGAGATAGTCGGCTCTTATCGTATAGTAAAAGCCAGTGAGATGGTAGATGCATTCGGTGTTGAGGGGTTATATACGTCAACTCTTTTTGAGTACAAAGAGGAGTTTAATAAATATCTATCTAACTCTATTGAACTAGGACGCAGTTTTATCCAACCCAAATATTGGAATTCAAGAGCACTTGATTATCTATGGCAGGGAATAGGAGCTTATCTCAAATCAAATTATGATATTAGATACTTGTTCGGTTGTGTCAGTATCTCGAACTCATACAGTGATGATGCTATTGCCTTGCTCGTGTTTTTTTACATGAACTATTTCGGCGCAAAAGTAAAAAGTGTAGAGCACCGTGAAAGCTATGTTTTATCCGAGCCAAACAAGAAAAAGTGTAATGAATTATTTTTTAAAGACAGTTATGAAAAAGATATTTTGATTTTAAAACATGAACTTAAACTTATGGGTTATTCTATTCCAACACTTTATAAACTCTATAGCGAGCTTTGTGATGAGGGCGGAGTCGAATTTATGGATTTTGGAAGAGATAGAGATTTTGAAAACTGTATTGATGGTTTTTTAGTAATCGACGCGGATAAATTAAAGCCTCTAAAAAGAAAACGCTATTTATAAAAATTGTGTTACATATTAGAATAATAAGATTCTAATATACTAAAATATGTTTCTATAATACACACTAACTTTGATACATAAAAAAAATGTGTAGTATTTAGTAACAATTGCTCCCCTAAATATTGCCTTAATCTTTTATTTAATACTCTTTTTGATACAATCCTCACAACTGTTTTTTCTAAAAAGGTATAAAAACATTTAAACGTTATGGTTTATGTTTTTATGCGTTTGAGAACAACAATAATTAAAAAGGTAGGTTATATGGAGCATATAGTGACTTCAAATCCGTATTTTGGGGTATTTGTACTTTTTCTTATAACGTTTGGTGCGTTTACGATTACGACTATTGTCGCTCGTTTGGCAAGTCGTGCGTTAGCAGCTAAAAACAGTGAAAAAATAAAATTGTCAGTTTATGAGTGTGGACCTGAGGTTACGAAACAGCCAAACAGAATCTCTCCTCAGTTTTATCTATTTGCACTGCTTTTTTTACTTTTTGACGTAGAGATAGTTTTTATGTTCCCTTGGGCAGTTGATTTTAAACTACTTGGATGGTTTGGTTTTGCCGAGATGTTAATGTTTATACTTCTCTTAACAATCGGTTTTGTATATGCATGGAAAAAAGGAGCGCTTGAATGGCACAACATAAAATAAATTATACGCAAAACGGCGGTTTGCCGGTTGCACTTACAAGTATTGATAAAATCGTAAACTGGGGTCGTTCAAACTCGCTTTGGGCGCTTACTTACGGACTTGCATGCTGTGGTATCGAGATGATGGCATCGGGTGCTTCAAGATACGATTTTGACCGTTTCGGGACAATCTTTAGAGCTTCTCCTCGTCAGGCTGATGTTATGATAGTTGCGGGAACTTTGACTAAAAAACATGCTGAGTTTATCAAAAGACTTTATGATCAAATGACAGAGCCTAAATGGGTTATCTCTATGGGTTCATGTGCAAATACGGGCGGTATGTTCAATACTTACGCAACTGTTCAGGGAGTTGATAGAATTATTCCTGTTGATTTATATCTTCCGGGTTGTGCTCCTCGTCCTGAAACTCTTCAATACGGTGTAATGCTATTACAAAAGAAGATTCGCGCAAATCAGGCTTCAAGAGCGCAAAAAGCTAAAAGGTTGATGTAATGAGAGCTTATAAACCTAAAGACAATGTACAAGCAAAGCCGTACTATACGGATAGATTTTATGTATCTCCGCAAGTACCTAAATATGAAGTCTCAAGCGATGAAGTTTTTGCTCATGATTTAGAAGCTATTAAAGCGAAATTTGAAGTGCTTGATGCATATATTCAAGTCGGGCAGATGGTTGTTTTTATAAATCCAAAAGACAATTATAAAGTATTGGAACTTTTAAGAGATGAGTGCGAATATACACAGCTCTCAGAGATGAGTGCTATTGACTGGCTGGCGGGTAGAGGCGGTTTTGAAGTATTTTATCAGATGCTTAGTATGAACAAACGCAAACGTCTTCGCATAAAAATGTTCATCAAGAAAGGCGAAGCCGTAAACTCCGTAGAAAAGCTATTCCGTAGTGCAGACTGGTCAGAGCGTGAGATGTTTGATATGTTTGGAATAGAAGCAAACGGACATCCGTTTATGAAAAGAATCCTTATGCCGTACGATTGGCAAGGACATCCTCTTTTAAAAACTTACCCGCTTCAAGGTGATGAGTTTGCCGCATGGTATGAGGTTGATAAAATTTACGGAAAAGAAGCACGTGATATTATCGGACCTGAACTTCGCGATACTGCTAAAGTTGACAGATATGACAGTGAGAGATTTGTGCGTTTAGGGCATGAAGTGCCTAAAGGTACTAAGATTACCGGTAACGAGCCTAAAAATGAGCAAAACTATCAAGAAGAGGGCGGTGTTTTCATGATTAAAAAATTCGATAAAAAAGATTCGGTCGTTATTGACGATCCTCAAAGATAGGTGGAAATAATAATATGCAAGTAAAAAATAGATTAAACCCGTTTTTTGAGAATATCACTTTTGACAGAGAAGACAATGAGATGATTCTAAACTTCGGTCCTCAGCACCCTTCTGCTCACGGACAGTTGCGTTTAATGCTTCATCTTCAACAAGAGATGATAGTAAAAGCTCATCCTGATATCGGATATCTTCACCGCGGTATGGAGAAGATGGCTGAAAACATGATTTATAATGAGTTTATGCCTACAACCGACCGTATGGACTATATTGCATCATCTGCAAACAATTACGGATTTGCATTGGCGGTTGAAAAACTTATCGGTCTTGAAGTGCCTCGCCGTGCAAAAGTAATCCGTATGATGCTTTTAGAAATTAATCGTATCATGTCGCATCTTTTTTGGTTGGCTACAACGGCGCTTGATATCGGTGCGATGACTGTTTTTCTTTTCGCATTTCGCGAGAGAGAGTATCTTATGGATATTATTGAAGGGTATTGCGGAGCTAGACTTACACATGCAGCAATACGTATAGGCGGTGTTCCGTTGGATATTCAAGATAGTTTTATAACTCAATTAAGAGTATTTTTGGACAAACTTCCTCAAAATATTAAAGATTACGAAGACCTTCTTGATACAAACCGTATCTGGCTTATGAGAATGGAAGAGGTCGGAACTATTTCAAAAGAGATGGCACTTTCATGGGGTTGTTCAGGACCGATGCTTAGAGCTAGCGGTGTTGCTTGGGATATCCGCAAAGAAGAGCCGTACGAGCTTTACGATGAAGTAGAGTTTAAAGTACCTTACTCTGACAAGGGCGATAACTTTGCAAGATACCGTATGTACATGGAGGAGATGAGAGAGTCTGCTAAGATTCTTCGTCAAGTTATAAAGATGTATCAGCAGTGTGTAAAAGACGGACAAACCGAGTTAATGGCTCATGCACCGAAATATGTATCAGCTCCAAAGCTTGATATCATGACTCAAAACTACTCTTTGATGCAGCACTTCGTTCTGGTTACTCAAGGTATGAGACCGCCTGTAGGCGAGGTTTACGTAGCAACCGAATCACCTAAAGGAGAACTTGGTTTTTATATCAACTCTCAAGGCGGGCCATACCCTTACAGACTAAAACTTCGTGCACCGTCGTTTTGGCATACGGGAATTTTAACAGACCTTTTACCGGGACACTATATTCCGGATGTTGTTTCTATAATCGGTACTACTAACATTGTATTTGGAGAGGTTGACCGCTAATGAAAAGATATGATTTAAGACATTTAAAAGATGGTTTTGAACCTAGAATGAAAGAGATTCTTGGAACTCACAAAAAAGGTGAAGTTGCAATCTTTTTATTTGAAATTGGGGATTTTACGCCTATTCAAAAATCGGCAGATTTAGTAAAAGAGTGTGGGTACGAGTTACTTAACTCCTTAAAGTTTAACGAAGTCGATTGGACTATCGTGACAAAAAAATAGGTAGGATTTGAATTTTGAGTAAAGTATATTTTTCTACTTGGAACGGCGAGTTTGTTAACAATGTCAACACGCCGCAAGAGGAGTGGAAAGAATCGGCTTATAATCTACCTGCACAGTATGACAGCCACCGAGAATCAAAAGCTTTTATAGGTTGGGACGGTGTCGCACTTTTTGATAAGGACGTGGATGTTATCCGTTTAGCGATGGAGTATGCAGCGCAATATCAGGAGTACTCTGAAGCATGTGGAAGATGTGCACCTGGAAGATGGGGCGGACGGATTTTATATGATCAGTTGGACAAGATTGCACGCGGTGAAGGCAGTATGGCTGATTTGAATCATTTAAGGGAAATTGGCAAAAGTATGCAAATCACTTCAAAATGTGAGATTGGAAAAACAGTTCCAAATCCTATTATTGACTTGATGACGCACTTTGAAGATGTTTTTATGGAGTGCATAAATGAACAAAAACCATCTAAACATTACCATGAACAAATCGGATATATCGCAAAAATAACTTCACCGTGCAGCGACGCTTGTCCTTCACATGTAGATATTCCCGGTTATATCGAAGGCGTAAGAGACCTTAGAATGGATGACTCTCTTATGGCTACGCGTCAAACTATGCCTTTAGCTCATGTTTGCGGTCGTGTTTGTCCACATCCTTGCGAAGAGGCTTGCAGAAGAACAAATCTTGACGAGCCGATTTCTATTATGTCACTTAAACGTCTTGGTGCTGATTGGGAGAGCGATCATGGTTACGACTTTTTTCATCCGATGGAGAAAAAACCTTCTAACGGTAAAAAAGTAGCAATCATAGGGGCAGGTCCTGCAGGGCTAACTACTGCTTATTATTTGGCTGCTGAGGGCATTGCTTGTGATGTTTACGAAGAACTTCCTGTTCTTGGCGGAGAGGTTGCCGTGGGTGTGCCTGAATACAGAATGCCTATCGGTAAGTACAACAAAGATATAGAGTGTGTCAGAGATATGGGTGTTAATTTTATAGTTAACCGAAAAATTAATGCAGACGATATGCGTCGTTTTGAGAACGAGTATGATGCTACTATGGTTGCAACTGGTACAAGAATCTCTAAAAAAGTCTATTGTGAGAATGAGAGAGCCGATATTAAAGGTTACTGGAGTGCGATAGATTTTCTTGATAAAGTAAATCTTTACGAAAAGTACGGATATAAAATCTCAAAAGAGGATCAGGAGAAAAATCTTTTAACTACTGATTTTGTTGATTTGACCGGTAAAACGGTTGTTTGCGTAGGCGGGGGATTTACATCTATGGACGTCGTGCGTTGTGCGATTCGTGCAAATGCTAAAAAAGTTTACATGATATACCGAAGGGATGAAAAAACAATTATCAAAAACACGACTTATGAAGAGTATCATGAAGCCGTTGAGGAAGGTGTCGAGTTTTTATTCCACTCTGCAGTGGCCGAGATGAGAGATGAAGACAATATTTTAAAATCGCTTCTTGTAGATAAATTTGAGCTTGTTCCAGATCCAAACGGCGGTCGTGCAGAACTTGTCAAAGTTGAGGGTGCTTCATACGAAATTGAAGCTGATTATCTTATTCCTGCAGTTTCGCAATCGGCTGATTTGAAACTTTTGCCTTCTGAATGGGAGATAGCAATGACGTCATGGGGTACGATTAAAACAAACGGCAAAGATTACATGACGTCTCGCAAAGGTATTTTTGCATCAGGGGATTGTGAATACGGTCCTATGACAATTGTTAATGCAGTAGGTCAAGCAAAACGTGCCTCTTCGGTAATGAGCAGATATGTTCATTCTGGCGAGATTACATTGAGTGATGATGAGATTATGGAAGACCATCTTAAAAAACTTCGTGTTTATGATAAAAAAGGCAAAGTTACTGGATGGCTATCTGGCGTGCCTCGTCAACACTCCACGGTACTTGATGTTGAAGATAGAAAATACAACAACAAAGAGGTCAATCTAGGTTTTACTCAAGAAGAGGCTATAAGTGAAGCAGAGCGTTGTATGCGTTGTTACTATATCGCAATGGTTCAGGCGTAGAGGATGAGAGATATGAATAAATTGACTAATTTTAAAATTAACGGTATCTCGGTAACTGCACAAAAGGGCGAAACAATTTTAACTGTTGCCCGCAAGAATGGAATCTATATTCCTACTATGTGTTATATATCTAAAACTTCTCCATGTGCATCATGTCGTATGTGTGTTGTTGAAGCAAGCGGAATGGATGGTTTTATTCTTAGCTGTAATACGCCTCCTGTTGAGGGTGTAGAGATTACGACAAACACACCTGCGCTTGAAAATGAGCGAACAAATATTATGAAGCTTTATGATGTAAATCATCCTCTTGAGTGTGGTGTTTGTGACAAATCAGGAGAGTGTGACCTGCAAAATAAAACTTTGGAGTTTAACGTTAGTCGTCAAAACTTCTCGGCTCGCGATCAGCACCGTCCTATCAAACATTGGGGACTTGTAGATTATGAGCCTTCATTATGTATTATGTGCGAAAAGTGTGTACATGTATGTAATGAAGTTATCGGAGATGATGCTATTGAGGTAAAATTCGGCGGATACAGCTCGACGATTATCCCAAAAAATTCAGACACGCTTGATTGTACTTTTTGCGGAGAGTGTATAGCCGTTTGTCCGGTAGGCGCACTTACAAGCAGCGGTTTTAAATACAGAGCAAATGCATGGGAGCTTGAGCGTGTTCCTGCTACATGTGCACACTGTTCGGCAGGCTGTGCGCTTGAGTATGAAACAAGACACAGTGCTATTAACGGAGCTGATGAGATATATAGAGTTAAGAACAACTTTGAGTTTACTTCACTTTGTGGAGCTGGACGATTCGGATTTGATTTTGATAATAGAACTTCAATGGATGAAAGTTCGTTTCATAAAGCTATTGATGCGCTAAAAAATGCAAAAGCTATTAGATTTTCTTCGATAATTACCAATGAAGAGGCTCATATATTAGAGCTTTTAAAAAATAAACTTGGAATAAAACTATTCAATGAAGATGCAAGAAAATTCGCTGAATTTATGAACTCTTACAGTTCTGTGAGTGGAAAATTACACCATAGTGGCTCACTTGATGCTATCAAGCAATCAGATGCGGTAATAGTAATCGGAAGCAGAATAGCAACGGATAATCCAGCTGTTAGATATGCACTTACAACGGCTTCAAAGCATAACGGTGCAAAAGTAGTTTATGCACATCCTCTAGAAGATGTTTTAGTACAAAATGTAGTTACGCAAATGATGAAATATGAAGTGGGAACTGAAGAGGGTGTTATGGCTCTTTTGGCTCACACTATATTAAGTCAAGCAGATTTAAGCGAGAATGAGAGAGCATTTTTTGATGAGCTTGACCTTGGATACTTATGCGCAGAGACAAACATAGGCGAAGAGGAGTTTGATTTTATGATGAAATCTTTCTCAAGAGCAAAAAAAAGAGTTCTTATAATAGGTAATGATTTAATTGCACATGAACGCTCAGGCAACATCGCAAAATTGGCAGCTTTGATAGAAAAATATAGTGATTTTTCTTTGGTTGTTGTTCCACGCGAAGTAAATACGCTTGGCGTATCTCTAATCAACACGCTTGATAAGGATGAAGATATCATTGATGTGGTCGGTTATAATGCAAAAGGCAATTTTGTAATATCTTCGTTAGAATTTGCTAATTTGCCAGTAGCATCATTTAATGAACAAGAGGGAACTGTTGTAAACATAGACAACAGAGTACTTCCTACAAATGTCGCACTTAGTTTTGAGGGATACACACTAAATGATATAGCAGCGGCATTTGGCATAGATAAAGAAAATACGGTTGATTATACAAGAGAATTAACTAAAAAAGCAGGATTTAAAGGTATAAATTTTGACGATTTAGAGAATTTTCTATCGCCTTTGGGAGAAGATAACCGCGGTTATATTCTTGACGAAGTTACATGTAGTGCAGATGGCGAGCTTGAAGAACTTGATGATATGCCTGAATTTAACGGCACTATTATTTATAATTCTGATCCTGTTCTTCAGTTTAACAGCTATACGGCAAAAGCCGCGCAGCTTCCTAAAGATAACTTCCTAAGAGGTTCTGCACAATTTGGCGTAGCTGCTAGAATTAGTGATGGAGATATTGTCGATGTCAGCTTTAAAGACAAGAAAATAAGAAGAGAGTTTAAGTTAGATAGTGAGCTAAAAGGAACTATAGCACTGAATCCTACATTTGACATAGGTGTTGATGGCAGCAGATATAGATTTGAAAAATCCAAAATAGAGAGAGTAGTAAATGAGTAAAATTACTATAAATATTGATGGAAAAGAGATACAAACGCAAGAGGGCGAGTACATACTTAACGCCGCTCGTGCAAACGATATCTTTATACCCGCAATTTGTTATTTGACAAGATGTAGTCCGACACTTGCTTGTCGTTTATGTCTTGTTGAGGCAGACGGTAAGCAGGTTTATGCATGTAATGCCAAAGCGAAAGAGGGTATGAGTATTGCGACCTCAAGTGAAAATATTGCTAAAGAACGCCGTGCTATTATGGAGGTTTACGATGTAAATCATCCTCTTCAATGCGGTGTTTGCGATCAATCAGGCGAATGTGAACTGCAAAACTATACTTTAGAGATGGGTGTCGATTCTCAAAGCTATTCTGTTAAAGACGTAAACAGAAAAGATAAAGATTGGGGACATATTCACTACAACCCGGGTCTTTGTATAGTTTGTGAGAGATGTGTAACTACATGTAAAGATATGATAGGCGATAACGCTCTAAAAACTGTAGCACGCGGCGCAGATGCACTTGAAGCAGAGTTTAAAGAGAGTATGCCAAAAGATGCTTATGCTATGTGGAACAAGTTAAATAAATCTCTTATAGGACTTAGTAGCGGCGAAGAGATGCTTGATTGTACTTCATGCGGCGAGTGTGCGGCAGTTTGCCCTGTAGGTGCGCTTGTTGACACTCATTTTATCTATACTTCAAATGCTTGGGAGCTTAAACAGATTCCTGCAACATGTGGACACTGTAGTGCTGGGTGTCAAATATCTTATGACGTAAAACATACAAATATAGACAATACCGATGAGAAAATTTACCGCGTTATGAATGAGTGGAACTATGTTTCTCTTTGTGGTGCGGGAAGATACGGATTTGACTATCAAAACGAAGTCAAAACAAAAGACGAGAGAGCATTTAAAAATGCAATAGAAGCATTTAAAAAAGCCGATACAATAGAATTCACTTCTACGATTACAAACGAAGAGGCATTTGTGCTTCAGTCGCTTAAAGAAAAACATGGATACAAGCTTGTAAACAAAGAAGCAAAAGCATTCCAAACTTTCTTAAATAACTACAGTGAAATAAGCGGAACTAAACTTTATGGTTATGACCTTGAAGCAACACACAATGCGAACTTTGTTGTCTCGGTCGGAGCGGCATTAAAGAGCGATAATCCTAATGCAAGATATGCACTTAATAACTCTATGACGGTAAATAAGGGAGCAGGACTTTATTTTCATCCTCTAAAAGACCCCGTTATTGAAGGACTAGGGAAAAGTATTATGACCGTGTATCATGCACCGCTTCAAGAAGAGGCCGCTTTATATCTGATTCTTGATTTGTTTGCAGATAAAGAGAAGCTGCCTAGCGATATCGTAAACTATTTAGCTTCTTTTCATTCTACAAAAACTATAACGGTTGAAGAGATAATCAAAGAAGAGATTACCGAAATAGTTAAAGTTATGAAGAAAAACGAAGAGAGCGGCGAAGAGGAAGAAGTAGAAGAAGAGAAGAAAAAAATGGTTCCTAAAAAAATCTCAAAAGAAGTTGAAGTTGATGACAACCGCCTTTTAGAGATACTCGGAGCTGATGATAAGTTTATGGAAAATTTAGAGAAAAATCTTGCTAAAAAAGACAGTTTTGCACTCATAGCAGGAGCTGATTTATATACTCATCCAAGCTCAAAAAATCTTGCTCGTCTTTTAGCTCTAATTGAAAAATACAGCGCATTTGAAATTACGATGATACCTACACTTACAAACTCACTAGGTGTGGCACTTATTTGTGAACTTGATGAGATATGCGGAGAGTACACTATCGGATATAACACTAAAGGTGATTTCACTCTATCGGCTTTAGGCAACGGTGATTTGGATATGCCTGCTATTAATCAGCAAGAGGGAACATTGACAAGCATAAACAAAAGAGTCAATCCTACAAATGCTGCAATCGGTTATAAAGGCTACGAGCTGAACGATATAGCAAACGAACTTGGAATGAAAGCCGAACATGTAATAGAGTACACCTCTAAATTGCCTCTTGACAAAGGATTTAAGGCTAAAAATTTTGATGATTTGCCAAATCATTACGATAACGACGGCACTGAACATCGTGGTTATCTTCTTGATAATGTTTCCGTTAAAACTAACGGCGATGAGAGCGTAGAGACGTTTGGCGATAAAAAATTAGAGGGAACTATTATATACATGGCAAATCCGGTAAGACAGTTTACTCCTTTTACAAACAAAGCTACCAATCTTGATGAGGTAAGCGGTGTTTATATGAGTGAAGAATTTTTGAGTAAATCTGATTTAAAAGAGGGGGAGAGCGTGAGAGTTAAAAGCGATAACGGCGAACTAATTGCAAATATCGTAAGCGATAATAAAATTAGCGGAGATATTATAGTTCTGCCGACATTTGATTCTAAAATAAATTCAGAGGCACTGTTTAGCTCATACCGCTTTGCAACAGCTTCGATTGAAAGGGTGTAGTATATGGAGATGGCATATTTAATTGAGACGGTTATAAAAATCGTTGTAGTTTTACTTATATTCTCAGCACTTGCTGGAATCGGAACATATTTTGAGAGAAAAGTTCTTGCTTTTATGCAGCGACGTCTTGGACCTGTAAACGTTGGTCCTTTTGGGTTACTGCAAGTTGCGGCTGACGGTATCAAACTCTTTACAAAAGAGGATATTGTTCCAACAAACGTAGTAGGAGCAGTATTTAAGATAGCTCCGGTAATTACTGCTGCTACTGCATTTATGGCGGCGGCTGCTATTCCGTTTTTACCGTCGTTTACGCTCTTTGGATACGAAGTACATCCGATAGTTGCCGACATAAATATCGGTATTTTATATATACTTGGAATCATGGGAGTTGGACTTTACGGTCCTCTTCTTGGCGGTATGGCTTCTGCAAACAAATTTTCATTGATTTCTGCTGCAAGGGGTGCGGCTGTATTTATCTCATACGAGGTTATTACGGGACTATCAATTTTAGCACCTATTATGATGGTAGGTTCACTTTCGCTTATAGACTTTAACGAGTATCAAGCAGGTGGATTTAGTGATTGGATAGTATGGTCTCAGCCTGTTGCGTTTATACTTTTTTGGATAGCTGCTTTTGCTGAGACTGGGCGTACGCCGTTTCACCTTATAGCAAATGACCATGAGATTATTGATGGATTTGGAACAGAGTATTCAGGTATGAGATGGGGACTCTTCTTTATCGGCGAATATGCAAACATGTTCTTTATCTCTTTTGTAATATCTTTGATTTTCCTAGGCGGATACGGAGACGGAAGTCTGTTAGGCGCACTTGGACTTCTTGGTAAAGTTGCATTTTTCTTCTTCTTCTTTTTGTGGACAAGAGCGGCTTGGCCCGATGTTAGACCTGACCAATTAATGTGGTTATGTTGGAAAGTTTTAATGCCGATAGCAGTTTTAAATATTTTAATTACTGCTATAGTAATGATGTAAGGGGTGAGTATGCATAATGAACATATTGACAAACATTTTAACGACAGAAATGTAACCGAGATGAGTAGTGACTACTATTTAGTCGGTATTGAAGATTATCCGAGTGATAATTGGGGCAGATTTAAGAGAATTCTAAAAAGAAGTTTTAGAGGCGAGCTTTTTGTAGGTCTTTGGGTTGTTCTTCGCGAGATGATAAGATTTGACATTCATACCGTCAGATATCCTGAAGAGAAGATGCCTATAGGTCCTCGTTACCGAGCGATTCATCAAATGAAAAGACTTTGGGAGTCTGATACGGAGAGATGTATCGGATGTGGTCTTTGCGAGAAGATTTGTATCTCTAATTGTATTAGAATCGATACGAAACTTGATGAGAACTCTCGTAAAGAGGTATCTGAGTATAGCATTAATTTAGGTCGCTGTATCTTTTGCGGTTACTGTGCAGAAGTTTGTCCGGAACTTGCGATTACGCATGGCGGAGAGTATGAGAATGCAAGTGATCAAAGGGAACATTTTACGATGTATCAAGATATGTTGACACCGCTTGATAAAATGAGAGCCGGAACTCAAGTTGAGTTTGAAGGTTTTGGTTCTATTACACCACATGAAGATGAGCGTGTTAAAAAAACACCTCTAGCATATTAAGGAGTTTGATTATGTTTGAAGCGATTGCTTTTTATCTGTTTGCTTTTTTGACGATAGCAATGTTTTACATAGCCGTAACAACGTCACAAGCGTTGTATGCGCTAAGTTCGTTAGCGGCAGGAATGATTTTTATATCAGCATTTTTCTTTATACTCGGTGCTGACTTTTTAGGTGCGATTCAAATCGTTGTCTATTCCGGTGCCGTAATGGCTCTTTATGCTTTTGGTATGATGTTTTTTGATACGACAAGAGATGTAAAAGAGAAGCAAGGCAACAAAGCGATAATAATCGGTTTAAGCGTTATAAGTGCCGCTTTAGTTGTTTTGATTGTTGCTGCGCCGATAGTTGGAAACAATATAGAAGCTCTATACCCTATAACTGAAGGTGCAGGAAATACTCAAGAGGTGGGTATGGTTCTCTTTACTAAGTATCTTGTTCCTTTTGAAGTTGCGGCAGTTATGCTTCTTGTGGCTATGATTGCAGGAATTGTACTAGCTGGAAAGAAGATGGATTTATCGCTTACTCTTATGAATGAGGCAGAAATTATGCTTATGAAAGAAGAAGATAAAAAGGTGCTCTCATGATGGAAATCGGATTAAATCACTACCTCGTACTCTCAACAATTCTTTTTGCTATAGGATTAGTAGGTGTAATGAGAAGAAAAAATCTTCTTATGCTGTTTTTTGCAACTGAGATACTATTAAATGCTGTAAATATTTCGTTTGCCGCTATTTCACACTATTATGGTGACTTAACCGGACAGATGTTTGTATTTTTCGTAATTGCTATTGCTGCATCTGAAGTTGCGGTAGGACTTGGTTTATTGATTGTTTGGCATAAAAAACATAACAATATCGACCTTGATAACATGTCAACGATGAGAGGATAAAAGATGGAACTGTTTTTATATACCGCACTTTTCTCACCGCTTGTGGGTTCTTTATTTGCAGCACTGTTTGGTGCATCTCCAAAGACAAAAATAGCAGGTGTAGTTCCTAGTATAATGCTAGGAGTTTCACTTTTGAGCAGTACTATACTTCTTGTACTTGTTTTAACTACCGGGCATACTATACATGTAGAGATGATGACATGGATGGCAACCGGAAATTTATATATACCGTTTGGGTTTGTGGTTGATCAGGTAAGTGTTACTATGATGATGGTAGTAACTTTGGTTTCAACTGTTGTACATGTATATGCAATCGGCTATATGGACCATGACAAAGGGTTTAACAGATTTTTCTCTTACCTTTCCGCTTTCGTTTTTTCGATGATGATTCTTGTTATGAGCGATAACTTTGCAGGTCTTTTTATCGGTTGGGAAGGCGTAGGACTATGTTCATGGCTTCTAATCGGATTTTGGTATCATAAAGAGAGCGCTAGCTGGGCGGCTAACGAAGCATTTATAATGAATCGTATTGCTGACCTTGGAATGTTAATCGGTATCTTTTTAATCTATTGGAATACGGGAACGCTTCAGTATGACGGCGCATTCGCTGCAATGGCGAATTTAGATGCATCTACTCTTACATGGATAGGTATCTTCTTGTTTGTAGGCGCTATGGGTAAATCGGCACAATTTCCGCTTCACACGTGGCTTGCAGACGCTATGGAAGGTCCTACACCGGTTTCTGCTCTTATCCATGCTGCAACGATGGTAACGGCAGGTGTTTATCTTGTAGTTCGCGCAAATGAGTTATATGCTTTAATTCCTCATATTGGTCTATTTATAGCATCACTCGGTGCATTCGTTGCGATATTTGCGGCATCAATGGCACTTGTTAATCGTGATATAAAACGTGTAATCGCTTACTCGACTCTTTCACAGCTAGGCTACATGTTTGTTGCGGCAGGACTTGGTGCTTACTGGGTTGCACTTTTTCACCTTATGGCACATGCGTTTTTTAAAGCACTTCTTTTCTTGGGCGCAGGAAACGTTATGCATGCTATGGATAGTGAACTTGACCCGTTTAAAATGGGAGGTCTTGGTAAGAAGATGAAAGGCACTATGATTATGATGACGCTTGCATCGGTAGCATTAGCGGGTATCTATCCGTTTGCCGGATTCTTCTCAAAAGATTTGATTTTAGAGGTCGGGTTTGTTGAACATCACTATATTATCTATACTGTATTGCTATTTACTGCAGGTTTAACGGCATTCTATTCATTTAGAATCGTGGCGCTTATATTTCACGGCGAAGAGAGATATAAACTCTTTGGTTTTCACCCTCATGAGGCATATAAATTTATGCTTGTTGCAATGAGTCCTCTTTTGGTTTTAGCAATTATTGCAGGGTCGTTTAAAATGACATATTTTGATATGGTAACGTACGTATTGCCTGCTACAGAATATCATGTTCACAACCATTTGGTTTACTGGATTATGACTATCGGGACACAGCTTTTTGTAATTCTTTCAATTTTTTATGCATATAAAAAATATACGAGCAGAGATGTAAAAGTACCTGATGGAACGTCTGCAATGGAGAATAGTTTTAAGTATAAACTTTTAATAAACCAATATTATATTCCATATTTTTATGAAGAGTATCTGGTAAAACCGTATAGAGAGCTCTCAGAAATATTTTGGACAAAAATTGACCAAAAAATTGTCGATGCAACTGTTGATGGAATTGCAAATGTATTTTATCAAACGGGAGAGAAAACAAGAGTTATGCAAAGCGGTAATCTATCGACTATGCTTAAATGGATGGTAGCAGGAACTGTTGCCTTGTTATCGTTAGCCGTAGTTTTCGGACTTGCAGCTAGACATTCTGGAGAAATTAAAATATTTCTTTCAGGTTTAGGAGTTTAATAGATGCTAGATCATATCTTATCGATTTTAATTTTCTTCCCGGCATTGGCTGCAATGCTTGGATTTGTAGTTCACAAAGATAGTATGCGCGCTTACGGTACTGCAGTAGCTACAATAGAGTTCGCACTCTCTTTATGGCTTTGGTTCGTATTTGATGCGAATGTGTCGGGAATGCAGTTTATGGAGCAAATCGCTCTTGTTCCGACGTTTGGAATTAACTACATAGTAGGGGTTGACGGTATTTCACTCTTTATTATCATTTTGGCGGCATTTTTTACTATGATAGGTATTGCATCATTAGGTGAAACAAAAGATGTAAAAAATATGATTATCACGCTTCTGTTTTTACAGATGACGATGGTAGGCGTATTTGCTGCACTTGATGCTATGGTGTTTTATCTGTTTTGGGAACTCTCTCTTGTTCCTATGCTATATATTATCGGTGCATGGGGTGGGCCGCTTAGAATTTATGCTTCTGTCAAGTTCTTCCTATACACGTTTGCAGGTTCGCTTGTAATGCTTGTAGGTATGCTTTTTATGGCATATTTTTACTATCAGGCAACAGGAGAGTGGAGTTTTGCCATACTTGATTGGTATCGTTTGATTCTTCCGGAGTCATTCCAAATATGGCTGTTTGTGGCATTTTTCTTTGGTTTTGCCATCAAAGTTCCTATGTTTCCGTTTCATACATGGTTGCCGTATGCCCATGGACAAGCACCGACTATCGGTTCTGTAATACTAGCGGCAATTTTACTAAAAATGGGTACGTATGCGTTTATCCGTTTTTCGCTTCCGTTATTTCCGGATGCATCGGTTTACTTTATGTATCCGATTGCTATTTTAGCGATTATTATGATTATCTATACTGCAATGGTAGCGTATGCGCAAAAAGATATTAAGCAGGTTGTTGCATACTCATCAGTGTCACATATGGGTGTAATTATTCTTGGTACGTTTGCACTTAATGTTGAAGGAATTTCAGGTTCAATCTTTTTAATGATAGCTCACGGTGTAGTTTCAGGTGCTCTGTTCTTGCTTGTAGGCGTAATATATGACAGAAGACATACTAAATATATGAGCGAATTCGGCGGTTTGGCTTCTGTTATGCCTAGATATGCGACAATTTTCGGGTTAATGCTAATGGCTTCGGTAGGACTTCCTCTTACTATTAACTTCGTAGGGGAGTTTTTAAGTCTATTAGGTTTTTATAAACAATCACACATCTTGACTCTTTTGGCAGGAACAGCAATTATAGTAGGTGCTATTTACATGTTAGCAGCTTATAAAAAGATGTTTTTTGGAGTGGTTACAAAAGAGGAGAACAAAAATCTTCCTGATGTAAACAAAAGAGAGCTTATAGCACTTATACCATTGGCAATTATAACAGTCTGGCTCGGAATATATCCAAAACCTGTTTTAGGACCTATCAATACTAGTGTTGAGTCTGTTGTAGGACTTATGCATGAAAAAGCTATAACAAAAGAGGCAAAATCTAGAATTCCTAGCATTGGTAAAGATATAAAAATAAGTAGAAATTCAGTAGAGGAGGCACACTAATGTTATCAGCTGTAAATGTTTCAATTGAGTCGTTAAACTTAATGACTCTAGTGCCAATGTTAATTCCAATTGTCGGTGCATTATTAATAATAGTAATAGAACTAATTAAAAGCTCTCAAGATAAATCTTTATATGTAATGCTAAGTCTGCTTATCTTGGGGATAGATTTCGCCTTTTTATTAGAGTCTGCAGGTATATTTGAGAAAAACGGAACCGTAATGGGTGTCTTTGACGTTATGTTAATTGACGGCTTAGCAATATTGTCACAATTTATAATTGTCGGTGCATCAATGCTTTTCATTCCTCTTGCTCTTACTCATAAAAGATTTCATGAGTTCTCATACCCTGAGTTCTTTGCTCTATTTTTATTTATGATATCAGGGTTTCAGTTTATGGTGGCAACGGACAACCTGATATTGGTATTCGTGGGACTAGAGACGGCATCTCTTGCGCTATATACGCTTATTGCTATGCACAACCGTGACAAATCATTTGAAGCTGCGGTAAAATACTTTACTATGGGGGCATTAGCGGCAGGATTTTTCAGTTTCGGTTCAATGATATTTTATGCGCTTACGGGTTCTGTAGAGATAAACCAGATTGCTGAAGTTCTCTCTGCAAACGGATATGCAGATATCGGCTTTGTACTTATAGGAGTTACGTTTTTACTTGCCTCTTTTGGTTTTAAACTCTCGATGGTTCCTTTTCATACATGGACTCCTGACGTTTACGAAGGCTCATCAGCTGCGTTAGCAGGTTACATGTCAATTGTTCCAAAAATTGCAGCATTTATCGTGGCTATGAGATTCTTTGAGTTTTTGATTCACAGCGGCGTTGTTTGGCTTGAGGTTATTTTATATATCGGCGTAGTTGTTACTATGACGATGGCAAACGTCTGGGCGCTTGTTCAAACCGATGTTAAAAGAATGCTTGCATATAGTTCAATCTCTCATGCAGGTTTTGTAATGGCTGCTATTTTAATAGGTACTACACAGTCAAACAGTGCTTTGTTTTTATACTGGATTTTGTTTAGTTTTACAAACTTAGGTTCATTCTCTATGCTTTGGATAAGCAGACAAAAAAATCTTCCTGCGCATCAGCAGTCTGACCATAGTTACGATAAGTTTGCGGGAATGGTAAAAACTTCTCCGGTGGCGGCGTCTATTATGGCTCTGTTTATGTTAAGTCTAGCAGGTCTTCCTCCTTTTGCTCTCTTTTGGGGTAAGATGTATATGATAAGTTCTGCAATAACAGGCGGATATACAGTTCTGGCACTTATCATGGCTCTTAACTCTGCTATTGCCGGATACTACTACTTAAAACTTATAGTATATATGTTTATGAAAGAGCCTGTTGTTGAAAACAACGGACATGTGTATGTAGCAAATGCTACACTTCCTTTAAAAACTATTATCGGTATCGCCGCAATAGGAACTATATTTGCTTTTGTAGCAGTAAATGGGTTACTAGAGTTAATTACGGCATTTGTATATAACAGCGGATATTGATATTTTATATTAAGGAGCAGAGAATTTGTTAAAAACGATACTCTTAGCTCTTCTTGCAATAAATATTTTTGCCCTTGAAATCTCTTTTCAAGGCGCAAAAGAGAACCATCAACCATACTCTACACTTCATATAAAAGATGATAACAAGTTTTTATGTCAAGAGATAAAAAATGATTTTGACGTAACAGTTAAAATTGTTTGCGCATTTTCACATTCTCCTTCACAAAAGATATCAAAATTGCAAAATAGCTTTTTTGAAGTAGATACCGAAATAAAGAATAAAACATTTTTTTTAGTAATAAAACCGTATCAAAAAATGAAACTATTTCCGATGGTATTTGATTTAACAAAAGAGGACACTGTTTTTGATTCAAATGTTGAATTATCAAATCACTGGATGATTATAGGTTACATAGAAGATATTCCATATATTGAAAAAAGTGTTGACTCAGGAGTGGCGATTAATTTTCCATACACATCAAAAATGGAAAAATTGCCGTATGTCGGAAGTTTAGATATAAGTGGAAATCCGGTACATGTAAAAAGAGTAGGAGATGTAACAGAATATATAAAAATCAAAAAGTACTACGAAGAAAAAAATTATGAATTTTGCTTAGAATTAATTAATGATGTTATGAAAGAGTATCCAGATTCGCTCTTTAGAGCAGAGCTGCTTTTTTATAAAATCAGAGTCTATTCTAAGATGCAAGAGAATGAGAAAGTTATTGAAGTTTCTAAAGACTACCTAAAAGATTACTCTTCGGATGAAAATGTTCCGGAAGTTCTCTCTTTAATTGCAAAAGCGTACAATAAAGCAGGTTTCAACAGTGATGCAGATTACTTTTTTGACAGGCTCTTTAGTGAGCATCCTGATTCAGTGTATGCAAAATGGGGATATATCTACATGGCTGAAGCACTTGAATCATCAGGGAACTTAAGTAAGGCAAAATCTTTGTACGAAAAAGCAATACAAGAGACCGACAACGTTGATGTAGCCATTGAAGCCGGATTTAGGCTAGCGCAAATTTACATGTCAAATGCAAATGTTAAGGCAGCAGCAGAATATATAGAAAAAGTCGTAAAAGCAAAACCTGCTTATTTTTCAGAGGAAAATTTAGAAAAATCCATGGATTTAATGTATGAATTTATAGATGCTTCAGATTATCTCTCAGGTGTTGCGATAGCAAAAGCTATTTTTGAAAAAATGGATCCAAATGATGACAGATATGAGAGATTTACTAAAGATATAGGTATTTGGTTAAGTAAAACAAATGAAAAAAAAGATGCACTTACAGCTTTAAACAAATATCTTGAGCTTTTCAATGACGGCACATATTCGCAAGAGGTACAAGTTGCAAAAGATGCTCTTTTCTTTGATGTTAACGATGAAAACGCAACTTCTAAATTAGTATCTTACGATAAGCTGATTGGAGAGTATAAAGAGGATAGTATAGGGAAAAAAGCTACATATGAAAAAGCTAAACTCTTAATAGAACAAGGTAAATTTACCGAGGCTCTTGATATGGAAGCAAAGCTTCTTAGTCTTGACAAAGAGGAGTACAAGGATATACCTAAATTGATTAGTGATGCTGCAATCGGGAAAATGAAACAGGCACTAGAGGCAAAAGAGTGCAACAGCGTACTTGTAATTTCTTCACAATATAAAATAGAGCTCTCAAGCGAATGGGATGACGGAGTTTATACATGTGCTATGAAAGGTGCAGATTTTGTATTGGCTAAGAAAATGGCTGATAGAAATCTAAAATCTAAAGATATAAATGAGAGAAAGAAGTGGCTTAACAGATACATAAAAGTTGATTTTGCCACAGGAAATTACAGTAATGTAATAGAAGCATCAAAAGAGCTTATATCGTTGATAGAAAATGATAAAGATTCAGAGTATAAGGATGTTTATAGATATCTTTTTGATACTTATCGCAGGTTGGAAGATACTAATAAGATGATTGAGTCAATAGCAGTTATACAAAAAGTATATGAAGAAAACTATGCGGATATAGATAGATATGTCGCGGTTATGGCAGTAGGTAGTGATAAAAAAGATAACAATCTGGTGATTGAGTACGGACAGAAGGTAATGGACATACAGATAGCTTCCAATTCGCATGCTCAAAGCCCTTTTGTCGAATTTGCACTCTATCAGGCATACAGCGATAAAGAGAATTATAACAGAGCATTTGAGGTTATAAAATCTCTGGACAAGTTAGAGTTAAATAAAAACGACGGGGCAAGACAAAAGTATCTATTAGGAACAGTTCTTGATAAACTTTGGCGAAACGATGATGCTAAAAAAGCGTATCAAGAAGCTATAGATATTGATAAAGATTCTGCTTGGGCCGGCTTGGCAAAGAGTGCAAAAGGATTGTAAAAGAAAACAAAATATTCTATTAAATATATTTTAAAAGTATATGTTGTAAGTTCTGATTTAAAGATTGCTTCGCTTCGCTCGCAATGACTGCTAAAGATGTTATTGCGATGCGTGGAGTGACGATGCAATCTAGGTTATGCAAGAAGTATAATATCCTCCAGTTCTTCAAGAGGTGCGCTGATTACTTCTTCAAACTGTGTGCGGTTAAATGTCTGCTGTCTTTTAGCCAGTTGTGCAGTGTGAGTAGAGATATTTTCAAGCATCTCATCTTTTGAGACTTTAGCGTCAAGATACTCTAAAACTTCAACTATACCGATAGAGTTCATTGAATGAGGAAGTCTGGTATATTTTCTCTCTAAGTCACACACTTCATCTATAAGTCCACTCTCAAACATTTTTGCAGTTCTTGTTTTAATTCTCTGTCTTAAGATATTTCTATCAACTTCAATATTATAAATGGCAAGATTTTCAATAACAGGTTTTGGCGGATTTGCTTTGAACCACTCACTTGGCGTAATTTTTGAAGCTTCATAAATAAGAAGTGCTTTTTCGATTCTGTATCTGTCGTTTGGCGAGATATGTTGCATATACTCTTTGTCTATATCGCATAAGAGCTCATAACAACTTTGCAGATTTTTTAATTTTTTTTCTACATGTAAAGATATCTCTTTTGTTATTCTTGGAATTTCTGAGAGACCTTGCAGAAGTGATTTAAGATAAAAAGAGGTTCCGCCGACTATGATGAGGTTTTTTTTATCTCTTTTACATGTAGATACGAGTTCTTTATAAAGATTTATAAAAATATCTACACTGAAGTACTCATCAGGGTTTAGAAGGTCTATCCCGAAATGTTTTACTTCACTAAGTTCCTCTTTGGACGGTTTTGCAGATACGATGTCAATCTCTTTATATATGCTAAGTGAATCTATTGATAGTATATAGGCATCAATTTTTTTTGCAACTTTTATCGCCAAATCACTTTTTCCTGATGCAGTAGGACCGATAATCGCTAGTTGTTTCATCTTTTTTTTCGCCTTTATTAAAGTCAAATTATAACCTATCGTTAATAAAGCGTTAATATAAAATTTAAATAGCGTTAATAAGAGGATTTTATAATTTTAAAATAAAATACAAAGGAGTTCATTATGAACAAGAGAATTATATTAAGTTTAGGTTTAGCGGCGCTATTGTCATCATCTGTGTTTGCAGATAATATGAGTTGTGATAAAGGTAATAAAGAGTTTGGGAAATGCGGTAAAGGAGTGATGAAACACAATAATCATGAGGGCGATCGTTTTATGCCTCTTGTTATGAAACTTAACTTAAGTGACGAGCAGAGAAAAAAGATAGACGAAATCATGCAAGAAAATATGAAAAATATGTCCAATATGCCTAATATGTCAGATGCTTTTAGTGACAAAGACTTTGATAAAAAGCTTTTTGTAAAACTTCAAAAAGAGAAAAATGAGAAAAAAACAGAGCGCAAAGCACAAATGATAGAGAGCATTTATGCTATTTTAACACCTACTCAAAAACAGGAGTTTAAAAAGATAGTTGATGAAAAAGCAGCCGCAAAAAAAGAGTTCTTTAAAGGCTCTAAAAATCAATAAGGAAGTTAATATAAATAGTGATAAAATTAAGGCTTATATATAGTCTTTTGGAATATGTTAATGATAAAAATTGCAATGATTGAAGATGATACTGAGTTAGCGGATGTTCTGACTCAGTATCTTGCAAAATACAACATAGAGATTACTAACTATGAAGATCCGTATTTAGCACTTAGTGCCATATCTTTAAATAGTTACGATTTGATTATTTTAGATTTGACTCTTCCTGGAATGGACGGGTTGGAAGTCTGTAAAAAACTACTTTTAAAACATAATATACCCATAATTATCTCAAGTGCAAGAAGCGATATAACTGATAAAGTGATAGCTTTGGAACTAGGAGCCGATGATTATCTTCCAAAACCTTATGACCCAAGAGAGCTTGAAGTTCGCATCAAAACAATTCTTCGCAGATGCTCAAAAGAGCTTGAACTTTTAAAACCGGAAATAAAAAAAGAGATTTTTTCCTTAGATGAGAAAAAACAAGAAATCATGCAAGACGGCAAATCCATAAGGCTTACCGCAGCAGAGTATGAGATACTCTCTTTGATGATAAAACGAAGAGGTTTTGTAGTATCAAGATATGATATTTTGCAAAATTGCACTTTTTTGAATGATAATGAAGAGAGCGGCTCTTTGGCGGTTATCATAAACAGAATTAGAGCAAAGATAGAACAAAATCCTAAAAATCCTAAATATCTTTTAACGATAAGAGGTTTGGGTTATAAGTTGGCAGAGTGAAAAAGTACTCAATCATCTTTACAATAAATATAATCTTTCTAATCTCTTTTCTTCTTATAAGTGCGAGTTTTGCCGCATTTTATAATTTTAATAACCAAAAAGATAGACATTTTAACTATAAAAGAGATATAGAAATTTCAAAGATTTTTATGCATCAGTATAGAGCCGGCGGCATTAGCGATGAGCTTGTAGAATATATTAAAAGTTTAGATTTTTCTATTATTTTAGATAAAAATGAGATTACAAATATAGCCGATAGCAAAAGTGCAAAAATCAAAGAGTTAAAATCAAGAGGGATGTTTAGACTTTGGCACATAGAACTGAATGATAAATTGTACATGTTGATACAAACTCCAAATGAGAGAGTGATACTAAGAACCGATAATATCTCAAATAATAAGAGTACCATCCTTATTGTTTATATCGTAACGCTTCTGATTTTTCTTTTTTTATATCTCTCTATTATAAATAAACTAAAGCCGCTAAGTGTTTTAAAAGAGAGTGTTAAGAATTTCGGCAATGAAGATTTTGATTTAGACTGTTTTACCTCAAACAATGACGAAATTTCAGAGCTTGCAAATGAATTTCATGAATCTGCAAAAAAATTAAAAAAAGTAAAAGAGTCAAGAAATATTTTTATCAGAAATATTATGCATGAGTTAAAAACGCCTATTGCAAAGGGGAAGTTTTTAATGCAGCTTCCACAGACAAGTCAAAATGTTGAGATTATGCAAAAAGTTTTTTATAGATTGGAGTCTTTGATAAACGAGTTTGCAGCTATAGAGGAGCTGATTTCGACTAAAAAAGAGTTACATGTAAAAGAGTATTTTTTAGAAGATATTATAGATAATGCAATTGATATTTTAATGTGCAGTGATGATGAGGTTATAAAGGATATTGATAATATTAAAATAGAGGCAGATTTTAATCTTTTTTCAATAGCTGTTAAAAACTTGCTAGATAATGGTATAAAATACGCTAAAAATAAAAAAGTAATAGTTAAAACAGATGTCAATAAACTTATATTTGAAAATTCAGGTTCCAAACTTATCTATCCGTTAGAGAGCTATTTTGAGCCTTTTTTTAGAGGTGAAGACACAAAACAAAATCAAAGTTTTGGGCTTGGGCTCTACATTGTAAAACATATATTGGATGCGCATAATATGAGCCTGAAATATGAGCATGAAAACGGTATAAACAGATTTATAATTGCCTCTTGAAAAATTTCATTATATTTTTATTACGGAATTTTAAATCAACTTTGGGTAGAATTAAACAAAAAGTATTTAAGGTCAAATTTGAAACGATATATAGACAAGATTAGAGATTTTAATGAGTTGGTTATGTTTGAACACTCTATCTTTTCGCTACCTTTTATTTTTATCGCAATGATTGTCGCGGCAGATGGCTGGTTTGGTTTTGTTCTGCTTATATTTGGAGTATTAGCCGCAATCAGTGCAAGAAATTTTGCAATGGGGCTAAACAGATTTGCGGATAGAGATATAGATGCGTTAAATCCCAGAACTGCGTCAAGACCGAATGTTGATGGAAGATTGGACGCTTTTAGCATCTTGATTTTTACGTTAGTCAATGCATTCGTATTTATAGCCGTTGCATATATGATAAATCCGCTTGCATTTAAGCTTAGTTTTCCTATACTGCTTGTTCTTGGAAGCTACTCCTATTTTAAAAGATTTTCCTCTTTAGCACATGTTGTTTTGGGTATATCGTTAGGACTAGCGCCTATTGCCGGAGTTGTTGCCGTAAGCGGCGAGATTACTCCTTGGTCAGTTTTACTTAGTTTAGGCGTTATTTTTTGGGTTGCAGGTTTTGACTTGCTTTATTCTTTGCAGGATATGGCTTTTGACAAAGAGAGAGGTCTGCACTCTATTCCCTCAAAATACGGCTCAGATGCAACCCTTGCTATTTCTGCTTTTTTTCACATGTTAACTATACTTTTTTGGGTTATGTTCGTTTGGGTTGCAGGTCTTGGAGAGTTTGCTTATATGGCCGTACTCTTAGGCGCCTTTATGCTTGGTTACGAGCATTATATTGTTAGAAAAGATTTCACGAAAATAGACCGCGCTTTTTTTACGGTAAACGGCTATCTAGGTATTATTTTTTTTATTTTAATTATATTGGATAAGGTAATGGCATGAGTGTAAGATTGGTAAATGCACCTATAAATATAGTTTTTAGTAGAGTCGATACCGATGAAGAGGCCTATTTAAGAGAGTACCAGCAGTTAAGCGAGAGTGATGACGATCCGATAAACCAATGGTTAAAACTAGCTCGTGCAAAGGGCGAAACAACAGATACCGACCCCGTTTTGCTAAACCTTATCGTAGAGCTGCATAAAAAAATAGATTCGCTTGAGATGTTTTTAAAAAATGAGAAGCCAAAGAGACTCTCTTTGACTAATGAAGTTGCTATAGAATCAATAGGATTTGAGCACTTTAAATTGGCAGATGATATTTTAGAAGATGGCGCAGAGTACTACGGAAGAGTCGAGATGCCTGTTCATCCAAAGAGAGATGTAGCGATATTTTTTATTGCGCTTGATAAGTCTTTGGCTAAAATCACTAAGATGCATGAGCGTGACGAGCGGGAGTGGGGAGCTTATCTGACCGCAAGAGAGAGAGTTCTTATCCGCGAAGCAAAAGAGAGTAAAAAATGAATCTCGAAACCATAAGCGTAGAGTATTTAGTAGTTGCAATGGCGGCAATGCTGCTTTACTTAATATACTATGTTTTTACAAGAGATTCGCAATACACCAGAAACATACACTCCGTAGCTACGGTTGCAGAGGAGTTAAACAGAGAGATTTTTTATCTAAAGAAAAAACTTGAAGATACTCAAGTAAATATCAAAAAAAATAGTTCACGAATGAGTGATGATGAAATTTACCAAGAGGTCGAGAGAACGGTATATGACATGGTTAAACCGATTTCGATAGGGTTAAAGAGATTAGAAGAGAGCATCCAAAACATAGACGAACATATGGAAGCAAGGATGGCTTCATTAGAGAGCGGCGTAAAGCAGATATCTATTCCGACATCGATTCACGGAAACGACGATGAAAAAATAATTTCGCTCTATAAACAGGGAATTACATTAGAGACTATCTCAAGAGAGCTCCATATATCAAAAGCAGAAGTTGAGTTTGTGTTGAAAATCAACAAGATAAAGTAGCCCATAATATGACAGACAGAACACTCTTTACACTTGTATCGGTACTTATCGGAATAGGTATTTTTTTAAGCTATACCCTCTCTGTATATGCTACTTTACTCTTTGGAGTAAACGAGTTTCATTTTGCAATCAGACAAGTAATTTTTGGATTTTTAAGCATATTTATTATTTGGTTGTTGGCTCAGGGAGATCCTGATAAACATTTAACTCCAATAGGGTTTACACTATTTATAGGTTCTACTATTTTAATGGTAGCTATGCCGTTTTTGCCGGAGTTTTTGGTTTCGGCTGTAGGCGGAGCAAAAAGATGGATAAAGATTTTTGGTTTTTCTATCGCTCCTGTTGAGTTTTTTAAAATAGGATTTGTATATTTTTTGGCTTGGAGTTTTTCTAGGAGATTGGGGCATCATGACGGAATGGGAGTAAAAGATGAGTATATCAGATTTGCCCCTTACGGTATAGTTTTTGTGGGAGCAATGTTTATTATAGCATTTGTTCAAAATGACTTAGGGCAAGTCGTAGTTTTGGGGCTTACTTTGCTTTTTATGCTTATGTTTGCCGGAAGCAGTTTTAGATTTTTCTTGACTTTGTTAGTTGGAACATTTATGTTTTTTATATTTTTTATTTTTACTGCAGAACATAGAATAATACGTATAAAATCATGGTGGGCATTGGCGCAGAACAGTGTTTTAGAGATATTTCCTGAGTCTATTGCCTCGCAGCTTAGAGTTCCGACAGAGGTTGAACCATATCAGATTGGACATTCACTAAATGCCATTCATAACGGCGGCTTACTCGGTACAGGACTTGCTAACGGAACTTTCAAGCTAGGTTTTTTAAGCGAGGTTCATACAGACTTTGTTTTAGCAGGACTTGCCGAGGAGTTTGGATTTGTAGGAGTTTTGGTTGTTGTCGTAATATTTATGTGGATGCTTCAGAGGATTTTTAAAGTCGCAAATCGTTCCGAAGATTCAAGTATATATCTCTTTAGTATCGGAATAGGACTTTTACTTGCTTTTGCCTTTTTGGTAAATGCTTACGGAATAAGCGGTATTACACCTATTAAAGGAATCTCGGTTCCGTTTTTAAGTTATGGCGGATCTGCAGTTTTAGCCGCTTCAATAGGAATCGGCATGGTTTTAATGGGGTCTAAAAAGGCGAAGATGCGTGAAGATGATATATGGAGAGACGCGTGAAACTTTGCATAACTGGTGGCGGAACAGGCGGACATCTAATGATTGCAGAATCTTTAGTTGAAGCGGCTGTTAATGATGGGCACGAAGTTATTTTTATAGGTTCGCAAAGCGGGCAAGACAGAAAATATTTTGAGTTTCATAGTTTTTTTAGTCATGTATATTTTTTAGATACCACAGGAGTCGTAAATCAAAAAGGCTTTGGCAAAGTAAAAGCACTTTGGCGGATAATAAAAGCATTTTTTATATCAAGAACGATATTAAAACAGCACAACATTCAAGCAACTTACAGCGTTGGCGGCTTTTCGGCAGCTCCTGCTTCTTTTGCCTCTTTAAGTAGATTTGTACCACTTTTTATACATGAACAAAATGCAATCGAGGGAAGATTAAACTCGCTTTTAAAGCCCTTTGCTTCAAGATTTATATCGGCTTATGATAAAAATTCGCCTATAAAAGGTTATCCGGTTAGAGATGAGTTTTTTAAAAACGCAAGAGTGAGAGACAAAATTAAAACAGTTATCTTTTTAGGCGGTTCTCAAGGAGCAAAAGCTATAAACGATTTGGCACTTAGTGTAGCAAAAGAGCTTAAAGAGTTAGGTATAAAAATAGTTCATCAAGCAGGCGAGAGAGATTTTCTTAGAGTAAAAAAGGAGTATGAGAACTTACATGTAGAGGCGGAAGTTTACGGTTTTACAAAAGATATATCGACTCTAATGGCAAGTGCAGATTTGGCAGTTAGTCGCTCGGGTGCAAGTACTTTGTGGGAATTATGTGCAAACGGCTTGCCTGCGCTGTTTATACCGTTTCCGTATGCAGCTTCAGACCATCAATACTATAATGCTAGATTTATTGTAGATAATAATTTAGGATGGTGTGAACGTGAAGAAGCTGATTTGAAATCAATACTAATTTCGATTTTAAATCAAAATCTTGAGGTAAAAAGCAGAGCGCTTTTAGAGTATGCAGGTAAAGATGTGGCAAAAGAGATGATTCAAGATGTGGTAAAAACGCTAAATGCTTAGAGAGTTTGCTACGTCGTTAGTTGATTTAATTTTTGATTGGGGTTATATCGGCATCTTTTTACTAATGAGTATCGAGAGCTCTTTTATACCGTTTCCTAGTGAAATAGTACTTATTCCGGCGGGTTATCTTGCTCATAAAGGCGAGATGAGTATAGGCATGATAATGTTAAGCGGAGTCGGCGGCTCAATGGCAGGAGCATATATAAACTACTATTTGGCATTGATGCTTGGGAGAAAAATTCTTCGCAAGTATGGAAGATATTTTTTTATAAACGAAAATGCAATAGATAAAATGGATAATTACTTTGCCAAACATGGGCATATTTCAACATTTATAGGAAGGTTGGTGCCGGGGATTCGCCAACTTATCTCTATTCCTGCCGGACTTAGCCGCATGAATTTAGTGCTTTTTTCCACCTATACTGCGCTTGGAGCTTCTATATGGGCATTTATATTAGTTATGTTAGGTTATTTTATAGGCGAAAATCAAGAGTTGATTGATGCTTACTTAAAGCAAATAACTATATTTATCTTAGCTGCTTTAGTTTTACTGGCTATATGTTATGCTTACTTTCAAAAAAGAAAAGGCTAAGAAATTGAATAGTAATTTCGGATATATGTTTGAAACAGGTTTTTTTGGCACACGTGCTCCTTTTTTTATGGATTTGGTAACTCTTATTGTTTCACTTTTACCTTTTTTGGTGGCAGTCGCAATCTATTTTGCAAAAGATAAAAGATATAAAATACATGCGTATCTTCAGATAGCTATATTTGCTTTTTCTGTCATCGTACTTTTTTACTTTGAGTATGGAGTAAGAGTTATCGGAGGTTTTGATACGTTTATGCAAAACAGCGGAGTTTCTCATAACTATGCTTTTATAGTTTTAATTTTTCACATAGTTATTTCCGTTATTACACTTATAATATGGTCAACTGCTATATTTGCGGCAAAAAAGCTTATAATGCTAAAAAGACACAAAAATATGGGTCTAATAACATTTACGGGAGTCTCGCTTACCTCTTTAACGGGTATTTGGGTTTATTTTTTGATGTTTATTTTTTAAATATATTGGAGTTTTAGATGAAATATACACTTGGTTTTAGAATTTGGCATTGGCTTAGTGCTATAGTTATTTTGGGTCTGCTTGGAACCGTGTTTTTGAGAAAAACATTTCTTAGTTATAGAACAAACTCTGAAATTATAATGACAAAGCTTACCGATATGGGCGCAGATATATTTAAAGAAGATGCCGTAATAATTGCAAAAGCAATTCGTAATATTATGTGGGAGTGGCATCTGATACTTGGTTACGCACTTGCATTTTTGGTTCTTTATAGAGTCGTACTCTTTTTTATAGATAGAAGTAAAAGAGATGCATTTAGCTCGCTAACACTTCATAAAAAGGGCGTAAAAATATCTTATTATATAGTATATGCAACGATTTTTTTTATAACAATAAGCGGATTTGTCGTATATCTTCATGAATATTTAGAGCTTTCTCAAGAGACAACTAAACAGATAAAAAGTTTGCATGAACTTTCATATAATGTTTTTTTAGTTTTTGTTCCTCTTCATATATTAGGGGTATTTATCGCAGATGCAAAAGATGAACACGGAATAGTTTCAACAATGATTAACGGAAAAACAAAAGATAATTTTTAAAATCAAGGAATATACATGTTAAAAATAGATAACAAAGCACCGGAATTTTGTCTTCCAAATCAGGATGATGTAGAGATATGCATGAGAGACTTAAAGGGCAAATGGATAGTTTTATACTTTTACCCAAAAGACAATACTCCGGGATGTACTACTGAGGCATGTGATTTTAGTGATGCACTGCCTGAGTTTAATGATTTAAATGCGATTGTTCTGGGAGTTAGTGCCGACAGTACTGAAAAACACCGTAATTTTATAGAAAAAAAAGATTTATCTATAACACTGCTTAGCGATGAAGAGAAGTCAATGCTTCAAGATTATGGAGTGTGGCAGTTAAAGAAAAATTATGGCAAAGAGTATATGGGGATAGTCCGCACTACTTTTGTTATAAACCCTGAAGGAACTATAAAAGCTATATGGGGAAAAGTAAAAGTTAAAGACCATGCAAAAGAAGTCAAAGAGAAATTAGAAGAGCTTCAAGCTTAAATTAAATGTTTTTTAGGTAAAATTCGCCGATTTTCTTTGCCTAAATGTCAAAGAAATATTAACAGGTATGTGTCAAAAAATCAGTGCAACCTCTTTTTTAAGGGATAATTGTTCGACATTGCCAAAGCTAACTGATAAAATTCCGGCTAATAACAGCCCTTAAGGATACCCTATGGTAACTATGAAAGACCTATTAGAGTGCGGTGTACACTTCGGACACCAAACACGTCGTTGGAACCCGAAAATGAAAAAATATATCTTCGGTGTTCGTAAAAATATCTATATTATAGATTTGCAAAAAACTCTTCGCTATTTCCGTAACACTTACCAAATAGTTGTTGATGCGGCAGCTGAAGGTAAAACAGTTCTTTTTATTGGAACTAAAAAACAGGCTCGTTCTTCTGTAAGAGATGCGGCAATCGCATGTGGAATGCCTTACGTTGACAACAGATGGTTAGGCGGTATGCTTACAAACTTCCCTACTATTCAAAAATCTATTCGTAAACTTGACGTAATTACTGAAATGCAAGAAAACGGTCAAATTGATCTTTTAACTAAAAAAGAAGCTTTAATGCTTACTCGTCAAAAAGAGAAACTTGAAGTTTATTTCGGCGGTATCCGTGATATGAAAAAACTTCCTGACATGCTTTTCATAGTAGATGCTGTTAAAGAGCACATTGCTGTTTTAGAAGCTCGTTGTTTAGGTATTCCGGTTGTTGCTCCACTTGACACTAACTGTGACCCTGACCTTATCACTTATCCGATTCCGGGGAATGATGATGCTATTCGTTCTATTCAACTTTTCTGCCGTGAAATGACGGAAGCTATTAATGAAGGTAAAGCATTAAGAAGCGGCGGTCGTGATGAAGTTGCAAAAGAAGATACGGCACAAGAGCCTGCTTCTAATGATATGGAAGCTTTCGAAGTAGAAGATTTCGAAACAGAGGAAGTATAATTATGTCAGTTACAGCAGCAATGGTAAAAGATTTGCGTGCGGCGACTGACGCACCGATGATGGATTGTAAAAAAGCTCTTGTAGAGAGTAACGGAGATATGGAAAAAGCTGCGGCTTGGCTAAAAGAGAGAGGCATCGCACAATCAGCTAAAAAAGCTGACCGTATCGCGGCTGAAGGTCTTGTAGGCTTTAAAATTGCAGATGATTTCTCTAAAGCTACGGTAGTTGAGATTAACTCTGAAACTGACTTTGTTGCTCAAAATGAAGGTTTTAAAAATTTAGTTTTAAAAACTACGGAAGAGATTTATGCTACTTCTCCGGCTGATGTTGATAGCTTAAAAGCAACGTCGTTTGGCTCATATTTTGCAGAATCTGTTGCAAAAATCGGTGAAAAAATTGATATTCGCCGCTTTGCTACATTAGATGCTAGCGATGAGACTGTTGCGTTAAACGGTTATATTCACTCTAACAACCGTATAGCTGTAATTATTTTAGCAAAATGCGATAGTAAGAAAACTGCCGAGGGCATGGTACCTATGCTTAAAAATGTTGCTATGCATGCATCTGCTATGAAACCGACAACACTATCTTTTAAAGATTTTGATTCTGAATTTGTACAGGCTGAGACAATCGGTAGAATAGAGACTATTAAAAAAGACAACGAAGAGCTTGCTCGTCTTAAAAAACCTCTTAAAAATGTACCTCTATATATCTCTATGAGTCAATTAACTGATTCTGTTTTAGCTAAAGCTGAAGCTGATATCAAAGAAGCATTAAAAGCTCAAGGTAAACCGGAACAAATTTGGGATAAAATTATTCCTGGTTCTTTAGCTCGTTTTATTGATGATAATACTACTTTAGATAAAGAGCTTGCATTATTAGACCAAACTTACGTTTTGGATGATAAATTGACTGTTGCGCAGGCTGTTGAAGCTGCTGCAAAAGAGCTTGGCGGAACTGCTGAGATTGTAGATTTTGTTCGTCTTGAAGTAGGTGAAGGAATCGAGAAAAAAGCTGACGACTTCGCTGCAGAAGTTGCTGCACAAATGGGCTAAGGATTTTTCCTTACCCTATTTAAAAAAACTCCTCATTAAAAAAATCAAATAATTTACAATACTTAACTTAATAAAAATAAAATGCTATAATTTTTCAAAATAAAGCAAAGGTCGGTTTTGAAAAAAAATAAGATTATTGTTATTGGCGGTGGTTATGCAGGTTTACGCAGTGTCGAGAGATTGTCAAAAAACCCTCAAAACGAAATTCTACTTTTTGATAAAAATCCATACCATTTTATGCAGACCGATGTTTACGATCTTATAGCAAATGAGGAAGATTTTGCACAGGTAAGTGTTGATCTTTTTACATTTTGCAGCGGTTTTGATAATAACGTAACTTTTTTAAAACAAAAAGTTAGCAACGTTGATTTTACACACAAGAAAGTAATTACTACGGTTCAAAGATATAGTTATGATTATTTAATAATAGCTGTCGGTGCACGTACAAAATTAATTGCTGACGTTAAGGGGTTAAGTACATATGCTCACGGCATTAAATCACTTAGTCATGCCATGTATTTTAAACAAAAATTTGAGATGTCTCTATTTAATAGAGTTCAAGAGAGCGGAGCTAGTTGTTCAGCTTTAAATATAGTTATTGCCGGTGCGGGGCTTAGCGGAGTAGAAATTGCGGCACAAATGGCATCATATTCACGTGAGTTTTACAATAATAATAATTTTATATGCAGAAAGTTAAATATAGTACTTATAAATTCTGGCAAACATGTTTTGGAGGGGCTTGATAAAGTACTTGTCGATAAAACAGATAAAAGATTACGAGAGCTTGGAATAGTTATAAAGAGCCAAAGAAAAGTAGTAGAAGTAACTGCAAATAGCGTTAAATTAAGTTGCGGCGAGATAATGGATATGGATTTTATGATATATGCAGGCGGAATAGAGCCTAGTTCATTGATAAATAATCTCTTGATGGAAAAAAATCAAAAGGGTTATATAGTTTCAAATGAATATCTACAGGTAAAAGGCTATGATGAAGTATTTGCAATAGGTGATTGCACTACTATATATAATAAAGATAAAGTAGTCGCTCCCACAGCGGATACTGCAGAACAGATGGCGGAGATTTGTTCAAAAAATATAAGAAATCTAATTAACAACCAACCTTTAATCAAACATAAAATAAAGTCACGTGGCATTTTGATAGCACTAGGAAGAGGGTATGCAGTCTCTAAGATTTTCGGTATATATTTAGACGGTTATTTTGCATATATTATGAAAAAACTTGTTGAGAGAGTTTATGCAAGAAAGTTAGATATTCGCTCTCGCAAAGGGTGTAAAAAGATATTTTGCAATTAAATTAGCTATAATCCTTTTATGAATTTATTATCTGCAAAAAATTTATCACATCGTTTTGATTATGAGCTATTTTCCGATATATCGCTGGATTTAGAAGAGGGAGAGTCAATCTCTATTATCGGTATAAGCGGGAGCGGAAAATCTACTCTGCTTAATATCCTATCAACCCTTTTAAAGCCTGATGAGGGAAGTGTAAGCATATTCGGCGAAGATGTAGCCGATATGAGTAAAAAAAGATTGTCTCAAATAAAAAGAGACGAGCTTGGCCTTGTTTTTCAGTCTCACTATCTTTTTAAAGGTTTTAGCGGAATTGAAAATCTTGAGGTGGCTGCAATTCTTTCAAATCAGAACATAGACAAAGAACTCCTAAAGAGATTAAAAATTGATGAAGCAATAAATCAAAAAGTAACGGAACTCTCGGGAGGACAGCAGCAAAGGGTTTCGATTGCAAGAGTTTTAACAAAAAAACCTCGCATACTTTTTGTGGATGAGCCAACAGGCAATTTAGATAAATTTACAGCAAATGAGGTTATGGACATCTTTTTTGAGTATATACAAAAAAATAGTGCAGGTATGATATTAGTAACTCATGATGAGGAGCTAGCACACAAATGCAACAAAGTTTATAAACTTGTAAATAAAGAATTAAAGATAATCAAGTGATATTTTTTATTACATGTAAAACTTTTCTGCCTAGCAAGATGTAGCAATGGGTTGGCCTCAGGTTTTTAGTGATGCTTATGTAGTAGGTTTTATCCTTTTGTTTTTTAGATTCGGCGCACTTTTTATGGCTGTGCCTATATTTTCACATAACAGCATACCCATATCATTAAAAGCCTCTATGGCATTTTTTTTCTCAATAGTATTTTACTCCTCAATGCCCCCTTTGCAGATACCGATCACGATGCCAAGCATAGTTCTCGCAATTTTAAGTGAACTTCTTTTTGGCTTAGCAATAGGAACAATTCTTCAAATCGCTTTTAATGTCATAACATTCGCAGGCGGGCAGATATCATTTATGATGGGTTTTTCTATGGCAAGTGCGATTGATCCTCAATCAGGGATTTCGATGCCCATAATCTCTCAGTTTTTATCTCTCATGGCACTTATGATTCTCTTCTCAATTGATATGCATCACTGGATGTTGCTTTTTATAGACGGCTCTTTGCAGAAGATACCGCTTGGCGGGTTTATTATGAGTGAAAATCTATTTAACTATATTATAAAAGCTACGTCAAATATGTTTATGGTCGGCTTTATGATAGCTTTTCCTATAACCGCACTATCATGGCTAGCAGACGTTATTTTTGGAATGTTAATGAAAACGATGCCTCAATTCAATCTTCTTGTTATCGGTTTTCCTATTAAAATAGCAGTTTCGTTTGTTGTGTTAATTGCGACATTTAGTGCAACAATGTTAATACTTAAGGGACAAATGCAAGAAGCATTCAACTTTTTAGAGATGTTTTTTTAGGTTTTTTTGATACAATAATGCCAAAAGAGCCTCCAAAGGGAAAGTCCAGAATGAAAATATTGCTTTTAAACAATAATCCGGTTGTTAACAAGTTAGTAACCCTAAGTGCGCAGAAGACATCAAACGATTTAACTGCAGTAGAAAGTCTTGATGCAGTGGAGTCCAAAAATTATGATCTTTTAATTATTGATGATGCTCTATATGACGAAGGGGTTATGCAAGAGCTAAAGGATAAAACAGGATTTAATAAATCTCTGTATATATGTTCAAAAGATGCTAAGGTTGTTGATAGTTTCACTAAAATTATAAAAAAACCTTTTTTGCCTACGGACTTGGTTGAGTTGTTTATATCTTTTGGAAAAGGGGCCAATATAAATTCAAGCAATATTGATAAAATAGATGTATTTAATGATGAGAATGATGAAGATGATAATTTTGTGAATATTGATGATTTTAGCGAACTTGACAACATAATAGATGATGCACTTGAGTCCGAAGATAAAGCAGAGCTAAATGATATAGATTTAAATGAGATGCATGATAAAGATATGGATTTAGAAGATATTGACGAGCTTGATGAGTTAGATGAACTTGATGAAGATTTATTGTTAGATGAAGATAAAGATGACGGTGTTCTTGATAAGGATGAACTCAATGAAGTAAAAAATCTTTTAGATGAAACTGATGCCGACGATGAAATATTGGAAGATGAGACCCTAGAGGATGATGATAGTTTAGAATTTGATGATTTAGAACTTGAAACTGCTGATAGAGATAGCAAATTTGATGAGTTAGATGAAGATTTAGGCTTGGAAGATGATTTAGAGCTAGAAGATGAATCAAGTGAAAAACAACATGTAGAAGCAGAACAAAAAGATGAGAAAATAGCCGATGATTTTGATGATTTAGAACTTGACTTAAGTGAAGAGGATGATGAAAAGCTTGATGAAAAGAGTGACACCCTAGATGAAGATTTGGGATTTGAAGATGATGAAGATGATTTAGAATTAGAAGATAAATCAGATGAGAAAACAGCCGATGATTTTGATGATTTAGAATTTGACTTAAATGAAGAGGATGATGAAAAGCTTGATGAAAAGAGTGACACCCTAGATGAAGATTTGGGATTTGAAGATGATGAAGATGATTTAGAACTAGAAGATAAATCAGATGAGAAAACAGTCGATGATTTTGATGATTTTGAACTAGATTCTGATAAAGCTGATAATGAGCTTGAGGATTTGGAATCTCAGATTCAAAGTGCAGTAGAAGAGTTAAGTGATGAAGATTTACAAAGTGAAATAGATGGGGATATACTATTGGATATTGGTTCTTTAACAAGCAGGGATTTAAAACTGGCAATTGGTGAAAAAGTCAATGAGAAAGAAGTTGATGAAGTACAAAAAAATGAAGATGATTTTGGCTTAGAGGAAGATTTTGAAGAAGCAAGTAGTACATTAAATTTTGAAGAAGAAAAGAGTGCATTAAACAGTAGTGAGAACAAAGGGGTTGAAGCTCTGAAAAAACTCTTAAAAGCTCTTGCAAATGAAGATGTTGCTGCTTCATTAAAAGGTATGAAAATAAATATCAATATAACTTTAGGTGATGAGTAGTGAATAACAAATCAGGTGCGATATTGGTTCTTTCTGGCCCTAGCGGAGCAGGAAAAAGCTCTTTGCTTAAGGAGATAATTAATGACATAGGAGAGTGTTATTTTTCTATTTCAACCACAACTCGTCCGATACGAGATGGTGAGTTGGACGGCGTTGACTATCATTTTGTAAACGAAGAAGTATTTAAAAAAGATATTGAAGAAGATAATTTTTTAGAGTACGCATTTGTACACGGAAACTATTACGGAACATCAATAAAGCCTGTAAAAGAGGCACTGCATGCAGGTAAGCTAGTTCTCTTTGATATAGATGTGCAGGGAAATACATATGTAACCAGCAGACTTGGAGATATCACTACATCGGTATTTATATCTCCACCGACACTTTCAGAACTTAAAAAACGTCTAGAAGCTCGCTCAACGGATTCAAAAGAGGTAATTGAGCGTCGTATTCATATGGCAAAAAGAGAGATACAAAGAATTAGTGAATATGATTTTCTTATCGTTAATGATAATCTACAAGAAGCAGCAGACACATTAAAGGTTATAGCAAATGCGGCTAGAGTTAAAATTCCTAGTAACGAGATAAATGATTTTGTTCAAAGATGGGAAGATATAGAAGATATATAAAATAGCTCTATTAAATATAGGATATGATAAGAGAAGTTACAGCAAACTTGGCTATAATTTCTGACTTAATTTACATAAGGAGTAGATATGGGAATGCCAAGTGGACAAGAATTATTAGTAATATTAGCAATAGTGGTTTTATTATTTGGAGCTAAAAAGATACCTGAATTAGCGAAAGGCATCGGCAAGGGAATCAAAAATTTTAAAGCTGAGATGAAAAACGAAGATAATGATGAAGATATAAAAACTGCTCAGAGTGATACTACAAAAAAAGTAGAATCTAGCGAAACTACGGCATCGTCAGAAACTCCAAAAACTACAACACAAGCGTAACTTTTGAAACAACGAGTATCGGCGCTTTTGCGCGAAAAGTTTGGTCGTGAAGTTGTTTTAGAAAAGCCTCGTGACCGCTCATTCGGTCACTTTGCTACACCGATAGCCTTTTCATTGGCAAAGGAGCTTAGAGAGTCTCCTATGAAAATTGCCGAGGAATTGGCATCCTCATTTAACGAATCCGAAATATTTAGCAGTGTTGAGTCGCTAAAAGGTTATCTCAATTTTCGTTTAAGTGAAAATTTTTTAAATGAGTATGCAACTTGGGCACTTGAAAATCAAAATGATTTTGCAAAACAAGAAAAAAAAGAGAAAATTCTTTTAGAGTTTGTTAGCGCAAATCCGACAGGTCCTCTTCATATAGGTCATGCCAGAGGCGCAGTTTACGGTGATACTCTTTACAGACTTGCACTTCATTTAGGTTATGATATAACAGCAGAGTATTATGTTAACGATGCGGGAAATCAGATAGATTTACTGGGTCTTTCTATTCAACTATACGGACGTGAAAATATACTTAAAGAGAGTGTTGAATATCCGCAGAGCTATTATCGCGGTGACTATTTAGAGCCGCTTGCGAATGAAGCTGTTTTAAAGTTCGGCAAAGAGATACTAAGTGATGAATCTCGTCAAAAAGAGCTTGCTATCTGGGCTAAAGACGGTGTTATGGAGATTATCAAAAAAGATTTAGGCGATACGAATATTTTTTTTGATACTTTTGTTTATGAGTCCTCTTTATACGATGACTGGGATAGAGTTATGCTAAAAATGGGCGATGGTATCTATAAAAAAGAAGAGAAGTTATTCATTGCTTCATTACTCAAAGGCGATGATGCGGACAGAGTAGTAGTCCGTGAAGATGGGCGCCCTACATATCTTGCCGGAGATATCGTTTATCATAACCAAAAATTTGAACGAGGCTATGACCACTATATAAATATCTGGGGAGCCGACCATCACGGATATATCGCAAGAGTAAAAGCTGCCGTAGAATTTTTGGGTTATGATAGTTCTAAACTTGAAGTTCTTCTTTCTCAGATGGTAAGCCTTTTAAAAGACGGCGAACCGTACAAAATGAGTAAACGAGCAGGTAACGTAATACTTATGAGCGACATAGTAGATGAAATCGGTTCAGATGCACTTAGATTTATTTTTGCTTCAAAAAAAAGTGACACGGCGCTAGAATTTGATTTAGCAGAGTTTAAAAAGCAAGATAGTTCAAATCCTATTTTTTATATTCAATATGCGCATGCGAGAATTAAAACTATTATCTCAAAAAGTGATTTAAGCGAAGATGAGATTATGTCGGCTAACTTAAAAAATTTGGATGAAAATGCCGACATGTTAATGTTTGACGCGTTGCTTCTGCCTGAAATTATTGATGATGCTTTTAGCTCAAGACAGGTTCAAAAGCTTCCGGAGTATCTAAAATCACTTGCCGCATCACTTCATAAATTCTATTATGATTGTAGAATAATCGGAACCGAGGATGAAGCAAAACTTCTTAAACTCTTGATGTTAGTAGGCTTATCTCTTAGAGTAGGTCTCTCTTTAATGGGAATACGCGCAAAAGATTATATGAGCAAAGAAGAGGATTAAAATTTAAGATTTGGGTATAACTTAGATATTTGATTGAGTTGCGATTTCGTAACTTGTATCAAAATCGGGTTTTTACTCTTATCCAGCCATGATACTATTTTTCTAATCTCCTCTAATTTCATTGAAGTGCATCCTGCCGTCGGCGCATCTACGGATTTTTCTACATGTATAAATATGCAAGAACCTCTGCCCTTTAGTTGCTCTTTATTATGTCCTACAACTATACCAAGTTCATATTGAACATCATCTCTTCTCATCTCTTCAAAACTTTTTGGTAAAACTTTTGGTTTTTTTATAATTTGATTGTAAAACACAGAGTCTGAATCGTCCACGCAGATTAGCTCTTTGTCTGCATGTAAATAGGGCATATTAGTGTTCATCTCTTTTTCATAACCAAATATCGCATCAAGAGTGAATATGCCTATGGGTGCTTTTTTATCACCTTCATATTTTAAAGGCTTTGCAGATGAACTTTGAAGAGCTATATGCCCGAGTCCAAAACCAAAACCACCTTCGCCGACATTAACTTCAATTGAGTCAAAAACTCTTTTGTTATCTTCAAAACAATTAAGAATTGCTTTTTTAGAACTGAAATCTTTACCGACAACTACAACTATCTGCTCACTTGCAAAAACAAAGATTTGACAAATTATAAGAATTAAGAAACTTTTTACCATAAAGTATGTTACTATTACCAAAATATGAAACAGATTAATTTTTTAAAAATGGAAAAAGGTTTATGAGTATTAATATAAGAAAAGCTACTAGTGACGATGCCTCTTTTTTAGCCCAGATGATATTACAAAGCACTAGAGCGGATAAAAAAATAGGTGTTTACGATTTAATTTTTAAAACTACGAATGATGAGCAGATTTTAGATAATTTAAAAAAATTAACAAACACTACGGCAAAGAATAGTTGCCATTACACTAATTTTTTAATTGCAGAAATTGACGGAAAAAGTGTAGGTTCTCTTTGTAGTTATGAGCCTAGGATTGTAACAAGAGAGGTATTTTTAGCGTCTTTAAATGAGATTGGTATTGATGACGAGCAGAGTGAGTATCTCGGTCTTATGGATATTTGCGGATTTAGCCTCAATACAAGAACACTTATTTTTGACTACATGGAAGAGCTAGAGGGCTTTATGGATGTGGGAATTTTAAAAGCGCTTATGCATAAAAGTCTCTTAAATGCTAGATTAAAAGGTTATCGTATAGCGCAGACAGTTGTTGAAATCGGTTCTTTAGAGACTCTTTTGTACTATAAAAAACTTGGATTTAAAGAGGTTAGACAAAAAGAGTGTGAGGCGTATAAAGAGATTTTTGGTAGAGCCGGTTTAGTTTTATTATCTATTGAATTTTGATTTGGCTAATATAGAAATTTCTGCACTCTCTCTTCTTCCTTCGCTCTTTGCTATTTTTTTAGCGTTATACACAAGAAATGTAATGCTATCGCTTTTTAGCGGCATCGTTCTGGGTGCTTTTGTATTGAACGACTTCTCTATTTTACTTTCACTAAAAGCAGTTTTTACACTTTTTGCATCTCTGTTATCAGAGGGTTGGATAGTAAAAACACTTATTTTTGCAGTGTTGGTAGGAAGTATTATGGAGCTTATTGAGAAATCAGGCGGAATTGATGGCTTTGTAGATTTTATGCAACATAAAACAGGGGTCGTGAAATCTCCGCGTTCTGCTTTGATGTTAAGCTATGTTATAGGTATTTTCATCTTTATAGAATCAACTATTACCTCACTAATTGCAGGTGCGGTCGGAAAGCCGTTTTGTTATAAATATAAAATTCCAAGTGCAAAACTGGCTTTTGTCTGTGACTCTACTGCCGCACCTGTTAGCTCCCTTATCATCTTAAATGGATGGGGCGCTCTTCTTTTAGGTCTGATAACAACGCAAATTTCTCTAAATAGCATAAATTTTGATGCTTTGGATATATTGCTAAAATCGGTTTTATACAACTTTTATGCAATGGCGGCACTTTTGGTTACATTTGTAGCAATATGGTTTAATATTGACATAGGAGCTATGAAAAATGCAAAACATAAGCCTAAAAACGAAGAGGTAATAAGTAAGAAATCGCAGAGTATGTTTTATATGCTTTTGCCTATTTTTTTAATGATACTCTTCGTTTTTATCTTTTTATATATAACGGGTAATGGCGATATTTTAAAAGGGAGCGGTTCCAGTTCTATTTTTTATACTATGTTAACTACGCTTATTTTTACACTTTTTTATTTTGTAGGTAAAAAAAACATGACACTCTCAGTATGGAGCAAAACTGCTTTTTTGGGCGGTTTTAAGTTAGTGCCCATAGCGTTTATACTACTTTTTGCTTTTGGCATAGGAGAGATTACGACTCAGCTAAAGACTGGTCATTTTTTGGCTTCACTAGTAAGTCAAAACTTAAACGTCATTTTTTTAGCCGCAGTTATTTTTATAATTGCTTCTCTTATCTCTCTCTCAACCGGAACAAGTTGGGGAACATTTAGTATTATGATTCCGATTGCTATGCCAATGGCTGCTTCAATGGATGCGAACATTGCTCTTTGTGTAGGCGCGGCAATCTCAGGAGGTGTCTTTGGAGACCACTCCTCGCCAATATCCGACACTACCATTATTGCCGCAATGGCTAGTGATTGTGACCTTGTTGAACATACAAATACACAACTCCCATATGCGTTTATTAGCTGGGGAATTGCTTTAGTACTATTTATAGTTTTTAGTTTTATCTCTTAAACATTTAAATATTTTTCTATGTTACTAAATAATTACCTTATTGGCACTATTCTTTTGTTTGGGTAAGAAATTTTTTTCTTATTACATTTGAAAAAGGAGCATACCATGACAGTTAATTCTAACTATAGTGCGTATTCGTCTTACGGTTCTTCAAGTGTTAACGCCTCTATGCAAAGAGGAAAACCAAACTTTGAAGAGATGGCAAACGAGTTGCTAAGCTCGATGGACAGTGACAGTAACGGTTCTATCGACAAGGCAGAGTTTAGCGCAGCGGCTAAGAATACGGCATCGCAGAGTGACGACACTTCATTGGATGATATATTCAGCTTATTAGATACAGACGGCAGCGGAAGTATGAGCAGTGAGGAGTTGATGAGTGCACTTAAAAATATGAAGCCTGAAGGAGCACCGCCTCCTCCTCCCCCGCCTCCACAAAGTAGTGAGAGTGAGTCTTCAAAAGATTCGGCAAGCAGTGAAATTTTTGCCGCATTAGATACAAATGAAGACGGTGTTGTAAGTGCCGATGAATTAGAGGCACTTTTTGCAGATAACTCTTCAAATAAATCAAGCGGCTCTTCTGAAACAGCCAATGATAAGTTTGAAAATATGAAAAAGAATATCTTTGATAGGGTATTGTCATATTATTCAAACAGTATCTCTACGACAAACAGCGACTCTCTACTGAGCGTTAGCGCTTAAGATACAGACATGTCCTTCTGGACATGTTACTTTTTATTTACTTATTGACAGATATAATCAACCGATGATAAGCGTTTTAATGATTGAAGATGATGTTGAACTGGCGCAATTGTTAAAATCATGCCTATATAAAAGCGGTATTGACGTAACTGTTGCTCCTACTCCGCTAGATGGTCTCAAACTGTTTCAAGCTCAGATTTTTGACATGTTGATACTTGACTTGTCTCTTCCTCAAATGGACGGAATGGAGATTTGCCGTCTTATTCGTCAAGAGAGCGATATTCCCATAATTATCTCCTCCGCACGTTCAGATATAAAAGATAAAAAGATGGGATTCTCACGTGGAGCGGATGATTATCTTCCAAAACCTTATGACCCGCAGGAGCTTATTTTTCGTATTGACGCTATTATGCGACGTATAAATCCCGCAATCGCTAAAAAAATTTCAGCTTACGAAGTTGACGAAAACAGACATGAAATTACAAAAAACGGTGTTTTATTAAATTTGACGCAAGCGGAGTACGATATCGTCTCTTACATGATAAAAAAGGATAGATTTGTTATCTCGCGTGAAGAGATGCTTATGAATATCGGTTCTATAAAATATGAAAGTTCTCTAAAAAGTATTGATGTTATCATTGGGCGAATAAGGCAAAAGATAGGCGACGATACTAAAAATCCGCGTTATATAGTTTCTGTTCGCGGGGTAGGATACAAGTTTGTCAATGAATAACCACTCTATTATAAGGATTGTTACTTTTTTCTTTTTCTTTATTTTTATTATTATAAATATTTTGTTTTGGATTGCAAGACAACATTTCTTAGAAGAACAAATGTCTGATAGAATACACCGCTTTGAACTGGCACAAAGATTAATCCATCATCCAAGCGGAAATTTTGAAGAAGAGTTAAAACAGTTATTTATTACTACATCAAAGTTGTCTTCAACGTTTATTAAAAATAGTGCAAAAGAGTTGGCAGAGTTTCCCTTTGGAAAGATTGTAGAGTATAAACAAAGAGTATATTTTATAAAATTGCCGCCACCGCCGCCACCTCCGTTTATGGCAAGTTTTTTACCGCCGCCTCCACCGAATCATCATTTTGATGATTTAGTTTTTGAAGATTTAAAAGAGGAGTCTTTATGGCTTCTTTGGGTTACTTTTATATCTATTGATTTGTTGGTTTTGCTCTTTTTCGGATATATTGTTAAGAAACTTCTTCCTTTGCATAATCTTAAAAATGCCATTGTCAATTTCAGTGACCAAGATGCTTTTTTAAATCTTCCTATTAGCGGCAAAGATGAGATTTCTCAAATTACCAAAGAGTTTAATATTGTTTTAGACAAAATTGCTTCAATGCGTCAAGCACGCTCTTTGTTTTTGCGAAATATTTTACATGAGCTTAAAACCCCTATCATGAAAGGTCTGCTTACGACCGAGTGTTTAGAGAGTTCTGAACATCAGGAGAGGTTGAAACAGATATTTGAAAGAATGAATTATCTTTTAGGAGAATTTTCCAAAATGGAGAGATTTAACAGCGGCGAGTGGCAGTTAAATCTTATGGAGTACCGCTTTGTAGATTTGTTAGATCATACATGTGATTTGCTTTTGTGTGACAAAGATAGTTTTATAATCCAAGCAGAGGAGAAGTCGCTTATAGTAAATGTTGATTTTGAACTCTTCACGATAGCGCTTAAAAATCTTCTCGATAACGCTTTTAAATACTCACATGATAAGCCAATTATAACTCTTAATACGGATAGTATAAAGATATGCAGTACAGGTTATATGTTGTCTGATGAAAACAGAGTGTTTACAAAGCCATTTAACCGTACTTATGAAAATTCAAACGGCGGTTTGGGTTTGGGGTTGTACATTACGGATGCAATCCTGAAAAAACATAACTATAAACTTTATTATAGCCATGTTTTGGGAGTCAACTGTTTTGAGATAATTTTAAATGCCTAAAACAGTGTTGATTGAGTATCGCATATCACTATCGAGATTTTCCATACCGCTTAGCATCCATCTAAGATAAGCCGCATCGATTGCCGCTACCTCTTGAAGGGTTTTACCTTTGTACTTTCCAAAGTTGAATGATTTTACCAAAATAGGCGTTGCAGTTAAATCAGCCATTTTATCGACGGGATTTTGGCTTGGAAACTGTTTCATAACAGCCTCTTTTAATCTGCTAAGAAGAAGTTTTAAAACAAGCACGTCACCGATAGCATCATGCGCTTTTATAGTTATTCCCAAAGCATCCGCTTCTTTTTGCTCTTCTTTATATATGCCCATTTTATAGCGGAAATATTGAAGTCTGTGAGCCTCTTCATCGGGTAAAATATGTTTTGCGACCCTAAGAGTATCTATGACTTTCATCTGCGTTTTAAAGCCCTCTTTTTCAAGCATACCTATATCAAAGGGAGCATTGTGAATGATGAGGTAGTTATCGTTAGTATTAAGCTCTTGCAGTCTTTTGTATGATTTGCTCTCTTTACATGTACTCTTTCCTTCTAGCATATCGGGAGTGATGCCGTGAACTTCCATCGCTCCAAAGCTAATAGGAACATCACAGCTGAAAAACTCATTTTGAACCTCTACCTCTTTTGCGCCTAAAACCATATATCCTAATTGAATTATTCTGTCTAAGTCGCCCGTACCCGTTGTTTCCGTGTCTAAAATAATATATCTTGCCATTAAGTGCAACCCTGTAAAAAGTTTTTAAGATATAATTTTATCTAAAAAGGTTTACATGTACCAGTTTATAGTTTTTTGTTTTTTTATTCCGCTTTCTCTTTTTGCACTTAAAATTGAGCAAACACCGATAGAGTTTTCCCATACAAGAGTGGAGCTTACAAAAGAGTACATAAAAGAGCATTACGGCTTACATGTAAAAGATATAAAAATCACTCCAAAAATAATCGTCATTCATCACACTGCAATAGATGATTACGGTAAATCGTTGGCTAGATTTGTATCACAAACACTTCCAACCGATAGACCTGAGATACAAAACGCAGGAGCGGTTAATGTATCTGCTCATTTTATGGTTGAGCGCGATGGGACTGTGCATCAGCTTATGCCGCTTGACACAATGGCACGACATGTAATCGGGCTGAACTACAACTCTATCGGTATAGAAAACGTCGGCGGAGAAAACTCTGCGGACAATCTAACACAAGAGCAGTTGAAGGCAAATGTGGAGCTTGTAAATTATCTCAAAGAGAAGTTTAAAACCATAGAGTATGTTATAGGGCATTATGAGTATAGATGTTTTGAAAAAACTCCTTTATGGCTCGAAAAGGACAAGGGTTATAGGACAGAAAAGGACGATCCGTCTGTAAGGTTTATGAATGAACTGCGAAAAGAGATAAAATATTTTAAATCAGCACCTTGTCCTCAAGAGTCTAAATGATTAGTTCGCCGTTTTTTTATCTCTTTACACTTGCTCTTTTGGCGGCAGCCATAAGTTTAGTCGAGCAAAAAAGCGGATGGAAGTTTTTTAAGTTTGTTCCATCGGTCGTGCTGATATATCTCTTTAGTATGTTTTTGGCATCTATGGGGATGTTTGAGCATAATGAGATGATAGACGCTATATATGCTAACACGAAAAAAAATCTGCTTCCTGCAATGCTATTTTTGATGCTTTTGCAAGTTGACATAAGGGACTTTTTTAAACTAGGAAAATCTCTCCTTATCTCTTATGTTTTGGCGGTTTTTTCGCTCTCTTTTGCTTTTATACTTATATCATTTGCATTTAATTTTGACAAAAGTATGGCATCTGCTTTTGGAGCGCTAAGCGGGAGCTGGATGGGCGGCGTGGCAAATATGATAGCAGTCGGCTCGGCACTGAATGTCTCACAAGAAGCCTTTGGATACGCGCTTATAGTCGATAGCGTAAACTATACTATTTGGATAATGTTTTTGCTTTTTTTGACACCGTTTGCGCACTACTTCAACAGCTTCACATCTTCACATGAACAGATGGCAAAGCTGAGTGCTATCGGGTGTGCATGTACGATAGGGACAAAGAGATACTGGCTTTTGATACTGCTTTCTGTCGTTGTCGCATTTGCTGTAAATTTTATAGCTGCGAGCGGATTTATACTCTTAAATTATACGACTACAACGGTTATAATCGCTACGCTTCTTGGCGTTTTAGGCTCGTTTACAAAGCTTAAAAACATAAACGGAAGTAGTGAAGTTGCAACGACAATGCTCTACATGTTAATCGCACTTATCGGCTCAAAAGCGCTCTTTGAAAACTTTAGCGGTGTGGGCATCTATGTCTTTGCAGGGTTTTGTATCTTACTTATTCATGCACTCATAATGGTTGTAGGTGCTAAAATATTCAGGCTTGATTTGTTCAGTATCGCCATTGCTTCGCTCTCAAACATCGGCGGCGTGGCTTCGGCGTCAATTCTTGCGGCAACTTACAATAAAGCACTTGTTGGAGTTGGCGTTTTAATGGCGATAATGGGGTATTTGGTAGGAACTTTCGGTGGTCTTGCGGTCGGGAAAATTTTGATATGGATGGCGGGGTAGAGCTTATTGAATTATACATATTTTATGTTATACTTAAACCAATATGAATAAAGGATTTTTACAATGACTAAAATTGAAATTATCACATATCTAAAAAATAAAAAAGACGAATTTTACAAAAAGTACGGCATCACTGCACTTGGACTATATGGCAGTTACGCAAGAGATGAAGCCACAAGTAACAGTGATGTAGATATTTTTTATGAAAGAGATAAAAACTTTGAACTTCAAAGTGGGTTGGATTTTTTAAATATCGGTGAAAAACTAGCCGATGAACTGAAAGTCTCAAAAGTTGATTTTGTCTCACTTGATTATATGAATCCCATCGTAAAACATTATGCAAAAAAAGATTTTATCTATGTATGATGAAAAAAATCTAATCCATATCTTTACCATCTTGGAGTGTTGTGAAAAAGCTTGGATATATACAAAAGATTTTAACAACCCTATCGAATTTATCTGGGCAAATGAGCAAAAAGAATTAAATGCTGTCATATCACTTTTTATCGCTATTGGTGAAGAGTCTAAAAAAATAGATAAAAAGCTAAAAGATGCCGTAGCCTTTGAACTTTCATGGAGTGATATAGCAGGACTTAGAGATAAAATATCCCATGATTATAGAGGTGTGGACGGCGATATACTCTGGGTAGTTATTTATAAAGATTTGAAAAAATTAAAAACTGCACTAATTAATATGGTAAGTCTTATCAATCCCTCAAAAGAGCTTTTAAAAGAATTTTTAAATACTCCTTATTATAAACATATAGGGTATTTGATTTGATTATGAGACGGGGAAAGCTCATAAGCAGATGAAAAGAAAAGTGAAATTCTAACTTTCCAACCTTTTTTAAAGTAGGATGTACACTGTTGTATGTAAAGTTATAATATCTTTTTTACTATAATCTAATTTATAAAAATTAAAGGTAGTGTATGAAAATAACAAATTCAATGTTACTTGACAAAAATAAACTTACTCTAGAATTATACTATGACATTTTTTTAGAAATTGAACATAATATTCCTGAAAACGGAAATTACATCATTAATATAGATTTTGATAATTCAGAAGAAATTTTCTTTATTCATCCATTATTTTTAGTATATCTACTTAACCTATATGAAAAATTACAAATTAATGAAAAATATTTTTCTAGAGATATTAGAATTATTTTAAATATTGAGAAGTTAAATAAAAAAGTACAATCCTATATACAAACATACTTAACACAATATATAGATTGCGGTATTGTTTTGATAGTAGATAATACATTTAGAGATAGAAACAAACCGCCTACTACTTTAACTGATAAAAAAATACTTTTATATACTACAGAAAAAGAAAATAATCTAACGCTTTTAAGAAAACAAAAATATAATTTCCTACCAATTATAAAAATAGCCAATAATACATTCAATGAAGTCTTTGAAGATAAAGATTATTGGACTACAAATAAAGCAACTGGCAAATCAGAAAAGATTGCTAGTTTTGGCAATAGAAAAGTATTTTATAAGTCATTACAACTTGAAACCATTGAAAAAGGTGCATATAAAAACAAAAGTGAAAAAGTATGGACTGATATATTTGAGATATATTTAGAACTTACTCAAAATGGTGCATACATCACAGAGAAATTTAAAGAAATTTTTAGAGAAATTGTAGAAAATATTCAAAAACATACAAAAATAGATGATATTCCAGCTAACGGATATATTTCATTTTATATTAATAGATCTCAAAACTTATATGAATTGATTGTATCTGATGATTATCAAAAAGGTTTTTTATCTAAATATTTGGAAACAATTATTCAAGAAAAAGAAGATGAACCAAATGAACTAATCAAGAAAGAGTATCAAAAAATAATTGATGATTTAGATAATAAAAATTATGAAAAAGTACTAAATAATATTTTTGATTTAAATTATGTTTTATCTACACAAAAAGAAAGGATGACTAAACATTTTGGATTGCCTCTACTTTTAAAAATAGTAAATCAACTTGAAAAACTTTCTAATGAGAAAAATAAAAATGATACATATGTAAATCTAAAAATTTATCTCAATAAAGATGAACAATCTTTTTTAGTAACATACAAAAATGCTAAAGCTACTGTAGCACGCTTAAAAGACTATGTAGTTCATGGAACTTACTTTCATTTATCTTTTCCTCAAAATCTTCATTTAGATAATCCAGCAATAATCACACAACAACCTCTGAAATTAACTTCTAAATACTATAGAGAACTTTTAGAAGATAAAGAAAAACCATTAGAAAAACATCTTGAAAATTTTAAATACTATTTTGATTTAAAAGATAGAAGTGGATTGTCTGATAAGATAAATGCTGTTATCGTTGATTATGCAAAGATAGAAGAGACTAGTAACTTTTTAAGAGATTTGTATTCATTTGCTTTTTTAAACTCCGTCCAAGATATACTTGTAGTAAATTATCCTATAGAAGAGAATATAGAATATCTGAAAATTTTAAGTGAAACAACTGATGTATCAAAAATATGTAATATTGCTTTTTTAAATAAAGAGTATCCTCAGGTTCTTTTTCTTGGTGGTGCTAATCATCAAGAGATGTGCGGTATAAATACTATGTTATCTCAAACTTACAATTACAATAAAAGAAATTTTTTAGAAACTTGTCAAGGGCAAAATGGCGTGAATTTAACATCTAATCTTTTTTATACAAATCATCAAAATAAACAAATGTTTTTCCCATTTGAACTTTTTTTGCCAAATCCACGAAATCAAAATGAATTACTTTACACTCTAATGTTAGATAATTTTTTAGAAATTAAAGAAAATTATGAAGATATTCATCTTGACTTACAAGATGATTTCCATATAAAAAAATTTTATTATTTAAAATATGTTTTTGAAAATTCTCAATGGGTCAAATTGATGAGTTTTGATTTGGCAAAGAAAATTAAAAATAAGTCTAAAAATTTTGAAAATATTATATTTGTAGGAATTGAAAAGTATTCTTCTTCATTTATAGCAGAATTAGAGTATCTTTTAGATGTAGAATTACAAAGTTATATTATAAGTGATTTAAATAGTAAACAAATTTTAGAACAGTTTAATAAATTTAAAAAGCTACATAATAATAAAAGATTTGTATTTATTCGTCCTAGTGTATTCGAAAGTGATATTGATAAAAACCTTGCTAAAGATTTAAAAAACTATGAAAAATACACTCTTATACAACTTACCAAAGATGGTACTGACTCACACAATTGGATTGCCTCTTATAGTAAAAACTTAAATGATGTTTTACAATCGGCTTCCAAGTGTTCATGGTGTTTTGATGAAAATAAACCTTTATATGAGATAGACAAGGATAAATACAATATCAAAGATTTATATCATACCCATGATACATATAAAAAAAATGATAACATTTTTCAAGTTTCATGGAAAGATACTATTTATTTTCCCCATATTGAAAGAAATACAAATCATTATCTTTACTATATACGCACAACACAGTTTTTTAAAAATAACAAAGATGATATAAAAGAATATTTTAAAAATATAGAGTTTAAAAGAGATGAAAAAGTTCCTGTTATTTTAACATCAGCACACAATACAAATGCAGAATTTGTAGCTCTTATCAATGAAATAGTTTTTGAAAATGATGCCATTATTCATAGTCTTAGTCTAAACAATAAAGAGCAAGGGTATTTTTCTATTAATAATCTTACATCTACATATAAAAATAAAGAAGACTATTATAGTTTTTATTTTGTAGATGATGCAATCTCTAGTGGGGAAGCTTTTAAATATATCTATAGTGTTTTGAGTAGTTTTTTTGCAGATAAATTTCAAGCAGTATTTACTTTGATAGATAGAACAAATGAGAAAGATTTTAGCTTGATGGATAATTTTTATAAAGATAAACATTTTTATAGGTATCTAAAGATTAACATACATCCTATTAAAACAGGTTTTGAGGATTGTTACTTATGTGAGAGAAAAAAAATATTTGAAAAGATTGCCATAAGTTCTTCTTTAGTAACTATCAAGCATACATTTCAAAAAAAAGCAAAAGATTTAGCAATGAAAAGTGCTTGTTCAATAGAATACGAGTTGCTTGAATCAATAGCAGATTTAAAAAATTATCTAAGGATGTCATCAACGGAATATATTTATCAGTATATAGATGAATTTGAAAGATTAGAAAATATTGAAAAAAAACTAGATAATTATTATGACGATATAGTTAAAAATTATTTTGAAAAAAATTATCTTAATGGTAAATCACTTACTTATGAAATTGATAAATTTTTAAAGGTTGAGTCAAAAATAGCATTTTTAAAAAGTTTAGCATTTCCAAAAGTTTATTTTTTTAAAACATTAAGAAAAAATATTCATAAATATATCTATGAAGAGATAAGAAAATTTACAAATTTAAGTAAAGATAATATTAAAGTACATTCTCTTTTAACTGATTTGGATTATGTGGAGCTTGATAAATGTAATAGTATAAAAGAGATAGTATTGCATTATAAAGACAAAAATAGAACAAATTTGGATTATTTTAGTTTTTTACTTTCGCTTGGTAGTTTTTTAGGAGTAAATCATATACTTTCGTATGAAGTAATAATGTACTATTATAAGATAACAGATGCAATTAAAAGCCCTGAAAAATATGAAAAATATAAACGATTATTAAATATGTATCCAATAGCAGTTAAGCAATTAACTACATATAGCGAAGAAAAATCAAAATATTTTGAACGAGAACTAGAGAAGTTTTACGGGGATATTCCTTTTAAATATACAAGAACATTTTCAAGAATTTTTGGTCTTTTTGTGGAGAATACTACGCATTTAAATATAGATAAAAATATATTTCAAACTATTGTTAAAGAACGACCAATAGATGAAAAAATACAAAATTTTAAAGCTATACTGGAAAAAATTATATCAAAAGAAGTAAAAAGTATTTGTATAGATTTAAATGAAAATATTGACAACTGTTTGTTAATAGATGTCTTAAATAAATATAAAGAATTAGATAAGGGAGGCAATGAAGAAGTTTTATATAGAAGTGCTTTTGTAAAAAAAGAAATAGATGATAATGAAATTACAATAGAATATAGAAAAGAAAATGATGATAACAAAAAATATAATATTTGGTGTAATTTTTATCAAGACTTTAGAACTTATATCCGTATAACTAATAATGATAAGCTTATTCCTATAGGGGTAATTGTCATTGAACATACAAAAATGGATGAGGATAAATCCCCTAAACTAAATGAGCATTTATTAATTTCAAGATGGATTTTAGCGTATCAAAATATTATATGCAAATTATTCCAAGACTATAACATGATTAGTGCCATGCGAAGTAAGTATGAAGAGTTGATTGAACTAAAGCGTATAGCAAAAGAAAAAGAACTTATTGAGAAAATAATTAGCAATATTAATCATTCTACATTTAAACAAATTAGAATTTATACTCGTTTAGACAATTTAATTCAAGAATATAATAGAGGATATTTAGAACAAACTACTTTGATGAAAAAAATTAATGAAATTAAAGACTTTTCAATCATTATAGAATATGTAGCCTCTTTAGGGAAATATTATGATAAAAATTTAAAAGTAGAACAAGAACAAGCTTATTGTATAGAAAATGTTTTTTTTAATAATTCTGAAAAAAATGATTTTTATCAAAAATTGATTAGCTTCCTTAATATAACAGACATGAATCCATTAATTAAAAGTAATGATATAAAATTGAATGTAAACAACAATATATATAATTTCCCTAACATTACAATTAAACGAGATATTATGAATCTTGTATTTTTTGAGTTTATTTTAAATGCATTAAAATATGGAAAATCAAATTCACATATTAATATTTATAGTGAAAACAGAATCATTATTATAGAAAATGAGAAAAATACTGAAAATGAAGATACATCTGAAAGTTATGGTGTCGGGCATACAGCAATTAAAAATATATTAGAAACTAATCAAATTACTATGGACATAGTTAATGATGATCCTATGTATTACAAAATTCACATAAGTAAGGAAAATATATAAATGGCAAATTTGAATGAAGCAAGAGTATTTATTATCGAAAATGAGTCTGAAATATGTAAAGCAATGAGTTTCGCTCTAGTAGATAGTGGATTGGAGCAATCAAGAATTTTTCCTAACCTTGAATCTATTGATGATTTTTATATAGAGTTTTATGAAAATATTACAAATAGAGATAGCTTTTTAAGTTTTATAGCTAATTATATTTGTGAACATAAAATAAATTACTTAATTATAGATTTACATTTGAAAGAAAATGATAGTAAAAGTGATTACTTAGATACTATGGGTTTCAAATTAATTGAAGATTTAGTTTCAAATACTACACCTACTCAAATTAAAAATGATGACAATTATTTATATTTTGCTGTTCCAAAACTCATTATTTCAAGCCACCCAAACTTGAGTGTATTAAAACAAGAACATGGGTATTTTGTAACTGATATTTTTTCTAAACATACTAATATAGATGCTAAAAATTTTAAAGAATTTTTAGATAAAAATAATATTATCGCAAATATAAAGTTTAATATAGAATATTTTAATAGTATTCAATCTTTTAGTAAAAATAAAAAGTTATATGAGTTGATAAAGAGTATGGATGATAAACTAGAAAAAATAACTCTACAAATAGATGATATAGCTGATAAAATTATTGGTGAGTTACATATTGTAGAAAAAAGTATATTGCAAAAAGATATAGAAGAAAAAATAGTAAATTTTAAATTACCTTTTTTATTAGGAGAAGTAAATTTAAATGCTTTATATAAAAAAATTGATGAAAAACTTATGCAACTGGGAATGACTATTCAAAATAGGAATTTAAATTAAATGAAAACCATCTACATCATCTCAGGAGCAAATGAAAGTGCTAAAACCACCTTTGTTAAATTATTTGTTACGATAAATAAGCATTATAGTTAATTAGATGTTATTAAATTGATAATTATAGAATAGAAAATAATTTTAAGGCTTGCGATATGACATCAGAAAAACAATTTAAAATAACAAAAATCACGACAGAAGTAAAACACATAGAGCTTAAAACTCCTTTTAAAACGGCACTTAGAGAGACTTCACATGTAGAGTTTGTGAGAGTACATGTAGAAGATGAAAACGGACATGTAGGCATCGGTGAAGCGCCTGCGACAAAGGCGATTACGGGCGAAGATATAGAGATAATATTAGAGTCCATAGAGAGTGTAGAAAAGCAGTTTTTAAACCTTACATGTAAAGAAGCTTTAGAGATTTTGCACTCGGCGTGTTGCATTGGCTCAAGTGCAAAAGCAGCGCTTGATATGGCGTTTATATCTCTACATGTAAAAGAGATAAACCAAACTTTGTGTGAGTATTTTGAGATAAAAGATTTTACCCCCATTAAAACAGATGTTACCATAAGTCTAAACTCTGCGGATGTTATGCTTGAAGATGCAAAAAAAGCGTATGAAAACGCAATGACAATCCTAAAAGTAAAAGTAGGAAGCGATGTTTTACATGCAGTGGATATTATAAGAAAAATAGCTAAAGAGCTTGTACATGTACAAATACTGGTCGATGCAAATCAGGCATGGAGTTTTGAAGATTCGCAGTTTTTTATAAACAATATGTTTGATATCAAGATAGAATTGATAGAACAGCCCGTCATCGCTTCCGACCTAGAGAGCCTCAAAAAGATAACGCATTTTTCACATATTCCCATACTTGCTGATGAAGCGGTGTTTAGCCTTGAGGATGCAAAAAAGGTCGTGGAGTCTCAGAGTGCAGACATGATAAATATCAAGCTTATGAAGTGCGGCGGAGTTACAAAGGCGATAGAGATTTTAGAGTATGCAAGAGAAAAAAAGATTACATGTATGTTAGGTTCTATGCTTGAAGGTCCATACTCCATAAACATAGCGCTTTATCTCGCGTTTGCCTATCGTGATGTCGTTGGGTATGTGGATTTAGACAGCCCTTTGCTTTACAAAGAGCCGTCAAATGAGTTAGATTTTAAGTTTAGCGGATGCGAGATTTCATTAAAAATCTCTGCCTCTAAAGAGGCAAGCTTTAGTGCCTAAGCGGCTAGCGTAGCAAATTGGGGCTTTGCTCCAATTGCGTATATATTAAAATGAAAAGCTCTGTTTTTTAAAGACATGAAACTCTTTTGCAACTTTTTCATTCTCAAGTCCTAGCGACTCTAGGGCTTTTGGATTTACCAAGAACCAGCCTAACACTACATTTACCTTGTCGCCTTTTTCAAGCCTAAAATCACGCTTTACTTCTCTCTTCTCATTGGCTTGTATCATGGAGTTTTTTAGCGTAGTATCCGCTGCCCACGGCATTGCAGGTTTGCCGTCTTTGCCTATTACTCTTACAAAAACCTCTTTTTCAAGCTCTATCTTTTCTTTTCCTCTTTGCACGTTTATTTTTAAAACAGCCATACGCATAGGATGAAGCAGAAGTGCATGTGAGCTTTGGTTATCGACATTTACTATAAAATTGTCTATATTTCTTAAAACCGAGATATTTACATATTTGCTTAACATGTCAGAGTTATAGTGCGCTCCTGCAAAACCGTGAAATGCATGTTGTTTTGTCTCTATTATAGAGGAGAAGCTTCCCTCTACTTTTGGCATGTGACAGCTTACGCAGTTTGCGCCGCTCATTTGGTCGTTTACGTTTGTAGAGCATAGATTTAAGCCTGACTTGTTTACATTGTGTGAGTGACAGCCTATACAGACGTTACCGTTTGCAAAGTGCTCATTCTCTTTTGTGATAATCTTATGGTAAGGAGACTCAAGTGAGCTTCTAGTTGAGCCGTAGTAGCTTTTTTTATCTTTGCTTATGATGTTTGTATTGCTTTGCTCATGTTTTTCAATGCTCTCTATACGATGACAGTACGCACAACTGACCGCTTCTTGATGAGTTTCGTTTTTTACATCAGGCAGAGCTTTCTCGCCTTTGGTTAGCATCTTGTCTAAGTCGTTAGCCGCTGGAGAGTGGCATTTACCGCAAGAATACTGCTCAAGTTTTGTGTTGTGAGGGTGTTTGTCCCACACTGCTTTATGGATAACATCTTTATCAGGTGTTGAGTTTGCATGCATTGAGCCGTAATACTCTTCATAAATTTTTGGGTGACATGACGCACACTCTTTGCTCGGAGCAAATTCATGTACGGCGTTGTTGGCAAAAAGAGCCAGAGACAGAGCTAAAAACAGAGAGACTTTTTTCATAATATGCCTTTTAAATAAAATTTTGTCAGGGTTTACATGCAGTAAATTAGGTTTACATTATAACATGTATTTTATTTTATTATACAAAAACTTACTCTGCTTGATTGCTCGGTTTTATAATATATTTGAGCAATATATAGCCTATAACTCCTGCAAACAAAGAGGCTGTTAGGATACCTATTTTTGCTTGAAAGATTAAATCTTCATTTCCTAAAAATGCTAAGTCGGCAACAAATATAGACATGGTAAAGCCGATTCCACCCAAAAATGCGACACCGAAAATCTGACTCATGGTAGTATCTTGTGGAAGTGTTGCGATTTTCATTTTTATAGCAAGCCACGCTACACCTGCTATCCCTATCACTTTTCCTACAATTAACCCCATGATTATTCCGATTGAAACAGGTTGTGCGACAGTATCTTTTATAGATGAAAAATCTATTGATATTCCTGCATTTGCAAGGGCAAAAAGAGGTATCACGAGTAAACTGATAGGAAGATGAAGCGTATGTTCGAGTCTTGAGGCTGGAGCGCCGATAGAGTCTATTTTGTCTTTTATGTTTTGAACAATCGCTTTTTGCTTTTCATGCATCATATGGTCTGTTGCAACCGGATAGTTATCAAACTCATCAAGAAGGTTTTTAGTATGTGTCGTAAAATTAGCAGGAGCGTATTTTGGTTTTGAAGGTATCGCCATAGCGGCAATTACACCTGCAATTGTTGCATGAACACCGGATTCAAGCATAAAAAACCACATACCAAGACCAACTAAAAAGTAGGGTAAAACTGCATGGATTCCAAAACGGTTAAAAGACACCAAAACCAAAAAAGAGGCAAAAGCAAAAAAGAGGGATATCATATTTATATCACTTGTATAAAACAGAGCGATAACAATAACTGCTCCTAAATCATCCACGATAGCAAGTGCGACTAAAAACGTAACAAGCGATGCAGAGACTCTGTTGCCAAGCAAAACTAGAGCGCTGATGGCAAATGCTATATCTGTTGCCATAGGAATACCCCAGCCGTTTGCACCTTCACCATTGCCGTTAAAACCGATATATATAAGTGCCGGTAAAGCCATCCCTCCTATAGCGGATAGAATCGGCAATATGGCAACTTTGATATTTGAAAGCTCTCCTACTAGAATCTCTCTTTTAATTTCTAGTCCGATAATAAAGAAAAATATAGCCATAAGACCGTCATTTATCCAGTGATGAATTGAGTGAGAGATACCAAAAGAGCCAAATCCGAAACTAATTTCTGTATGAAAAAAGTGTTTGTAAGCCTCTGCAAATTGTGAATTAGCGGCGATTAAAGCCACAATTGTCATAAACATCAAAATTAAACCTGTGGTAGTTTGAGCATGTAAAAAATTTTCAAAAGGAGTAGATACTTTTTTAAAAGCCTTCTCCCAAGGTGCATAAAGCTTCATATAGTGTTCCTAACATGTATTTTGATTAAAATAGTGCTAAAGTATAACAAAGAAGAGAAAACTAAATAAAAATATGTATAATTTGCCTTATGAATTTAAAAAAATTACAAGATAAATCTATTTTGCTTTTTGGTAAAAGCCGTGCTTTTAGCATGGATGAATTTGGCTCCCAGCTTAAGTCTCATAATATAAGAGTCGTTAATGAATTTTGCGAAGATGTTATGGTTGTTGTTGAGGGCAAAATGATGACGCCTTATGAGCAAAAGGATAGTGAGAAACTATATGAAAGATACTCAAAAGAGCTTGAATTCATTTCGATAGACAGTTTTGAAAAAGAACTTGCAAAATATATAGACACCGATACTCTTTTAATGAGCTTGAAACTCTCTCATGACAAAGATAGACTAAAGAGTTTCTTGCAAAACTCAACTATAAGCGATGAACTTTTTTTTAAACTGCTGAAGATGTATTCGTGGAGCAAAGAAGATTTCTTTGAAAATGACGATAACCGCGATGTAAGTGCTGCACTTATTTTGCGCTTTTACCAAAATATTGAGAGAAACCACAACGTTCAGTATGCGACTTCGGGTTTAATGCATCTTATAGTGCAGACTAATCGTGAGGAGCTTATAGAAGCTATATCAGAGCTTGAGCCTCTGCAAAAAAGTTTTGATAGCGACAAAAAAAGTGCAAATTACAATATTTTATCTTCCATCGCAATACATGTAAATGCTCCAAAAAACGTACTTAAGTCATTTATAAAAAAATCAGATTCATATATAAAAACTCTTATAGCAATGCGTCAAAATTGTGATGAAGATATGCAAAATATACTGTATGACGATATGCATGAGGATGTTCACGAAGCGCTCTCGTATAATTTTAATTTGTCAAAAAGCGTAATAGATAAGTTTTTAGAAGCAGATAGATCTGTAAAAAATATTGCAAAACATGTAAAACTAAACAATGAGCTTTTTGAACTACTTATTAAAAAACAGCACTCTGCACTGGCTTTAAATGAATCACTGACATTTGAGATGCAAACAAGACTACACTCTTTAAATAAACAAGAAGTTATGCTTCATTTGGCAATAAATAGTAATTTAGACGAAAGGCTGGTAGGCAAGCTTTTGTCTGAAGACTCGGATGATATAAGATTTGCCGTTTACGAAAATCCGGCTACGCCAAAAGAGAATCTTGAAGAGGCATATAAAGATGAAAAAAATCATCTCTATTTGGCAAATAATGAAAATACGCCTTCTCATATTTTAAAAGCATTGTCAAAGAGTTTGGATATAGAAGTTTTAAAAGCACTGGCAAAAAATAAAAGTACTCCGATAGAGATTTTATACCAGTTTCAATTAGACTCAAGACTAGCTAGAGAGGTAAAAGAAAATCCCTCTTTTGGCAAACATATACAACAAGAAAATATAGGGTGGGAAGTTTGAGAGCCACAAATCTGATAACTGTAATAAACTCTTTAATCGAACAGAGAGTTCCCACTTTTTTATGGGGCGCGCCCGGAATCGGAAAGTCGTCAATAGTCAAGCAGATAGCCGATGAGAGAAATATAGGTTTTATTGACTTAAGACTCGCACTTATGGATCCGACCGACTTAAAAGGAATCCCTTTTTACGACAAAGATTCTCATACCGCTCTTTGGGCGCCTCCTGCTTTTTTGCCCCGCACGGGAGAGGGAATTTTATTTTTAGATGAGCTAAACTCTGCCGCTCCTAGCGTTCAAGCTTCTGCCTATCAGCTTATACTCGATAGAAAAGTAGGAGAGTATGAACTTCCTGATGGTTGGGCGATAGTCGCGGCAGGAAACCGTGAGGGCGACAGAGGCGTGACATACCGTATGCCAAGCCCTTTGGCAAACAGATTTGTTCATTTTGAGATGGATGTACATGTAGAGGATTGGAGACTTTGGGCTTATAAAAAAGAGATTGACGAGAAAGTAATTTCATACATCTCATACAGAAGCGAACATTTGTTCACCTTTGATGCAAAGAGTGATGTAAAAAGCTTTGCAACGCCTAGAAGCTGGGAATATGTCAACAAAATACTCAAAAGCCGAGTTTCAAACGAGCTGCTTTTAGATACCATAAGCGGAGCAGTCGGGCGCGAAGTTGCCGTCTCTTTTTTAGCATTTGCAAAGGTTATGCATAAACTGCCTGATATAAACACTATATTAGACAACGGAAGCGGCGAGTACAGCGATGAGGTAGATGTTCTTTATGCTCTAAGTACGGGACTTGTAAGCGCATACCTAAAAGAAGGCAGTGATGAGAGACTCGATAATCTGCTCTCTTATACAATGGAGCTAAAGAGCGAGTTTGCCGTTATGATAGTCCAAGACTTGCAAAGAAACGGTGTGAGAATGGAACACTCGGCAGTTTTTAAAGAGTGGGTTAAAAAGTTTGCTTATCTTTTGGCATAATTTAAATAAAAAGTGAGCAAACATGATAGACCCGAAAATAGAAGATAGTTGGAAAAAAATACTTTTTGACGAGTTTCAAAAGCCTTATTTTATTTCGCTAAAAAGCTTTTTGGTAGATGAGAAAAAAAATCATACGGTGTATCCAAAAGGTGCGAATATTTTTGCGGCATTCGACAACACTCCGTTTGAAAATGTAAAAGTAGTGATACTGGGGCAAGACCCTTATCATGGTGCAAATCAGGCTCACGGACTTGCATTTTCGGTAAACGACGGCATCCCTCATCCGCCTTCGCTTAAAAATATTTTTAAAGAGTTGCAAGACGATATGGGCTGTGATATTCCCAAAAGCGGAAATCTTACACAGTGGGCAAAAGAGGGTGTTTTTTTGATAAATACCGTTTTGAGTGTTCGTGCGAATGAGGCAAACTCCCATAAAAATATGGGTTGGGAGATATTTACCGATGCGGTTATAAGAATATTGAGTTATCAAAAAGAAAATCTGGTTTTCATTCTCTGGGGAAGCCCTGCCGCCGCAAAAGCATCACTGATAGATGCTTCAAAACATCTTATCCTAAAAGCTCCCCATCCATCACCACTCTCTTCATACAGAGGCTTTTTTGGCTCAAAACCGTTTTCAAAGACGAACGAGTATCTAATCGGACACGGCATAAAACCGATAAAATGGTGTATTTAGTCTTTTATCAAATATGCAATACGATAATGTCCATAAAGTAAAATTATAACTTCATTATTTGTATCATCTTGCGCTATATAATCGTGAATATCTTTAAGCCAAAAACTTGCTTCATCAGTCCAGTTAATATTTACCATTGTTTGATTCTATGTTCCATCTCTTTGCTTGAAATAGTTTTACCATTTTTAGAATCTTCTAAACCTTTTTTTATCATTCTATCAAATGCAAGTTCTTTAATGATTTCATCATATGAACTATCTGTTGGAAGTGAATTTATGATTTTTTTTGCCCGTTATTTAAAATATACACCATTTTAGCAAAATGGTGTATATTTTATCATTAAATAAAACTATGCAACAGTTTCAAGTGTGAGTAATAAAAAAGTATGTCTCTCAACTTTTTTATTATCAAACCAAACACAAGTCGCAGAACAATCGTCAATTTCTTGACTACTATGTTTTGTTGTATCTTTTAGTTAGTTGGCTTGTTTTGGTTAAAGACCCTTAAGACTTCTATAGTATTTTTTTGAAAACTGACTTTATAAACTATTGTGTAGCTTTTATATGTCATATCTCTTACATTTTCATTTTGAAAATAAATAGATGATTTGTATTTTAATGGATTCTCAGGGATTAAAAAAATTAGTTTTTCAAGTTTATTTGCAAACTTAATGCTTGCAAATGTGCAAATGAGTGTCAGGCACCATTTTTCCATTTTTCTCTATTCTAAATAGCTTTTAATACAAATTATAAATAAAATGATATATAGTTTTTTCTTTTACATGTATTTTATGTTTAGAAATAAGAATATTATAATTATTCATTTCTTTTTTTTCGAAACTATTTGAAATATATCCCATGTCATTAGATTTTAAATTTTCAATATATTCATCATCAATAGTTTTTTTATTTTTATTCACCATAAATATAAAACCCACATCTTCAAAATCTGTTAGATATTCATAAATTTGTTTAACTACATTTTTATAATCATTGCTACCCCAAATTTTAAATTCAAAAGTTTTTGTTCCAAATTTTTTACTTTCAAGTTGTAAGTCAGTTCTTCCTACACGGCTTAATGCTTCAGCTGATATTGTTATATCAAGACTTAATCCAAAATTATAATAAACAATATTTCTAAAATCTGCCTCTAACAATTGAGTTGTTTTCTTTAATTTATATTCTTTTACAAATGTTGGTTCATTTTTTTGCATTAATTCTATAGTTTTAAGTGTTAAATTACACAACAATAAATTTATATCTTCTTTGCTATTTAATGAATATAAAAATGAGGTCTCATTTTTAATATCAAATGATAAGTCTATTAATTTTTTTAATTTTATTTCATATTCGTTTTTTATATTATCTTTTAATATAGAGTTTTGAGAGTCATTTATATAATTTTCTATTAACTTTATTAGCTGAAAACTTTTATGGATAAATTCTGATGTAGTTAAGTTTAAACGATTAAATTCTTGTAGTTTATTTTTTCGTATATCTAATTCATCAATTTGTACATTATCTTCTAGTAATAGAATAAAAGCATTTAATAGATAAAAATAGTTTTCTATAACTTCTTTATACTCTTTAAAAAATTCTTCTACTTCAATCGTCTTTATATATTTAAATAATGTTTTAATATCATCAAGCTTTTTTATAGTTGTATATTCTTTTAGTATTATACAAATCTTATTTAAGAACTGTGCAAGCTGTATAGCTTTGCCTTCTCTATTTTTCTGTTCAATTTGTAGAAAATATTTTTGAGCCTGAATATAATTAGTATTATTTAGTTCAAATATGCCTTGATTCATGAACTCATATATTTCTGCTAGTTCATACCAGTCTAATGAAATGGTTTTATGTTTAAAATCATAAATATGAGTTAATAAATTTTCATCTCCACTTAATCCAACTACTGCAAGTAAATTATTAAATATAATAGATTTATTTCTATCATTTAAATCCATTCCACCATTTGATATTTCAAAAATGTTTTCTATATATGAAAAAGCTTTATTGAAATCCTTATCACCATAGACACAAACATTTAGTAATTGGTTGTAAACAAAAAAATCTTTATATCCTAACTTTAAACATTTTTCTAATTCTATCTTTGCTTCGGTGTACTTTTTATTTCTCATTAATGCATAAGAATAATTAACAAGTATTCTTGGATCTTTTGAATTAATATCTAGCATTTTTTGACAATAAGATAATTCCTTGATAACATCATTTTGATAATGTGCACAATGCGCTAGAGTAGAAAGAAAAGACAAGTAAATATCATTATCTATTTCATGAAAGTTAATAATTGATAAGGCATATTTTTCGGCATCATTATAATACCCTAGTTGAAAAGATTTTTCTGTCGCACTAGCCAACCCTCTAAATATTAATTCTCTAAATTTATTTAGTTCAGATTTACCTAAATTTATAGTAATTAATTTTTTAGTTGTAATCAAATATGTTATTTCACCTAAAAGTTTTATTCCATAATAATTTTCTAAAAAATCTTTTTTATTGTCATAATTTTCATATGCGCAATGCGAAAATTCTATTAATTCATCAAATTCTAACTTTGATAAATCATTTTCAAATAAATTATATTTTCCATCAATTAACAACTGTTTTAATTTAATATATTTTTCTTCGTTCATTTATTAACTTTCATATTTAATCATATAACGGCAGTGCTGAGCGAAACTCAGAGATAAGTATAAGAAAGCGTAGCTTTCGTTAGACTTATTGAGAGAGGGAAGAGAGTGTTCGCTCCAGCGACTTGTTATATTTTTTTACAACCCATTAATAGTGCATAGTTTTTTACAGAATCAAGTTCTTTGTAATATTTAGAAGCATCACTCCAATCAACTGCATATGCATTTTTTAATAAATTTTCAAAAGAATCTTCACAGTTGTTTTGCCACCATTTTTTAATATTTTTTTTCCATGTTGTTTCAAGCCATATATCTGATAATGCAATGATATATTGATTTTTTATATCTTTAATATTATATTCTTTAATGAAAGATTTATCGTCATTTATCAATCGATTTATATCTCTTGCAAGAGATTGTTTTTTAGACTGATGAGAAAAACGCTTAGCTTCAATATAAAAAATTGTTTTATGCTTTGGTGAATATACCATTGCATCTATATGCTGCTTTTTGTCAACCCATGGAAATTCTAACCATTCTATTATGAAATCATCGTTTAACTCTTTTACTAATGAATTTACATATATATGAACTTGATTAGATTCAGTAAATCCTGTTGAACCACGAGCTGGATAAAAGTCTTTTAGCATTAAATTGTATTTTTTACACATTGTATAAAATGAAGTTTCTAGTACTTTGTTCATTTACTGTTCCCTAATAACATTTGAATATAGTCCAATAAATTGCCGTTAAGTAATTTATTGGCTACTATGTTTTGTTAGCAAGCTCGCTTAATATTGGATTTGTAAGTGTCTCTGAATGCCAATGTGCTCGCAAACATTCAAATGCAAATTTAACTAATTCTTGACATTCATCTTTTGTGATTTGTTCAGATGGAAGCAAAAATTCTTTATTTTTAGCATCTACATATGTAGCTAAGTTCTTTTTTTCAAAAGAACTGCCAACTGAAATGTTAGCTTTTTTTAACCATTTCACATCACTGTTGCTTTGTAGGTCAGTTTCCAAACCAAACATATAATAATGATAGTTTTGAGATGTGATTTTTTTTGTATGATTATAGAAGCGTTTTTTTAATTTCTTCCAATCAACAGTTTCGCCTAATTCAATTTTTGCAATAACCCCAACTATAATTGGGATTTTTCCTAGTTCTTCAAAACAAAAATAAGCAAGAAGATAAGCTCTACTAAACATTTCATTGTCTAGTAGTAACTTAGCTTCTTTTTGTAAATTTTCTGCATTATCAAATATTGCGATACGAAGTGAATGCAATTCTTTAATTGTTAAATTTTCCATAAATATCCTGCCGTTATCCGGTCACGCAGTGAGCGTATAACTATATATTCAAACACATTATATACACAGTAACTTAAAAAAACAAAAATAACTTACATGTTAAATGTGTGTTGATTGTTGAAAAAAGTACAAAGACAAATGAGAATTTGATTATTAGAAGTGTTTAAGATTTTATTATTGTAAGATATTCTTACTTTGATATAATAGCCTTAAAAAACGGATATCTTTACATGTCAAGCATCGAGCAAAAAATCTCACAAGCCAAAGCCAGACTTTTAGTGGATTATCCACTCTTTGGCACAATAGCCTCAAAGGTGGAGCTGGTTAAAAACGACGATATACAAAGCTTTAAAAGCAACGGCATCAGACTTGAGTACAACGGTGATTTTTTAAACTCTTTGGAAATTGCCGAGATGGAGTTTGTTTTTGCAAACGCTGCAATGCACGCTTCACTCTCTCATGAAGCTAGAAAAAGCGGCAGAAGCGGTTGGCTTTGGCAGCTCTCAACTGACTATGCCATAAATGACATGTTGGTTGAAAACGGCTTAGAGCGACCTCATGAAGCGCATTATTCTGAGCGTTTTAGCGGCATGTACGCAGAAGAGATTTATGTCCTGTTAAAAGAGGATATTTTGCGAGATGAGTTGGAGTATGAAGCTGATGAGTCGGATGATGTTCAAAATGAGACCGACAAGCAAAACAGCTCTGCAAATTTGCAATTAAGCCAAGATGAACAACTGTTTGAAGAGTTTGCAAAAGCCACAGTCGATACCGAGGTGAAAAACGGCGAAGTTCCAAGCTCGCTAGAGAGATTTTTTACTCTTACATGTAACGGAAAAATCGACTGGAGAAATGAGTTAAAAGCGGCGCTTGAGAGGTTTTACAAAGATGATTTTACTTTGATACCGCCAAATAAAAAGTTCTTACATGTAGGCATCTATCTGCCTTCATCTACTAGCCAAAGATTTCAGCTTGTCGTTGCAGTTGACAGTTCAGGTTCGGTTGATGAAAAGCTTTTAGGTGAATTTTTGAGTGAGCTTAATTTTCTTATGAATACGATTTCAAATTTTCAGATAGATTTGCTTGTATGTGACGATAAGATTAGAACACATAAAACTTTTTACGGCGGCGATATCTTAGAAGCGGAAGTAAAAGGCGGCGGAGCAACTGACTTTAGACCTGTTTTTGAGTTTATAGAAAAGGAACTCGCAGATACAAAACTGCTTCTGTATTTTACTGACTTAGACGGAGTTTTTCCAAAAGAGGAGCCGAACTTTAGCGTAAAATGGATATCTCCAAAAGAGAGTGAAGTTCCATTCGGAGAGGTTATAGTTTTAGAACCTTAGTTGTGAACAACCTGATTTTTGCCGCCTAGTTTTGCGTTGTATAATAACATGTCGGCTTGATTTACGGTCTCTTCAAGCGTATCTTCATTCTTTAAAGAAGCTCCGATAGAAACCGTAAATCTTATCTCTTGCGCTTTATCCGAAATAGTAACCGAATTTTGTACTTTTTCTCTTAATCTCTCAAAAATGCTTAGTGCGCTAGCCGGAGTTGTGTTTTTAACCAATACGCAAAAATCTTCGCCGCCAAATCTTGCTACTATGTCGTTTTGATTTGTATTTGCTCTTAAAATATCAGCTACGCCGTTTATTACCTTTTCACTCCCCTCATGTCCGTAATTGTCTCTTATTTTTTTAAAATTGTCTATATTTATCATAGCAATTGCAAAACTTTCCGAATTATAAACAGCTTCGTCAAAGTATTTAGCGGCATTTTCAAAAAAGTATCTTCTGTTGTAAAGTCCGGTTAAAAAGTCACGGTTTGCATGGTTTGTTATGGCATGTATGTTTTCAAGCGCTTCTATCGAGTTGTTGATTCTGCAAGAGAACTCCTCTTTTGAGAAAGGTTTTTTTATGTAGTCGTTTGCACCGTTTTTCAAAAATAATGCGGTAGTCTCTTCGTCGTTATCGCCTGACATTACAATAACTGCCAAATCATTTTTAGTGTATGTTTTTCTTATCTCTTGCGTCAGTTCAAGACCGTCAATTACCGGCATATGATAGTCCGTCAAGACCAAGCTGATATCAGGTATCGTACTAAGAATACCAAGTGCCTCTTCGCCGTGAGCGACCGTAATTACTTTAAAAAACATATTCTCGAGCATAGCTTGCATCTGTTTTCTAAAAACAACAGAGTCTTCTACAAGTAAAATTTTATGATTTTTATTCTTATGTAGTCTTCTGATAGTTTGAATAATATAGTTTATATCGTTCATGCCGCTTTTGTTTACATAGTCTATGATGTTTTTTTTGAGCATTTTAGCCCTAAAATCTTTGTCAATATTTGCACTTAGTATCAAGACATGATTATCTTTTTCTAAAATATAGTCAACAATTTCACCCTCTGGCGCATCAGGAAGATTTAAATCCGTCAAGGTTAAAAAATATTTATACATTTTTAAAAATAGTTTGGCTTCAGACATTTTATAAGCGACGTCAACTTCAAAGTTTAGCTCAGAACTTATCTTTTTTGCCATCAACTTTGCTAATGTTTTATTGTCTTCTATTATTAATATTCTCTCCATAGTTCCTCATAAATTCTCATAAACTTTTTTATATTATAGTATAATTTTTTATGGATAATTTGAAAAATATTATAGAGAAATTAAAAATCAAAAGAAATGTTTTTTTAACCGGTGGAGCAGGTGTCGGTAAAACTACGATTACTAAAAATATTATAAAACATTATGAAGAAGAGGCAAAAAAAGTTGCAAAACTGGCTTCAACGGGAATGGCTGCTACTCTTATCGGCGGACAGACACTGCATAGTTTTTTGGATTTGGGAATCGCAAGTGATTTAAGCGAGCTTGAAAGCAGCGGCAAACTAGAGATAAGTAAAAAGGTTAAAAAACTTATTTCCGGTATGGATTTGATAGTAATAGATGAAATCTCTATGGTAAGCCAAACTCTATTAGAAATGATAACTCTTAGATTAACACAGGCAGGTTTTAGAGGCTCTCTTTTGGTCGTGGGAGATTTTTTGCAGCTTCCGCCTGTTGTGAGAAGGTATAAAGAGGTTAGATTTGCTTTTGAGTCCTCTGCATGGCGTGAATTTGAGTTTGATACAATAGAATTGACGCATATATATAGAACTAACGATAAAGATTTTATAGAGCTTTTAGCAAATATAAGAGATGGTTTTGTTGATGAGAGGATACACAATAATTTAAATGAGTTTATAAAACCGTTGCCTGAAAACTTAAGTGAATTTACATTTTTATTCGGAAAAAACGACTCTGCGTCAAGACATAATAAAAATCAATTAGCACATGTAGAAAAAGAGCTACATGTAAAAGAGGCACAAATAATTAAACATGTAAAAAGTGCTAAAGATATTGAGATAGAGCGTTTTATGGAAGATGCCAGAGTAGAAAAAGAGCTAGAGTTAAAGGTAGGAGCAAGAGTTCTTTTTACCAGAAATTCATGGAACTATTTTAACGGAGAACGCGGAGTTGTCCTAAATATCGACAACAGTTTTGTACATGTTCAAAAGAGTGACGGTTTAATAGTAAAACTTGAACCACTAGCGCAAAGCAAAAACGCATGGAAGGAAAAAAGCGTCGATGGCAAAAAAGAGATGGTTGAAGAGGCTCTCTTTAGCGTTTATCAATACCCTATTAAACTCTCTTATGCCATAACTATTCATAAATCTCAAGGAATGAGCATAGAGGATTTGATTATAGAGACTAATGAGATTTTTGCACCCTCGCAATTTTACGTGGCAATTTCAAGAAGTTTAAATCCTAAAAGGTTAACTCTTATTGCTCCTAGATGTCAGTGGAGAGAGATAGTTTTTGTGAATCAAAAAGCTTTGGAATTTACAAAAAGTAGAAGTAACTCTCACATAAAGTGAGAGTTAAAAATAATTACAGTTTTTCGCTGTTTTTCGCTAAATACTCTGCAACGCCTTCAGTTGAAGCTTTCATACCTTCATCGCCTTTTACCCAACCTGCAGCACAAACTTCGCCGTGCTCATCGGTAAACTGCATAGCGTCAACCATACGAATCATCTCGTCAATATTTCTTCCAAGAGGTAAATCATTTATTACTGCGTGGCGAATGATACCTTTGCCGTCAATCAAGAATGAGCCGCGAAGAGCAACCGACTCACCAAAAAGTACATCATAATCTTTAGATATTTTTTTGCTTAAATCGGCAACAAGCGGAAACTTAACTCTGCCGATACCGCCTTTATTTACAGGAGTCTCTCTCCATGCAAAGTGTGAAAATTGGCTATCAACTGAGACACCTATTACATTCACGCCACGGCTTTTAAACTCATCAACTCTATGTGAGAAAGCAATAATTTCAGATGGACATACAAAAGTAAAGTCTAGCGGGTAGAAAAATAAAACCGTACCCTTTTCGCCGAAATTTTCAGATAATTTAAAATTTTCTACTATTGAACCGTCCGCTAAAACTGTTGTAGCTGTAAAATCTGGAGCTGGATTTGTTACTAACATATAAATGTCCTTTTAATTTTTTAATTTAGAAAATTTTAACTAAATAAAAGTAATAAAACTCTGATTAAATATAGTAATAAAATTATTTAAGGATAATTTTTATCTTTTGATAAGAGATATCAATTAATAATCTAGCTTAAAAATAGATATTAAGCATTATAAGATATAATTTTGCTGATTTACGGGGCTTGACTCTGTATTTCAATAAGGAAAATCGATGACGAAAGAGTATATATTTACTTCAGAGTCTGTAACAGAAGGGCATCCTGATAAGATGGCTGATCAAATCAGTGATGCGATTTTGGATTATATTATTGAACATGACCCAAGTGCACATGTAGCGTGTGAAACACTGGTGTCAAATGGTTTTTGTGTAATTGCAGGCGAACTGAAAACAACGGCTTATGCCCCTATGCAAGAGATTGTGAGAAAGGTTGTCCAAGAGATTGGCTATACGGATGCAACTTATGGATTTGATTATCGCTCTGCTGCGGTGTTAAACGGTATAGGAGAACAATCTCCCGATATCAACCAAGGTGTTACTCAAGCAGACGGAGAGATTGGTGCAGGCGACCAAGGTCTGATGTTTGGTTACGCTTGTCGTGAAACAGATGTTTTAATGCCTCTGCCTATATATTTAGCTCACCGTTTAACACAAAGGCTTGCCGAAGTTCGTAAAGAGGGAATTATCCCGTATCTTCGCCCTGATGGAAAAGCACAGATTAGTGTTAAATATATTGATGATAAACCAGTTAGTGTTGAAACTGTAGTCGTATCTACACAACACTCTCCTGATGTTTCTCAAGAAAAGATACATGAAGATGTAATCAATGAAGTTATTAGACATGTAATTCCTAAAGAGATGATGCATACAAATACCGTTTTTCATATCAATCCAACAGGTAAGTTTGTAATCGGAGGTCCTCAAGGGGACGCAGGTCTTACGGGCAGAAAGATTATAGTTGATACATACGGCGGGAGTTGTCCTCATGGAGGCGGAGCATTTAGCGGAAAAGATCCGACAAAAGTTGATAGAAGTGCCGCTTACGCTGCGCGTCATGTCGCTAAAAATCTAGTCGCTGCGGATGTATGCGATAAAGTCACTTTGCAGATTGCTTATGCAATAGGTGTAGTACAACCTGTCTCTATAATGGTAGATACACATGGTACGGGCAAGATAGAAGAGGAAAAAATAGAGAAGTGTGTTAAAGAGCTTTTTGATCTTTCTCCAAAAGGAATTATTAAATCTTTAAATCTTCTTCGCCCTATTTACAGAAGAACTGCCGCTTATGGTCACTTTGGTAGAGAAGAAGATGGTTTTACATGGGAAGAGACAAATAGAGTAGAGGAAATCAAAAACTACTTAGGAGTTAAATAAGAATGATTATCAAATCTCTGTTTTTAGGGGATTTTTTATACTTTTTGAGTAACAATTCAATATTATTATAGTTTTATGAAAGATTTTTTAGCTATCTTTAAAAATCTTTTGTTAAACTTATCTCGAAATTAAAACTAGGAGAATCCTAATGGCAGTAATTATTAATGATACATGTATTAGCTGTGGCGCTTGTATAGATGAGTGTCCGGTAGAAGCAATTGTAGATGAGGACGATAACCCGACGGGTGAGGAAATTTATTACGTTTATGGAAATAAATGTGTAGAGTGTGTTAGCTATCATGATGAGCCTGCATGTGCTACAGCATGTCCTACTGAAGGGTGTATTACATGGGATGAGGTTGGTGAAAGCCCAGCTCACCGTGAGAATATTACTCAAGATCAACGTTCAAGCAAAGAGCCTGTAATAGGATAATCTTTTATAGTTTTGCAAAGTGTTTAGCACTTTGCAACCTACCTCTTTTTATACAATCACAGATAATTTTTCCATTTTAACTTAAAACAAACTCTTTTTAGATACAATTCCATCTTAATTTTATATATTCAATAGGAGATTTGATGGAACGCACACTATCAATAATAAAACCGGATGCCGTTGCTAAAGGTGTTATAGGTAAAATTTTAGATCGTTTTGAGAGCAATGGTCTTAAAATAGCAGCAACTAGAAAAATTCAACTTTCACGCGCTGATGCTGAAGCTTTTTATGCAGTTCACTCTGAGAGACCTTTCTTCGGCGATTTAGTTGATTTTATGATTAGCGGGCCTGTGGTTGTTTCAGTATTAGAGGGCGAAAATGCACTAAGCAAAAACCGTCAACTAATGGGTGCAACTAATCCTAAAGAGGCAGAAGCAGGAACAATTCGTGCTGATTTTGCTGAAAATATAGATGCAAACGCTGTACACGGAAGCGATTCTTTAGAAAATGCAGCTATTGAAATCGCATTCTTTTTCTCTGAGAGAGAAATTTCTTAAGTATATATTTTGAAGATTACTCTTAGAAAAGTAACCTCCACCCCACTGGAGTTTGAAGTTAAATCTGATGAAATAACTTTTAAAGGTTATTTACAGTATGATGCCGACAAATTAATTTTGCTTCGAGCAGAGTTAAGTGGGAAAATTGATGTAGATTGTGATATCTGCGCAGATAAGTTCAAACTGGATGTAGATGAAGATATAGAATTTTTTATCTCAGACGGTGTTTATGAAAAAAAAGAGGATTCTTTGTTGGATGTTGTAGAAGTATTAGATTCTATAGCAGATATGCAAGAGCTTAAAAATTCAGAAATAGAGCTTATAAAAAGCGATTATATAGTCTGCGAAAATTGTAAAAAAAATGGTTATTCTGAAGAAAAATCGTTTTAAGCAGGGTTGCAGTATTGACTTTGTTCATACTGCATATTAAACAAATGAAAGGAAAATATTATGGCAGTACCAAAACGAAGAGTATCTCATTCACGTTCAGCGAAAAGAAGAACTCACTATAAAATCACTTTAGCTAAACCGGTTAAAGATAAAGACGGAACTTATAAACTTCCACACCATATCAACCCAACTACCGGTGAGTATAAATAGTCAATGGTAAAGATTGCTATTGATGCGATGGGAGGGGACTTCGGTCCCAAACCAATAGTTGAAGGTTGTATTCAGGCTTTAAAACAAAAACTTTTTATTCCTATCTTAGTAGGTAAAAAATCAGAAATTTTACCTCTGTTACCCAAGCGTTATAGAGATAAGATTTCTATAGTCGAAGCTGATGATATTGTCTCTATGGATGATGCTGCTACGGATGCTATAAAGAGAAAAGAGAGTTCAATCTATAAAGCAGTAGAGCTAGTGAAAAACGGCGAAGCTCAAGGAGTTGTTTCAGCTGGACACAGTGGTGCGACAATGACTCTTGCAACACTAAGACTTGGACGATTAAAAGGTGTATTAAGACCTGCGCTTGTTGCACTTATGCCTACAAAAAACTCTCGCAAGTCGATTATACTTGATGTCGGTGCTAATGTTGACTCTAAATCTGAGCATTTAGCGCAATTTGCCGTAATGGGCGGATGCTATGCTGAGAGAATGTTTCGCATATCTCCAACAATTGGACTTCTTGCAAACGGCGAAGAAAAAAGCAAGGGAAATGAAGTAACCAAAGCTGCTTTTAAATTGCTAGATGGATATAAAGGTTTTAAAGGCAATGTTGAGGGAAGCGATATATTTAACGGCAGTTGTGACGTTATAGTTTGTGACGGCTTTGTAGGAAACTTGGTTTTAAAGGCTTCTGAAGGAGTTGCTTCAACAATAAGCGGACTCATAAAAGAGTATATCAGAAAGTCTCCTATAGCGATTACCGGAGCACTTTTGATGAGAAAAGTGTTTAAACTTCTCAAAAAACAGATGGATTATGAAGAAATAGGCGGTGCTCCGCTTATAGGAATTCAAGGCTGTGTAATTGTAAGTCATGGAAAAAGTACTCCAAAGGCTATAAAAAATGCTATTTTTCAAGCTATTAATTATGTGGACAATCATGTTAACGAACAAATTGTTGATAGACTTGAAGTGCTAAAAAACAAGGAAATATAATGGCGTATGCTGCATTTCGCTCTATCGGGGCTTATGTTCCTTCTAAAATTCTCTCAAATGAAGATTTGTCAAAAATGGTTGACACTACAGATGATTGGATAACTAAAAGAACCGGCATAAAAGAGCGACATATTGCAGCAGAGAATGAGTTTACAAGCGATATGGGAGTTAAGGCGGCACAAAAAGCAATTGAGAGAAGCGGTATAGATAAGAGTCAAATCGATATGGTCGTTTGTGCTACAATCAGCCCTGATTACTTCTGTATGCCATCTACAGCTACGGTTATTTCTACAAAACTCGGACTTAAAAATATTACTGCATTTGACATATCTGCCGCATGTACCGGTTTTGTATATATACTCTCTATCGCAAAGGCATTTATAGAAGCGGGAATGAAAAAAAATGTTCTTATCATCGGTGCAGAAAAACTATCTGCTATAACTGATTATAGCGACAGGGGGACATGTATCCTTTTTGGTGACGGTGCAGGTGCGGCTATTATTAGTGTGACTGATAATAAAGACGAAGCTATTATAGATATTCATACTGGAGCCGATGGAGAGTTTGCTGACTTATTGATGACGCCAAATGGCGGAAGCGGCTCTGCGCATGACTCGCTAGAGCAAGAAGCAGGAAGCTGTTTTATGCAGATGAAAGGAAACGAGACCTTTAAAGTTGCGGTTAAAACATTGACAAAAGATGTTGTAGAGATATTACAAGATAACAATATACAAAGTTCTGAAGTTAAACATTTTGTACCGCATCAAGCAAATCTTAGAATCATAAAAGCAGTCGGCGATGCATTAAAGCTTCAAGATGAGCAGGTTGTTCTTACTGTTGAAAAATATGGAAATACCTCAGGTGCTTCTATACCTATGGCTATTAACGATATATATGAGAGTGGAAAGCTAAAAGCTGGAGAACTTATGCTTCTTGATGCTTTTGGAGGGGGATTAACCTGGGGTTCAGCCCTTGTCCCTTTTAGCCCGTTAAAATAACACTTTTACTTGATTTCTGCCTTGAACTAAAGCAAAATTGAGAATTTTAACAATCTAAAAATAGTTACTATTTTTCCTATGAATTTTGTAAAGCGTAAAATACTCTTTTAAAAAACTCCTCTTCATCAGGTAAATCTAGCTCTGCATCTCTTAGTTTTTCTCCCCACATCGGGTTTGGAAAATAAGAGTCTTCTTCAAATCTAGCCATTACATGTAGATGAACACGAGGAAGCATATTCGCAAATGATGCCATATTTATTTTTTTGGGTTTGTAGTATTTTTTCATCTCATCTTCTACAATATCATAAACTTCCCAAAGTTTTATACGCAACTCTTTTGGAATGTCTCCCAACTCTTTGTAAGGTTCTTTTGTAAAGATTTTTAGCCACGGAATTTCGCTTGGCTCTTTTTCGATGTAGAGTTCACTGTTTTCATAAATAATCATAAAATCTCTTTTTTTGATTAAATTATATCGTTTTAATGAAGTTATTTGCTTTGATATTTTTGTAAAATTGAGAGTAACCCGAAAGAAATTTCGGGTTATTTAGCAGATTTTTAGTCTCTTGTTCTGTTGCGGTTTCTATCACCGCCGCCTGAACGATTTCTATCGCCGCTGCTAGTTGAACTAGAATTTGTTCCACGGTAACCACCGCCGCCAGAACGTTCAGTACGGCTTCTATCACCGCTTCCTGTACGATTTCTATCACCACTTCCGCCTGAACGGCTTCTGTTTCCACGGAAACCGCCACGACTTCCGCTTTTTCCTCTAGTGTCTCTTCTTTTATCGGCTCTTTCTAAAATAGCAGCTAATTTATCAGCAGGAATACCGATAGCATTTGGACCTTGGATAGTTTGTTTGTCAAGAATCATAGATACAAGCTTAAACATAATTGTCGCTTCATCTATATCTTCTTTTAACATGTCAAGAATTTGGTGTGCTTCGTCATAAATGTGTTGATCTTCTATTTTTGTAACAATAGATTTTAAGTTATTAGCTCTTAAATCATTTTTGCTTGGAACAAATGCGTGAGTCATTGTTGTTCCTACTTTTGTTTTAATACGTTGTAGTTCTTTAAACTCTAGCGGAGTTAAAAGAGTTATTGCTTTACCTTTAGTTCCGGCGCGGCCTGTTCTTCCGATTCTGTGAACATAAGATTCAGGGTCAAATGGAATATGGTAGTTAAATACATGTGAAATATTATCTACATGTATTCCGCGAGCCGCAACGTCGGTTGCAACTAAAACTTTTACGCCGTTGTTTTTAAAACCTTTTATTACTGTTTCACGTTGACGCTGTTCCATATCTCCGTGCAGACCATTTGCAAGATATCCTGCGTTTGAGAGAACATTTGAGAGTCTGTCAACTTCACTTTTTGTTCTACAAAATACTACTGATTTTTTAGACTCTTGAGCATCCATTAAGCGTATAATTGCGTCATCTCTCTCAGATTCTTCGATTACATAGTACTCTTGGTCGATATCTGTATTTGTAGTTTCACCTTTTGTAATACTTATAAATTCAGGATTGTCCAAAATTCTCTCAGCAAGAAGTTTAATAGGTTTTGGCATAGTAGCTGAGAAAAGAAGTGTTTGGCGGTTTGATGGAAGATATGAAAAGATTTCATTGATATCATCCAAAAATCCCATGTCAAGCATCTCATCTGCTTCATCAAGAACAACGATACTAGGAGCAAAATCTTTAATAAGATTCTTTTTTAGTATGTCTAAAAGTCTGCCAGGAGTTGCAACAACTACACTCGCTCCTCTTTGAATAAGGTCGATTTGTCTGTTGTAAGAGCTTCCACCGTAAACTGTTACTGTTCTTGCACCTATATTTCTTCCGTATTTAAATAGCTCATCGCTAACTTGAGTTGCAAGCTCACGAGTAGGAGTAATAACTAAAATACTAACTCCGTCGTTTACGTCTATGTTGTTTAGTGCCGGAAGACCAAACGCTGCAGTTTTACCTGTTCCCGTATGTGCTTGACCTACTATGTCGCGACCTGCTAAAATAAACGGTATCGCTGCCGCTTGTATAGGACTAGGTACTGTGAATCCTGCCTCTTTGATACTTCTAAGTATCTCTTTTTTTAATCCTAAATCATCAAATGTGATCAACTTCTCTTCTGTGTTAGTTTGTGCATTTTCTTGCATCATAATCCTTTAAATAGGAGATGATACAAGCATGTCGCTTCCAACAAGGCACCTTCCCCTAAACTGTTTGGCGAATTATACCCAAATATATTGGGTTTTTGATTTAAATAAATTATATTTGAAATTATTTAAGTTTATACTGTGTAAATAAATCAATAAATGGAATTGATGTAAATGGTAAATAATGAATTTTTTATTTTTTGGATATTATTATGATAATACTAAAATAAGCTAAGTGAGAAAAATAACTATGAATATACAGACACAGTACAACTATGAAACAACTTGGACAGTGACAAATGAGGCAGATCTTTTACGAATTATTGAAGAGGAGATTGGCAACGCCGATCCAAATGGTACGTTAAAGTATATTAAAGAGGCGATAAAAACCGGTAAAACTATAACTGTAGGCAGTTGCAGATTTAAAGAAGAGATAAAAAATGACAAATGATATTGCAAGACTTCTACTAAGAGTTACTGTTGGAGTTATGATACTTTTTCATGGTTTTGATAAGGTTATTAACGGAATAGGCGGAGTAAAATATTTTGTAGCTTCAACGGGAGTGCCTGAATTTTTGGCTTACGGTGTTTATATCGGAGAAATTGTGATGCCGATTTTAATTCTTCTTGGAGCGTATGCTAGAGTTGCATCTTTGATTTTAGCATTTAATATGGCTGCTGCAATATTTTTAGCTTACGGTAATGCACTTTTTACTTTGGGAAAACATGGCGCGCCATCTTTTGAACTTCCACTTTTGTATCTTGTAATGTCAATTCTTATATTCATGCTAGGCAGCGGAAAATATGCGCTAAATGGCAAATAAAAATAAATTTAGAGGTGAGGAACTCTTATTTTTGAGTTTAGACTCCACCCGATAATTATCATGAGTACTACTACCCCAAAAACCGGTAATATTGTATATGTATAAGCTAGATAAACAAGCCAAAGCAAAATTGCCCCAAGAGGTGTAGGTACGCCGGTAAAATATTTTTTAACTTCTCCTACATCTGAATTTATATTAAACTGTATAAGTCTTCTAAGCCCAGATATAACGTAATATATACTTATAATCGCCGCTAGTAGAAGTGTTGAACCTGAGAGATTTTGGTCATATACGGCTTGAAATACTAAAAAAACGGGAACAAGAACAAAACTTAAAAAATCTGCAAAACTGTCAAGTTGAACGCCGAATTCGTTTGAGAGCTTGTATTTTCTGGCGATTTTACCGTCAAATATATCAAAAGCTCCTCCTATCCATGCCAAAATAATAGCTGCAAAAAAGTTGTTTTGCGTAATAAAATAAGTAGCCGTAAGCCCCGCAGTGATATTTACAAAAGTAAACATATTTGCTAAATTGAAGTGAGATTGGTTTGTAAATAGAAATTTCATAATAATCTTTTTATTGAAATTATAACCTAAAAATAAAATTTTATTTTACTATAAAATCAGTGATTAGAAGAAATGATAAGAATTATCAATATTAAGTTATATATAAGTTGATACTGATTATCATTTCAAAAGTAAGTTTAAATAAAGGGTTAAAAGTTATGAAAAAAATAGTTTTTAGTGCATCTCTTGCTGTTTTAATGTTAAACGGCAATGCAAGTGCAGCGGAGGAAGCATCTCAAAAAGTCAAAGATAGAGAACACTCGGTCAGAGACGTAATTGATGAGGTTGCAAAACCTAAGGAAAAAGAGGTGTCAACTGCTGAAAATATAAAGCATGTATTTAAAGATGGTACAGTTTCTGGTCAAGTAAGAGTGTTGTATTCAGGTTATAACAATAATGCAACAGAGAATCAACATGCAACGGCAATCGGCGGTCAGTTAAAATATGAACTTGCAGAGTTTAAAGGGTTTAATGCTGCCGTAGAGCTTACTACGTCACACGATATCGGTTTTGCAACAGGTGATGATACGAAACAAAATAGTGAAATATCTTCAGAAAAAGGGAGCTATACAGAACTCTCTCAAGCTTATATAAACTATAAAAACGGTGGGTTGAATCTTCGCGCAGGGCGTCAATTAATAGACACTCCACTAGCTGATAGTGATGATATTAGAATTATTTTAAATACATTTGAAGCATATACGGTAACTTATGAAAATGACGGTTTGATGCTTATGGGAGGTTTGCTTACAAAGTGGCAAGGAACAGACGCCGGTTTGTCTGTTGATAATCCTTGGTCTAAAACAGGCGAAGACGGAACCTACTTCACAGGAGTATCATACTCTACAGATTTTATAGATACATCTCTTTGGTATTATGATATCTCAAAAGATACCAATCCAAACAGTGCAACGGGAAATGTAGCAAACAAATCTGCATATGCGGATATATCACTGCATATGGCACTCTCAAAAGATTATGCACTTCATACTAGTGCACAATATATAAATCAGCGTGAATCCGACAACAGTGGAATTGACTCTTCTATATACGGTGCAATGGCGGAACTTGTTATGTTTGAAGATTTTTCTCTATCTGCTGCGTACAACAACTCTAAAAAACAAGCAGGCAAAGGAAGCTTTTCCGGTTTTGGCGGAGGAACTTTATATACAAATATGGACTCTATGATTATCGATGCTATTACGACAGACAGAGATGTAAATGCGATTGTCGCAGGTATCACTTATACAGTCGGCGATTTTGGTTTTATGTATGCATATGGAGATTTTAAAGGAGATGAGGACTCTTTAGGCGCAAAAGAGCATATTGTAGAACAAAATGTGGGCTTTGAATATACACCGAATGAAAACCTAACAATTGCGGCTATATATGTTAAAGACGATGACAAACAAAACAGCGGTAGCAACGGCGGAGATTGGGAAAATATAAGAGCTTTAGTCTCGTACAGCTTTTAAAGTTTAAAGGAATTATTAATGAACAACAGGATAAAAAAGATTACGAAAATATCAATAGTTGCATCTATGCTTATCTCTTCACTAGCTTTTGCAAAACCTTTTGAAGATACGAAAGCGGAAGTTTTAGACAAAAGATTTAACACGGCGGGGGCAATGCTTGCTTATACAGAGTTTGAACTCTCGGGAGAGCCTTTGGCTGAATCATTAGGTCTTGATCTTGATACCCTCGACCCAAATGCTATAAATATGCCTACCGAGTTTGACTATACCGCGGGAATAGAGAGTTACGAATACTCCGAAGAGGCGATGTATGCCCTAAACTACCAGTCAAAAATGGGGCCGCACTTGGTTAACGGGCTTTTGAATGCACAAAGAGGCGGTAATATGGAGTCTTTGGCAAAACGTTTTATCCATTTTGCTAAAGTTACTGGGAATGACCCGGAAATCATACCTTTAAATATGCATCCGACCGCACTGCCTTATACATCCGGCGTGCCTGAATTTTCGGCTAAAGTAGATACTACCGTGGTAAATAATGATGAGGTTGTAGTCTTTAGCCACGGCAAAGAGAAAAAAGTGAAAACTGCAGTGCCTGCGTATCTGAGAGATTATAAAACTCTTGCTTGGGTAGAGGAGGGAATGGATAAGTCATTTACCCCTGCCGCTTTTGGAGGGGCATTACTTAAAGACATTATGTGGGCGCAGGATTTTTTAGGCGGAATGCATACGGTTGAAGGAGATGAAGAGACTGAAGCAACTAGTTCAGATATGGACAAAAGCGGTAAATATGCACTCGGTGTTTCTTCGGCTGACGGTGTAAACGGAGCGATTTTAACCGAGTTGGCACATGAGGGAGTCTTATATCTTCAAGAAAAACTTGGGTTTGACGGTAAAAATTTAGGAGCATCGATTAGTCCTGATTATGACGCTTCAAAAAATCCTATCTGGTTTGCGCATAAAGTGGCTGTAACAGAAGGAAATAAGAACTCTACAAAATCAGTTGATACTCTAAAAGTTGTAGAGGGAGATTCAGAGTTAAGAGATGTTTGGCAGCTTTTATGGCCAATAAGCGAGTTTTTTGCATATAGCGACCAAAGAGGAAGCAATAAAAATCAAAATCCGGCATTTTTAAGTGTTTTTGACGGAGACCCTTTTAAATCTGCTCCAAAAAAGAATACAGACGGTAATGAAAAAAATGATGTAAAAACCGATGATGCGTTCTCGGTTGTTAGCAACTTGCTAAATCTTCTTTTTGAAAATTTATCCACGATTCACTATAACCAAAAAGCAGGTACGTTCGTAGATAAGTTTAACGGTGAAAAAGGTTTAGAAGTAACTACATACGACGCCGCATATGCTATGGAAGCTCTTAGAATCTTTCAACGTGCCGTTGATGCTCTTCCTGTCGGGTACGGCTCAGGAGAGGGTGCTGAGTCGCTAGAGAGTAAAAGAGGCAAAGAAGCTCTATCGTTGATAAGCTCTCAAGCAGATTTTTTAATCAAGAATCTAAAAGATTCTAAAACAGGTTTGTACAGTGACTCTTTTATTATCAATAAAGGTGCATCATCTGTAAAATCGCTTGGCACTCAGTTTGCGGTAGTTCGCGGTCTTAGCGCAGCTTATTTGGCAACCCATAATAAAAAGTACAGAGACGAAGCAAGGTCTTTGATGATAGCTATAGAAAAAAACATGTATGATTCAAACCTAGGTACATATGTAGATTCTACTAAAGAATATACCCCTTATGCTATAGCTGCCGTAAGCGGAGGTTTAAGAGACGCTATAAAGCATCTTAAAAATACGGGAGTAGAAAAAGAACCTGCTCTTGAACTTAAAAATCTGACAGACAGGTTTACAAGATGGTTTCAAATCGTAATTAACGGAAACTCTACTTCACAAGGTGCTCAACTTGCCGAGTGGCTTTTAGACACGGGAGAGTTTATGGCTGCCGATAATCTAAAAGATACAAACAGTGATAAAGACAATGTGTCTTCTATTACCGCAGCAGGCGGCAAACACGGTACTGCTATGACAATGGCTGCAAAAGTCAAGCTTTCAAAATAACTATCATTCGCAATGACATTTTTTGCTGTCATTGCGAGGAGTAAAATGACGAAGCAATCTAGGAACTGTAAGAAGTTTATTAATAATCATTTTCATTATTAAGTAGTATTTCAAGAAAAACTCTATATAATTGATAATAATTATTATTATACTGCAAAACAGGAAAGACATTTTGAAAGTTATCTATATTACGACTGCTATAGTTTTTTTATTTATTACAGGTATTTTACAGTGGAATTTACTTGAGATAGAGTGGAAATATTTTACTTTTTTTCAAGCACTACATGTAATAAGCGCTCTTTTTATCTCTTTTTTCTTGATTATTCCATTTGTAAATATACATGTATATAAGTATAAAAAAAATATTAACTTAAAAAAGAGAAAAAATCTTGGTGCTATTTTCCTAGGCTTAATACTTCTGCTTATAACACTATCAGGTATCTATCTTTTTCTTTTTGGAAACAGAGGCGGAGATACAATCGGAATGTCATCGTTTTATATCCATTTGTACGGCTCTTTTGTTTTGATTCCTCTTTTATGGCATCATATAAAGTATTCGGCTGCAAAAATCGAGAGAAAAAAAGCAGATATCTATATGAAAGGGTTCAGGTACTCTATTGCGGCGAGTCTCTTCTTTATGGTTTTCTTCCCTACATTTGCACACTCAAGTACGAGTAGTTGTGCTTTATATCTTACAAAAGATGCAAACTATATCTACAGTGCAAACTTAGACGGAGGAAGCATTACGAAGATAGACGCACAAAGTGGTAAAAAAATCTTTGAAAAAGTACTCGGCGAAGATATAAGAAGGATAGCTTTTAAAAGTGATGAATCACTTTACGGCGTTACCGATTATATGGGAAACAGGGTAATCTTTTTAGATGCAGACAATAGAGTCGTAAAAGAGATAAAAACAAAAAACAGACCTCATGCGATAATACATGATAAAAAGAACTCATCTTTTTTCGTATCCGTTTTTGAGGACGGCGAACTTTTGGTTATAGATGATAAAACTTTGGAGATTAAAAAAACGATAAAGAGTTTAAAAACTCCAAGAGGATTGGCGCTTAGCGATGATGGAAGATTGCTTGTTTCTCACTCTATGATAGGCGTTGTTTCTATATATGACAGTAAATCTTTAAAACTTCTAAAGACTATAAAGCTTCACTCAACCCAAGACAAAGACGAGTTTGTCTCTCAAGGAGTTCCCAGACTGCTTGACGATATCGAGATAAAACCAGACGGAAGCGAAGCATGGCTGCCTCATGTGTTGTGGAACTTTGATCATCCGTTTCAGTTTCAATCAACCGTATTTCCTGCTGTTTCGGTGATATCTTTAGAAAAAGGGCAAGAGAAGGAACTTGAGCTAAATAGAAAGCATCTCTTTAAATCAATAAATATTTTGGACAATATCAATAAAACCATGATAGTTTCAAACCCCCTTGATTTGGCATTTTCCGGCGACGGGGCAAAAGCGTTCGTGACACTTTCGGGAAGCGAAGATATCATGGTGTTTGGCATAGAGAGAAGTTCCGGTTTTTCTAAAAAAAGCAGACACAGAAAAAAGTCTAAAGTAAGCGGAAGCGGTGCAAAAGCAGTGCATATTTTTAGAGCTTATCCAAACAATACAAACCCAAGAGCAATTTTGTTAAACCCAAACAATAACAATATTTATGTTCAAAATGCTTCAAGACTTGATATGACACTTCTTGATAACGGCGGTTCGCACCCTTTTGCAAGAGTTACTATGTTAAAAGACTCTTTTGCAAAGCTTGTAGAAAACGATCCTCTCTCAAAAGAGATGAGAGAAGGAAAGACTCTTTTTAACAACGCAAATACAAACACAAATAAAACTACTCCGATGAGCGGAGATTTTTGGATGAGCTGTAACTCGTGTCACTTTGAGGGTTTTAACTTTACAAACGGATTTTTATTTGAAGATAGCGTATATGATAAGAGTAAAAGAGCAAATATCGGGCATGACAATATAAAAAACTTTTTGGCAAAAGAGCCTCTTAAAAACTATGTGATAATAGCAAGAGATACCCAAGGTGGAATGGGTGCGGATAAAAAGGCGAATTTACAGCTTGTCAATCCCGATAATATGCCCAAAGAGCTAGAGCAAAAGATGCAAAGTCTCCACTCATATATCACGTCAAAAGAGAATCTTCCTTATCTCTCTACCTGGATAAAGACAGATAGAGGTAATGAGAGTTATCATCCAGAGGATTGGACTAATTCTGCTAAGTGTAAATCTTGCCATAGTGATATATTTGAGCAGTGGGCGGATTCAAACCATAAAAATTTAGTCGGCACAAATCCATACTATTTGGTTTTGGAAAATTTGGCAGCAAAGACAGAGGGCGAAGAGTTTAGAAAATGGTGTATGGGGTGTCATAATCCTTCTGCGCTCACGAGCGGAGTCGCTAAAACTACGGACACTATGAATAAATTTTTTGACAAGGGTGCAAAAAGCTTGGTAGAATCACTTGATATACACGGCAATAAAGAGCTTGAAGAGGGAGTTTCCTGCATTACATGTCATAGAATCGTAAAAGTAGAAGATACCGGAGGAAATGCAGGATACACGGTAGATATAGACAACAGAGAAAAATATAGATTTGAAGACAGTGATTCAAAACTAGGGCAGTGGCTCTCTCATAGACTTATAAACTCAAAACCAAAAATACATGCGCAAAGCTATATGAAACCGGTATATAAAGAGCCGGTGTATTGTGCTTCATGTCATGACGAGTTTTCTCCTGCCCTCGGCTCGAAGATAGTCTCTACATTTAAAGAGTGGCAGGAGTCTCCTTTTAATAACCCAGATGATTCGTCTAAACATAAAACATGTATAGATTGTCATATGACTTATATGAAAGATGGAAAATTTGCTCCTCAAATAGGACACTCGACTGATGGCGGAAAACTTAAAAAAGATGTAAAGGTTCACTATTTTGCAGGTTCTAACCATTTTCTATCGGGCTTGAAAAACAAAGAACATGAAGATCAGACATTGCAGCTTTTAAAAACCTCGGCAAAACTTGACGTCAGCGTGGAGGGCGATGAGATAAGAGTAGGCGTTACAAATGTCGGAGCAGGACATCATCTGCCTACGGGAGTTGCGGATTTTAGAGAGTTATGGCTTGAAGTGAGCGTAAAAGATGCGAAAGGAAAAACTCTTTTTGAGAGCGGAAAATTAAAAGCAGACGGAAACTTAGGCGAGGATGCAAGAGTGTTTATGAAAGTATTCGGTGATGACGAGGGTAAAAAAGTTGATCTTCTTTTTTGGAAATATACAAAGATGCTAAGCGATACCAGAATACCCGCAGGCAAAAGACGAGAAGAGGTCTATAAAACGGATGTTTTAAGTAAAGCAGAGTATCCGCTACATGTAGGCGTAAAGCTGAATTTCAGAGTATATCCTCAGTGGGTTACCGATGCCGTAAAAAAAAGTTATCCTCAGCTTCCAAATCCGCAGGTAATAGAGATTGGCAGAGTAGAAAAAAAATTTAACGGAGACAATAAATAATGTTAGCAAGTTTTTTAATCACGTTCAGAGAAGGGTTGGAAGCTTTCTTGATTGTAGGAATAATTTTGTCTTATTTGGGCAAGATGGACGTTACAAAGTACAATAAATTTGTATATGCAGGTGTGTTTTTAGGCATAGCAGTCTCATTTGTTATAGCTTATATCTTTCAAGTCGTTATTTATGATATAGAGGATGAGGGTTATCAACATTATCTTATGATAACTATTTTGCTTTTTGCCACGGCGGTGCTATCTTATATGGTAATATGGATGGCAAATCAATCCAGAGAGATAAAGGGCGAAATGGAGCATCATTTAGACAGGCTGATAACGACTGAGAATATCGCAGGAATGGTTTTTTTAGCCTTTTTAGCAGTACTTAGAGAAGGCGTGGAGACTGTTTTGTTTTTCTCTTCTCTTACCATAGGCGAGAACATGACTATACAAGAGGGGATAATCGGCGCAGTATCAGGACTTTTGCTCTCTTTGGCACTCGTTTACGCTTTGATGAGAGGAGTTAAAAATATTCCTATAAAAGAGTTTTTCAAGTACAGCGCTCTTTTGATACTTATCATCGCAGGAGGTCTTTTTGGAAGCGCCGTCTCTATGATGCAGGCAACAAATATACTGCCTACTTTTGTTCCGGTTATTTATGATATATCTTATATTTTGGACGATAGAAGCACTTTTGGAATCTTTTTAAGAGCACTGTTTGGTTACAACTCCTCGCCCTCGCTTCTTCATTTTGCTTCTTGGCTCTCTTACATGAGTATAGCTATTTTTTTATGGACAAAGACATATGCAAAAAAGTGATGTTGTAATTATAGGTGCAGGAGTAAGCGGACTTATAGCAGGTATAAAACTGCTTCAAGGCGGCAAAAGCGTCAATATAATAGAAAAAGAGAGCGAAGTCGGCGGTCAATGCAGAAGCGAACGCTTTAGTGTTAAAGATGACGAGTATAGATTTGACTACGGCGGACATAGATTTATAACAAACAATAAAGAACTGCTTGATTTTGTAGAGGAGATACTAGGCGACAACCTTTTGGTATCGCAGAGAAGTTCGGTTATCTTGCATAAAAACAGGGTTTACGATTATCCTCTCAATCTGGCAAATCTTCTAAAAAAAGCCCCTTTTTGGCTGCTTTTTGGAGCATTTATAGATACGCTTAAAATCTTTTTGAAATTCACGAAACCTGACGATAAAAGTTTTGAGAGTTGGATAAAATCAAGATTCGGCAAGACCCTTTACGACAACTTTTTCGCTCCATATACGCATAAGCTCTGGGGTATAAAACCATCTAAGTTAAGCGCAGATTGGGCAGGACAGAGGATATCTCTGCTGGATTTAAAGGATGTTTTTAAAAGGCTTCTTTTTAAAAACAAAAACAGCGTAAGAACATACGCCAAAAGTTACAGATATCCAAAGTACGGATTTGGGCAGTTGCCTCTGAATATGGCTAAAAAATTTGAAGAGTTAGGCGGTAAAATATTTGTAGATACAGATGTTTCGGCATTTGAGTATGATGAAAATAGAATCAAGTCCGTAGTTACAAAAGATGAGGTGTTTGAGGCAAAAGATATTATCTCGACAATGCCGCTAAATGAGATGAGTTCAAAGTTGGGTTACGAGAGCGGACTGAAGTTTAGAAGTTTGAGATTTTTGTGTCTTGCACTCGATATGGAAGATTTTTCTCCTTATACATGGCAGTATGTAAGTGATTTTGAACTCTTGCCTACTAGAATACAAGAGCCAAAAAGAAGGTCTTCTTACATGTCGCCTGTATCAAAAAGCTCTATCATGCTTGAAATACCGTGTGACAAGGGTGACGATATCTGGAATATGGATAAAGAAGAGTTGCTTAAAATCGTAAAAGCCGACCTTAAAGAGCTTAATTTTGATATTGAAGATAAAATAGCGGACTCGTTTGTGTTTGAGACAGAACATGCTTATACCTTGATGGATATAAAATATAAAGACAACAGGGATAGAGCTATATCTCATCTAAATAGATTTGAAAACCTAGTAATCGCAGGAAGACAGGGAACTTTTAGATATATTTTCTTAGATACGGCAATGGAGACGGGACTTATGGCGGCAAAGATGATTTTGGGCGATAGTGAGATTACAAAAGATAAAATCTTTAATCACAGAAACGAAAAAGAGGTTATTGAAACCAAAAGCGTAGCTTAAATTTAACAAAGGATTGATATGAAGTTTATACATGTAGTGTTTTTAAATATGTTTTTTGTCTTTTTAGGAGTATTTGAACTTAGCGCATATTCGTATGCGGCAGCCGGAAAAGAGCCGACAATCGATGCAAAAGAGAGGATTGTCGGAGCGATAAATAGAGACGATTTTTCGGATGCAAAGAAGATATTTGCGGAGTACGAACAAAACTACCGATATCTAAACGATGATTTTGTAAAGGGTCTATATGACGGTCTGAAAAACTCTATAGAACAAAAAGACAAAGCCAAGAGCGTAAAATATCTCGAACTCTCTTTGGCTGCCGAAATTCAAAGACGAATAGAGGGCGGATTTAAAAACATCGACAATTATAATGTAGCAAAAGTGATGCTTGCAAAAGCGAACAAATTTTACAAACTGCTCTCTATTTCACTGGATAAAAGCGTCGATGAAAAATTGAAAAATTCCATCAAAAGCTGCAATGAAGCTATAGGCAACCCGGGACTTTTCGGTGTTGGAAGCAAGAGTGCGGATAAAGAAGCGTATGCAAAATATCAAAAAATCATCGTCGATATCGTTCAGTCACTTATATCTTTATAGGATATCTGTACTCGTACTGAGCGTTTTACATGTAGCATATATATTTTCTTACGAGCCGTCTTTTTATAATGACGACTCTCTTTTTTTATCAAGGGGAATTTTAGATTTTAGTGTTATAGATTTTTCCCCACATTTTCCAGGATACCCGACTCTTATCATCTTGGCTAAGGGTATAAACTTTTTTGTAGAAGACAGCAAATACTCTCTTTTTGTTTTAACCTCTCTTTGCGGCTCTTTTTTGCCTATGATAATATTTTTATATATCAGAGAGCTTAGTAATGAAAAAACGGCTTTTATAACTTTTTTACTGATTATCAGTTCGCCTTATCTGATAAATATATCTTTAAGTATGTTAAGCGAGAGCGTAGGGCTTTTTTTCTTCTTTTTATCTCTTTACATGTTGGAGATAAAAAGGTACAAACTAACCGGTTTTATACTTAGCGTGTCGCTGTTTGCAAGACCTTCGTATTTGGTTTTGTTTTTAGTTTTAATCTTGTATCTAAGGGTATTTAAAAAAGAGTCGTTCAAAGAGGTTATGCTTTTTTTTGTTTTAGTAACGGCTCTTTTTTTACTTTACCTTCTTGCAATGGACGGCTTTTTATACTTTTATGAAGCAAAAAGGTTCTTAAGTGGACACTTTAACGTATGGGGAGTAGGACAAAACAGCGATAGTAACTGGTTTAATCAAATATTTGCAACTCCCAACCTGCCTTTTATCTTTTTATTATTTATATTGTTTAGATATAACAAGAACTTTCTGCCTCTTTACATGTTGTTTTTTTCATACCTTTTATGGATGCTAATAGCCCAAAATCCCGACAATTTAAGACATCTTGTTCCTTTGGTTTTTATAGGATATCTGTTTTTAGCAGATATTTTGCAAAAACAAAAGATACTCTTGCTTCTTATCTTGGGGTTCAATCTCTTTTTCGTATTTAAATATGATGCGAAACTCTCTCCGATGGATCAGATAATAGTACATGTAAAAGATAGTGACGAAGTTATCTTTAGCAACAGATCAGTAGAAATACTGCGAGAGTCTGGTTTTAGAGTTTTTGACAACTACTACACAAACAGCTCGGACTATTACATGCAAAACACTAAGAGTTGTATTATAACCGCGACGAAACCTCAAAAAAGCGACTATAAAGTCTTTGGCGGAAGGTTTGTCGGCGAGAGAGATTTGTATTTAACTTGCCGTTAGTTATAATTGCACAAAAAAATAGAAAGTTAATTATGTCTATTAAAAAATTAAGCGAATGTAAAAAAGCTTGTATTGTAAAAGTTGTCAAGTTAAATGCCGATTCTGAACTAAAACAGAGACTTATATCTTTTGGAATTATGAAAGATACGGTAGTAGAAGTTTTAGAACATGCTCCCGCTAAAAGTACAATAGAGATTAAAGTGGGCAAAATGAGAATCGCACTGCGTGCTAAAGAAGCGGAACTCGTAGAGGTAGAAAAAGTATGATTAAAAATACAAAAACCTGTCCGATAACCGCAAAACATATTAAAGTAGCACTTGTCGGTCAGCCAAACGTAGGCAAAAGTATGCTTATCAACTCTATATCAAATGCACATCTACATGTAGGAAATTTTACGGGAGTAACAGTCGAGAAGAGCGAAGTACTTTTTGACTATAAAGATTATCACTTTACGGTAGTCGATTTGCCCGGAACTTATGCGCTAAACGACTATACGATAGAAGAGAGAGTAACAAGTGAGTATCTATCAAGCGGTTATTATGATTTGATTATAAATGTTGTTGACTCCACAAATCTTCAAAAAAACCTTCAGCTAACCTCTGAGCTTATGAGTGTCGGCAAAAAAATGATGGTTGCACTAAATATGAGCGATGAGGCAAAAAAAGAGGGTATCGAAATAGACAATAAGTACATGTCGGAACTTTTGGGATTTGCTTGTGTTAAAGTCTCTGCCGCTACAAAAGAGGGCATAGCTGAGCTTATAGAGGCTATGATACAAGAATATGAAAATGAGGCTATGGAGTATAAGCTTATTTTTAGCGAGGCAGTTGAAGAGGAGATTTTAATAATAGCAGATTATCTGGCAAAACATAAATATGAAGATGAAAACTCATATAGAAATATAGCGATAAATCTTCTTAAAAACAATAGGAAAACTTATGCAAAGCTCCATGACGACCCTATTTGGACAGAGTTACAGCCGATTCTCATAGAAGCGTCAAAGCATATAGAACTTCACCATGACAGCAATGATATAAAAGAGGCTTTTGCTTCTGAGTATGCTTCGTTTAACAGAGGAGTAGCGGCAGAGGTATTAAAGCAGGAGAAAGAGGATGAGAAAAAAACAATTACCGATAAAATAGATTCTATACTTATACACCAAACATTGGGTATTCCGATATTTCTTTTTTTGATGTGGGCTCTTTTTCAACTTACTTTTGAGATAGGCTCAATTCCTATGGATTGGATTGATGCATTTTTTGGTTGGCTTGGAGATACGATAGGTGCGACAATATCAAATGACGATGTTCGTTCTCTTGTTGTTGATGGAATCATTTCAGGTGTGGGAGCGGTTGTATTGTTTGTTCCAAATATTGTAATTCTCTTTATCGGAATTGCACTTTTAGAGAGTACCGGCTACATGTCAAGAGTTGCATTTTTACTTGATGGATTTTTTCATAAATTTGGTCTTCACGGGCAATCGTTCATACCGCTTGTGACTGGATTTGGATGTTCTATTCCAGCTTACATGTCGGCTCGAATCTTAAAAAACGACCGTGACAGACTACTTACTCTTTTTATAATCGGTTTTATGAGCTGCGGAGCAAGACTTCCCGTTTACGTGCTTTTTGCAGGAGCATTTTTTTCCGAATCAATGGCGGGAAATGTTCTTTTTGCTATCTATATAATGGGAGCGATGTTGGGACTTATTGCGGCAAAGATACTAAAACTGACTGCATTTAAGGGCATAGACGAGCCTTTTGTTATGGAGATGCCAAAATATAGACTTCCGTCTTTAAAACTTATTTGGCATACGGTTGTTACAAAAACATTAATGTATCTGAAAAAAGCAGGTACTTTTATTGCCACGGCTTCTATGCTTGTATGGTTTGCGAGTAACTATCCGCATAACTTAGAGCTAAAAGAGCAGTATGACGTAAAAATAGAAAATGCACAGAGCAAAGAGAATAAACAGGAGTTGCAGAATAAGTTTTTAGAGGCTAATTTAGAACAGAGTTATTTAGGTCAAATAGGTAAATTTACGGAGCCTCTGTTTGCGCCGCTTGGGTTTGACTGGAAAATGAGCGTAGCCCTTCAAACAGGACTTGCGGCAAAAGAAGTCGTTGTTTCAACACTTGGTGTTTTATACTCTTTAGGTAATGAGGTTGATGAGCAAAACAGCTCGTTAAAAGAGATAATATCAAAAAATATTTCGTTTGCTTCTGCCGTTGCTTTTATAGTAGTTGTTATGATATATCTTCCTTGTTTAGCAGCTTCAGTTGTCTTTACGCGTGAGGCAGGCGGTATAAAATACTTTTTTTATCTCTTGATATTTACTTCTATAGCGGCATATTCATTGGCATTTATAGCTTATAACTTTACAAAACTTCTTATATAAGGAGAAGTTTCTCTTTTATTTAAGAAAAAAATAATTAGTTGATAATTATTTTATTTTAAGATGCAGACTACTATACTCTCTTAAGCGTAATATTTTTTTAAAGGATTTAAGATGGCTAAGTACGGGAATTCAATTATTAAAGGTTTGGAGATAAGTGACATAATAACTGCTCTAAATAAGGCTTATGCAGATGAGTGGCTTGCATATTACCAATATTTTATTGAAGCAAAAGTCGTAAAAGGAATAATGAAAGATGCGGCAATTGTCGAACTTACGCAACATGCGGCAGATGAGCTTAGACATGCAACTTTGGTTGCAGACAGAATAATACAGCTTGGAGGTACGCCGTTACTTAATCCAAAAGATTGGTTTACAAATACTAGTTGCGGATATGAAGAGCCAAAAGAGTTTGACGTTGTAAAAATTCTTCAAGACTCTATAAAAGGTGAGCAGTGTGCTATATCTATCTACTCTCATCTTGTCGATATGACAAGAGATAAAGATATCGTTACTTATGATATAGTATCTCAAATTTTGGCTGATGAGGTTGAACATGAAGAGGATTTGCAAGCACTGCATGATGATATTACAGAGTTTATTGAAGATTTAAAAAAGTCAATGAAATAATGAAAATCATAATTTCTTTGTCGTTAACTACTTATTAGTTGATATCTGTTAAGATGCATTTATGAAAAAAATATTAATGATTGAAGATGACTTGGAACTAGCAGAGATATTAACGGAATATCTTGGGCAGTTTGGGTTTGAGGTCGTCACAGAAGATGACCCTTTTAAGGCCGTAAGTATATTGAAGTTGGAACCGTTTGATTTGGTTATTTTGGATTTGACTCTTCCGGGTATGGATGGTTTGGAAGTTTGTGAAGCTATCCGCGAGAGACAGGATATTCCTATTATTATCTCATCTGCTAGAAGCGATGTCACGGATAAAGTAAAAGCACTTGAACTTGGCGCTGATGATTATATCCCAAAACCTTACGACCCTAGAGAGCTTGAAGCTAGAATCCACTCGGTGTTAAGACGCTATGAGGCAAAATCGCAACAAAAAGAGGAATCAAAAAGCGATTTTAAATGCGATATTTCTTCTATGATGATAACTTATAAGGGCAGAAATATCGACCTTACTAATGCCGAATTTGGAATTTTGTCATATATGATTGCAAAACAGGGTCTGGTTGTTTCAAGAGAAGATTTAATTCACAATGTCAATGCGATAAATGAGGATTCATCAAATAAAAGTATTGATGTAATGGTTGGGCGAATAAGAAACAAACTTGGAGATAAATCTCTTATAGAGTCAGTTAGAGGTGTCGGGTACAAACTTCTTAAATGAAAAAACATGCTGTTTTAATTACTGTTTTATTTGCTCTAATTGTTACGTTAGTGAGTGTAAGCGTAGTATTTTGGGAGTTTTTTAAACAAAACAAACAGCACTACATAAGCCATATATTTGCAAAACATGCGATTATAACCCAAATATACCGTCAGCATCAACAAAAACAAAATCCCCAAATTATGCTTGAAGCAAATTTGGCGGTATATAATTTTGTACTTGAAAAAGATCAAAAAGTGATAGATATCATTCTTAAAAACGCAAAGGTTTTAAAGAAAAAAGATTTTCAAAGTGTTGATGCTTCCGTAATGTTATCAAGGGAGGGTTTATATACTAAAAAAGTCGTAACTGATTTAACTGCGAATATGCTTCAATTTAATAAAAAAATATATTTTTATATAGAAGCCCCGGCGTCTTCGGTACTGATTCTTGATGAAGAGCTAAAACCATACAGATATTGGAGTGTTGCTTACTCCTACTTAGCAATTATTTTTATAATCTCTTTTTCTTTTATTTTAATTTTACGAAAACTAAGACCTCTAATTAGGCTTAGAAAAAAGATTGCACTTTACGGTGATGGGAATATGAATATATCCTTTAAAGCAAAAGGGTGTGATGAGATAGCATTAATTTCAAATGAGCTTGAAGCTACAAGAGAAAAGATTAACGTAATTTTAGAATCGCGAACTCTTTTTTTAAGAAATATTATGCATGAGTTAAAAACTCCAATAGCAAAAGGGACAATTGCAACTCAAATGCTTGAATCTAAAAAACAAAGAGACAGATTCAGCTCGATTTTTGGTCGCCTTGAATCATTGGTAAATGAATTTGCTCTCATAGAAGAGGTTACAAGTCTTGGAGACAAGACGGATTTTAAAGAGTATCGTTTGGTAGATATTATTGACGGTGCTATAGATATGGCGATGATAGAGAGAACTTCTATAACGGTTTATGTAGATGCCGGATATAAAATAAATGCAAATTATAGACTTTATACTACGGCAATTAAAAATATGATAGACAACGGTATAAAGTATTCAACCGATTCACATGTAAAAATTTTGATAAAAAATTCTGAGCTATCTTTTGAAAGCAAAGGAGAGTGCATTGCTCATCCTCTTCAGTACTATATAGAACCCTTTACAAAAGACAATCCTTCAAAAAATAGTTTTGGACTTGGTTTATATCTTGTGGATTCCATTTTAAAAGTGCATAATCAAGTTTTAGCACATGAATATGAAAACGGTATAAATCGTTTTATATTCGCATAAGTTTTTAATTGTAAACTAATGAACATGGATAGATATTTTAGAATCACGGTATTTCTATTTTTTGCTATATCTTTTTTTACTTTCGGATGGCTTAGCCATACTGCATATACTCCTATTCACAAAATAAAAGCGCCGTCTATACTAGATAATATAAAGGCAAATAAATATCTAAATGTAGTATTATTAAACTCCCCTTCTACTTATTATATAGGCTCGGATGAACCAAAAGGTTTTGAGTACGATCTTCTTAAAGCTTATGCAAAATACTTGGGCGTTGACTTAAATATAACAAGTGCAAATACTACTAAAGAGGCGATAGAGTTAAGTAAAAATCCCGATATTCATATAACTTCCGCATCTTTAGCAAAAACACCTTTACGAGAAAAAAATTTTAATTTTGGACCATCATATTTTGAGGTTCAAGAACAGGTTGTTTGCTATAGAGGAATGTTATGGAACGGTGTTTTTCCAAGAAATATAGAAGATTTGGCAGGACTGAAAATTGTTGTAGGGGAAGAGACAAGTTATAATGAAACTATAGAATTACTCAAATCTGACGGTTTTGACATCAATGCAACATATACTTCCGAATACTCAACAGAAGAGCTTTTGGCAAAAGTTGCTTCAAATGAGATAGATTGCACGATAGCAGATTCAAATATATACGCACTAAATCAACGCTATTTTCCAAAAATAGCTCTTGCCTTTTCAATAAGCAATAGAGAGCAGTTAGCATGGGTTTTAGCACCGAATTCAAAAGAGCTTGAAGCCGACATGTACTCATGGCTTAATGGGTTTAATCAAAGCGGTGAGATGGCACGACTAAAAGACCATTACTACAGCTTTGCATTCTTTTTTGATTATTACGACACTAAAATGTTTTATGAAAGAATAAAAACAAGACTTCCGGAGTATAAAAATTATTTTCAAGAATACGGAGATAAATATAATATCTCTTGGTCTATTTTAGCCGCTCAATCATATCAAGAGTCACACTGGAATCCAAAAGCAAAAAGTTATACGGGAGTAAGAGGACTTATGATGCTAACTCAAACAACCGCGGCTCATATTGGAGTAAAAGATTTACTTGACCCAAAACAGAGTATAGAGGGCGGAGCTAAACATCTCAATGAGATGATAAAACTTGTTTCACCTGAGGTTGAAGGAGAAGATCGTCTAAAATTCGCTTTAGCGGCGTACAATATCGGGATGGGACATATTTTTGATGCACAGATATTGACCCAGAATATGGGTCTAAATAAAAATGTTTGGAATGATTTGAAAAAAGCTCTGCCTTTGCTTGAACAGAAAAAATATTACAAAACATTAAAACATGGCTATGCAAGGGGCAGCGAGCCTGTAAAATATGTGGACTCTATATATGATTATAGAGATATCTTACAAAAAAGCAACGATGAACTTCTTTTAAATAAGCAAGAGGTAAAAAAATAAAATATTTTTTATTTATAGAATCGAACCCTCTTTACCGTCCGCCAAAGAACTTAAAAAACTCTCCATATCATACTTAACTCTATATTCAGGTGTCATAATATGAATAAGAATATCGCCTAGGTCAACAACAATCCACTCCGGACTCTCATCAATATTGTTGAATTTCTCCGCCGGCTTTAGCTCTTTTTTTAGATGATCAAGCAGAGCTGCCGTATGTCTTGAACCCAGAGATGACGCAATAATAGCGTAATCTACAAAGTAGTTTTTTTCTCTAAGGTCAAAAACCTCTATATTTTCTGCTTTATTTTTATCTAAAACTTGTGTTATTTTCTCTATTGTGTTTTGCAATGGTTTTCCTTGTAAAAATTATATATCTCTTTTGCGCATTTTTTCGGTAATTTCGATATCTCTACTTTTTCTCTAAGATTTGTTGATGAAATATTCTCATCTACATTTAATCTTAAAAACCCTTTTGGAATCTCAATAGCATCTCTTGGTGCTATAATAAAAGTTACTAACTCTTTAAGTTCTTCATACCTATTCCACATGTGGAGCGACGCAAGATTGTCGGCACCGATTACCAGATATATTTTTTTATAACTTTTTAAAAGGTGTTTAACTGTTTCTATTGTCGCAACCTGCTTCTCTTGAAGGGCTTCATAGTTTGATACTTCAACATTATTATATTCGCTAAAAATCTCTTTTAACCATTTCATCCTAAGAGATGAAGGAGCATAAAAATTAGACTTGAACGGATTTAGAAATGTCGGCATTACTATTATTTTGTCAATATCTTTGAATTTTCTCAAAGCCCCAACTATAGCCTCATGACCGATGTGCGGCGGGTCAAACGAGCCGCCAAAAAGTGCGATTGTATCCATATTTAAAGCGAATTATAACTAAGTTTAGGTAAAATTGCCCAATTTTTATTTTAATTAGGAAATATAATGGCATTAAAAATAGCAATTAACGGATTTGGTAGAATCGGTCGCTGTGTAGCTCGTATAGCTGCAAGTAGAAATGACGTAGAAATTGTAGCTATAAATGACATGGCAAGCATGGATATGATGCTGTATCTTCTTAAAAATGATTCTGTTCACGGGACATTTAACAGTGATGTAGTTCAACTAGATGATGAAAATATCAGTATTGACGGTAAAAAAATCAGAGTTTTTAGCGATAGAGACCCTAAAAATTTAAAGTTTGCCGATTGCGGTGCAGATATGGTTTTAGAGTGTACGGGAGTGTTTTTGACTCAAGAATCTGCTCAGATACATATAGACAACGGTGTAGAAAAAGTTCTATTTTCGGCTCCTTCAAAAGATAAAGATACCGCAACGTTCGTTATGGGCGTAAATGAGCATCTGTACGAGGGACAAAAAATCGTCTCAAATGCTTCATGTACTACAAACTGCCTTGGACCAGTGGCAAAAGTGCTTGATGATGCCTTTGGAATTGAAAAAGGACTTATGACGACTATTCACTCATACACGAATGACCAAAATATCTTAGATGTAAAGCACTCAAAAGATAAACGTCGCGCTCGTGCAGGTGCAATCAATATGATACCTACAACAACAGGAGCGGCAAAGGCTATCGGTCTTGTTCTTCCTCAACTTGTCGGAAAGCTTCACGGGCAAAGTGTTCGTGTTCCGACACCGGATGTTTCTATGGTTGATTTGAATGTAGTTGTTAAAAAGAAAACTACAAAAGATGAAGTAACGCGTGTGTTTAACGAAATGGCAGATACAAGCTTAAAAGGGCTTCTTTTAATGGATAAAGAGATGAGAGTCTCTCAAGATTTTGTGGGTAGTACATACAGCTCGATTGTTGCCGAAGATTTAACGCAGGTAATTGATGGAGATATGGTTAAGATAATGGCTTGGTATGATAATGAGTGGGGTTACTCTTCAAGACTTATAGATATGGCTCTTCATATTAGTAAATAGGACAAAAATTGGAATTATTAAATATAAAAAATTTAAAATTAGCAAGTAAAAAAGTTTTTATTAGATGTGATTTTAATGTACCGATGGATGAGTTTGGAAATATATCTGATGATAGACGTATTCGTTCAGCTCTCTCAACAATTAACTACTGCCTTGATCAAAACTGTGCAGTTGTTTTGGCATCACATTTAGGTCGCCCAGAGGGTCAAGTTGTAGCAAAATACTCTTTAATTCCAATAGCTAGAAGAATACAACATCTTCTAAAAAGAGAAGTAATAATTGCAAAGGATGTTATAGGCGAAGATGCCCTCTCAAAAGCTGCTGCACTTAAAGATGGTGAAGTGTTAATGCTAGAAAATCTTCGCTATGAAGATGGAGAGACTAAAAATGATAAAGAGTTGTCTCAAAAATTAGCTTCGATGGCAGATTTTTATGTAAATGATGCATTTGGCGTAAGTCATCGCGCTCACTCTTCTGTTGAAGGAATCACTCATTTTTTTGACGATAAACATAAAGCTGCAGGCTTTTTACTACAAAAAGAGATAGAGTTTTTAGGAAAAATCATACAAAAACCTGTGCGACCTTTCGCTGCTATTATAGGCGGAAGTAAAGTTTCAGGAAAACTAGAAGCGCTTATAAATCTGCTTCCTCGCGTTGACAAAGTTTTGATTGGCGGCGGAATGGCATTTACATTTTTGAAAAAGCTCGGATACGACATCGGTGCTTCCCTTGTTGAAGATGATTTGCTAGAGGAGGCAGGACGTATTATGGATGAGGCAAAAAGATTAGGTGTTAAATTCTATCTGCCTGTTGATCTTGTAGCGGCTGAGAAGTTTTCAGAAGATTCAATCAGCAGACTTGTCTCCGCTCAGGAGATTCCATCAGGATGGATGGGACTTGATATCGGGCCTGCAACCGTAAGACTTTACAGAGAGGTTTTAAGTGATGTCCAAACTGTGCTTTGGAATGGACCAATGGGTGTTTATGAGATGGATAAGTTTGCGCGCGGTTCAAATAAGATTGCTCATTTTGTGGCTGATAGTTATGCTACTACTATTGTAGGTGGTGGCGATACTGCTGATCTTGTTCAAAGAATAGGCGTTGATGATGAGATGACGTTTATCTCAACGGGAGGCGGTGCTTCACTGGAACTTTTGGAGGGTAAAATTTTACCCGGAGTGGCATCTTTAATAATTAAAGAGGATTAAAATAATGATAATTGCAGCAAACTTAAAAACAAATCTTACTCGAGAAAAAACTTCTAAGTATATAAAAGAGGTAGAGAGTTTTTTGGCTAAAAATAACATCTCGCAAGAAGTTTTGGTTTTTCCTGCAATTTCTAGTTTAAATTTACATGTAGGAGCCTTAACCGTAGGTACTCAAAATGCATACCCCGCGATTAACGGTGCATTTACGGGTGAAATAGGGTATGAACAGTTAGAAGAGTTTGGTATAAAAACTATTTTAATCGGACATAGTGAAAGACGTCATGTAATAGGCGAAACGCAAGAAGAGCTAATTGAAAAATTTAATTTCTATAAAGAGCTTGGTTTTAAAATACTTTATTGCGTTGGAGAGCCTTTAGAAGTCAGAGAAGCAGGATTTGATAAGATGATGGAGTATATCTCAAATCAATATGAGGGTATTGATACTTCATATGAAAATTTAGTTATAGCTTATGAACCGGTTTGGGCAATCGGAACAGGACTAACTCCAACTCTTGAAGATATTGTAGCTATACACAAAGAGTTAAAAAAGATTTCAAGCGCACCGCTTCTCTACGGAGGAAGCGTCAAAGTTACAAATGCCGAAGAAGTTTTAGCACTAGATGGCGTTGATGGTGTATTAGTCGGTAGTGCGGCACTTTATGCTGAACACTTTTGTACAATGTGTGAATATGCACAAAATATAGATAAATAAATTAAAAATTGTAGGAGAAAAACATATGTTAATGAAGGGCAAAAAAGGCTTAATAGTAGGATTGGCAAATAATAAATCGATTGCATACGGTATAGCAAAATCTTGTGCAGATCAAGGCGCTGAGATGGCGTTTACTTATTTAAACGATGCACTTAAAAAGAGGGTTGAGCCAATTGCCGCTGAACTAGGTAGCGATAAAGTATATGAACTTGATGTATCTAACGAAGAGCACATGTCAAACATTGCTTCACTTATAGAAAAAGATTTCGGCAAGATTGATTTTTTAGTTCACTCAGTAGCATTTGCTCCAAAAGAAGCATTAAGTGAGCCATTCATGAAGACTACAAAAAATGCATTTCAGATTGCTATGGATATTTCTGTATATTCTCTAATTGATTTGACAAATCGTTTGGAGCCTGTTTTATCAGATGATGCTTCAATTATTACTCTCTCATATTTAGGAGGACCTAAATATATAGTTAATTATAATGTTATGGGTGTTGCAAAAGCAGCACTAGAGTCAACTGTTAGATATATGGCGGTCGAACTCGGAAAAAAAGGTCAACGTGTTAATGCAATCTCAGCAGGTCCTATTAGAACTCTTGCAGCGGCTGGAATAGGCGACTTTAAACAGATACTAAACTGGAATGAGATTAATGCGCCTTTGAAGAAAAACGTAACTATAGAGCAAGTCGGTAATTCTGCTATGTACCTTTTAAGTGATTTGGCATCAGGCGTAACCGGAGAAATTCATTATGTGGATGCAGGATATAATATTATGGGAATGGCAGCTGCAGAGGTGACAGAGGAAGGAAAAACAGTTCTTTCTTGGGATGCTTCTAAGTAATCTTAAAATTGATTAAAATTTAGTCAATTTATTGTATAACTTCTAAATTTGGTATGGTAAAATTTTCCTATCAGCAAAAAGGATATAAAATGAAATTGATTAAAATTAGTTTGGCGGCAGCTTTAGCAGTAAGTGTTTTATTTGGTGCAGAAGAGACATCTGATGTAAGTATTAGTGCAAATATGGCTCTTACAAGTAATTATGTATGGAGAGGTATGACACAAAGCGATAACTCTCCTGCAGTTCAAGGTGGAATCGACTTAGGCTATAAAGGTTTATATGCAGGTGTATGGGGTTCAAATGTAGAGTTTGGTGCCGGAAATACGGCTTCTATGGAACTAGATATATTCGGCGGTTATGCAGGTGAGTTATACGGAATCGGCTATGATGTAGGTGCAATTCAGTACTCATATCCAAATCAATCTAAAGCACTTAATTTTGCAGAGGCATATTTTGGGTTAATTAAAGATTTTGAAGTTGTGAGCATAGGTGCAAAATACTATAGCGGTATAAAAACAGATGATTTTGATCCAACGGATGCATGGGAAGTGACTCTATCTGCACCACTACCTATGGAGTTAACATTCAGTGCTCTTTACGGCGATTATGACAAAGTAGGAAACTATTACAATGTTGGACTTACTAAAGCGTTAGGTAAATTCGAAGTAGGTGTCTCTTATACAGGCATTGATATGGATAGCGGTTCAAATCAAGACAACTTAATAGCTACAATAAGCACAAGTTTCTAGTCCATAGATTTTTTTAAATTAAAAAACTCATTTTCCCTTTCCTGTTTTTTGGGAAGATGAGTTTTGTAGCGAACTTTTTTGCTATAATCTCTTCATGATAGAATTACTAAAAAAACTCTTATATATTTTGTTTATGTTGTTCTTAATCTCCATAATCTCTTTTTTGGCAATTCATGCAGCACCAAATAGCTTTTTTTCGGCAGGTGAATTAAATCCAAATATGACACAAGAAGCACTAGCTGTTCTAAAAGCTGTTTATGGGCTGGATAAACCTTTGTTTACTCAATATATGGATTGGATTATAAATATTTTTTCTCTAAATTTCGGTATCTCATTTGTTTCGGGGCAGGATGTCAGTGTAGAGATATTAAAACGTCTTCCTGTAACTTTGAGTATGAATATTACGGCTCTTATAGCGGTATTTGTGATATCGTTGTATTTAGGAATAAAAGCCGCACTTAATTATGAGAAAAAAACAGACCATTTTATTCGTCAAATATCCTTAATTTCATTCTCTATGCCGTCGTTTTATCTGGCATTGCTTTTTATAATATTTTTCTCTTTAATATTAAATATATTTCCAATAGCCGGATTGCACTCCATAGAGCCAAAAATCGGTTTTTCTTACTATCTTGATATGGCATGGCACTTAGTTTTGCCTATCGGGGTTATGATATTTGTAGGTTTGGGAAGTATGGTTATTTATATTCGTTCATTAACGATTGAGATACTAAAGAGTGATTACTACTACTTTGCACTCTCACGGGGATTAGATAAAAAGATATTGCTTAGGTATTACATACTTCCGAATCTTTTTCCGCCTATCGTAACTCTTTTAGGTCTCTCTTTGCCCGGATTAATCGGAGGAAGTGTTATTTTAGAGTCAATTTTCGGCATAGATGGAATGGGACAGCTCTTTTTTATGAGTGCACTTAGTCGTGATTATCCTATTATCATGGGTACGCTTATGATAACAGCGTTTTTAACGTTGCTAGGAAATATAATAGCGGATTTAACTCTACTGAAATTAAATCCGTATATGAAAAGAAGTTAAAGGAAAATTTTATTAGTTAAAGAGTGCTTTTAGTGCGTCAACACCATCTTTTTGTTCTTGTTCAAGTTCTGTTTTTTTGCCGGTTTTACCGTCATTTTCAACAAGTTCTATATTTAATCCGCTAAGCATTGAAGCAAGACGAATATTTATACCGTTTTTACCGATAGCTTTTGATTTTTGATCTGATGGAAGAGTAATAATAGCTTTTTCGGCTTCGCCTCTATCATTTTTTATAATTTCAACGTTAGATATTATAGCAGGACTCATGATTCTAGAGATAAAAAGTTCAGGTATAGACGTATATTCAATACAATCTATATTTTCTCCTATTAACTCTTGGCTTACTGCATTGATACGAACGCCTTTTACACCTACCGTAGCACCTACTGCGTCAACCTGCGGATGAGTGCTAATTAGTGCTATTTTAGCTCTCTCTCCCGGAATACGCGCACTTTTTTCTATAATTACCGTTCCGTCTGAAATTTCAGGGACTTCAAGTGCTAATAGCTCTTCTAAAAATTTCGGAGAGGTACGTGATAGTTCAATTTGAATACCGTTTTCTTTATCAAGATTTACACGTCTAACAACTGCTTTTAAGTGATCTCCGACCTTAAAATGCTCCCCTTTAATACGGCTTTTCATAGGTAATACTGCACGAACTTCGTCAACTTCTATATAAGTAGAGTTTTGTTGATCAACTCTTGTAACTCTACCCGTAATTAATGTGCCGATTTTGGATTTATATTTATTAAAAATTTCATCTTCAACCAATCTTTGGACATGATACTCTATCTCTCGGTGAAGTGTTGAAGCAGCAGTTCTACCGTACTCTTCCAAATCGTGCGGAATTTGAAGTTGGTCGTCAAGTTCTACTTGGTCGTCATACTCTCTAGCTTCAGATATAGAGATATATGCAGGAGCTATGTTCTCATCATTGAGTTTTTCATCATTATCTGATACAACTGTGATTATTTGAATCACATCAATAGTTTTTGTTTGGTTGTTTATAAGCGCTTCAAAAGCAAATTTTGAGTTAATTACTCTTTTTGCAGTTTGAACAAATGCAGTTTTTAAAGCTTCTGTTACCTTTTCTGGTTTAAGACCTTTTTCGTGAGCAATCGCTTCGACTATATCTAAAATTTTTTCCATTATTATATCCTAGTAAAAGATGGTCTCATAAAAAACAGTGTTAAAATATATTGTGGATTTCTTATGAAGTTTTGACATTATACCAAAAATGTATAAAATCATCTTTAATACGATTTTTAGTAGAGTTTTACTATAATGCAATAAAATTACAGCACTCAAAACTAAGGATAAATTATGGATTTAAAGTTTGCAAGAACAGATATTAATGCAAAGCCAAAAAAAGTAGAATTGGCAAAAATAGAAGCAACTCTTGAGAAAGAGGAGAGTGTGATATTTTATTTTGATAGAGAAAACTCACATAAAGATTTGCTTGAGCTTCAAGACTATTTTGAAGCAAAAGGTAAAAGTTTTTATATGAGCGAAGTTAAATACGGTCTCTCAGACAGCGAGTACATGTATCAAGTTCATATTATAAACTGAGATTTCAAAAATGACAAAAAAACTGTTTATTGAAACATTAGGCTGTGCTATGAACTCTCGCGACAGTGAGCATATAATTGCGCAGCTGAGTGAAAAAGAGGGGTATGTCACTACGGATGATTTAAATAGTGCCGACCTTATTTTGATAAATACATGTTCGGTCAGAGAAAAACCAGTAGCCAAACTTTTTTCAGAACTCGGTGTTTTTAACAAGAAAAAAAAAGAGGGTGCAAAGATAGGCGTGTGCGGATGTACAGCTTCTCATTTAGGAGACGAGATAATTAAGCGTGCTCCTTATGTCAGTTTTGTTCTAGGGGCTAGAAACGTCTCTAGGATAACTGAGGTTTTGCATAAAGATAAAGCGGTAGAGGTAGATATAAATTATGACGAGAGTGAATTTGCGTTTAATGATTTTAGAACATCGCCGTATAAAGCTTATATCAACGTATCTATAGGGTGCGATAAATCATGTACGTACTGTATTGTTCCTAAAACTCGCGGAGATGAGATATCGATTCCTGATTCGCTTATTATCAGAGAAGTTTCAAGAGCGGTAAATGGCGGTGCGAAAGAGGTTTTTCTGCTAGGACAAAACGTAAATAATTACGGGCGTCGTTTTTCGGGAGAACACGAGAAGGTAAACTTTGCAGAGCTTCTTCGCAGACTTAGCGCTATCGAAGGCTTAGAGAGAATCCGTTTTACATCTCCGCACCCTTTTCATATGGATGATGAGTTTATCGAAGAGTTTGCCTCAAATCCTAAAATCTGCAAATCTATGCATATGCCTCTTCAAAGCGGTTCTACAAAAGTTTTAAAAGATATGAAACGCGGATACTCAAAAGAGTGGTTTTTAGACAGAGTAGAAAAACTAAGAAGCGTTTGTCCCGATGTCAGTATTTCTACGGATATTATAGTTGCATTTCCGGGTGAGAGCGATGAGGATTTTGAAGATACGTTAGATGTTGTCAGACGCGTAAAGTTTGATCAGATATTTTCATTTAAATACTCCCCAAGACCCGAAACTGAAGCTGAACATTTTACAAACGTAGTAGATGATGACATAGCTTCTTTTAGACTTACTACGCTTCAAAATCTTCATACAGACATACTAGATGAAAAAAACAAAGAGCATTTAGGAAAAACATATAGAGTCTATTTTGAGGATTTAAACAAAGACTACTTTGTAAGCGGTAGAAGCGATAACAATATAGTAATAAAAGTTAAAGGTTCCGATGAGCTTTTAGGCGAGTTTAGAGATGTTAAGATAACCGAGATAGGAAGAACAATTTTAACCGGAGAAGTAGTTGGCTAAAAAGATGCTTCGTGCGTTAGCACTAATTATCGTCCCCTTTTTAGCCTCAATACTAATTAGAATTATCTATCTGACAAATAAAAAAAACTTTTATTCCCCCGATGATATAGGAAGTGAGCCTACAATCTTTGCATGCTGGCATGGAGAGCTTTTGATGTTACCGTTTGTTTATTTAAGATATAGAAAAACTTTACATGTAAAAGCTTTAATATCAAGCCATTTTGACGGAATGTTAATATCAAAAACGATAAACTATTTTGGTATAGATACGATAAGCGGTTCAACAAACAGAAATGCAACAAGAGTTTTAATGCAGGGAATTAAGGCATTAAAAGAGGGTTATGATATAGGAATTACTCCCGATGGTCCAAAAGGTCCAAGACATGAAGTCGCAGACGGTATAATTGCAATGGCTCAAAAAGCAAAAGTTAAAATAGTGTTAGTTGAGATAAAACCTACGAAATTTTGGCAGTTTAATAGTTGGGATAAATTTATCATTCCAAAGCCTTTCGGTACGTTAAATTTCTATTCTACATTGCCTATAGATGTTAGTTCAATGGATATGATAGAAGCAAAAAATCTTGTCAAGGAAGGGTTAAAAAAGCATGAAATCTAAGTTGCTTATACCTTTTGTAGCTCTATTTATGCTTTTTATAATGGGAATTTATTTTTTAATAAATCCCTCTTATGAAAAGTCTCTTAAGGCAAAATATTATTATGAAATGGGAGATTACAAAGAGGCATACACTCTTGCAAAAGATGCATTTGCTATAGATAAATACAACCGGATGGCTTCAACCGTAATGACGCAGTCTCAAACATCACTTAAATATGTTAATTATATAGAAGATGCAAAAATATATATGAAAAGTATTGATGAAATTGCTTTACATGTAAGTATATCCGATATAGACAAAGCAAAAATCAAAATGATATGCAATATCATGCTTAGTGCTTATGTTAAACTTGCTCCTAGCGTAATTACGGATAAAGAGCTAATTTTAGAGGCAGAGCAGTATTACAAAAAATTTGAGAAGTTACTTGAAAAAGTTAATAGAAGTTAAGCAAAAGGAGTTCTTGAAATATCTTGAGGATATAAGAGGATACTCTGATTTGACTATTAAAAGTTATGATGAATCTTTAAAAGAAGCACTCTTATATGTAGAGATGGTTAAAGAGAATGAGCATACTCTTTTTAACCTAATGCCTTATCGTATAAAAATATCTTCGCTTAACTCAAAAACAATCAGTAAAAAGCTTAGTGCGATACGTTCTTTTGTAAGTTATTTAAACGATAACGGCGTATCTGCCATACTAAAAGCAGATGAAAGTATTAAAGTTGCAAAGACGCTTCCAAAACCGATTTCACATGAACATATAATGAAAGCACTCTCTCATGCACAATCTCTTGAGAAACTTGTTGTAACGCTTCTTTATACTCTTGGATTGAGAATTTCGGAGTTAACGTCGTTAGAAGTAGGCAATATTTCCAAAGAGTGGGTAAGAGTTATCGGAAAAGGAAATAAGCAAAGAGATGTTCCGCTGTTGATTCACACAAAAGAGTTGCTCGATGAATATTTGAGTATATCACATCAAAAAAAATTTCTTTTTGAAAAAAATGGCGAAAAATTAAGCGAAAACAGTCTAAGATATATAGTCGTAAAACTCTTTAGAAGGGTCGGGTTAAAAGTCACTCCCCATCAACTTCGTCACTCTTACGCGTCGCAGTTATTAAATGCTAAAGCGCCTATTGCGGATGTTAGTGAGTTATTGGGACATTCGTCTATGGCAACAACGCAAATATATACAAAATTAGGCAGTGCATTGAAACAACAAAATTATAATACCGCCCATCCTCTTTGCGGAGTGGATAAGATATGATAAGCAGATTTTTAGAAGCTTTATATACAAAAGTTTTTATAAATATTGTTGTTGGAAATTCACGAACAGTAGTCTATATTGAAGCTTGTTCCAAAGATAAGGTACTAAAAATTACAAATAAAGTTTTTGATACAGTCTCTATGAATTCAAAGATGTATGAATTTATAAAGTTAAACGCAAAAGAGTCCCCATTTTATTATATTTCGGTTTTGGATAGATCTTCACAACAAGGTGCGGTTCCTACATGTAGCAACAGTGAAATAAGTAAATATTGTGATACTGCATCAATAAAATATAAGTGTTATTCCAAAAGCTGGGCATACTATACTTCGGAGTATGATTTAGAAGCTACAAAGCACGAATACAGAAGTACAGGAGTAGATTTCATTTTCTCCCCTTTTGTTTTAATGGCAAATTTTTTTAAAGATAAAATAAATACTACATTAGCAATGTTTGTTTTGCTTGAAGAGAACTATATATCGTTTAGCGTATTTGACAACTCAAAACTTCTCTACGCAGAATATTTAGATATGCAGCATAAAGATGAGGAAGATGCTCTTATGATAGACTCTTCTTTGGATGATGACGAAGATGAGATGTTGCTAGGACTTGATAATACCGGAGGAATTGATTTAGAAGAGATAGAGATAGATGATGACAACTCTATAGATTTTAATGATTTTGGCGATATTGAGGATTTGGACAGCGGAGATACGATAGATGAGTTTTCTGAAGAGCATGATATTGAAGAGATAATTAACAAGGAGAAAGATAGTGATATCTCATCTTCCGGATTTAATGAGGATTACCAAAGATTTTCGTTAATACAAAGTTCACTAAATACTTTTTACAGAGATTCAAAATATGATAGCAAATTTGTGGAAACCATTTATATTGCAGATGGAGTGGGTATAAGCAGCGACCTTAAAAACTACTTGGAAGAGGAGATGTTTTTAAGCGTATATATAAGAAAAATAGATATTGCTCTGGCGTTATGCGACATCGCAAAGGCAGAAGTAAATGCAATATAGTTATATAAAACCCAGATCAAAGACAATTTTTACCAAAGACATGCAACTGCTTTTTACCTTTTTTGGGGTTACTATTTTTATGCTTTTTAGTACATATTCTTTTTTAATTTTTCGTGATTATAGATTTAAACAGGACTTAGCCGATATTAGCGTACAAAAAGAGCAGCTTAGTTCAAGTATTTTGAAAATGAATCAGCAAATTGCAACGATAGAGAAGCAAAATCTAATGTCTGAGAAAATTTTTACAAAAAACAGCGTTTTAAAAGACAGCATTAACAACCTATTTGATTTAATTCCTAGCAGAGTAACGCTCTCGGAAGCAAAAATTATGGAAGACGGTTTGATTCTATACGGTATAACACCAAATAAAGATGTTTATAACTTTATGCTCCAAGCTCCTCTTCGTTCAATTTTCCACAGAACTTACAGCAGTTTTTATCCTGTCGAAAATGGATGGCTTAGATTTGTATCTACAAATTACATAGATGAGGAGGAGTTAAAAGATGAAAATTAATTTCTCTAAACAAAATATCTATCTATTGATACTTTGTATATTTTTACTCATATTTGTTTTAGTTTTTTCTTTCGCGGTATTGATTCCCGAAGGCAAAGAGTATAGACTAAAAAGAACAGAGCTAAATAAAGAGAGTCTTGAATTAAGACAGCTAAGTGATTTCTCCATTGAAAAAGAGGTGATTCTTCAAAAGCTAAGAAGTGATAATATAAATGTTATAAGAGCTTTTGATGCCGAGTTTAATTCTCAGAGATTTGAAAAACTGCACAGAAATTTTTTTACTTCTTTAAAGATATCTAAAAGAGCAAAGCTTGAGGACGAAGAGGGTTTTAGCGTATATGAAGTAAATACCACTTCTCAGATAAGTTCGCCGAAGAGTTTTTATGATTTTTTAGATGCTCTAAACAAAAGCAGTTGGATTATATCAGTTAACTTTCCTATAAATTTTAAGAGAGAGGGCGAAATGATTAGCTCATCTTTTACTATGAGAGTTTATAACAATAATAAAGATTTAAATACTACTAAGTAGCTTTTGTATTTTTATGTAAGCTTCATTGTCTTTGTACAGATATTGGCGTAGTTTAGGCTCTATTTTTAAGACTCTGCATTTCTCTTTGAATTCATGAGACATTTTTGAATTTTTTGCTTCATAAGGAGCGATAAATATAAAATCTCTGTCTTTGTTTACAATAAATTTTCTACCTACAACCAAAGTGTTCGTGTTCTTTAAAAGCTCTCTTTCTGAGGCGCTTAACATGTAAAGTTTTGATTTTAGATATTTGTCTATCGCAAAAATATCCGCTCTTTTATTTTTAGAACTTTTAAAGTACGCAAACTCATTTATGCTTTTAACTTCTATTTCTGTTATTAGCACAGCTTTGTCCTCATCGATATACTCAAAACTTTTTTTTATTCCGCCTACATATTTTTCTAAAAGCGGAAGAGAGTAGTTATGTCTAAAGGAGTTTCTTTTTATATCTTCATCAAGATTGCTTTCATCTTCAAAATATAACTTTTTCTCTGCATTAAGATATGCCAATAGTTCTTGTTTATCAAGATGAAGCAATGGACGTATCAGAGTGTAAAATCCTCTGTGTTGTTCTATCTGCATACCTGCTATCTCTGCACATCCGGCACCCTTGCAAAACTGCATAAGCATCCATTCAAATCTGTCTCCGAGATGATGAGCTGTAAGTAGGTTTTCATATTTGTATTTTTCAATTAACTCTTCAAAAAAACCGTATCTGATTTCTCTCGCTTTTGCTTCAAAATTTTGCTTAATTTTTGGAGCATTATAAACATAACATGTAAGGCTATTAGAACTAGATATCTCTTTTGCATAAGATACTTCTTCTTTGCTCTGTTTTCTAATACCGTAGTCAACTATTGCAATGTCAAATTTTATGTTGTGTTTTAAGAGAAGAAAAAACAAAGCGGTAGAATCCGCTCCGCCCGAGAAAGCTAAAAGATTTTTTTTGCCTTTTAACTTTAGAAGAGTTTTGTTTTCAAGCATTGTCAACTGTTGCCGTCAAAATATCGCCGAGAATATCTGTAATTTGGGCTTTGTATATTTTGCCAAACTCAAGCTCTTCATCGCCGGTTCTGTCATTTACATATATCTCGCCGTCAATTTCAGGCGCCCAGATAAGTTTTTTTGCACTTAAAAGATACTCATGCTCGTCGCTCTCGCCGTCTATTACTATTTCAATCTCTTTGCCAATCTCTTTTTTTAGAGATTCTTGTGTACATGTAGATGCAATTTTTCCTAAAATCTCGGCTCTTTTGTTGATAACTTTAGCGGGTATTTTTTCGCTCATCTCATGTGCGCTTGTCGTCTCTTCATCTGAATATGAAAAAACATTGATACGGTCAAATCCAAAACTAGAAGCAAACTCGCACATCTCGTCAAACATCTCTTGTGACTCTTGCGGATGACCGACTATAAAACTTGTTCTGATAAATGAGTTTGGAAGGGACTTCATAAAATCCAGCAGTTCAAGAGTCTGTTTTTTACCGAAACCTCTTTTCATTATACGCAACATGTCGTCGTTTATATGTTGAATCGGCATATCGAAATAGTTGTGGAATATCTTGCTTTTTGCTATATTTTTAAGTAGAGAAATTGTCGTAGTCGATGGATAAAGATAGAGTATTCTTGCACTCTTTACACCTTCAATCAGCTCAATTCTCTGTATTAGCAGACTAAGCCCGTCTTTTACGTTTTGGTCTCTTAAATACGAGCTTGAGTCTTGCGAAACAAATGAAAAATCCCAATACCCTTTTTTCACAAGTCCTTCTACTTCTTTGGCAATAGACTCTAGGCTTCTTGAGTTTAGTTTGCCTTTAAAAGATGGGATGGCGCAGAAACTACATGTCTGGTTGCACCCTTCGGAAAGTTTTATATAAGCGTGGTATGTTGAGCCTGTAACTACGCGCTCAGCTCCGTCGATAAGATAAACGGCTTCTGAAAATCTGCTCTTTTTCTCAACCAAAAGCTCATCGATTTTATCATAATCGCCTACACCGGTAAATATATCGACTTCGGGCATATCTTTGGCTAGTTCTTCTTTGTATCTTTCGCTAAGACACCCTGCCATAACCAAAACTGAGTCCTCTTTTCTGGCATCATGTAGATTAAGTACAGTGTTTATCGACTCCTGTTTTGCGGCATCTATAAAGCCGCATGTATTTACTATGATAACGTCTGCTTCTTCTTGGTCATCAGTTAGTGTAAAATTTTGAAGTTTGCCCATCATAACTTCCGTGTCAACTAAGTTTTTTGTGCATCCTAAAGATACTATGTGAAGTTTATTGCCCATTTATGCTACTTTTAAATATTTTTTGTATTATATCTAAAGGGAGCGTAAAGTATAATTTCATCATGAAGATATATGATGTTTTAATACTCGGAGCTGGTGCTAGCGGACTTGTGTGTGCGGCTAAATTGGATAAAAAATTAAGTGTTGCAATTCTTGACGTAAACCCTAAAGTTGCGCAAAAACTAAAGATTTCAGGCGGTGGAAAGTGCAACATAACAAATGTACATGTAAGCGAATATAACTATGACGGAGATAGTGAGTTTATATCTGCGTCTTTAAATAATTTTTCAAAAGACGATTTGCTAAATTATCTACATGTAAACGGCGTAGAGCTTGAGTTACGTAAAAACCGTTACTACTTTTGTAAAACCTCTTCAGATGAAATCATAAATATTTTAAAAAAAGATACAGATTATGCCGAGTTGCTTTTAAACAGAGATATCTTACATGTAAGTAAAAAAGATGCTGTTTTTGAAGTAAAAACTTTAAAAGATATCTACAAAGCTAAAATAGTCGTAGTGGCAACGGGCGGAAAAAGTTACAGCGCTCTGGGTGCAAGTGATATAGGGCTTAAAATAGCCAAAGATTTCGGCATAAAAGTAAAAGAGTTTGCTCCCGCACTTGTCGGACTAACCGTTCAAAAAGAGCAGTTTTGGATGAAAGAGTTAAGCGGTCTTAGCTGTTATGTTCATATAAAAGTAGGCAACAAAACACTCAAAGAGGAGCTTCTTTTTGCACATAAAGGTATTAGCGGACCTGCAGTTTTATCCGCATCTCTTTATTGGCAGCGTGGAAATATAGCGATAGATTTTTTGCCAAATGATAATATTTTGGAACTTATCAAAGATAGCAAAAAGCTGATAAGTTCAGTTATTCCTCTGCCAAAACGGCTCTCAAAAGCTCTGCTTGAGGCTCTACATGTAGAAGATATTGAGTGTAAAAAAATAACAGCCGACATAAAACAAAAGTTAGAGAAGATACATAACTATGAATTTGCACCTGCAGGAAATTTCGGTTTTAGCAAGGCTGAAGTTTGCCGCGGCGGAGTTATAACGGATGAACTAAATTCTTATACGCTAGAGTCTTTAGATGTAAAAGATTTATACTTTATAGGTGAAATTGTAGATGTAACAGGAGAGCTTGGCGGATATAATTTTCAGTGGGCTTTTAGCAGCGGCGTTACATGTGCAAGAGGGATAAATAGCGGACAATATTAGTTTTTTTTGTTTAATATTTGAATTTAAAGATAAATATTTACATACATGATAATATAATAATTAAAAAGGCTTTTGTAAAGGTGTGCAGTGAATATGCAGAATAAGTTAAACTTGAATCAACTGCTTTTTAATTATCATAAAAATACAGTCTTAATACCTACGTTTGTAGTCGCGGTTATATTGTTTAGTGCCTATTTCTTTGTAAATACATATGTTTATACCTTGATAAAAAATTCTTCAATGAAAGAGGCAAAGACACATGGACAAGAGATTCTTTTAGCGGAATCAAAATATATCGGAAATGTGCTAGGTGAAGTCTCAAGGCTTAGTAATATACTTCAAAAAGAGCATGAATACTTTTTTTCAAATCCTAATTTAATCTATTTTCCAAACGCTAAACCCCAATTTGAAGTTGCTCCTAATGGAGTCTATTATAAAACTACTAAAAACGGTTCAAGTCTCTACTACTCTTCAGATACGAAAATTACTCATAAAGAGATGCAAAAGGCTCTTCGCAGCGAGGTTATGGATGTAAGTTTTAAAAGTATAGTAGATTCAAACAAAAATATTGTTGCAGCCTATTTTAACAGCTGGGATAATATGAATAGACTTTATCCTTATATAGATGAGGTGTATAATCAATATGGATCGACTTTAAAAATGAGTGATTACAACTTTTACTATCTTGCAGATGAGAAACATGACACTAAAAGGGAACCCGTATGGACGGATGCTTATTTAGATCCTGCCGGAAACGGTTGGATGATTTCATGTGTTGTACCTATATATAACAAAGATTTTTTAGAAGGTGTAACAGGGATTGATATACCGTTAAAAAGTTTAATAAGTAATTTATTAGAGCGTAAGTTACCGTGGAGTTCTTCGCTTTTTATGCTTGATAAAGAGGGTGCTATTTTAGCAATGCCTCAAAAAATTGAAAAAATTTTAAATATGAGCGAACTCACGACACATACATATATTCAAAATATTAAAACAACGATAAAAAAGCCGTTGGAATATAATTTAATAAAAAATGAAAATTCACCTTTTGGCAATAAATTTGTAGAACATTATAAGAATAAAACCGATTTTTTTGAACTCAGCATAAATTCTCAAGAGTATATATTAATGCAAACTATTATTGAAGAGACTGGTTGGCGCTTAATGCTTATGATTGAAAAGAACAATATTTTTTACTCAATATATAAGCTAAAATCATATGGCAATTTAGTTGGGTACAGCGCAATTGTATTTGCGATAGTTTTTTATCTTGGATTTGTGTTATATACCCTAAAGAGATCAAGGTTGTTTGCTCTTGAGATAACAAATCCTATTGAAGAACTCTCAAAGCAAACTACTTTTGTAGGCAGTGATAAAATAAATCTGCCTTTAAAAGAGAGTAATATTGAAGAGATTGATCAGTTAAACTTTAATTTTAGCCAAATGGTTGCCGAGCTTAAACTAGGCAAGATTAATCTTATTCAGACTGAACGCATAAAAAAAGAGTATAAACAAAAGGCTAACGAATATCATGAAAAATCACTTATAGACCCATTAAGCGGCTTATATAATCGTTTAAAATGTGAAGAAGTGATAAACAAAGAGATTGAAGCGGCACTCTTATACGAAAAACCGCTCTCTTTGATAATGCTGGATATTGATAATTTTAAAAATATAAATGATACGCTTGGACATTTAGTCGGCGATGAGGTTATTAAAGAGTTTTCAAAAATAATAAAAAACAACTCTAGAAAGAGTGATGTAGTTATCAGAAACGGAGGGGATGAATTTGTGATAATTTGTACAAATACGGAGCTTAAATCTGCCAAAATATTTGCACAGAACTTAAAAGAGTTAATACAAAAAGGAGACTACCCTCAGGATTATAAAGTTACATCAAGTATCGGCGTAACATCTTATAAAGATGGAGATAAAGAAGAAGATATTATCGACAGGGTCGATAGAGCGCTTTATATTGCAAAGGAAAAAGGCAGAAACCGCGTTGAATCTTTATAGATGAGAGTATATTGGTGATATATGAAAGATAATTTGCAAAAAAAATTATACAAATGGTGCTCACAACTGGACTCGAACCAGTGACTTTTACCTTGTCGAGGTAACACTCTACCAACTGAGTTATGCGAGCAAGAGCGTAATTCTAGCAAAAAATTCTTAAAGTAATTTTTCTTTGTACATGTTTAAAAAAAGTTACTAAAAAATCCAATTCATATGGGATATTTACTTTTAATTTAGGTTTATTAAGTGTATAATTTCGCCATAATTAAAAAGTATCACAAGGCAAGTTATGAGCGTAACTGAGTTAGAAGAGATAGGTCTAAAGAATGTCGGTAAAGTTTATCATAATCTTAGTTATGATAAGTTGATTGAACATGAACTAGAAAAAAAAGAGTGTGCTCTTACAAAAAAGGGAGCAACGGCCGTAGATACGGGTATATTTACAGGCAGAAGCCCAAAAGATAAATATTTTGTAGATCGTGATCCGTCAAACAGATATATTGCGTGGGGTGATGTAAATCAAAAAATCAGTGAAGACATTTTTAATGAACTTTTAGAGGTTTCAAGAGAGCAGTTATCAGGCAAAGACCTTTATGTAACTGATGTTTTTAGCGGAGCTAGTGATACGTCTAAAAGATCAATTCGCTTTATCACTGAAATAGCATGGCAGGCTCATTTTGTAAAAAATATGTTTATCCGCCCTACAGATTCAGAACTGGAAGTTTTCAAACCTAATTTTACAGTTTTAAATGCTTGTAAAGCTGTTAATGACAAATGGAAAGAGCATGGACTTAACTCCGAAGTCTTTGTTTTGTTTGATATTGAAAATAACTTGTCTATTATCGGTGGTACATGGTACGGTGGTGAGTTGAAAAAAGGGATTTTTTCAATGATGAACTACTGGTTGCCTCTTGAAGATAAGCTCTCTATGCACTGCTCGGCAAACGTAGGAGAAAAGGGCGATACCGCACTTTTCTTTGGACTTAGCGGAACAGGAAAAACAACTCTTTCAACAGATCCTCGCAGAAGATTAATCGGCGACGATGAACATGGCTGGGACAATGAGGGGGTATTTAACTTTGAAGGCGGATGTTACGCCAAGGTTATCAACCTTGATGATAACAGTGAACCTGAGATTTATAACGCCATTAGAACTGGTGCGCTTCTTGAGAACGTAGTAATGTACGGAGAAGGCGAGGTAGATTACAAAGACAGCTCGAAGACCGAGAATACTCGCGTCTCTTACCCCATAGAACATATAGAAAATCATGAAACTTCTCTTAGTGCCGGACATCCTGAAAATATAATCTTTTTAACTGCGGACGCCTTTGGTGTTCTTCCTCCCGTTTCAAAACTTACTCGTGAACAAGCAATGTACTACTTCTTAAGCGGATATACTGCAAAAGTTGCAGGAACTGAGCGCGGTATTACAAAACCTGTTGCAACTTTTAGCGCGTGTTTTGGCGAGGCATTTTTGCCGCTTCATCCTACTGTTTATGCGAAATTATTAGGCGAAAAAATTGATAAACATAACGTCAGTGTTTATCTTGTCAACACCGGTTGGACAGGCGGAGCTTACGGAGTAGGGCATAGAATGAGTATAAAAGATACTCGTGCTTGTATAAATGCTATACTTGATGGCAGTATTAAAGAGAGCGAGTTTGACGTGACAAAAACGTTTAAACTACATGTTCCAAAAACTCTGGGAAATATCAATCCGGAGATATTAAATCCTCGTAACGCATGGTCAGATAAAGATGAGTTTGATAGAACAAGAGATACTCTAGCTGAAATGTTTATAGAGAACTTTAAAAAGTATCAGACTGCAAACAGCGAGTTTGATTACTCTGCAGCAGGTCCAAAGCAGGATAACTAAAAGGTTATCTAGCTTTTTTCTTTGTGGCTTGAGTCATATAAAGCCATAAAGCTCCACCTACGACTACCAATATAATAGGTGCTATCCAAGGTTTATCGCCAATCGTCTCAGCTACTTTAATCAGAAAACTTCCCGAATAGTAACTTCCAAAACCAAATATTAAAGCCCATGCACCAGAGCTTAATATATTTAAAACCGCGAATCTTTTAAAGTCATATTTTGTAAGTCCTATTGCAATGGGAATAAGTGTTTTGATGCCATAGACAAACTTTTGGATTAAGATTATCCACGAACCGTTTTTTTTCATCATAATATGAGCAAGAGCAAGTTTTCGTCTATGTTTACGCAGTCCTTCCATCATCATACTTTTTTGATATCTCGCCATATAAAAGAGCATAAAATCTCCTAGGGCATTGGCAATAAAAGCTATAGAGATAGATAGAGTTAAATCCATTTTACCCATAAATGATAAAACTCCGGCTCCTATAAGTGCTACAAACCCGCCGCCTAGCGAGTATAGAAAAAGTCCTATATACCCGTAAGTAGCTAAGTTGCTAAAAGTATCTTCCATATTATAGTAAACTCCCTAAAGTTTTTTAATTTTTGTTATCTCGTCACGAAGTCTTGCAGCCTCTTCAAAGTTTAACTCATTAGCGGCAGCCTTCATTTTAAGAGATAGCTCTTTTATCATGGCTTTTCTCTCCGATGGCGGTATTTTATCCATTTTTTTATTCTTTTGGTAAATACCGCCGTAATCTTCCACTTTTAGATTTTCATCAAGTTTGCGGATAGTAGTTGTCGGCGTAATGTTGTTTTTCTCGTTAAATGTTTTTTGTCTCTCTCTTCTTGCGTTTGTAACATCGATTGCTCTTTGCATTGAACCTGTAATTTTATTTGCATATAAAATTACTCTGCCATTAGAGTTTCTAGCCCCTCGACCGATTGTCTGAATAAGAGCAGTCTCACTTCTTAAAAATCCCTCTTTATCTGCGTCTAAAATTGCTACAAGACTGACTTCGGGCAAATCAAGCCCTTCACGAAGAAGATTTATTCCGATAAGAACATCAAACTCTCCAAGGCGCAGAGAACGGATTATCTGATTTCTCTCTATAGTGTCTATATCCGAGTGCATATATTGTACTTTTATGCCCAAATCTGCCAGATATTTCGTGAGTGCTTCCGCCATTTTTTTTGTAAGAACCGTTATAAGAACTCGTTCATTTTTTACGATAATTTTTTTTATCTCATCATGTATATCTTCTACCTGATTATCGGAGCTTTTTATCTCTAAAATCGGGTCTAAAAGCCCAGTTGGACGGATAATCTGCTTTGCACAAACGTTGGAGAGTTCAAGTTCATATTTTGAAGGTGTAGCGGAAACAAATAGATAGTGCGGAGCTTTATTGATGTACTCATCTATCATCAATGGTCTGTTATCGAGCGCACTAGGCAGACGAAAGCCGTACTCTACCAAAACCTCTTTTCTGGCTCTATCCCCCGCATACATTCCGCGGTACTGAGGAAGTGATACATGTGATTCATCTACGATTACTAGATACTCTTTGTGATGAAGCTCAAAATAGTCCAAAAGCGTATATGGAGCTTCTCCTGGTTTTTTGTTTGTCAGAAGTCTTGAATAGTTCTCTATTCCTTTGCACATTCCCGTAGTTTGAAGCATTTCCAAATCAAACTCAACTCTTTGTTTAAGACGCTGATACTCTACAAGCTTACCTTCTTTTTGAAAGTATGCAAGCCTATCATCAAGCTCCTCTTCTATGCGTTTAATTGCTACCGACATCTTCTCTTGTGTTACGCTAAACTGCGAGGTTGCATAAATTGTAAATTTTTTATGCTCTTCAAGGCGTTTATTGTCTATGATATCAAAGGTATAAATAGCCTCAATCTCATCGCCGAAAAACTCTATTCGGATAGCTTCTTGCTCAAAATAGGGCGGATAGATATCCAAACTCTCCCCGTTTACGCGGATATGACCACTGTCAAAGTAGGTGTCATTACGACTATAGCCCATCTCAACTAGTCTGTGAAGAAGTTTTTTTTGTGAAATCTCATCGCCTGTCTCTACAACCTGAACCATCTTTTCGTACTCTTGCGGATCTCCTAAACCGTAGTTTGCAGAAACGGAAGCCACGACTATAACATCATCGTAACTTAGCAGATTAGCGGTTGAGGAGAGTCTTAGACGTTCAAGTTCGTCATTGATTGAGCTGTCTTTTTCTATAAATAAATCTTGACGGGGTATATAAGCTTCAGGCTGGTAGTAGTCGTAATAGCTTACAAAGTACTCTACATGATTATTTGGAAAAAATTGACGAAATTCACTGTATAACTGAGCAGCCAAAGTTTTGTTGTGCGTCATAATGATTGTTGGCATCTGCACTTTTTCTATAACGCTTGCCATAGTGTAAGTTTTGCCGCTTCCAGTAACTCCTTCGAGAGCTTGATAACGGTTGCCTTTTAATATGGAATCACTTAAGGTTTTTATGGCTGTAGGCTGATCGCCGGCTGGAGAATAGGGTGAATGAACTTTAAATTTTGACATGCGCAATTATAGCTAATCTATCTTTTAATCTAAACATGTAATAAAAACTAAACCTTTAAGTAGATACAATAAGAGACGTTAAACTCTCATTACCTTAAAATAATATTTAATCAAAACTGAAAAATAAGGGAAAATTTATGAAAAGAATTGTGATAAAAGTCGGTACTGCCGTTCTAACGCAAAATAATAATATAGCAAAAGAGCGTATGTTAAATCTTGTAACACTTATTGCCATGCTTAAAAAAAAGTATGATGTTGTGTTGGTTACTTCCGGTGCAGTAGCCGCTGGATATTCAACACTAAAGCTTGACAAAAGAAAACAGATTGGCAAAAAAGCACTAGCTGCTGCCGGACAACCTATTTTAATGACTGCATATAAAAAGAAATTTGATATTTATAATATCCATACTGCGCAAATATTGTTGACGGAAGATGATTTTGATTCAAGGAAACGCACCAAAATGTTTCAAGAGATTATAAATGCCCACTTAGAAAACGGTATTTTGCCTATTGTTAATGAAAATGACATAACTTCAACACCTGAACAGCTATTTGGCGATAATGACCAGTTATCGGCTAACGTGGCATATTCCATAGATGCTGATTTATTGGTTATATTGAGCGATATTGACGGTTATTACGATAAAAATCCTCAAGAATTTAAAGATGCAAACATTTATAAAACTGTAAATGAACTACCGGCAAGTACATTGATAGACACCTCGACACCAAATAATGAGTTTGCGACAGGCGGTATAGTTACAAAACTAAAAGCTGCTGATTATTTGATTAAACGAGGCAAAAGAATGTTTTTATGTAATGGTTTTGACTTAAGTGCGGCAGAGTCTTTTCTTCTCAAAGACAAACATGTACTAGGAACTATTTTTGAGCCAAAAGCCAACAACATGTAAACAGTGTTGTTGACGTTAAGTTCATGAGTTGATTTGACTATATAAAGAGTATCTATCTCCGAGTACCTTTATATCAGTTATTTTTCCATCTTTTATAGTAAAAAAAGATGCGCCGGAATAGTTTATTCTATTGTTTGTAGGTTCATACTCAAAAAGTTTTCCTTTGTGAGTACCGCTGTAGGTAACATAAACAGCGACAAGAGAATCCTCAGCAACCACAATTTCCACAGCATGATATAGATTTGGAAATGCACCAAGTATAGTGTTTGCATAACCTTTAAATTGCTCAATACCGACTGTTTCTATTCCAATAGAGCCGTGAAAGTGAATATCATCACTGAAGATAATATTAGCAACATCAAATTTTTGCGAGTTCCACATCTCATAATATTTAGCTACAAGAGCCTTATTTGTCATTAATCGTAATCCTCTGAAAACTTATTTCTATGTGGAAATTTTTCTACATGTCCATAGTCATCATCATCCCAAGAATCATCTGATTCATTTTCAAGTATTCTTTCATACCCTAATTTACCAAGCTCATCATCAATCAACTCTTTTTCTATACCGTTTTTTTTAGCAAAATCCAATATATATTCGATATCTTTTTTCATAACTCCGCTCAATTCTAACAAGAACTCTAAATCTTTAAAAGTCATATTTGCCCTCTTAACAAATATACCCACATTTACGTGGATTAACTATGTTTTTACAAAACAATTTATTGGCACAAAAGCAACTATTACCCGAATCTAAATTTTTATTTAAACAAAATTATACTCATAAATAAAAAAAAATTTGCTAAAAATAATCTTAATATTATTTATATTTATTTAAAAAATTTTACTAATTTTATATGTTATAATTTATATAAAATATTGGATTTGTATTATGCTAAAAAAGAAAATAATTGGGTGTACGGAGGTTATATCAATCCCTGATTTACAGCTATATGATCTTGATGCAAAAGTAGATACCGGTGCAGATTCTAATGCTATTCATTGTGATGATATACATGTAGATAAAGAGGGTATCGTTCACTTTAAATTACTTGATGAAGTGCATACTGCATATCATGGAAAAAAAGTTAGCGTTCCTCTTTATCAGATGAAAAGAGTTAAAAGTTCAAACGGAAAAGTGCAGTTAAGACCTTCAATAAAAGTAAAAGTTAATTTTTTCGGTAAAGATTACATGACTGTAATATCTCTAACTGACCGCTCAGATATGAAGTACCCGATGCTCATAGGAAGAAAGTTTTTGGCAAATAAATTTTTAGTCGATGTTTCACAAGAATATCTTACAAAACAACTATAAAAAAGAGGCAAGAATGAGAGTTTATGTACTATCTAGAAATAAAGATTTATATTCGACAAAAAGATTAGTAGAATCTGCCGAAAAAAGAGGGTGGGAAGTAAGAGTTATTGATTATTTAAAATGCAGTATCGAGATTATGAAAGATGAGCTTAAAGTAAACTATCTCGGAAAAGAACTACCAACTCCTGATGCTATAATACCTAGAATAGGGGCAAGTAGAACCTTTTACGGCACAGCGATGGTAAGACACTTTGAGATGATGGACGTATTTAGTGCTACCGGTTCGTTGGCGATTAAAAGAAGCAGAGACAAATTAAGAAGCCTTCAAATATTATCTAAAAACGGGGTTGATATGCCAAAAACTGTTTTTGCATCAAACAAGTCTAGTGCAAAAGATGTTATAGCTCTTAGCGGAGGTGCTCCTTTGGTTCTTAAAATATTAGAAGGAACTCAAGGTGTCGGTGTAGTTTTGGTTGATAGCGAAAAAGCGGCAAAGTCGGTACTTGATGCATTTTACGGAATGGATGTTAACTTGCTTGTTCAAGAGTATATAGAAGAAGCAGGCGGAGCAGATATCAGAGTTTTTATAGTCGGCGGAGAGATTATCGGAGCTATGAAACGTCAAGGTGCGGAGGGTGATTTTAGATCAAACCTGCATCAAGGCGGAAGTGCAACGGCGCATAAGCTTACAAGAAGAGAAAAAGCGACAGCTCTCGCAGCTGCAAAAGCCATGGGTCTTGGAATCTGCGGAGTTGACATGATACCATCATCCAGAGGACCGCTTGTAATGGAAGTAAACTCTTCACCCGGATTAGAGGGAATTGAAAAATCAACAAAAATTGATATAGCCGGAAAAATAATGGACTATATTGCAAAAAATGTAAGCCCGAAATGTGAAATAAATCCTAAAAAAAGAAAACTAAAAAAAGACAGCATCGGAGCGTGAAAAAAAGAGTTAAAACATTACCGATTATTGTTTTTATAGATGAGCTTGAAGTTTTAGATAATAAAATTGAATATTTTAATGAAAATGTAGTCGAGATAAGTGAACTTTTTGAACTAATTTGTGAGGAGATAATAGAGTGAATATGGAACTCTTTTACGATATATTAAAACAACTTATCCGCATTCCCAGCGTAGTCGGTGCCGAGCACCCTTTTTTTATGTTTATAAAAAGAGAACTAGAAGAACTTGGTGTGACTGTTGAGTATTATGACGGTGTACTTGTAGCAAAAGGAAGCGAACCTCAAAGCGGATATATTTCTGCTCATACCGACAGACATGGGCTTATATGTACAGGACATAATGAGTTTCAATACGCCGCTTTTATCGCAAAAAATAAAGCCGACTTAACAGGCGATTCAAACTCAGAACAACTTTTACACAACTTTACCGCAAGATTTGTTGATGAAAAAGTTCAAGCCTATCAACCGTGGTCAGGAACCTATCTTGGTCTAGGCTCGATTAAAGACGCTTATCTCTGCCAAAGAAGAAATAATATTATCTTTAAAATAGATGGTTTTGACTACCTTTTACCTGGAACTCCCATAGCATTTACCGATAAACTAGAAATTAAAGATGATTTAATCTCTGCACAATTAGACAATGTAATAAGCATAGCAATTATTATCTACATGTACAGTATCGGTTATCAAGGAACGGCTTTTTTTACGGCATCTGAAGAAGCGGGAAGAAGTTGGAGGTTTTTACTGGAGTGGTTTAGAAGATTTGACATAAAAACTAATGAACTTCTTGTCCTTGATACAAGTCCCTATCCGACTTTAGACGAGATTAAAAATATAGATATAGTACTAAGACATAGAGATTCAAATGCCGTATTTAGATCCCCTCTTAAAAATAAAATAAAAAAAATAGCCGTAAAAGAAGGGATAAAATATAGTTTTAAAGATACCTATTTAAAAGATAAAATGCTTAAAAACGGCAATAAAGTATCTTTGGGTACAACCGAGCTTGGAAGGCTTATACATGCATCAAAAGGTGAAATTCAAGGAACAACCTTGCAAATACCGACAATCGGTTACCACACTGTGCATGAGACGACAACAAAAAATGCAGTTGAGAGTATGATTACTATTTTAAAAAAGGTGTATGTGAAGTAGAGAATAACTTGATGAATGTCACTAAAACAGGTCAAATTCACCTGTTTTAGAAGGAGAAATAAAATTTACAGATATTTAATTAATAAATTTCTGTGTTTGGGTGATTTGGCTTGCTAATTGGAGTCTTAGTCTCTTTAGTATCGTAATGTACTATGTCGTCAGCTTGGAGAGCACCTAATGTCAATGTGATTGCTAAAATGATTTTTTTCATTTTGTTTCCTTTGGTAAGAACGCATTACGCTCTAAATTTTTAAATCGGAGTAATTTTATCTGATTTAACTTTTACTTTTCTTACTGCTTTATAATTATTTATTTGATTTAAGTTTTTATTAATATATCTCTTATAGCGTAGTGTAAAATAATTTTGAGCAAAATAGATGTATACTACTGAAAAACTAAGGTCACTTTTTGAAAAAAATTATTTATCTGCTTCTCTTTTTAGGCTTTGGCTATGCAAACGAACTTCCTCTTAGTGAAGAAAAAATTGAGCTTTTAAAATTAAAGCGACAAAAAATTTCACAAGATATCGATTTTCAAAAAAACAGCTGGATTTCTCCATTGATACTGCAAGCTTCACTAAATAACTCTAAAGATACACTCGGCAACGATAGCCGAACAAGCAGTGCGGGTATAAGCTGGAGTCAAGATGTTTTTAGAAGCGGAGGGATACTTTATAGTATAGAAAATGCCGAGGCTTTAGGCAGAACAAATCTGTTTGGTATAGATATTGAAGAAGCAAATTATTTAAAGCAGTTTTACACACTTTTATCTAAGATAAAAAGAGATACTCTAAAACTGCAACAGAGTGAACTTGTACTTAAAAACCGTGATATTGATCTTCTTATTATAAAAGAAAAATACAAAGTAGGAAGTGCAGATATAACAGAGTTAAATCGCGCAGGAATTGATAAAAAGCACTCTTTGAGCGATCTTATCGCCGCAAAAAATCTTCTTCAAAATGAGATGCACGAGATTAAACAACTTGTAAGCAATGATAAAGATATAGACCAAATTATATTGCCCGATATTGACCTTATCTCAAAATCGCAGTACCTAAATCATCATCTTGAACTTTTAAAATATGAAGCAAAAGGGGAAAGTGACAATGCCGCATTAAAAACTACCCGCTCTTCTTATTTACCAAAACTTACACTAAACGCCTCTTATAGTTACAATGACAACACAAGCGACACATATGATTATAACGGCGATAATTATCGCTACGGCGCTATGTTAAGTATGCCGCTAGATATTAACTACAAAAGTGCTGTAGAGTCTGATTATTTGCAGATGCTACAAACCAAAACAACATATTTAGACCGCAAAGTTGAATTAGAGCAAGAGTATGAGATGCGAATTGATACAATTGCAAGTTATGAGGAAAAAATTGAAGTAACGAATGACATGTTAAAACTATATAACGAGCTTTACGGTTTTACAAAGAGTCAGGTAGATGCAGGGTATAAGTCTTCATTTGAGCTGGAGTCTTTAAAAAACTCCGTTGATATCGAAGAGTTAGAAAAAGAGATGCAGCATTACAATATATTAATAGAAAAAATTTCACTCTATTTTGACGTGAAACACTAGGAGAATAGATGCAAGAGATGCAAAAAATTACGGCTTATAAAAGCACTACATGGAAACTAAAAATTGTTTTTATACTATTAGTACTTAGTGTCGGTATTGGAGCATATCTGTTTTTTATGCAAAAAGAAAAAGAGAGCGACTACAAATATATTACCCAGCCTCTAGCTAAAGATACTCTTATCCTCACGGTTTTTGCAACCGGTTATTTAGAGCCGCTAGAGCGTATAGATGTAGGAACGGAAGTCTCCGGAACTATTAAAGAGGTTTATGTTGATTATAATGATTTGGTTAAAAAAGGTCAGATTATTGCAAGACTGGATAAAACAAAATATCAAAGTCTCGTTGATAAAGCAAGTGCCTCTCTAAGTGCGGCGGAAGCATCTTTGCAAAATGCAAAAGCACAACTAAGTAAAGAAGAAGCAACTATTGAGCGTAATAAAAGTTTAAGAAATTCTACAAAAGGCGTTTTGCCTTCCCAAAAAGATTGGGAGAGCGATTTGGCAAATTACTTAGCGGCAAAAGCTCAAGTCTCAAATGCATCAGCTCAGGTAAACCAGTCAAAACAATCACTAGTTTCTGCAAATTACGACCTTGAGAGAACTACTATCTATTCGCCTGTTGAAGGTATCGTTTTGGTACGTAAAGTAGATCCGGGACAAACGGTAGCAGCCTCTTTTCAAACACCGGTACTATTTACTATTGCTAAAGATTTGACGAAAATGGAGCTTCAAGTAAGTATTGACGAAGCAGATATTGCAAAGATAAAAGAGGGGCAAATAGCGACATTTAGCGTAGATGCCTATCCTGAGAAAACCTTTAATGCAGTTATAAAAAAGATACGCGTTAATTCTGAAATTCAAGACGGAGTAGTAACTTACAAAACTATTATGGACGTTGAGAATAACGACATGTTGTTAAAACCGGGAATGAGCGTCGATGCAGATATCACTACAAAAACAATCAAAGATAACTTTGTTATATCAAGAGCGGCGCTAGTTTATACTCCAATTGAACCAAAAACAAAAAAGAGTTTATCGCTATTTGGAAGTACTAAAAACAGTAGTAAAGTTGACCAAAAACCTCATATCTGGATTTTAGAAAATGATGAGGCAAAAAAAGTTTATGTCAAGATTTTAGGAAGTAGCGGTTCTAAGGTTGCAATTGCTTCAAATGAGCTAAAAATAGACGATTTTATTATTCTTGCTCAGGAAAAAAAGAAGTGATTAAACTTACAAATATTTCCAAAATATACGGCGACGGCGAAGCTGCAACCGAGGTTTTAAAGGGGATAAATCTTGAAATAAAAGATGGCGAATTTGTAGCTATAATGGGACCAAGCGGAAGCGGCAAATCAACGCTATTAAATATATTAGGCGCACTTGACGTCTCAAGCAGCGGAAGTTACGAATTTTTCGGCACAGATATGACAAATTTGTCAAAAGAGCAGCGTGCACTATTTAGACGTAATGTTTTGGGCTTTGTTTTTCAAGGATTTAATCTCTCAAAAAAAACATCTGCATTAGAAAATGTAGAGATGCCTCTTATATATAAGGGAGTAAATGCGAGTGAGCGCAAAGCAAGAGCAACTAAAGCGCTTCGTAGCGTAGGTCTTGAATCACATATAAACCATGAACCAAGCCAACTCTCAGGCGGTCAGCAACAACGCGTTGCGATTGCTAGAGCAATCGTTACAGAGCCTAAAATTTTGATAGTGGATGAGCCAACAGGAAATCTTGATACAAAACGCGGACATGAGATAATGGAGCTTATCGGTGATTTTAATAAAAAGGGTATTACTGTAATTATGGTTACGCATGAAGAGGATATTGCAGCTTATGCTTCAAGAACAATCTATCTTCGTGACGGCATAATCGAGAAGGATTTTTTACATGTTGCTTAGTGCTTTTTTACAAGCCTTACGTGAAATTCGTAGAAACATGATGCGCTCGATTCTTACGGCAATAGGCATTGTCATAGGAATAGCATCCGTTATTGCTATGGTAAATATAGGCAAAGGTGCAAGTGAGTCTATCACTAAAAGTGTCAGCCGCTTAGGAAGCAATACTCTTCATATAATGCAGGGACAAAGCTATAAGCCCGGAGAAGCACATGTATCTATACCTTTTAATATAAGAGATATCGAAGTTCTTAAGTCTTCTATTTTTACTCTTGAAGCTATTAGCCCGATTTCAACCTCGACTATGGGTGTTTTATACAAAGACAAAAATTATCAAACAAGCATTACAGGGGTCAATAACGACTATTTTAAGGTGCAAAATTGGAACCTTAAAGAGGGAAGCTATTTTGAAAAAGATGAGATAAGAACAGGCAAAAATGTCTGCATTTTGGGAAATACGATAGTTGAAAATCTCTTTAGCGACAAAACGTCCATTCTTGGAGAAAAGATACGTATAAAGAACTTTACATGTGAGATAATAGGCGTTCTTGAACCAAAAGGAGCAAATGCGTTTGGAAGAGATCAAGACGATGTCGTAATTTTGCCTATAAAAACTTTTGGGCGTCGCATTGCCGGAAATAAGAACGTCTCGATGATTACGGCTTCAGTAAAAGAGAATTTTCCGCTAGAACAGGCAAAATCACAAATAAGATATATTTTAAGAGAGCAACGAAATCTAAAAGAGAGCGATGATGATAACTTTAGGATACATAGCATGACATCTCTTATAGATACAATCAGTGAGATAACATCCATGCTTACCGTAATGTTAGGAGCGGTAGCTGCTATCTCTCTTGTAGTGGGCGGAATCGGCATTATGAACATTATGCTTGTCTCTGTAACCGAGAGAACAAGGGAGATAGGTATTAGAATGGCGATAGGGGCAATGCCAAAAGATATACTTGTGCAGTTTATCATAGAAGCAATAGTGCTCTCCGGTATAGGCGGAGTTATAGGAGTAATTACGGGTATTGCAATTACGATAGGAGTAGCAAAAAGTATCGATATAATAATGATTATTGACCCTTTAATAACGGTAGTCGCACTTATATTCTCTATGCTTATCGGCATTATTTTTGGAATTATTCCGGCAAAAAAAGCGGCAAATATGAACCCGATAGATGCGCTAAGGTATGAATAGTGCATTTTAACCGTGTCAATATTGAGATAACAAATATCTGTGGCCTTGCATGTAGTTTTTGTCCGCCGAAAGTAAATGCTTCTAAGACTATGCCGCTTGATTTGTTTGAAAAAATTTTAATTCAGCTTCGCCATTACACAAAAGTTCTTGCTTTTCACGTCATGGGAGACCCGCTAACTCTTTCAAATTTACAAGATTATCTTGATATCGCAGATAGATACGGATTTGAAGTAGAACTTACCACAAGCGGATATTATCTAGGCAGAATAAAAGTAAAAACGCTTTTTCATAAAGCGGTGCGTCAGCTCAATATCTCTTTAAACAGTTACAATAAAAACAGTCTAAATATGCCTTTTAGCGAATATATAAAAAATGTGTTAGATACATGTTTACACAAAATAAAAGATTATCCCAAACCTTTTATAAATCTGCGTCTTTGGAATCTTGATGATAAACAAAGCGAAGCAGAGTATAACGAGCTTTTGTTTGAGAGATTAAACTCTTTTTTTAACACCGAGCTTGAAACTAAAGAGATATATAAAGATAAAATAAAATCAATTCGTCTTGCCCCAAAAGTGTTGCTGAATTTTGATAGCTATTTTGAGTGGCCGTCTCTAAACTCATCACATGAAAGCGATGCTACATGTTATGGACTAAAATCGCACATTGGCATACTTGCAAATGCAACAGTCGTACCTTGTTGTCTTGATGGAGACGGAGTTATAGCATTGGGAAATCTAAATGATGAAACGCTAGAAGATATACTAAACTCAAAAAGAGCACAAGAGATGATAGAGGGGTTTAGGAATTCAAAAGCGGTTGAAGAGCTTTGCAAAAAGTGCAGTTACAAAGATAAGTTTAAAAAGACTTATCAGGTATTAAGCCCGTAAAACTCTGCACTTTTGGGTTTTCCGTATTCATAACCTTGAACAAAGTCAATACCAAGTTCTTTTACATGTTTTGCTATCTCTTTAGAGCTGACAAACTCGGCTATCGTTTGTATATTTGTCTCTTTTGCAAAATTTATTAAAGATTTAGCCATAATTTCTACATTCTTATCTATGCTTAAATGTTCTATTATAGTTCCGTCAAGTTTTAAAAAGTCGGTATGTAGTTTTATAATATTTGTAAAGTTTGAGTATCCGCTGCCAAAATCGTCAATTGCAATCTTACATCCGTAACCTTTTACAAAAAGAATAAACTCTCCAAGAAGATCATAATCCTCTATATCTTCAGATTCTACTATTTCAAAAGTTATCCTCTCTCCGCCGTATAAATCAAGACGATTTGTAATATACGCAACAAGAGTAGGAGAACTTATATTTTCATAGGTTAAGTTTATGGCAATATCTACGGAGTTTTTAGAATAGATATCAAATACTTTGCCTAGCATTTGCCTAGTGAAATATTCCCAAGTTTTATCTTCTTTTGCAGCTTCTAAAAACATATATGGAGATAATACATTACCATCTTCGTCAATCAATCTTGCAAGTGCTTCATATTTGACAATTTTTTCTGTTTTTATATCTACAATAGGTTGGAAATATGGAACAATTCTATCGTTCTCCAATGCTTCTTTATAAATATTTAACTTCTCTAATGTACTTTGCTTCATCTCTTTTATATTTGATTCAGTTTTGTATATATAAAACCCTTTTGTGGTTTTAGCAGCTTTTTGAAGAGCCAAATTTGCCATATTTAAAACTTTTTCTCTTCCGTAAGCTATTCCGATTGTGTAATTGACGGCTATTTTGCATTTTGTATCTTTGTAATATACATCACAAACCGTATTTTGCAAAATTGCATACTCCATTAATGAGAGATACTTCTCAAATTGACTCTCCTTAGTTATCAAAAATGCAAATTCATTAATGTTTAGCCTAAATAAAAACGTATCCTGATCTAAAATAACTCTTCTTAAGTCTTTAGATTTTTCTATTAATAGTTCATCTAATAACTCCGCTTCATATTGCTCTTTTAAGTAACTAAAATCATTTATAGACACTATCATAAGCATTGAGTCGTTTTTTACTCTTTTTATCGCTTTATACAGCTCTATTCTATCGGGCAACTTAGTCAGTTTATCAATATTGCAGTACTCATTTTTATCTATCTTATTTTTATAAAAAATAACTCTGTTCCTACCCTCTCTTTTAGCATCATATAAATTCCGTTCAACTATATTATAAATTTCATCTGTACTTAAAGATTGCGTAGAATCTGTAAAATTAATAACTCCAAATGATGCAGTAATAAAATCTGAAACTTTGTTTCTTGCATGAGTTATTTTTAAGCTTTCAATACTCTTTCTTATACTATCGACATATAAAAAAACATCGTCATCACTCATGTGTGAAGTAATAATTGCAAACTCTTCCCCACCTATTCTAAAAACAAAATCATTTCCTCTTCCTGCCGATAACATTAACTGCTTTGCAACTATTTTTAAAATATCATCTCCCGCTTGATGACCGTAAAAATCATTATACTGCTTAAAATAGTCTATATCAGCCATAATAAGACAAAAATTGACTCCCTTTCTTTTTGCGCGTTCCATCTCTCTTGATAAAATATCAGAAAAATGTCGTCTGTTATATAGTCCGGTAAGCATATCCGTAATAGACAACTCTTCAACTTTTTTTCTATCGGTAATGTCCTCTTTAACAGCACTGTAACCTATTTTAACACCATTTTCATCGTAAAGGGGCTCTATTACCGCTTTTACCCAAAAAAGTGTCCCGTCTTTCTTGAGATTTTGAAACTCTCCTCTCCAAGGTATATCTTTTGAAATGTTTTCCCATAAATCTTTTATTAAATTTTTATCACTGCTTACATGTTTTAATACTCTGTGATTTTTACCAAGCAATTCATCTTCTTTATAACCTGTAATATTTAAATATGCTTTGGTTATACGTGTTATATTCCCTTTTAAATCAGAGTATGAGAGAAGTACATGTTTATCGATTATTTGATCTATTCTTTTAAACTCATAAAGTTGTTTTTTTGTTTTCTCATCATTACATGTAGGCTCAACACTATCTTTTTTTGTCGATATCGTTAAATCTTTTAAGCTTTTCATTCCTAAACCTTCTTATGAAAAATAGAACAATGGGTGGGGATTATAACCACTTTTTTTTATAAAATAAATTATTATTTAATATTAAGTTTAACCTACCGGTATAAGTTTATCAAGAGGTCATTATAAGCATATGTTAAAAGTGCTAAAAAAAGCAATAGCTAAATATCCTGCATTAAATTATGATAGAATTATGTTTACATAATATAAATAGGATTGTTTATGCATAATCAAACAACTTTGGCAAAATTGAATGATAAAGTATCAAGTATCGTTGAGCAGTATAGTGTTTTTAGGGAAGAAAATGAGGCTCTTCGTATAGAGTTGATTAAGTTAAAAGCAGAGAGTGAAATAAAAAATCAAGAGATGGAAAAACTGATAGAACAAAATGCTATTAAAGATTCTGAAATAGAAGCTATAGTTGAAAAATTAGAAAGTATAATGGTTTAATTGATGAGTAAGAGGCTTGGTTTAAATATAGGCGGTCGTCGTTTTGATGTTGATGTTGATGATGCATTTGCCTCTTTTCTTGAAAAACAGATGAGAAAAGATTTTAATATGGACGGCAATAACGATTTGAAGTTGTTGCTTCAAGCATATGTGCGTAAAAATCATGATTTGTTTTTGCAAGAACAAAAGATAGAAGAAATTACAAAAAAATTAGAAATTTAATAATAGATTTTATTATTGTATAAGTTAAGAGTGATATAATTTCATTCTCTTTAATAGAGATGGTGTGCGCTCGTAGCTCAGCTGGATAGAGCACTGGTTTGCGGTACCAGCGGTCACATGTTCGAATCATGTCGGGCGCACCATACAACTTCAAGATTATTTCCCACACAAATATATTCTGAATACTTTTTCTTGTATCAAGCAAATATGTAATTTGTTATACCCAATTTGATCTATCTAAAGTAATTTATTTCATAAAGTTTAAGAGAATACCCTACAAACAGCACCTGCAATTGTGGTGATGTTTGTTACTACACAATATCAGGTTTAAAATCAATCAATAATAGTAATACAGTCTTCGCCTTTTGGTATTAAACATAAAAAACTGTATGCCTCGTCTCCTACAGTTTTATAACTATGAGAAACACCCGCAGGAATCAACAAAATATCACCTGCCTTAGCTTCAATAATTTCATCTCCTATTTGAACACTCGCATATCCCGATAAAACATATTGTTCATGCTCAACACTGTTTGTATGCAACGGCATATGTCCTCCTGCATCGATTATAAAATTACGCATTGCAAAATTTGGAGATTCTTCCATAGAGAGAAGCATTTTCATAGAGACACCTTTACCTGCTTTTTGAGGTGCGGCTTCTATTGAATTGATTTGTTTATGTAGATACATTATAGCCTCTTATAATATTTTTTTTGGTAGGATATCATAAAATTGTTTGATTTATTTGGAGAATATTTATGAAAATTGCAAAAAATATAACAGAGCTAATAGGAAATACGCCATTAATTAGGCTAAATACGGCATCTGAAATAACTGGTACGAATATAATCGCAAAATGCGAGTTTATGAATCCTACAAGTTCTGTTAAAGATAGAATAGGTTTCAATATGATTAGACGAGCGATGGAAGCTGGTAAAATAACTCAAACAACGACTATAATAGAGCCTACAAGCGGAAATACAGGAGTGGCATTGGCAGCCAACTGTGCTGCACTTGGTTTAAATCTGGTTTTAACTATGCCGGAATCTATGAGTATGGAGAGAAGAAAACTGCTAAAAGCATTTGGAGCAGAACTTGTTCTAACTCCTGCTATAGAGGGTATGCGTGGTGCAATAAAAAAAGCGGATGAATTAAATATTGAAATAGAAGACTCTATAGTTTTGCAGCAGTTTAAAAACAAATCAAATCCGGAAATTCACATGTTAACGACAGCTAGGGAAATTTTAAGAGATACGGATAAAAAAGTAGATGCATTTATCGCCGCGGTTGGAACAGGCGGAACTCTTAGCGGAACGGCAAAAGTGCTAAAAGAGGAGATATCAAATATTGCTATATTTGCCGTTGAACCTGAATCATCCGCCGTTCTCTCAGGGGGACCGGCAGGTCCGCATGCTATTCAGGGGATAGGTGCGGGATTTATACCTGATATTTTAGATACGACAATTTACGGCGAAGTAATAAAAGTAAGCAATGAAAATGCTATAAAAACTGCAAGAATGTTAGCTAAAAAAGAGGGTCTTCTTGTAGGCATATCTGCAGGAGCAAACGTATATGCAACAATGATGGTAGCCTCAAGAGAAGAGTTTAAAGGTAAAACACTTCTGACTATTCTTTGTGATACAGGTGAGAGATATTTAAGTACAGACCTCTTTAGTGTGTAAGATTTTTTTAGAAACCATTAGAGCTGAAGATGGAGAGGTTTTTCATATCTCTTATCATCAAAAGAGGTATGAGAGCGTCTTAAAAAAGTTTGGAGTAAAAGAGGTTCAAAATTTAAGCCTATATTTAAACCCTCCGAAAAACGGTATGTATAGATGTCGTTTAACTTATGATTTATCCAAAGAACCTCACCAAATAGATGTAACCTACTATAAGTATATAAAAAGAGATATAGCTTCACTGAAATTGCTTTATGATGATAATATAGAGTATTCGTTAAAATCTACATGTAGAGAGGAGCTTGATAAACTATTTGCAAAAAGAGGTGAATGTGATGATGTCCTTATAATTAAAAACTCTTTTATAACAGACACAAGCATAGCAAATATCGCTTTTTATGATTTACAAAGATGGATTACTCCCGCTTTGCCTCTTTTAAAGGGAACAACAAGACAGAGACTTTTGGAAGAGGGTAAAATATTTGAAAAAAAGATACATGTAGATGAGTTGAAAAATTTTTCTAACGTTGCTCTTATGAATGCGATGATAGATTTTGATATAATTACAAAAAATATAAAGGATTTTTTTTGCTAGATTATGTAATAGAAGATAAAGATTTTGCGAGAATTATGCAAAAAAATATACAAAATTTAATAATTCATTTATTTGAAAAAGATCAAAGTTTCGGTATTTTATGTAAAATTGAGCATATTACTTTTGAACCGTCTCTTCCGGAGATTATAAGATCAGAGTTTAGACCGATGACACTTTTTTTTCTAGCGGGTTATACATTTGATACGGCAAGTATCATAGGAGAAAATCTTGTTTTTGAAGCGGGTTTTGGAACTGATAATTTCGGCAGTATAGTTACTGTTCCGCTTTTAAGCATTATGCAGGTTATTGTTGATGAGACGCCTCTGCTTATAAATTTAGCTAATTACAAAAAAGATATTAAAAGTATCAAGAAAGTAGATGATGGAGGTGTTGAAAATTCAATGGCATCATTTTTATCAAACCCTGAAAATTCAAAATTTTTAAAAAAATAAAGTATAAATTATTTAATTTATACTTTATTTAAAGATAGTAGATAGTTAACTACATTATCTACAAAAGCATCATGCTTTCTCTCTTTTGAGTAGGCTATATAGAAACTTCTCTCTATTTTATAATTTTTTAGTCTTGCTTCAAAAAGTCTGCCATCAGCTAGTTCAGCTGCAATTACATGTCTTGACATTACAGAAACTACAGGTCTCTCGCTGTTAGCATCAGCATGTAAAATAGACTCTTTTATAGCAGTTGGACTGCCAAGAATTCCAAGAACATGAAAGTTATTGCATTGAACACCCATCTCGTCAAAAACTTCACTTGTCAATTTTCTAGTATGTGAGTGCTCATCTCTGCATATCCAGTTAAATCCCATTAAATCTTCTGCCGTTAAATGTTTTTTTAGAGGTTGGTTTGAAAATACTACAAGCTCATCTAAAACCCACTCTCTGTATATAATACCATCTCTAAATACAGGAGACTCTATAAGTGCAACATCAATTTTTTTATCTTCTAATTGGTCAATGATTTCACTGGATTGCCCGACATTCATGTAAACATTATTATTAATTCTTTTTTTGATTTCACCAAGATAATTAGGTAAAATATAGTTTCCTATAGCATTTGACGAACCCATAATAAACGTAAAATCTTTGTTTATAATTTTTAAAAGCTCTTTTTCGCTGTTTGTTATTGCCTTTTCAAGTCTAAGAGCGATTCTAAAAAGGTCTTCACCCTCTTTTGTTAGTAGTATTCCGTTCTTTTTTCTCTCAACTATTCTTGTATCAAGGTAATCTTCGATAAACTTAATCTGCTGAGTAACTGCCGGCTGAGATATGCCAAGTTTTGCTGATGCCTTTGAAAAACTTTTCTCTTTAATAACCATCAGAAAAGTTTGTAGTTTTGCAAAATCTTTTAACATAATAATTCCTATAAGTTTAAATAATAAGCAAAAGTATAACTCAATATTATAATTAATGCAATAGTTCTGTAATAATTTATAACTTTTTGGCTATAATAATTTAAACCAATGTGAGTAATGGCAGAGATTATGGAAAAAATATTTAGTAAATTAAACAATTCGCAAGCCGATGCCGTAAGGCAGACGGAAGGTCCCGTTCTTATATTGGCGGGTGCCGGAAGCGGAAAAACAACGACAATCGTCTCTAGGCTTGCCTATCTTATAGAAGGGGTAGGTATTCCTGCTTCAAATACTCTGACACTAACTTTTACGAATAAGGCTGCCAAAGAGATGAGAGACCGTGCATCTTTGATGATGCAAAACCCTGCTTATCCTCCGCTTCTTTGTACTTTTCATAAGTTTGGATTGCTTTTTTTAAAATTTAATATACACCTTTTAAATAGAGAAAATAATTTTGTTGTAATAGATACCGATGATAAAAAACGTATTATTAAAAAAATAAACAGTGAAATACCTACGCAGCTAATTGCCAGTGAAATATCAAGGTATAAAAGCTCACTATTAAGTCCTGATGATGCATATAAACAAGCAGAAATTTTTAATTATCAGCAGATAGCAAAAGTTTATGAAGAGTATGAAACTTATCTTTTAGAAAATAATCTTGTTGACTTTGACGATTTAATAGCGCTTACATACAAACTTTTGGATGAAAATCCACAACTAGCTTATGCTACATCCCAAAAGTATCGATATGTAATGGTGGATGAATATCAAGATACAAACGAGTTGCAGTTAAAACTATTGCAAAAGCTCTGTACGACACATAATAATATATGTGTCGTAGGAGATGATGACCAGAGCATATACGGCTGGCGTGGTGCGCATATTAGAAATATTATGGAGTTTGATCAGGATTTTAAAGATACGGCTGTCTTTAAACTTGAGGAAAACTACCGTTCTCGCGACCCCATTCTTAAAGTCGCAAACTCGCTAATAGAACACAATCGCTCACGACTTGGGAAAAAGCTTATCTCTACGCGCGGAGGTGGTGAAGATATAACTATTTTAAACTCCTCTGATGAGAATGAAGAAGCTAGAAAAATTGCTTCAAAAATTACAAAACTTTTAGATTCAGGAGTAAAAGCTGAAAATATAGCGGTACTTTATCGCGTAAATGTTTTAAGCCGCTCCATCGAAGAAGGACTTAACCGCGCTGGCATAGCGTACAAACTTGTCGGAGGACTACGATTTTACGACAGAGCAGAGATAAAAGACCTCATTAGCTACATCAGGGTTATTACAAATTTTAACGATGATTTTTCGTTTAAACGCATAATAAATAAGCCAAAAAGAGGTTTAGGCAAAGCAAGTGTAGATAAAATAGAACTTGCAGCCCATGCAAACGAGAGTTCAATATTTGAGTATATTAAAAAGACTCCTTTAGCTGATTTGGAGTCTTTAGTTAAAAACAAAAATGCAAAGACGCTTAAAAAGTTTATAAAAGATATTCAGAGTGTAGCAAAAGTAGTAACAGAATCTACGTACAATTTTATAGATGTTTTAGAAGAGACTTTTCGTCTAAAAGATATCTATACGGGCATGCCTGATGAGGCAGATAGAGTTTTAAATATGGATGAGTTTTACGGTCTTTTTCGTGATTTTGTAAAAAATTCTCCGGAGTCCTCTTTAGATGAGTTTTTAAATGAGCTTACTCTGCAGAGTGAGCAAGACCAAGTTGAAGGCGAGAGTATCTACATGATGAGTATTCATGCCTCAAAAGGTTTAGAGTTTGACCATATCTTTATTATCGGTTTAGAAGAGGGATTTTTGCCACTTGTGGGTGATGGGAGTGACCTTGAAGAGGAGAGACGTTTAGGGTACGTCTCTTTTACAAGAGCAAAAGAGACTTTGACTCTTTCACATGTAGAGAGCAGATTTTATAAAGGGCGAAGAAGCGATTTGCAAAAAAGCAGATTCTTCAATGAAGCAGGGCTTTGCGAAGGTTCGCTTATAGTCGAGAAAAATACGGCTTTTAAAAAAGGCGATTTGGTTAGACATAAAATTTTCGGTACCGGAAGAGTAAACGGGGTAAGCAAATCCGGAAGAGAATTTAAGCTAAGCATCAACTTTGCAGGTACAAAAAGAGATATATTGGCATCATTCGTTGAGAGACTATGAATAGACTTTTTGTTGCATATAAACCTACAGGTGTAAGTTCAAATTTTTTTCTAACTTCTCTTAAACGAAAATATAAGACAAAAAAAGCAGGTTTTTCCGGAACTCTTGACCCGTTTGCAAAGGGTGTGCTTATCATAGGAACGGGAAGTCATACAAAGCTGTTTCGCTTTTTAAATAAAACTCCAAAAAAGTATAGAGCGACTCTGTGGCTGGGTGCAAAATCAGATAGTTTAGACACTGAGCTGATTGAACATGTAGAAATTTTAAAAGAGTTTGATAAAGCTGATGTTTTAAATGCACTTAAATCACTAGAAGGAGAGCTTGAGTATGAGCCGCCGATTTTTAGTGCAAAGCAAATTAATGGACAAAGAGCCTATGATTTGGCTCGTGCAGGCAAAGAGTTTACTTTAAACAAGATAAATTCAACCATTTATGATATCTCGTTTATTAGTTACTGTCATCCGTTTGTAACATTTGAAGCTACTGTTTCCGAAGGAACTTATATTCGCTCTTTGGGGCTTATGATTGCAAAGAAGCTTGGAGTTACATTTGGAAGCCTTAGTTCTTTGGAGAGATTAAATGAAGGGCAGTTTGTATATAATGATGAAAAAGCATTGGATATCAAAAAATCTTTAAATATTGCACAAAATTTTTATCATGGGCAGACTGATAATTTAAAATATGGAAGAGTTCTTGCTTTAGATGAGTTAGAGATTAAAAAAAATGGGTATTATTGGCTTGATAGCGGCAGTTTTATCTCGATTATAAATATAGAAGACGCAGAAGTAAATTATGAATTAGGCAGGATTGAATGTTAGTACTATCTAGAAAAATAGATGAATCTATAGTTATCGGGGATAATATTACGATAAAAATTATCTCAATTGAAAAAGGGATTGTTAAAGTCGGAATTGATGCACCTAGAGATATCTCTATTGTTAGAAAAGAGTTGCTTGAAGATGTCAAATCTTCTAATATTGCAGCTTCTAAAGAGACAAAACCGGAAGATTTAACTCTGCTTAGCGCTATTATCAAAAAATAAGAGATAAACAAATGAAGCTTTATAAAGCTTATGCGAAAGTAAATGTTTTTTTAAAAATAACAGGCAAAAGAGATAATTACCATGAGATTGTCTCAAGGTTTGTAAAAGTGGACTCTTTGTATGATGAACTTTCGTTTGTTACAAAAGAAGATGAAACAGACGAGCTTAAAATTATCGGCGAGTTCTCTTGCTCGACAAAGCAAAATACTATTTATAAGGCATATATGGCTCTTTTGGATGCTTTGGATAATACTCGCACTAATTCTCTTAAAAATTTGATGAGAAAATATGCAGTACATGTAAATAAAAATATCCCGGCTTTTGCAGGTCTTGGCGGCGGAAGCAGCGATGCGGCAACATTTTTAAAGATGTGCAACGAAGTTTTGCATCTTGGACTTAGTAAAAATGAGCTCTCGCTTGTCGGATTAAAAGTCGGAGCCGATGTTGCATTTTTTATTTACGGCTACGACAGTGCTAATGTAAGCGGAATAGGCGAAATAGTTGAAGAGTTTAAAGAGGAGCATCTTGATTTTGAAGTTTTTACTCCAAAGCTAGAGATTAGCACACCGAAGGTTTATGCAGCATATAGAGAAAATTTCTATAATCCAATAGACGGTTTTGAGGCTAATAAGCTTAAAAAAACATCATCACTGGATATACTTAAAACCATGAAGCCTGATGAGGCAAACGACCTCTTTAAACCTGCACTTCAAGAGTATAAAGAGCTGAAAAATTATTATAAACACGGATACTATTTTAGCGGAAGCGGAAGCAGTTTTTTTAGAGTAAAAAATAAGGAAAATGAGTAATGGGCGAAACGATAGCAAAAAATAAAAAAGCCTATTTTGATTACTTTTTAGAAGAGAAGTTTGAGGCGGGTTTAGTTCTTAAAGGTAGCGAGATAAAAGCCATAAGAGCAGGGAGAGTAAACTTAAAAGATAGTTTTATCCGCTTTGTGCAGGGTGAAGCATTTTTGTTTAATGCCCACATAGGAAGGCTAGAGACGACTCATCACTTTTACGCACATGAAGAGCGAGGAAGCAGAAAACTTCTTTTACATAAAAAGCAGATAGTAAAAATGATAAAAGCAGTTGAAAAAGATGGTTACACGGTTGTCCCGCTTCAGCTCTATTTTAACGATAGAAACATTGTAAAAATCCAGATTGCCATAGCAAAAGGTAAACAGCTCCATGACAAAAGAAACGATTTAAAAGAAAAAGATATGAAGCGTGATATAGAGCGTTCAATGAAGGATTATTGATGAGGTTGTTTTCTCTTCTTATGCTCTTTACATGTACGCTTTTTTCTTTTAACGTTGACATCTCAGACTCAACTATTTCAAACGGAAAAACGGCGTTGTTCGAGTTTGAAAAAGAGAAAAATATAGATTATGAAAAGATTGTTAGCGAAAATAAAACATATAAGATTTTTAAAAATCCTATAGATGATAAAAAATATTATGCACTCCTTCCCATAAGTTATTATGAAAAACCGAGTAAAAAAGAGGTTGGAATTTTTTACAAAGAAGCAGCGACACAAAAGAGTAAATCTTTTTTTGTACATGTAGAAGATGGAAAGTATGAAAAAGAGACGTTAAAAGTAGATGGCTCAAAAGTGACTCTAAACGAAAAAGATAAAAAAAGAGCTTCTATAGAGTATGAAGAGGCTATGAAAATATATAACATGTCAACCCCCAAAAGTTATATAACATCAAGTTTTATCGTTCCGCTAAAAAGTAAAATCACAAGTGATTTCGGCAAGGCAAGAGTTTATAACGGAAGCTTAAAAGGTTACCACAGCGGAACCGATTTTAGAGCAGATATTGGCACGCCTTTATTAGCATGTAATGATGGGAAAATTGTTCTGGCTAAAGATAGATTTTACTCAGGCGGTTCGGTCTTGATAGATCACGGACACGGCGTCTATTCGTGCTATTTTCATATGAGTAAATTCAATGTAAAAAATGGAAGTATTGTAAAAAAAGGCGAAGTTATCGGATTATCAGGTAAGAGTGGCAGAGTAACAGGCCCTCATCTTCATTTTAGTTTTAGAGTAGGCGGTGAGCAAGTTGACCCACTTCAATTTATAGAACTAATGAATAAAAAATTATTAAAAGGCATATAATGACACTATTTCAAGTAATAATGCTAGGTATCTCCGCATTTTTTGCATTTAAAGTTTATGAGCATATTCAAACACTGCAAGATCCACAGCCAAAAAAAGATAACCATACTCCATCTTCTTTTGACCCTGAGTCATTGGTTCAAAGAGCTGATGAAGCGTTTGATGAAGGTGATATGCAAAAAGCTTTGGCTTTATACAGTGAAGCAAACACAAAAGTATCGCAAGATGCGGACATTTTGTTTAAGATAGGCTATATTTTACAGCAATCAGGCGATAACAGTGAAGCCATAAGGTACTTTAAAGAAGCACTTGAGAAGGATAACAAAAATGAGTATATTCATAATTCTATAGCTTCTGTTTATAGAGCAGAGGGAGAGTTTGTGTCTGCTAGGATGCATCTAAGCGCATCTTTAAATATCAATCCAGATAATGCTGTTACATATTATAACTATGGTAATCTTTTAGTTGACATGAAGCATTTTGACGAAGCAAAAGAGATGTATAAAAAAGCTATTGAGATAAATCCTGATTTTAGCGAAGCAAAAGAAGAATTAGCAAAACTTGCTTAGGAGAAGAGAATGAAAATATCCCAGATATATGAATTTTTAAATAACCTCTCGCCGTTTGAACTTCAAGAGCCTTGGGATAATTCAGGTTTGCTGCTTGGAGATTTTAATCAAGATATACAAAAAATAGTTCTAAGCATAGATGTTGACGAGATGCTTATAGAGTCAATGGAAGAAAACACTCTTTTAATAACACATCATCCGTTGATTTTCGGCGGTCTAAAACAGTTGGAATTTAGTAAATATCCGGCAAATTTGATTCATAAAATGATACAAAAAAATATCTCAAATATTTCAATGCATACGAATTTTGACCAAACACATCTAAACGAGTATGTTGCAACGGAGATTTTAGGTTATAAGATTGCTCAAAAAGAGGGGTTTGTTGCATATTTGGACGTAGATGAAGATTTTGATGTTTTTGCTAAAAAAGTAGCATCTGCATTTTCACTCCCTCACGCAAAATGTGTAAAAAGTTCAGGGAGGGTAAAAAGAGCAGCTCTTACAACAGGTTCAGGATGCTCTTTAATAAAATCGATAAAGGCTGACTGTTTTTTAACCGGGGATGTAAAATATCACGATGCTATGGAAGCAAAAAGTATAAATTTATCCTTAATTGACATCGGACATTTTGAGAGTGAACGCTTTTTTGCAGATATTTTGTTAAAACATTTGAAAAATTTAGGTTTAGAAGCTATAATTTCATCATCAAAAAACCCTTTTACTTATATCTAAGAAATCGGTACAACTATTTAATCCAAAAGGAGATTAATGAACTTACACCTAAAACAGCTAATTGACCTATCACATGTTGACAAAGCGATAGATGCTTTTGAGCCTCAAATTGAGGAAGCTAATTATAAATATGAAGCTGCTTTAGCTAAAAAACAGAGTATCGATTCTGATATTGAGAGCTTAAGCAAAGAGATAAGAGATGAAGAGATTAAAAAGAAGAAGAACGAGCTTCATCTTGGGGAGCTTTCTCAAAAATTAGAAGAAAATTCTAAAAAAAGTCATGAAATCAAAACTGAACGTGAAATGAAATCACTTCAGCTTGAAGAGGAGATTGCAAAAGAGCAGGTAACTTTTGCAAATGAAGAGATTGAAAGACTTGAGAGAATTATTGATTTAAAAACAGAACAGGTAGAAGCCGCAAAAACATCTCTTGAAGAGATAGAAGCAAATTTGGCATCTATAAAAGCTGAAGTTGACCAAAAACTTGAAGTTATCAACAATTCACGTCAAGAGGTATTTATTCAAAAAGAGAAATTAATTTCTGAAATGAATCAAAAAGGGCTTGCATTTTATCAAAAAATCCGCAGATGGGCTAAAAATTCTACCGTTGTTCCGGTTGAAGAGCAGGCTTGTATGGGTTGTCATATGGTTATAAATGATAAAATTTATGCAGATGTAATAAAAGCTGAGGAGATTACAACTTGTCCACACTGCGGACGTATTCTCTATATGGAAGCTCACGAAGAATAGGCTTGAAGCCTTTTACTCTTTTATACTTTATCATAAGCGTAGTGCTTTACTTAGTTGCACTGCCGCTTTTGGTATATCTCTCTTTTAAACAAAAATATAAAGAATCAATCCCTGCTCGTTTTTTTCTTTTTAACAATCCAAGATTTAAAGGTAGCGGCGGAATTTGGTTTCATGTATGCTCGCTAGGCGAAGCAAGGGCATTAAAACCGATTTTGGAGCTTTTAAAGGGTTGCGATATAAAAATAACAACAATAACTCATACGGGGCAAGCCGAGGCTAGGAGATATGATGCCGAGGTTAGATATCTGCCCTATGAGATGCTTGTGCCGTTTTGGGCTAAAAGAGAAGAGTTTTTGATAGTTTTAGAGGCGGAATTTTGGTATATGCTTTTTACTGTTTTAAGAGCAAAAGGAGCAAGAATTATACTTTTAAATGCTCGAATCTCTGAGAGAAGTGTAAAAAAATATCTTCAATTTGCATGGTTTTATAAAAAAATACTTTCACATGTAGAGATTGTTTATGCTCAAAGCGATGCTGATAAAAATCGATTTTTAGCACTTGGGGCAAAAAATATTGAAGTTATCGGAAATATAAAATTAGCGGGAAAAATTACACAAACAAAAGAGTATAAAAAACCAAATGTAGAGTTGATAGTTGCAGGAAGTACTCATGAAGGTGAAGAAGAGAGCGTCTTAAAATCTTTTGTCGAGTATAGAAAGCAAAGTGACGCAAAGCTCGCCGTAGTTCCTAGACATCCTGAGAGATTTGAAGCGGTATTTTTGCTTATGAAAAGCTATGCAGATAAAAATCTTTTTACGTTAAGCAGATTTTCTCAAGACAAAGAATTTAAAGCTGATATGATTTTAGTCGATGCGATGGGTGAGTTGAATAATATTTACGCAATCAGTGATATAGCAATACTAGGAGGTGCTTTTAGAGAGGATGTCGGTGGACACAATCCTCTTGAACCTGCACATTTTGGATGTAAAATAATTACTGGGAAACACTTTTTTCATCAAAAAGAGCTTTTCAAATATGTTCATCATGTTCAATATGTCGAGAGTGATGAGATACATAAAGCACTTATGACATGTAGAGATTTGCCGCCGAGTGTAGTTGAAGAAAAAATCAACCTAGAACCTGTGATTGAGAGAATAAAAAATCCAAATCTACCCCTTTAGGGGTTAGCTTCAGTGCCCGAGCGGCTAGCGAAGCCAAAGGGACGAGTTCCTTTGGCAGACAAATAAATGGAGGGTTTCCTTCATTTTTTATAAAAAAACTAAGGAAATAATATAAAATGGCACTAGAAAAAGCGTATAAACTTTTAGCAGCACAAGAGGGAATCTCTAATTCAGAAGCAAAATCAATGATAGACCGCGGTTTGGTATATGCAAGCAATAAGAAGGTAATGATTGCTCGTGGAGACATTGACACAAAAACAGTGTTTAAAGTTGAAAAAGTAGAAAAAATAAAACCTATTTTTGAAAACAACGATTTGATTGTAGTAGATAAGCCGGCACATGTAAATTCTGATGAGATAGAAAGACAGTTTAAACCGGCAGTACTTTTGCACAGACTTGACCGCGAAACAAGCGGTGTTTTAATGCTTGTGAAAAATGAAGAGTTTAGAGAAAAGGCGATAATGGAGTTTAAAAAAGATAGAGTTTATAAAGAGTATATCGCATGGGTTGAAGGAATTATTTCCGAGCCTGTTGATATTGATAAACCGATATTAACTACTAAGAAAAACAATCGTGCAACATCAAATGTATCAAGTAAAGGAAAACCTGCTAGAACAGAGGTTTTTCCTGATTTGGTAAGTGGAAATAAAACTAAAATTAAGTGTATTATCCATCATGGAAGAACTCATCAGATAAGAACACATTTAAGATATATAGAACATCCGATAGTCGGCGATGAGCAGTACGGTGGAAGACGTGCAAAACGCGTTATGCTTCACGCTTATAAAGTAAGACTTCTGGATATGGAGTTTGTAGCACCTGAACCAAAGACTTTTGTTCACTTTGAATAGTACAAAAAGCTTGTGGTATCTCTACATGTTAAAGTGTAGTGATGAGAGTTTATACACAGGAATCACTACCGATTTAAATAGAAGGCTAGATGAGCATAATAACTCGCCAAAAGCCGCAAAATATACGCGTGCAAGAAGACCGCTAGAATTGATTTACTTTGAAGAACATAAAGATAAAAGTAGTGCTTCTAAGCGAGAATATGAGATAAAAAAACTCTCAAGAGTAGAAAAAATGAAGTTGATAAAATAGTGCGTTTGTTTATTGATGGCGATGCATTTCCTAACCTGCTAAAACCAATTATTTTCCGCCAAATCCAGAGATTAAATATAGAAACAATTGTTGTCTCAAATAAACCTATAACAATCGGTAAATTAAAACTTATTACTTACGTAATTGTTGAACAAGGCGCAGACGAAGCCGACAATTACATTGCCGAAATGCTTAAAGATGGAGATTTGGTTATAACGGCAGATATCCCCTTGGCAGATAGAGTTATAAGTAAATCAGCACATGCAATTGATCACCGCGGAGAACTATATAGTGTGGATAATATAAAACAGTATCTAGCTATGAGAAATTTAATGGAAAAGATAAGAGAGAGTGGAGAGATTACAAAAGGTCCAAAGCCGTTTGAACAAAAAGATGCACATCTGTTTGCAAACCAGCTTAATAAGTTTTTAACAAAGCATTGTAGATAGGTTTTACTTTAAATTTATAATAAAAGAATTCTTAAAGTAAGTTTCAGCTACAATTCGCCACTTTTTACACCTGAGATAATTTAAAAGAGGAGGGTTTATGTTTGATATATTAACAGATTCGTTTACAAATGCTATTAAAAAAATTCGTTTTCATGATGATGAAAAAGCCCTTACTAAAGCTCTTGATGAACTTAAAAAATCTCTTTTAAAAGCGGATGTAAATCATAAAGTCGTTAGAGATTTAATACTTAAAGTTCAAACAGAAACTAGAAAAAACGGAATCGGTAAAGATCAGTTTTTAGATGCTCTAAGAGCTACGTTATACGAGCTTTTAGAAATCGGCGGAAATAGAGGTTTTATATTTTCATCAAAACCTCCGACCGTTATTCTTATGACCGGACTTCAAGGTTCAGGAAAAACAACTACAACCGGAAAACTTGCTTATTATTTAAAAGCTAAACAAAAAAAAGTACTTGTTGTAGCAGCTGACCTTCAGCGTTTAGCGGCAGTTGAACAGCTTCGTCAAATTACGGCAAAAATCGGGGTTGAGCTATATGAGAATGAGAGTACAAAAAATCCAGTAGAAGTTGTTACTGCGGCACTTAAGAAAGCAAACAGCGGGATTTACGATGTTGTGCTTATAGATACTGCAGGGCGTTTAGCGATAGATAACGAACTTATGGATGAACTTGAGGCTGTTAAAAAAGTAGCTAATCCTAGTGAAATATTTTATGTTGCAGACTCTTTAACAGGTCAGGACGCTATTAAAACAGCAACGGCATTTAAAGAGAAAATCGGAATAGACGGTGTAATTCTAAGCAAATATGACGGTGATTCAAAAGGTGGTGTCGCTCTTGGTTTATCATCACAAGTTCAAGTTCCTCTTCGTTTTATCGGTAGCGGCGAGAAAATGGAAGACTTGGAAGTTTTTTTACCGGATAGAGTTGTCAACAGACTTATGGGTTTTGGAGACATTGAAGGTCTAGCTGAAAAAACTGCATCAGCGATTGATGAAAAACAGGCAAAAAGACTTACTTCTAAAATCAAAAAAGGCGAATTTAACTTCAACGACTTTTTAGAGCAGATGGAAAGTATGAAGAAGATGGGTAGCATGAAGTCACTTCTTGGTATGATTCCTGGCATGGGTAACATGTCAAAAGCACTTAAAGATTTTGATCTTGAAAATTCAGGTGAGCTTAAAAATATTAAAGCCATGGTCTCTTCAATGACAGCCAAAGAGAGAGAAAATCCTGATTTACTAAACAACTCTAGAAAAGCTAGAATTGCAAAAGGCTGCGGCTTAGAGATTGTTGAGATAAATCGTATGATTAAGCAGTTTAAAAATGCAGGTAAAATGGCAAAGAAATTTTCAGGTAAAAAAGGGATGCAAGACCTTCAGGCTATGATGGGTCAAATGGGCGGTGCCGGGGCACTAAGACGCTAACTACATGTAGAGAGTAAATCTATAAACTTTTAGAAGTTTATAGATTTGCATTCAAAATGCAAAATTTAACATATACAGCAAGTTGAAATATGACTTGTGCAGAGAAGGACAAAAAATGGCAACAGTAATTCGCCTAACTAGAATGGGAAGAAAAAAACAACCTTTTTACCGTATTGCGGTAACAGATTCACGTAAACGTAGAGATGGCGGTTGGATTGAGTTAATAGGACACTACAATCCAATGGTAGCAGAAAAAACTACAGTTGTTGATAGTGAAAGATTAGATTACTGGTTAAGCGTTGGTGCTAAAATGAGTGATCGTGTTAAAAAGATAACAGGTCGTTAATTATGATAGCAGATTTTGTCGCACAATTTGCAAGACTTATAGCATCCTATCCCGATGATGTAAGAGTTGAGGTAAAAGAGGGCGATGAAACAACAGAAATCTTACTTTATGCCAATCAAGCCGACATAGGCAAGTTGATTGGTAAAGAGGGTAAAATGATAGGTGCTATTAAGACTGTTATATCTGGCTGTAAAGCTAAAGACGGCGTAAGTTATCGTATAAATGTCGAAGCAATCAAGTAAACTGCTTCATATTGCTACAATCGGCAAATCTGTCGGTTTAAAAGGCGATATGAAATTTCATATTAAAAGTGATTTTCCTGAACAGTTCGTAAAGGGTGTGTCTTTTTTAATCAATGAAAATGAGAGTATAACTCTAAGTGAAGTAAATCATGAAAGAGAATTAATAAAAGTAGTCGGTTATAACTCTCCGGAAGAAGCAAAAAAACTTACAAACAAAAAATTATATACAACAATCGAGAGAACAAGAAAAGAGTGCCATTTAGAAGACGGTGAATATTTTTGGTTTGATATTGAAGATTGTAGCGTGGTTGAAAATGGCGAAGTTCTAGGAGTTGTTGAAGAGGTAGAAAGAATAGGTATAACTAACTATCTTAACATTAAAACTGATGAAGCTTTGATAAAAAAAGGTTTTGCAAAAAGTTTTTTAATTCCTTTTATAAAGCCATTTACTCTAAATACTGATATAGAAAGAAAAGTAATAATAGTTAGCGGTGCTATGGATATCTTAGAAGCGTCATAATGAAGTTTACTTTTGTAACTCTTTTTCAAAATATAGTTGAAGGATATTTTGGAGACTCCATTTTAAAAAGAGCAATTCAAAAAGATATTTTAAAAATAGAGTATGTAAATCCAAGAGATTTCAGCAACTCAAAACATAATAAAGTTGATGACACAGCCGTTGGAGGTGGAGCCGGAATGGTTATGAATCCACAGCCTTTGTACGATACTTTAAATGAATTAAAATCTAAAGACGCTGATGTACATCTTATTTTTTTAACTCCTGTCGCAAAACCTTTTAGACAAAATGATGCTAAAAGATTGGCAAAAAAATCTCATATAGCTTTTGTGAGTGGAAGATATGAGGGGATTGACGAGAGAGTTATAGAAAAATACGCAGATGAGGTTTTTAGTATAGGTGATTATATTTTGACCGGCGGAGAGCTTGCTTCTTTAGTTATATGTGATGCTATTTCAAGAAATATTGATGGTGTTCTTGGAAATAGCGACTCTTTAACTGTAGAAAGTTTTGAAAATAGACTTTTAGAAGCACCATCGTTTTCAAAACCGGAAAATTATGACAACAATAGTGTTCCATCAGAATACTTAAAGGGAAATCATAGTAAAATTCGCTCACTAAAATTAGCTCTGTCTGAATATAAGACTAAGTTCTTCAGACCAGAGCAGCTTTTAAAGCATAGAACAAGGAAATCTTATGAGAAATAAGTACATAGAAAACTTTGAAAAAGCACAAGTATCTGAGAAAAATATTCCAGATTTTCGTGCTGGTGATACTGTACGTTTAGCGGTAACAATTAAAGAAGGTGACAAAACTCGTGTACAAAATTACGAGGGTGTTTGTATTGCAAAAAGAGGTCAAGGTACTGGTCAGACTATTACAGTTCGTAAAATTGGTGCTAACTCTATCGGTATTGAGAGAATCTTTCCAATTTATTCTGACTCAATTAACGAGATAGCAGTTATTCGTCGCGGTCGAGTTCGTCGTGCAAAACTGTTTTATTTACGTGATCTTGCAGGTAAAAAAGCTCGTATCAAAGAACTTAGAAGAAAATAATCTTCTAAGTCTTACTATAACTCCTCTTCTTAAATAATTAATACTTCACAATCAAATAATAAAAAATACAGATTTTATCTTCTCAGTATAAATAGTTAGATATATCATATTTTTTTACTGCATGATAAGCAATATATAGTTAATTTTATATCCATAACATCTTTTAATATTACTCTTATTTATAAAGTTTTTATTGTGCTATAGACTATTAAGACATTGACAAATAATTCATTTATACCAAGTTTCTAAATTCTTTTCAAAACTTCCACACTTTAAGAAACATCTAAGCTATTACTCCCTATAATTCCCATCCACAAACACAGAGACCTAAAGTTTAGGGCTTAGAGAGACTTCAAGTTGAAGTAACTTTAGTAAGTTTGAGATCATTGAAAACTAAGCAAGTAAATAGACTTTGATAACTATAT